>Ga0187780_10000955_pt1 | contig 21558 bp, 24 predicted proteins | sample 1015_Q2_SP10_20__FD_132429 | JGI IMG/M metagenome (GOLD analysis project Ga0187780, IMG submission 132429) | Tropical peat soil microbial communities from peatlands in Department of Meta, Colombia - 1015_Q2_SP10_20_MG | ecosystem: Environmental > Terrestrial > Soil > Wetlands > Peat | place... | reverse complement strand
TCCCGGGCAGGCTCTTGGAATCTATTCAAGGACCCTCAGGCCAGAGGAGCGTACCGAGTCCACCCGATACAACTCGTCGTGGTACGATGCGGCTGCCAAGGCGGGGCTCAGGGGCGCCAGGCTCACCTTCGGGTACGTTGGCAAGGACATGGCCAGGCTGCTGGGGAGGTCGATAGAAGACATCGCCAGGGCGCAGCTGAAGGCAGCCCTCGTGGACTACGGTGAGGTTGCCAGCTACGCCAGGAATATCTCTCCGCTGCTCGTGGACGGAGCCACAGCGAAACTGTCCTCAGGCGAAAGCGAACTGAACTTCACCCTCAAGGGGGAGCTGGCCATTGAGGATGGGCTCGTGGACGACGAGGACAGGAGGTCGGGGAATAACATGACCTACGTTCCTCCGGGGATGGTGAGCAAGGATGTGGATCCCCGCACCGCCGACGGAAAGGTGACTCTGGCCAACACGTTGACGAAGCTCGGGGTCATAGCGCACTCTGAGCTGGAATTCAAAGACGGCAGGTTGGTGGGGTGGAAGTCTGACGAGAAGACCAAGCTGAGGAAGTTGTTCGACGCCCTGCCTCCAGATGACAGGAGGGTGAACTTCCTTGGCATCGGTCTCAACCCTGCCCTAAGGCTCGGGAACGGGCAGGACAGGTTCGTCAGGGGCGCGGTCGTAGTAGCCGGATTCGGGTTTACCGGCCTGGTGAGCAGGGGAAGGCTGAGCATAGGCGGAACCCATATCCCATAGGGGACCGGTCCACCCGGCAAAGCGCGAGGGGGGAGAGCCGCTTCGGCTGGCACGTCTTCCCGATGCGTGGACCTAGGTCTTCTTGTGCCTCGATCCCAGCATTCCTGCCTTCTCTAGGATGTCTCCATGACCTCGTGTGAAATCTGACTGTTTCAGGCTTCCGAGTGGTTTGAACAAGAGCTCGCTGAACCACTCGGGACGGCGGAGTCTTGCGGCCACGCTCTTCGTAACCTGGGTCCTGTAAAGGAAGCAGATGTCCCAGTGTGGGGGCTCCTTTTCGTCGTTGATGTCCCCGGACACGTGGGACTGGACGCCCGCTAGGGAGATCCTACTCTCGGGAACATCGAGTCCGATTTGGTCCCTCAGTATGCTCCGGGCGGCTTCAAGGGGAGATTCGTACCAGTGGAGGTGTCTCGCAGGCAGAAGGTACTTGCCGCTGGCAGCATAGACGGGCGCAAAGGTCGGTCCGACTAGGAACCGTTCGATCCAGATTTCAGGACGGCTCATCTTCCCCACAAGTATGTTCTGTCCGTTAGAGACGACTACGAAGGACGAGAGACAGGTGCCGCCTGGAGGCACGTTGTCCTTGGAGAAGAGCGCTTTTGTCTTAGGAGAAGCCATACCGGAAATGGCTGGGCCGGTCGCTGTTAAGTCTTAAGGGGCACTCCGGCCCTTGTGGCTGCGCGGAATCAAATCCGCGCGCTAGGAATAAGTATCGCATTTCCGTCATTCAGGCCAGGCAACTTCAATTGCTAGGGGACCCCATGCTCCAGGACGACGCACCTTGGAAGAAGAGGTTCCGGCTTCCCCGTGTCACTATTCAGTTCGCCCACCGCGAGCCAGGACGCGCCCTTGTCATCGGCAACCAGACTGGGACCTATGAGCTCTACGCCTACGATCTGGATTCCAATACTCTCAGGCAGGCGACCAGGAGACCGGCGGGAACCATTTACGGGATGATCTCCCCAGACGGCCGCCACATCTACTACGTGGACGACAGGCAGGGGAACGAGACGGGCCACGTGGTGCGGGTTCCCTTCGGTGGAGGGGGTGGGCCCCAGGACATGACCCCGGGCATGCCCGAATACACTCTAGTCGAGCCGATTGTGGATGACACGAGCTCCCACCTCGGAATTACCCTTCCCACGCCGGATGGTTTCGACTCCTATGTCGTCGATATCGCCGGGACAGAACCGGCGAAGCCCCGGATGATCAACAAGAGCAAGAAAGCCTCGTTCGGGCCTCTCTTCTCTCACGATGGGTCGGTGTCTGTGGTTGCTTCGACCGATAAATTTGGCGGCCTCGACTACACCCTCGCCTCCTTTGACACTGAGAGCGGTGCCAGGCTCTCGGAGCTGGCCGACGAGGCGAGCAGGATCGAGCCGGCCGAGTTCTCCCCAGTCCCGGGAGACCAGCGGCTGCTGGCGATGAGCAACAGGGGTGGAGTCATGCGGCCCCTGATCTGGGAGGCCCGAAGCGGGATCAGGACAGACCTCGAGATCGGGGACCTTCAAGGAGACGTCATGGCGGTGACCTGGTCTCAGAGCGGGAGGAGAGCACTGCTTTGCCAGACCCACAACGCGACCACCCGCCTCTGGCTCTACGACTTCGACTCGGTTAAGGCCACGAGAGTTCACCATCCGGAAGGAATGGTGGCAGCCGCATGCCTGAGAGGTGACGACTCCGTCCTCTTCAGCTGGCAGGATTCTACGGAACCAACTCAGATTCTGGAGGTGTCCTTGCGATCCCCCTCTTCGCAGCTGAAGCGCTATCTCGCACCCGCTGAGGTGCCGAAATCCTCGCCCTGGAAGAGCGCCACGTTCCCATCGTCAGACGGCCAGGAAATCCAGTGCTGGTACGCCATCCCTGAAGGCCAAGGCCCCTTCCCCACCATCTTGGAGACCCACGGCGGGCCGACCCATGCCCAATTCAACGTCTTCTCGCCGAGAAGCCAGATCTGGCTCGATCACGGCTTTGCCTTCGCGAGCGTCAACTACAGGGGCTCCACCACATTCGGCAAAGAGTTCGAGAAGAAGATCAACGGCGACCTGGGGCACTGGGAGGTGGAAGACATGGTAGCAGGAAGACGCTGGCTCATCGAGAGCGGCATAGCGCGCCCCGAACAGATCTTCCTAACTGGGTGGTCCTATGGTGGCTACCTCACCCTGCAAGCCATGGGCATCTACCCCGAACTCTGGGCCGGAGGCATGGGAGGCGTTGTGGTTGCAGACTGGGTGACGGAATACTACGATGAACCTGACGCCATGAAGGGATACGACGTTGCCCTTCACGGAGGAACCCCAGAAGAGAAACCAGAGGCATATCGGAGAGCGTCCCCCATCAACTACCTTGAGAGACTCTCCGCTCCCCTCCTGATCATCCAAGGCAAGAACGACGTCAGGGACCCACCGCGACAGGTCGAGCTGTACGAAGCTAAGGCGAAGGCTATGGGAAAGGACGTGACGGTGGTCTGGTTTGATACCGGGCACGCGGGATCCGGGGTGGACGTCGAGCTTGCAATCTCTCACCACGAGACCATGCTTCGATGGATCTATGGCGTGCTAGGAACCTCTTGAGCCTGGAGCCCGCGAGGCAGGAGCAGGGCGGCTATGTCTTCGAGACTCTTGAGAACCAGGCCTCCCCTCCTCTGTTGTGGAAGGCCGATTCGAACTTCGCGGGGCGAATATAGTCGACGCGCCAGCCGTCAGAGAAACTCTTCGTAATCTCACTCTTGAATATTCTCCGAGGTCCTCCCCAGCCGACCGGTTCTTTGTCCGAGAAGCAGAGCATGTAGTACCTTCCGCCGGGCCGAAGGACAGCCCTGAGGCTCTCAACGTAGGATGTCCTGTCTCTGTCGGAGAAGACGTGGAAGAGCCCAGAATCCACCGCAGCGTCAAACATTCGGCGCAGCTCAGACAGGTGGAGGGCGTCCGCCACCAGGAACTCAGCCTTCGACCCTCGCTGGGACGCCTTGGCCCTGGCCTTCTCTATCGCGAGCGGGGCCGAGTCGACCCCCAGAACTCTGTACCCCCTTGAGGCGAAAAGGATCGCGTGTTCTCCCGTTCCGCACCCGACGTCGATTATCTCGTCGCCCAGGTCTTCGCTAACGGCGAGCCTTTCGAACACGGGCTGGGGCCGGCCTATGTCCCAGGGCGGGTCCCCGCGATAGGCCTCGTTGAAGAAACTCGTGGAGCCAACGCACCTTGTTCCCCTCGGGGCGGGCGCATACAAGAGATTTTCTGCGGGGAGAGGCCGGCATTCGTGCGCGGGTTCGTGTGTGCTCAGCAGCAACCCTTATTCAGAATACGGCCACTCGTCGGACCCTTGCCAAAAATAATCGACGCACACGCTCATCTCTCGGAGCGTGGTGACGACGCCCTAGCCCGCTTCGCCGAAATGAACAGCCTCAGGTACACCCTCGATGGGCTTCTCGAGAGCATGAGGGAAAACAACGTGGGCCGCGGCCTCCTTCTCAGCCCGCCCCTTAGGAGCGGCGTCCCCCTTCCCAACGAGGAGGTCTTCGGACTCTGCAGGAGGAGCGGCGGTCTGCTCTCGCCCGTGGTCACGGTGGAGCCCTCTGCAAAGGAGGTGAGGGCGGCCATCAGGCTGGCGGAGAGCAACAGGAAGGAGGTCAAGGCCTTCAAGGTCAGGCTCGGCTATGTGAAAGCGCCTGCGGTGAGCCCCCTGTTCGAGGGACTCTACGACTACGCCGAATCGGAAGGCCTGCCAGTGATGTTCCACACTGGGGACACGGTGACAAGCACGGGCGACCTCGCGAAATCGCACCCGCTGACCCTCGATGCGCTGGCCAACAAGCGGGAGGAACTGACCATCATACTCTGCCACTTTGGCAATCCATGGTTCGAGGAGGTTGCCGAACTCATCTACAAGCACCCCAGGGTCTACACGGACATTTCTGGCCTGACCACCGGTGGGGGCGCCTACCCTGACAAGTTCGCCGGTTGGCTCGCCGGGAAGATCAGCGAAGCGATCTATTTCGCGGGCGGGCCAGAGAAGGTCATCTTCGGGACGGACTACCCCATCACGACCTACTCGGACGCCCTCGACCTTGTGAGGAGGCTGGACGTGGACGAAGGAGACAGGGAGATGATACTGTGGCGCAACGCAGAAACGGTGTTCAAGCTCTGACCGCCGCTGAGGGAGTCGTTGTCGTTGACGTCCCGCCCGAAGAGCGTCCTTCCCTCGAGAAGATACTCGAAGAGAGCTTCGAAGGATGGTACCTCAGGCACTCGAAGGGGAAGCTTCTGCAGCTTGAGGTGGTGAGGGCGGCGATGTCTTCCGGCGCGCCGGTAGGGCTCGTGATGCTGAAGACGCTGGAACCACGGGTTGGCTACATCTACTACATCGCCGTCGCCAAGGCCCTCAGGAGGGTGGGTATCGCCAGGCTCCTCCTCGAAGACTCACTCAGGCACTTCAGGGAGGGAGGCGTAGACGTGGTCTTCGCCGGGGTCGAGACAGGAAACGTTCCCTCCGAAGGGCTCTTTGCATCAGAAGGCTTCACGCGGACTGGCTTCGGCGACGTCTCGAAGAGGTTTGGGACCATCCGCGCCGTCAACATGTACAGGATGATGGTCATCGTTCCCGGCGAAGCCCTGATGTGGAAGAAGATCTCTCGACAGCCGAGTCCGTCTGACTAGCGCCTTCTTCTGCCAGGGGCGACCACGTCGAACAGTATCTTCCTGAAGTTGACGGTCACGCTCCTGGCGTAGAATCGTCCCTCGATGGTCAGGCTCCTCAGATCGTAGTCGCCCTTTTCGTAGAAGTCGTACCTCTCGAACGACAGGCAGTCAGCCAGGTATGCCTCGAGACTGTCGAGATCTGGGTCGACGACCACCTCCCTCGGGAGCGCTGCCTTCTTCCAGGCGAGAAGGAGATCGTTCAGCGAGTCTCTCGCAGCCTCATGATTCTTCCACGCTTCTTCCACGAAGCGGGGAAAGATACCGTTGGCCGCCATCCTCGCTCTGAAGGAACCACCCACGTCCTCGGAGTACCTCTTCAGGAGGTGCGCCTTGACGTTGAGCTCGTTGGACCTGTCGAACTTGTACAGGAAGTCGCGGGCCATGGGTTCGAAGTCGGTCTTGTAGGCGTGGTTGAGGGAGTCCCCAAATGATCCGCACGCAAGCAGAAACCGCGCCATCCTGTGGTCCCCGGAGATTAGCGCGCTGGAGATCATGTGGGCGAAGTCGGGCTCGTAGGGAATTTCACTCATAAGGAGCCCTTTCCTCGTTATTCTTCGGGGACGGAGTTCGATGGCCCCGATGTCGGCCAGCCAGCCATCGGCGAACGATACCTCCCTGTGGTCCACCCTCGACATGAATTCTAGCTTGGAGAGGTCGAGGCCGTACTTCGACATCAGGAGCACGAGGTCGAAGGGAGTCTCGGTCTCGAGGGACTTGCGGACAGGAGTCGGGCCGATTCTTTTCGGGATAGGCGAATCGGTAAGGATGACCGCGCGTCCAGGCTTGAATCTGCCAATCCTACCCATCATCTGAAGGAGAGAGTTGTTGTCCAGCTTGCCGTACCGGAGGGTCTTCTGTCCCAGCCTGTCCTTGCTGCTGATTGCGTCGTTGAATATGAGGACGTTGTCCACGTAGATGTTCACCGATGAAGCTATGACGTTGGTGGCGAAGATCTTGAGATTCCTGTCCCGTTCCGCTCTCCGTTGAATCCTGTTGACCTCGGAGCCTTCCAGCCCGCCGTGTATGTACACACCATCGTAGCTCCCGGCGTATCTCTCGACGAGACGGCGCGTGGGCAGGAAGACCAGCCAGGACTCGTCCTTGGGCTGGGTGTAAAGGTACCTCGAGAGGGTGTCGAACATCGCGTCCAGGTCGCGAACAAACTCCACCTCGACGTTGACGGGATACCTCTTGCCGCTGACCGAGTGAAGCTTTGAGATTCCCAGGAAGGCTAGGAACTCCCCGGGGTCTATGGTTGCGCTCATCACCCTGAACAAGTTGTTCGCTTCTGCTTCGTCCTTCTTCGCCAGAGACATGGAGAGCTCCAGCTGGGAGGACATCTGGTGGCTCTCGTCAAAGTAGATCGAGGTCCCAGAGACTGAGCGGTCGGCCAGCATCCTGATGAGGACGCCGTCTGTAACAATCTTGATCTTGCCCTCGATGTTGACCTTGGTGTCCTTGGTTATGATGGCCAGGTGCTCCTTGACCTCGGGATGCAGCGCTTGCAGCGAGTAGTAGAGGGCGTTGCAGGATGCCCTCGAGGGCTCACGGATTATGATCCGCCGGGTCCTCCCGGACTTGTCGAACTCGTGAACCGGAACGATGGTGCTCTTCCCGGTACCGACCTCCCCCAGGAGGACGAAGTGCTCCGAGAAGTCTATCGAATCGAGTATCGAAAAAATCGGCAGGTCCGGGGCAGTTATCGGCCGCGGAGGGCGACGTAGCCCTTCCCCTTCCTCAGGAACGAGAGACTCGAACGAGTCGTCTATGCCAGATTCGCTCAACCCGCTCTGCTGGCCTCTCCGATTTGAGTCCGATTTGAACCTAGGCACTACAAGGAGCGACGCAGGAACTCCAGATGGCCCCCTTCTTCCTTGGCGGACTTCGGTGGCAGCCAGGTTCTTCGCGCCCTCCCCCGCCGGTGGCTGACCCTCGGGAAGGGGAGTGACGAAGATGGACCCCCGCTACAGAGCTGTGATACTGCTCGCATAAATCCGCCCGCCCCGGTTTCTGCCTACGACAGTGAACCTCAAATCAGCCAGGGGCAACAGAGAGAGCTTGAGTTCCGGGCAGCTAGGCAGGTTGCGGGTTAGAAGAAGGTGTCACGGAGGGTGGTTGACCAACTCATAGAGGCCCGCGGACTTACGAAGACCTACGGCAGCTTCGGCGCCCTCGATGGCCTGAGCCTCGCTGTGATGCCCGGCGAAATCTACGGGCTGCTGGGTCCCAACGGGGCGGGCAAGACTACGACCCTGAGGATAACGGCCGGTCTGATCGAGCCGACCACGGGCTCTGTTGCAGTTTCGGGGTTCGATGCCACAAAGGACCCGGTCCAGGCGAAGGCGCAGATAGGCTACGTCGCTGAAATCCCAATACTCTATGAGTCGCTAACGCCCAGGGAGCTCCTGGAGTTCGAGGCTTCGGTCAGGGGGCTCGCCAAGGACCCCATGAACCGCAGGGCTCGCCAGCTCGCCGAGGCCTTCGAGGTAGTGTCTGCCTTCGACACTCCAATCGCCACCCTGTCCATGGGAACGAAACAGAAGGTTGCCATAATCGCAGCGCTTCTTCACCAGCCGCCTGTGCTTCTCCTGGACGAGCCGTTGAACAGCCTTGACGCCAGGAGCAGCAGGATACTGAAGGAGCTCCTTTCGCTGCACGTGCAGAGAGGGGGTGCTGTCCTCTTCTCCACCCACGTCATGGAGATTGCGCAGAGGCTCTGTTCAAGGATAGGGATCATCTTTCGAGGCAAAATCGTCGCGGAAGGGGATCTGGATCAGCTGAGGGCGCGGGCCGGGGAGAAAGACGCGACGCTGGAGGAGGTCTTCATGAAACTGACGAACGAGGCAACGGAGGTCGAGAGCACCGTGAGGGCGCTAAGGGAGTCCTTCTTCGACGATGAAGACCGCTGACGCCTGGCGTCTTAGCGCCATTCCCTACTCGGAGATGGCGTTCAGGTCGATACTTCAGAACAGCAGCAACATGTGGTGGGGGTCCTTCGGGAGAGGCTCGTCGGAAGCCTCGGGGAGGGAGGACCTGGTCAAGAGGGCGCTACGGATTGCAAGATTCGACAAGCTCGTCGTAACTGTCTTCGTGATGGTCGCAGCCGCCGCCCCCTTCCTTCCTCAGGTTCTGGGAGCCTCTTACGGAATATCAGCGTCTGTGACGTTGAGCCTGGCTGTCTCCTTCGCTCTCATCGTCCTCTACGGCGTTCAGACCCTTTCTTCTTTCGTTACCAGCGGTCCCTCACCCGTCCTCTCGACACTGCCTCTGATGCGAGAGGACGTCTCGCTGGTCAACCTGCTTTCGTTTGTGAGAACCAGCGACTACTTGGTGGTCGGGTCGGTCGCCTGCCAGATCTTCTTTGTTTCTCTTGTGACGGGCTCCGCCCTCTCTGGGCTCTTCATGCTTCTTGCCGGAGCTGTGAACTCGGTGATGGGAGTCGGCGCCGCGCTCTGGCTCTCCAGTGTTTTCTACAGGAACCTCTTGGGTTCCAAGCAGGGTAAGCGCGGCGGCGTGTTGCGTCTTGGGTTGCTCCTGGCCTGGGGGGTCGTGGTGCTGGGTATCGGAATCCTGTTCGCCGGGGCAGGATACCTGATTCCGCTGGTGCAAAACGTTCTTGCAAGCCCGGACGCGCTAACTGGGTCAATCCTGTCCCTGGTCTACCCGTTCTCTCTGGGAATCGGTGTCGGGTCGACAGCGCAGGGGTTCGCGCTGACATCGGTCGAGAGGTTGGCCCTGGGGGGGACCGTGGTCTACCTGCTGATCGCAGTCGCGGTGTCCAGATGGGGCATGAGTTCTGTCGCCAGCTTCTCAGAAGGCGTGTCGGGTGCGACGGGAGGCGCACGCAACCGCGACACTTCGGTGCCCCTGCACGAACCAGTGACCGCCTACGCGCTTAAGGATCTGAGGGCCGCGTCGTCAAACCTGACGTCTGCCTTCCTGTTTACACTGCCCGCATTCGAGACCCTCGTCATTCTCCTGATCAGAGCGTTCTTGCCCACCTTAGGGGCGTCAACCATCCTAGTGGCGATGACCCTGGGAGGGATGGTCTCTCTCGTCCTGCCGTTGGTTCTCGTCACCACCGAAGGAACCGGATTCGACTTCGCCAAGACCATGCCCCTGAGGATGAAGACCATAGTCTTCTCCAAGGCGCTCATCTCCACGGCGGTGTTCCTCCCTGCAGCCGCCGTTGTATACATCGAAGGTCTGCTGAAGCCGCTGGCTTCGCCCTTCTCAATTGTGATTCCCCTTGCCTCGATTCTGGCGGTGGCTGCTGCCAGCATGCTCGAAATCAGGCTCTTCCTGGGATTCGCTCCTCGCGGGCGAGCGACATTTGCCCTGCAGGAGTTTGCCAGGATGGCTGCGGGAGCTGGGGTGGTCCTTCTCCCGGCCACGATTTACGTGGTAATTTACATCCTCACGTTCAACCATGCCCTCGCAGCAGGAACAATGGCCGCCGCCGCCTCGGCCGAACTGCTTGCGATCGCGGGATTTGTACACCGGTCCTGAGCTCCGACCAAGCGATTAGGTGCCGAGAGCCGTGGAAGGCGAGACTTTCCCAGGTCCGGATGGTGTTGCAGTCTAATATACAGGCGGCAGGCTTTGCCATCTGGTGTCGACCGATGTCCGGCCATGAAGATTTCCAGCCAGCAAAACTGGAGAAGGTGGGGTTCGCCGACGAGAAAGGTGTCGAAGGGATTGCGGTCTTGGCTTCCGTTTCCGACGGGCAGAGGAGACTGTACATCAGGGCCTTCTCAGGCGAGGTGGCGACCCACATCGACAGGTTCCTGAGGGGAGACAGGTCGTCTCTGCCTTCCATCTACAACGTAGTGGAGGACCTGGCCGAAAGGGCTGGCCTCCACCTGGCAAGGGTCCAGATCTACAGCTCGAACGATGTCCTGCGTGGGGACATCTGCCTTGACGGCCGCAGCGGGCCGGTCACGCTCCACGGTTACAGGGCTTCCGACTGCGTCGCGCTGGCCGCCCTCTATGACGCCCCGATCCTGGTGCAGTCATCTCTTCTGGTTCCTCAAAGCTCGGACGCCTGAGGAACGGCGCCGGCCGATCAGCTCACGCTCTGGCTGTCGGGCCCTTGATCTTTTCCCGAACGTTTCGAGATGTCAGCTGGGCCGTCGGGGCTGGCAGACTCCACGCTTCGTTACGCGCCAACAACGTGAAAGTTCGGATTTCTGGCATAGGCCTGACACGAACAGCCTTCGACGGTGCATCTCCCTCGCTTGGTGGCGTAGATCGTCTGGAACAGGATCTCGTGCGCTTCGGCCATGTGCCGACAGCTGCACACCCCCGTCCCCGTCTTTTCGCGGATTCTTCCCAATTTCTCCCGTCCCACCATCGCTTTGCCTGCTTGGCGACGCACATGGCCACGGGCAGCCTATAGAATGTTACCGGTTCGGTCGGGGATTCTGGGGTCCTGGGGGCTAGATGGAGAGGGCTACTCTGTCTTCTGCTTGGACCCGATTCGGACAAGCTGGAACTGGCACTGGTACCTCTTTCCGTCGATCTCCACCTTCTGAGCGGTCCAGTAACCGACCGAGCCTGTGCTGAACTTCTTCTCGGGGAGTCCGATGTCTGCGATTTTCTGAGTGCCTTCATAGAGCTCAATTCGAGGCATACGCTGCAACTGGATTCGGAGATAATTAAGCGTGAACGAGGTCCGAGCTGACTAGCTACTCTGGTTCACCTAATAAGCGAAGATACAATTGTCAACGCTGGCAATTGTGTTCCACAATAAGAGTCGTCCTTCGATGCTTCTCGCGTCATGAGTATCGAACCTCGAAGGCTGGCAGGCGCTCTCATGCTGGTGGGAGCCGCTCAGTTCCTGGTCGGAATGCTCCTCGCCGAGGCTCTATACCCTGGGTACAGCATTTCCGGGAACTACATCAGCGATCTCGGCGCGTACTGTAACGGCGTCTTCCCCAACGCCGGCGTTTGCGTAATCTATCAGCCAACATCGAACATCTTCAACTCCTCCGTGTTCCTTCTGGGTGTCTTGCTGGTGATTTCGGCCTACCTCTTCTGGCACCCCCAGAAGATGAAGGTCTTTTCCGTCCTGGTTCTCCTCACAGGGATAGGAGCCATGGGCGTCGCTGTCTTTCCAGAGACCAATCCAATTGCTCACGAAATCACTTCTGACGTCGCCTTCCTCTTCGCAGGGCTCGCGGCGATATGGGGGTATCGGATCGCAAAGGCACCCATGTCCTTTTTCTCTGTGATTCTGGGCGTGGTGAACCTCGTCGCCATCGTCCTGTTCACAGCGAACGTCCTGTTCGGGCTGGGAGTCGGCGGCATGGAGAGAATGATTGTGTACCCCGTGGTCGTGTGGGCGATAGGAATCGGCGGCTATCTCATGAACTCAGAAAGGGGGGCGGGGCCAAGCTCCCCCCAACCTGCAGCGAAGTAGACCGGGCACCATCACGGGTATCAGCATGACGGTCCTAGCCGAGGCGCCGTCAGCATGCCGATTAGGCTCTGCCGATCATCTTGCGTGGTGGGGGATGCCTCTCGGCAGCTCGATGACCAGCTGCACGACCCCTCCCACCCGTCCTCCCTTCTTCCACTGACACTGGAAGATGAGCTTCTTCTTCCTCCCATTCTCGGTCGTGTACACGTTTGGTCGACCAGAGGCGAGCACTTTCCTTAGCTTCGCCTGGGCGTCCGGCGGGTGGCATTCCATCAGGTCCTTACCGACCAGGTCCCTCCCCCCATCGTCTGCGTGGTCCTCGGCGGCCTTGTCGTTCATGTAGATTATCTTGTACTTCCTATCACAGACCATTACCGAGCAGGGAAGCTGTTCAAACCACTCGAGAGGACTTGTGTTCGACACGGCCTGTGCTCTGCGTGTTCCTGTCCCTTGAATCTGCTTAAGCCTTTCCCAATCTCGTGTCCGTGTGCTTACTACGAGGAACTCATACCATTGATCGCAAACGCTTCGGTGATGGTCACCGTCGTCAGCTGCTCCAGCGGCATGACTATGTGGGCGCCGCAGTTCAGGTTGGCCCCCTCAATCCAGATGACATAGGTGCCTGGAGGGATGTTGATCGCGAAGCGGGACGAGTTCTGGAGCCCGGTCGAATACACCCATACCGAAGGATGGCCCTGGGAGACGACCGAAGCCTGCTGGCTTGTTGCCACATACAGCGTCACCCCGGGAGCCTCGGCGCTGAACCCACCGGTGAGCAGCGCCTGATCCTGCGTGCTAAAGGGCACCGAATAGTGGCCGGCGACGCAGTCGTATCTGGACGAGACCTGGATGACCATGCCGGCAGGGAGTATGACCGCCCCCTCTTGGTCAGCGCCTAGGACCTCGAAGTGCCCGAACAGGAGCGCCCCCCATTCGTCCCCGGCCACGACCGTGTAGACCCCGGCGGGAAGAGGTACCGACGAATCCCCACTCCAGGATCCTCCCACCACTGTAGTCACGTTCATCTCCTCAGTGAAGCAAGGATTTGATTCGCAGCTCCCCACGACATCCGCCCTATCACTAAGAGGGTAGAACGAGTAGGAACTGATACGGCTCAGGATCATGGGGCATGAGTACGCCCCGGGCCCATAGAGCTGGACTTTCTGGGCCGACCCCAATCCCGCCGAGCTGTTGTAGTACCCCGACAGAACCTCGAAACCAAACGGGTAGTTCATCGGCCCGCAAGGGCCAACACCGAGCCCCTCAATCGGCCACGCCTGGGACGCCTCTACGTTGTTCTGGGTGCTGAGGTCGTTCCACTCACCGACATTCAAGGAGACCGAGTGACCCTGGGGAACGGCAGAGGTGTTCAGACTTAGGCGGAGAACGAGATGGTTTGCCGCGCCGGTGCTGGTTGAGGTGGTTGATGAGCTAGTCTGGGTCGTGGCCGGTCCCAGAGGGACGAATGCCACGGTCGCCCCTACGACGAGGATAGCAAGAATCGCAAATCCGGCGAATAAGGGGGTGCTCCGGTCCATATACGTCTCGATGAAACCCTCGGTGCTTAAGACTAGCCCCGAGAACACCATGTTCAGATTCCTGGGACTCCCTGATAGGACGGCCAGCACAATCCGACGTTTCCCTATGCTTCGTCGAAAGTAGGGATTTCCGCCCTCGCTGAGCCCATCGCTTTATGATGGGTAGGAGGCTGTGGGAGGGGCGGGATGACCCTAGACGAACTTCCCGCCCGCCCCAGTCCGCCGGCGCCGCGCTAAGAAGCGCGACGACCAAGCTAGATTGGAGAAGTGAAGAGGAGTAATAACAAAGATGGACCTGTGCTACAGACCCCCGATACTACCCCGTTCGCCTACTTCTTCCACCCGCCCAGTTCGAATGGTGTGCCCTGGCCAAGGGACACTTGGACCTGGCTGGAAATAGATAGATGAGGGGGCGACTCGGGCATGACTGCCCGCAAGGAGGAGGAACAGTCGAAGAAGCTCATCATCGCGTTTGGGGACAGTCTCACGGTCGGCTACCAGTCGCCGACGGAGGGTGATGAATTCCCCCAGCCTGTCCCCTATACCACCCTTCTACGAAAGAGAGTCGACGAGATGCTCCGCAAGAGGGCGTCGGGCTTCAGGGTCGAATTCCTCAACCGCGGGATGGTGGGCGAGCTCACCGATGACATGGCGGAGCGCTTCGGCAGTGACGTCCTGGGGCCCCGGCCCGACGCTGTGATAATCCTCGGAGGGTCCAACGACCTGGGGTGGGGAATTAACCCGTCGTCGGTGGCGGAGAAGCTCGCGGGTATGTACGACCAAGCGCGGAGGAATGGAGTACGTCCGGTCTCATGCACCGTCCCCTCAGTTCGAGGCTATGACGAAGGTATCAAGCCCAGGCTGCAGCTCAACGGCCTCATCAAGAGATACAGCGAGGCGCTCGGCGTCACCTGCGTCGACCTCTTCACGGCCACCTCCGACTCGGCAGGGAGACTGCGGGAAGAGTATTCGAACGATGGGCTGCATTTGAGCCCACGGGGCTACGAAGCCATGGGGGAGGCCGTATTCTCGGAGGCGGTGCAGGGTATGATCGAGGGTTACCTAGAAGACGCCTCCGTTCCAGACCACTAGCAAGGGGTTCATCAAATAGGACGTTGCAGCAGCTAGGACTCTCCGAGACGAAGAGTCTTGGGATACGCCAAGAGCCAAACTTATATCGGCACTATTACATATGTTATAATATGGCCGAAGCCTACGCCCATCCAGAAGTCCTAGTAACGACAGAGTGGGTATCCGAGCACCTTGAAGACCCGAAGGTTCGCATAGTCGAAGTGGATTATGATCCCACCTCGAACTACCTGCTGGGCCACATCCCAGGCGCGGTGATATTCGACTGGAAGAAGGACATGAACGACCCCACAACCCGGGACATCCTCTCGAAGGAGCAGCTCGAAGCTCTGATGAAGCGGAGCGGCGTCTCCCCGGACATGTCGGTTATCCTCTACGGTGACTTCAACAACTGGTTCGCCGCCTACGCCTTCTGGGACCTGAAGTACTACAAGGTCGAGAACGTGAGGCTGATGGATGGCGGCCGGAAGAAGTGGCTGATCGAGGACAGGCCGCTGAGCAAGGAAGTGCCCGTCTTTGAGCCCAAGGAATTTCACGTCGGCAGCCCGGACATCAAGGTTCGAATCTATCGCGATGGCGTGAGGGCTTCGATAGGAAAGAAGGACAGGGTGCTTGTCGACGTCAGGGGGCCGAAGGAGTTCTCGGGCGAAGTCACCGCCCCTCCCGAGTATCCGGATGAACAGTCACAGAGAGGGGGGCACATTCCAGGAGCGAAGAATATCCCATGGGGGCAGGCGGTTAACGACGCTGACGGCACTTTCAAGGGCCGGACGGAGCTGGAGGACCTGTATCATTCGAAGGGGGTCGACAGGGGCAAGACAGTAATCACGTACTGCAGAATCGGGGAGAGGTCATCTCACTCCTGGTTCGTCCTGAAGTACCTGCTGGGATACCCTGACGTCAGGAACTACGACGGGTCCTGGACCGAGTGGGGGAACTCTGTCATGCTTCCGATAGAGCGCTAGCCCGGGTCGGCCTTTGAGGGTTCCTTCCTGACGATGTAATGGAATATCTTCCCGTCCCTTTGGACGTCCACAATAGAGTTCCCTGTCTGATCAGACCATCGTTGCATCTCGATCTCTGCACTGGCGTCGTCGGAGACCACGTGCACTACGGTCCCCGGCGTGCTCCTCTCCAGGAGCTCGTTGAGCTTCGCTAGCACCGCCTGGCACTCCACCCCTGTGTCGAAAACCTCGAAGTCTGGGAATGCTGCGAAGCAGTGCACGTGGCGCTCCCTGAGCAGCTCACCTATCCTGTTCTTGGCCTCGGGGAGCCTTCCCAGCGCTCCAAGCTCACCGGCATCCTTGACCCTGATTTCGGCGAACCATCCCGCTCCATAGGGGTCCTTGTTGAGGAGCCAGGGTTCGTCAACGAGACGCCCGTTGGTGGCAGAGAGGGCCCCGGTGACGGGAGAGCGGAACACGTCGAAGTGCCTCGACCCTTCCATGGTACCCATCACCTGGCCCCGAACAAGAGACGTGTCTAAGCTCCTGAAGGTGACTGCAGAGAAGACACCGAAGGACCAAGATAGAAGGCTGGTTATCCCTACCCGGATTACGTCCCCCTTCAAGTCAGACCAGGTTCCCTGTTCAACGTCATAGAGAAACTCGTCCGGAAACTCGCAGTGGTCTATCTTCAATCGCTCGCCCCCATAGGGGGGAGATCTCGTCAAACAAAGCTTGTCCCGGGGTACGGGGGCATGCCGCCGATGCGGGTTCAGCATTTCTCAGCCTGTTAGTCCACCTACCCTCCATCCACGCGACAAAACACCAATTAGTGGCGCCGGGCCGATCCGTGCCAGTGATGACTCCGATCAAACCTACGATAACCAAAGCAGACCTCGACAGGGTCGACATACGCGTCGGGACGATTCAGTCAGTCGAAGACGTCGCTGGTTCCGACAGGCTCGTGAGGCTGACTGTTGACTTCGGAGACCGCAAACGTAGGATACTCGCGGGCATGAAGAAGGAGCGGGCGGACCCAAGGGAGATACAGGGAAAGCAGGCTCTCTTCGTCGTGAACCTCGAACCGAGGAGGATTATGGGGGAGATCTCCGAGGGAATGCTCTTCGACCTGGGATACGAAGATGGGATAACCCCCGTTCTCGCTATCCCAGAGAAACAGGTCCCCAACGGGACACGGGGATCCTAGCGAGTCTGGGCCCGTCTCTAGCAAAAGGGGGACGGCTCAACCCTCCGCTTTCCATTTACATCGAGGGCTGAGCCATCGGCGTTGAAGGAGGGAGCTGCGTGTTGATCGAGAAGAAGGCCACGATGAAGATGATGTCTGCCACCAGGATGAGCAGGAACCCTACAAGGATTATGACCAGGACGGCTCCGATGAGGTAGAGCAGCGCCCCCATACCGAAGAGGCCGACATTGAGCCTCCGCCCCAGCTCCCCGTAGCCTCTCCTGAGGAATATGGACGACACCACGAAGCAGACCCAGATTGCCACGAGGCCTACCAAGATCGTCCCGAGCATTCCCATTATGTCTCCAGAAGTCACGCTGGTTGGCCCGGTGTAAGCGAAGGAGCTGGAAAGGTAGCCCATGCCTATCGCCTGGAATACTGTGGCAACGACGACCACCACGCCCACTACGAGGCCGATGATACCAAGGATCACCGAATAGAGCACGTTGTTGAAGATCTTGGGATCGCCGAGTATATCGGACGCATACTTGAAAGCCACCAGGACGAGTACAAGTCCTACGATTGCAAGCACCGCGCCGACGGTTGGTACGAACCCGAGCAGAGTCAGAATGGAGCCGATGCCTCCGAGATTCTTCACGCTTTCGAGGGTGTGAGATGAACCCGTTGGACCACTAACTGTCATCTTTTCTCACATCGACATCGGGGTTGTCCGGGGTCAAAATAACCCTTGACCGTTGGCGCCGTTCAGCTCCAAAAGTGACCGAGGGTTGAATAGCATCACCAAGCCCTGGTTGCGGTCAATGGCTGGACACGAAGAGCTCTCTGAACTCGAACTCCAGATTCTGCGCGCCCTTCCGCACGTCAAGAGCATAGAGAAGCTGGACAAGGTCGCCAAGGTCCCTCCGGCTACTCTTGGCAGGGAGGTCGCGAAGCTTCAGCTCGGCGGGTACATCGGGGACGACGGCCGGATCACAGAAAGAGGGCTGAACGCGATCAGAACCCAGTAAGCCGCTTGACCGTCTTTGGATCCCTGATCCCGAGCAGATCGTTGACATACTGCTGGACCTGGGCCTTCGACTTCTCTTCCCCTTCTTTGCTGGCGAAACGGGAAGCGAGGTACTTGCACCTCGTCTCTCCCTTCGTGACGGGGAGGTTGTGCTTCTCGCAGAACACGCCCTCAGGGCGTTCGACCACCACACAATCCTCGGTCAGCAGGAGCAGGGTGTCCCTGATCGAGAAGAGAGTCTCGGGGCTGGTGCCGCCAGGACCCAAGGCATCGCTCTGGGGAGTCCGATAGGTGTAGGCATACTGCTTCTTGGTCTCCTTGTCCCCCGACATCGCGTGCTTGGCCCTCTCTGTTCGGCAGAAATAGGTTGTCTGTTGGGGCCCGTTCAGGGGAGCGGAGACGCGCCAGAGTGGAGCGAGAGTCCGGTCATCTTCTCGCTTTCATCCCAGAGTCTCTTTGCCACCAATAGGTCGTAGGATTCATCCGAACTCTGCTTCTCACGCCTATGATCATAGTACTTCCCGGTGACACCCTCGACCTCGGGTGACGACGCCAGGTAAACGGGGGTCTCTGCCCCCTCCTCGGGGCTGATCAGGAAGGGCTTGGATATGTTCCCCAGAAACGAGAAGGGGCCCATGGAGCCCTTCCAAATGTTGGTCGCCACGGTGCCGGGATGGAGGCAGTTCACAGTTACCCCTGTCCCCTCCAGCCGCCTCGAAAGTTCGTAGGTGAACAGCACCTGCGCCAGCTTCGCCTGCGAGTAAGCCTTCATGACGCCGTACCCCTTCTTCATCTGGAGGTCGTCGAAGTCCAGGTGGCCTCTGTAGTGCGAAGCCGACGAGACGTTGATTATGCGCGACGGGGCGCTCTTCTTCAGCAGCCCCAGCAGGAGGTTGGTCAGGAGGAAGTGGGAAAGGTAATCGACCTGAAACGTGGTTTCGAAGCCATCGGCTGTCACCGAACGCGTCACGTGCACCCCTCCGGCATTGTTGACCAGGACGTGCAACGAGTCATGCTTCTCCAGGAACTCTTTTGCACCCGCTCGGACCGCATCTAGAGATGTGAAGTCGGCGACGAGGAGTTCGGCCGGGGCGTCGGCACCCGCGCCTATGATCTCTGACATCGCCTTCTCTCCCCGCTTCTGGTTCCTGCAGACAATGACCACCGTGGCCCCAAGCTCAGCCAGTTTCTTGGCGGTCTCCTTCCCTATGCCTGAACTCGCTCCTGTCACAACGCAGACTCTGTTCGCCATCGGTCGCGTGCCCAAAATATTCACGCTCTAACCGCGAAGGCACTCTTTGAATCTATGGCTGTGCGGCGATGCGTTCCCTAAAGAGTGGCTCCGCAGCTGACGCACGCCTTCGCCGTCTCGTCGTTAAGGGTCCCGCAGTATCTGCACCTGACCTTGACCACCTCTCTTTCGGCTGCACTCGTCTGACCTCCGGCGGGAGGAGGTTGAGCGGGCGGGGCCTGCTGATAGCTGGGCGCACCCATCGCGCCCTGTGCGAAGGGGGCCTGATACCTGCTCAGGTTCTCGCGGATGAGGCCATACGCCCTCTGAGCGTCTGAATTGGGGAGGTTTTCGAGCACCAGCGGCTCCCCGCCGAATCTGAGGTCCAGCCTGAGGGTGGAACGGGTGAACCCCTTGTTGAGCACGACGTTGGCCACGTCCTGATAGCTGTAATCGGTGTAATCCTTCTTCAATCCCATGGCATGTGGATGCCTGAGGATGACCCTCTGATTGGTAATGAGAACCGAATCGATGCTTATCTTTGGGTGGTAGATCTTCTGGGCGATGTAGAGCTGGGCCTGCTCATTCGGGCCCAGAATCTTCTGCAGGTCGTCGGGGAGAGGAGCGCTCAAGGACAGATTGGCTGAGACAGGGGGGATTTATGCAATACGTGGTCCGGGCTACGAACGCTTCGCACAATGTCTACTTGATGAGCGGCCCTAACAGACAGGGTCTTCACCGTTCAGTTCGGTCCAACTGCTCTGCTATAGAAGTGCGCAGAGACATCTTAGGACGACTTAAGAGGGGGTGTTCCTAACCCCTTAGGGTTGGCGAAGGCGGGCTCAGCCCACAACTCCGTCTCAAGTCGTGATTTTCCACCCGAGTCCACGCGGGGATTCGCCCCTACCGATACGCCATCCCCGACGCCCACGGTTCAACCTAGCAGTGCTGGCACAAGTCCAGGGGCTGCGGGCTTCATCATTGGCACGATAAACTCCGCCATCGCACTGGTGAGGAACCCCATCACCTACATCACTGCTAACAGGGACGCTCCAGCCACCACGAGAGAGATAATGGTGAACTACGTCGCGGTGCTAGCCGCGATTCCCTTTGTCGCGACCCTCATAGGCGATCTTTGGTACTACGACATGTTCGTACCATTTGGCTTCGTGGGGTCTTTCGTCGCCTACGCATTCGTTAGCGCTTTCTTGATTTACATCCTAGACATCATAGGCGTCTACGTGGTCGGATTGGTGATAGGGATGCTGGCGCCCACCTTCGGCTCGTCGAACGATCGAATCAAGAGCCTGAGGCTCGCGGCGTTCATCTTCACTCCTGCCTTCCTGATTGGGATACTCGACATAATCCCTCTGCTGGGAATCCTGACCATTCTCGGGATTCTATACGGGCTCTACATACTCTACCTTGGGCTTCCGATCATGCTGGGGACACCAAAAGAAAGGGTCGTAACCTATGTTGTCTCGGTGGTGATTGCGACGTTCGTGATCTACGCAATCATCGGCGTAATAATCGGCGCTGTGACCGCCGCGGCCTTCCACTTGGGCTTCGGCTTCCTATAGGCGAGTTGAGCGAACAACCATGCTTACCGTCCAGGTGATTCTATGAAAGGCAAAAGCCACTCGGGTATCGCGCCACTGGTGCTCGCTGTCATACTCGTAGTCATCATAGCGGTGGCAGGTGTTGGCGTCTATGTTTTCGTCTTCTCCGGTACCACCACCGGAAGCGGCGAGAGCACTCCTACGGTGACAATCGGCAACACCTCGTCTGTGACAAACAGCCGTACGTCGACGGTGACCATCGGCGCGACCACTTCAACAGGCCCGACGACCGGGACCCAGGGATACGAGAACTACAAGGGGGGCTTCACCTACGTCACACCGCTTGGGCCGTTCGGAATCAATGACAGCAGCGGCAAGCCTGTGGAATGGAACTCGACGCAGACGGCGACAGGTTCGTTCACCTTCTCCATCAACCCAGCCACTTACCTAGGAACGGGGAGCGGCCAGGGGAGCATTACCGTGGCCACTCATGGGTATTGCACAGGGACCGTTACCATCCCATACACCTTCACAATCCAAGCTGGCCACCTTCCGAACTCGAATTTCGAAATCGCATTTAACACGCCTGCGCCGTCGAACGCCACGGTCCAATTGACTTGCCAGGGGTCCACGAGAGGCTTCAACACAGCAAACAACCCGGTGAGCTTTCTGAGCGTCTATCCGAACGGATTGAGCCTGGTCTCCATTCCATCGACATCCTCGCAAGCCCTGACGGGGGGCATAAGCTACACTGTGACGATAACACAGGCCAGTTAGTCCGCCTGCCTGCCGGTGCTCTCTCGATACCGGATTGTCGGAAGGACGATGTGCAGGTCCGACCTTCTGCCCTAAGCTTACAAGCAGTTGCCTGGACCTTGTCTACTTTGAGGAAGCCGTGTCGGAGGTGCTCAGGATCCTTCTGGCCGTCTGAACGTCCTCCGTGAGCAGCGCACCGCAGACGGGGCAGTAGAATCCGGGCTCTTTCCTCGAATCTCCCCCCAAGTTGATGACCGCATCACCATCTCTGCGCACTATCCCAGACAACCTGAACTTCCCTGTCTGGGAATGGAACTCCACGTGCTCAATGGGCATGCTGCATTGAGGGCACACACCCATAC
>Ga0187780_10000954_pt1 | contig 21565 bp, 15 predicted proteins | sample 1015_Q2_SP10_20__FD_132429 | JGI IMG/M metagenome (GOLD analysis project Ga0187780, IMG submission 132429) | Tropical peat soil microbial communities from peatlands in Department of Meta, Colombia - 1015_Q2_SP10_20_MG | ecosystem: Environmental > Terrestrial > Soil > Wetlands > Peat | place... | reverse complement strand
CCAGGCTGAGGGCCGGGAAGAAAGTGAGCGCGCCGACGATCAAAATGACACCGACGAGGAGAGCGGAAAACAGCGGGCCGGTCACCGGGAAAGTTCCCAGGGATTCCGGAGCAATTTTTTTCTTCGCGAGACTGCCAGCGATGGCCAGGATGGGAATGACCATGAAGAACCGGCCCAAGAGCTGAGCGGCTGCCGTGCTCGTGTTGTACCACAGCGTATTTGCATTGATTCCGGCAAAGGCCGACCCATTGTTGCCCGTCGAGGAGACGTAGGCGTACAGAATCTGCGAGAAGCCGTGCGGGCCGGGATTCGTGATGCCCGCTTTGCCAAATGACGTGACCACGGCAATGGCCGTAAAGCCCAGAATCGTGAGCGTCAGGATGAGCACAGCAAGCATGGCCATCTTGACGTCGTAGGATTCGATTTTTTTCCCGAGATACTCCGGCGTGCGGCCCACCATCAGCCCGGCAATGAACACCGAGAGAATCACAAAAACCAAAACGCCATAGAGCCCGGCGCCAACTCCACCGAAGACAATCTCTCCCAGCATGATGTTGATCAGCGGGATCATGCCGCCCAGAGGCGTGAACGAATCGTGCATGCCGTTCACCGCTCCGCAGCTCGCGTCGGTCGTAACCGTGGCAAACAGTGCGGAATTGGCGATTCCGAAGCGGACCTCTTTGCCCTCCATATTTCCGCCGGGCTGCAGTGCACTGACATGTTGATCCGCGCCGGCGCTTGCGAGCAGCGGATTGCCGCGAGCTTCTGCCCAGTAGGCAGATGTCACAGCGGCGAGAAAAAGCACGGCCATGGCTGCCCAGACGGCCCAGCCATGACGCTGGGAACCGGTCATACGGCCAAGCGTGTAGGTGAGTCCCGATGGAATCACGAAGATCAAAAACATCTCGATGAAGTTGGTAACGGGCGTGGGGTTCTCGAAGGGGTGGGCGCTGTTGGCATAAAAGAACCCTCCGCCGTTGGTGCCGAGTTCCTTAATCACTTCTTGAGAAGCGGTGGGGCCCAAGGCGATCGCCTGCTGCGTGACGGTCTGCGTTACCGTCTTCCCGTCGGATCCTTGCGTTTGCACCGTTTGTGGTTCGACGAGTTGGACCGTGGCATACGGCTTGAAGTTCTGGATAACCCCTTGCGACACGAGCACCAAAGAAACGACGAGAGCCGCGGGCAGCAGCACCCACAGCAAGCAGCGCGTCATGTCGGCCCAGAAGTTCCCTAGAGTGTTGGATTCGCGCCGGGAAATTCCGCGCACCAACGCGATGGCCAGGACGATACCCACCGCGGCGGAAACAAAGTTGTGATAGGCCAGTCCCGCCATCTGCGTGAGGTAACTCATGGTGGTTTCCGGCGTGTAGGCTTGCCAATTGGTGTTCGTAGTGAACGAAGCGGCGGTGCCAAAAGCCAGAGCCGGATCGACATTCGCCAGCTTTTGCGGGTTATAAGGGAGCCACTTCTGCGTTCTTTCGATCAAGTAGAGGAGCACCATGGAAACGCCGCTGAACAGCAGCATCGCACTGGTGTATTCCGTCCAACGCATTTCCCGGTCTTCGTGGATGCGGCAGATCTTGTAGATCAATCGCTCGATGGGCCGGAACGCGAAATCGAGAAAGGTTTTTTCGCGATTGAAAACGCGAGCCAGATAAACACCGACTGGCTTCGCAACAGCCAGAACGATGAGCAGGAAAAACGCAATCTGGAACCAGCCATTTGCAGTCATAACTAGAACTTCTCCGGCTTCAGAAGCGCATAAAGCAAGTAACCGAACAGCAGAACACAAATCGCAATCAGTATGATGTTCCCTAGCATTGTTTTATCCGTTTTTATCCGTGCTACTTCAGGCGGTCACACCCGCGCACGTAGAGAATGGCCACACCAAAGAAAACCACCGTGGCGAGTATAAAGGCAAGGTCCGTCATCACCGTCTCCGGCCGAACATTAACTCACTCCTGCCCTAAGCAAGCGGTGAGCGGTTTGTTAGGAAATTGTAAGGGCCCAAATCGCCCTCTCGCCCACCTGTATTATCCTCCTCCAAGGAGAAGTTTTCTGCCCATTCCATAAAACAGTTAGCTCTTGACAAGAACGCTCTAACGAAGTATCTCCTCCCCCCGAAACACCCTGTTTGGGGAAGGCCGCGGAGTTTGCCCACCGCGTTCGCCCCGTCCGCAAGAATTGGTAGCTCTCGCTCGCCCGTATTTTGCACGATTCCTGACCGGGAGGTTCTCCGTGACCTGGACACAAGTCTATGACCCCATGGGGCATTGGTGGCTTTCCGCGCTGATTGCTGCTCTCCCTATCATTGTCCTGTTCACTTTGTTGGCTGGTTTTCGCGTGAGACCCCACTGGTCCGCATTGGCCGGCGCCGCCACGGCAATTCTCGTGGCCATCGGCGTATTCCATATGCCGGCTTCCCTTGCCGGCGAGAGCTTTCTCTACGGCGTGGCTACTGGCCTGATGAACATTGTGTGGATTGTGGTCGCCGCTGTCTATCTTTATGACATTTCGGTGAACACCGGCGACTTCGAGATTATGAAGGCCTCCGTTGGCGGCATCTCCGCCGATCGCCGGTTGCAGCTGTTGTTGGTGGCTTTTTGCTTTGGCGCCTTCATCGAAGGGTGCGCGGGATTCGGCTCGCCGGTGGCCATCGCCGGGGCTTTCATGATCGGCCTGGGGTTTAAGCCCTTCCATGCCGCGGCACTCAACCTCATCGCGAACACCGCTCCCGTCGCCTGGGGCGCCATCGGCACACCCGTGCACATGTTGGCCGCAGTGTCCGCCCTGCCGGAAGCGGACATGAACGCCATGATCGGCCGCATTCTTCCCATCACCGCGATCATCGTTCCCTTCTGGCTGGTCCGCGCCATGGTTGGATGGAAAGAAACTTTTGAAGTTCTTCCCGCGATTCTGGTCGTGGGCATTTCTTTCGCTTGCATGCAATTCTTCTGGTCCAATCACATGGATAGTAACCTCGTGGACATCACGGCAGGCCTTTTCTCATTGGTTTGCACGGTGCTGTTCCTGCTTTTCTGGAAGCCGAAAAGAATCTGGCGATTTGCGGAAGATCCCGCGCCGGCCTCGCCCGATTCCGAAACCAGCCACATCACAGCCCACCACTACACCAGAAGCCAAGTCTTCAAAGCCTGGGTGCCCTTCCTGATTCTCTCGCTCTTCGTTTTTCTTTGGGGCTACAAGCCTGTCAAAGACTGGATGAACGTGCACACGACGCCCGCCTGGGTCACCGCGGACGGCAAGCCCAATGGTGGATGGAACACTCCACTGCACCGCAAGATTTCGCGCGACAAGCCCGTTGTCCCCAAGCCCACACCGGAAGGCGCTAAGTTTCCGTTTATCTGGCTTTCGGCCACGGGAACTGGCTGCTTCCTCGCAGCCATCGTCGGTGGCTTGATTCGCGGAGTCAGCCCCGCAAAATTGCTCAAGATATTCGGCCAGACGCTCGTGCGCATGCGCTTTGCGGTATTGGCAATTTCCGGCATGCTCGGTTTGGGCTTTGTGACACGCTATTCAGGCACAGATGCTGTCTTAGGCCTCGCCTTCACCCACACGGGATGGTTCTTTCCGTTTTTCGGAACCTTCCTCGGCTGGCTGGGCGTGGCACTTACCGGGAGCGACACATCCTCGAACGCTTTGTTCGGCAGCTTGCAGCGCATCACCGCCGAACAGTTGCGCTTGGATTCTATTTTGATGACTTCCGCCAACAGCGCAGGCGGCGTGATGGGCAAGATGGTGGACGCACAATCGATTTGCGTCGCCACGGCCGCCACCAACCAGGTCGGGAACGAAGGGATCATCTTCCGCTTCGTCGTGTGGCATTCGCTGGCGCTTGGCGCGATTGTTGGTCTCATCGTCATGCTGTACGCGTATGTCTTTCCGCAATTTGTGCCGCACGGCTTAACCTTCATCCATTGATGGAGAGGGCTCGTCCTGTGGTTCGCTTGAATTGTCATTCTGAGGGCCGGCCACCTCGGCCTGGAGAATCTCGACCCTTCGTTCTTCGGGACCAGTGAGGTAAGCTCCTGTCGTATGGATGTTGCTATCCTCAGTGAATTCCGCGCTATTGTCGGAGATCGCGGCCTCATCTCTTCGCCCGAGGAGCTTCACACCTACGAATGCGACGGCCTGACGAATATTCGCGTTCTCCCTCTCGCCGTCCTCCTCCCCACTTCCACGGAACAAGTCCAATCCATTGTCCGCATCTGCCACCGCGAGAAAATCCCCTTCGTGGCGCGAGGTTCCGGCACCGGACTGAGTGGCGGAGCGCTCCCCGTCGAAAACGGCATCGTCATCAGTCTCGCGCGCATGAATCGCATTCTCGAAGTCGATATCCCGAACGCTCGCGTGGTCGTCGAGCCCGGTGTCCTCAATCTTGACGTCACCGGCCGCGTCCAGCCCCAGGAATATCTCTATGCTCCGGATCCCTCCTCGCAATCGGTTTGCAGCATCGGCGGCAACGTCGCGGAAAACTCCGGCGGCGCGCATTGCCTCAAATATGGCTTTACCACGACCCACGTCCTTGGCCTCGAAGTCGTCCTCCCCGACGGCTCGCTCGTCCATCTCGGCGGGAAGACTCTCGATACTCCCGGCTACGACTTGGCCGGAGTTTTTGTCGGCTCCGAAGGCACGCTCGGCATCGCCACAAAAATTATCCTGCGCATTGTGAAGCGCCCCGAATGCATCCGCACGCTTCTCGCCGCATTTCCTTCCACCAACGAAGCCGGCGCCGCCGTCAGCGGCATCATTGCCGCGGGCATGCTCCCCGCCGCCATCGAAATGATGGATAATCTCGCGATTCAAGCCGCGGAGGCAGCCGTCCACGCGAATTACCCCGATTGCGGTGGATTGCTCCTCGTCGAGCTCGATGGCCCCATTGCCGAAGTCGAATCTCTCATGGTCCACGTCGACGAAATTTGCCGCGCGAACGGTGCCTGGGAGATTCGAGTCGCCCAATCCGACACGGAACGTGCCCTGGTGTGGAAAGGCCGCAAGGCCGCTTTCGCCGCAATGGGACGCATCTCGCCCAATTACATCGTCCAGGACGGCGTCATTCCCCGAACAGCGCTGCCTCAAGTGATGAGCGAAATCTCTCGCCTGAGCCAGGAGACCGGCTTGCGCGTCGCCAACGTCTTCCACGCCGGAGACGGCAATCTCCACCCGCTCGTCCTGTACGACCGCCGCATTCCCGGCCAGGAAGAGGCCGCCGAGGCCCTCTCTCTGCAAATTCTAGAGCTTTGCATTGCCGCCGGCGGTTCCATCACCGGTGAGCATGGTGTCGGTGAAGATAAGAAGAAAATGATGGCCAAGATGTTTGCCGAACCCGACCTCGATACCATGCAGCGTGTCCGCTGCGCTTTCGATCCCCTCTTGCTCTCCAACCCCACTAAAGTTTTTCCTACTCCACGCCTCTGCGGCGAGAAGCCCGGTAAATACGTTCCCCATCCGCTCGAAGCCGCCGGCCTCGCGGAGCGCTTTTGATGTCATCCGCTTCTCCTGAAAGCGATCAGCGCGCTGCCCGCATAAAGGCTCGCCTGGAATCACTCCGGGAACTGTTCTCTGCAGGCAGGAACGCGGATCAATACTCAGGGCAATTTGATGAATACATCCAGCGGGGGGAATTTGCATCGGCTCTGGAACGCCTTTGCGAATTTTTGATGGAGCCGGATGTTCGCCCCGTGAGCGATCCCGAAATGGGAGAAATTGTTGCCCTTCACAACGTGATGAGTATCAGGGATCAATGTGCGGCGAAATTGAAGAACAAGCGCATCGAACAGGCAAAGCAATTCGGCCTGGTTGAAGAAGCCGTCGGCTATCCGAAGTTGAAGGCTGTTCCCGTCCCTCCTGCAATTCCTGCCCCCGCGACCTTTTCGTCCTCTCCAGCCCCTTCCCCAGCCACTATTCACTCATCCCTGCGGTACAAACTCATCGCCGTGGTCGGCCGTGACCACATTCATCCGGCCGTTCCCTCGGATCAAGTCGCTGGCATCCAACCCAAACTTGTCCTCGTTCCTGGCTCAGAAAGCGAACTTGCTGAAGTTCTTCGCCTCGCAAGCGAAGCCGGCCTCGCAGTCATCCCCCGCGGCGGCGCCACAAAGCTGGACTGGGGCAACGCACCTTCCCGCGCCGATCTCATCGTGTCCACCGCACGCCTCAACCGCGTCCTCGAACATGCATGGGCGGACCTCACCGTTACTATCGAAGCGGGCTGCACTATCGAAACCCTGCAGCAAACTCTCGCGCAGCACGGTCAGCGCCTTGCCATCGATTCCCTTTGGCCTCACAGAGCTACCGTAGGCGGCATTCTCTCCACCAACGACTCTGGTGCGCTCCGTCTGCGCTTCGGCGCTCTGCGCGATCTCATTATTGGCGTCACCATCGCCCTTCCCGACGGCACTCTGGCCTCCAGCGGCGGCAAGGTCGTCAAAAACGTCGCCGGCTACGATCTTCCCAAACTCGTTACGGGCGCCTTCGGCACTCTCGGCGTCATCACCCACGCTGTCTTCCGCCTTCATCCTCTCCCTCACAACACACGCTCTTTCTCCATCGCCACCGCGGATCCTGCCGCAACTCGCGATCTCGTCCTCGCCATTCAAAATTCAAAACTCGCTCACACCGGTCTTCAATCTCGCTTTTCCAATGATGCGACCACGGTCACGGACATTCTCTCTGAAGGCACCGAAGCCGGGCTGGATGCGCAAGCTGCTCAACTCCGCGAAATCTGCAAGCCTTCGGAAATTTCTGAAGCAGCCTCCGACGTTTGGGAAGCGCGGCAAGCTCTGTGGTCCGATTCCATGCTCGCCGCGCCTTCTGAGACTCCGGACGTCAGTCCCGAAGATTTTTCTGCAACCGCTGCCCCTCTTGAAACTCTGGCCCCGAAGCTTCAGGAGGATTCCTTCGCCATCGCTAAAATCTCAATTCTTCCTGCGGATCTCGCGGACGTGGTTGAGTTCTTCCAACGCGTTGCCAGTCTCCATCGAGTTCAGTGGAGGTGGGTGATTTATGCGACGGGTCTGGGATGGTTGCGCATTGAAGGTCCCGCGGAACGCTTGCAACCGGCGCTTTTGAGCTTGCGTGGCGACCTTGAGAAAAGAGAGGGCTCCTTGGTTGTTCTTCACCGGCCCGCAAAACTTTCCGCGCTCGATCCTTGGGGCACTCCCGGTGATTCTCTACCCCTGATGAAGGCCGTCAAACACGAACTCGATCCCGCCAATACCCTGAATCCCGGCCGGTTCCTCGGCGGCATTTGATTGACTCTCAGCCTTTCTTTCCCGGGATGCTCAAGTTTGAACTTCCCTCTGAGCTTCCGCAGCAAAGTCGCCGCGTCTTCCCGCGCTCACCAGTTCCATCCACTTTGAGCACTTTTTCTTGAAATCCGCGATGATTTCCTCGTAGGGTACGTCCGAGTAACTTCCCCGTTCCCGCACATACTCCATATGCCTACGCCCTCCCTGGTCAAACTCATGAAAGAGCGAATCGTGGCTCCCGTCAAATTCCAATGGATGCACGCGAAACCGCTGGCACAAGCTGAGATTGAATGTGGGTGTCGCTTTCACCCAGCGGTCCCCCAGATATAACTCCGTAAAGCTGTGCCAGATGAATACGTCACCGCCCACCAACTCAATCAGCTTCTTTGTGGCCAGATGATTGCGCACATCCGCGAACGCTACCCGCGCGGGAATACCCAACGATCGCGCCCCTGCCGCCAGCAGCGCTGCCTTCGGTATGCAGAATCCACGTTTCGCGCGCAGGCAATCGCTGGCGCGAAAATAGGAGCGCGCTTCGCCCGCATAGTAGGGATCGTAAAGAATTTCGTCCCGCACCGCGTAGTACAGCTTCACCGCCCGCGAGACGTCATCTTCCGCGCCCATCGCCGCCATGCGCGCAAATTCCCGCACCGCCGCCTCGCTGCTGTCAATAAACTCTCCGGCCTTCAAATATTGTTCCAAGCTCATCACCCATCATCATCCCACATTGTGCGGTCCGACACCGCATTGATCCGCGGAAACCAAATCCACGCTCCGCCCGGCTATCACGCCCATGCCCTGTTGCAGAACGCGAGGAATCTCGGCACTCTTCTGCACTTTCTCTGTGTCGTCCGCGTCAACCCTCCGTTGTCCACTTTCTTGTATTCAGGTATAGAATAAAAACGAAGCCCATGACCGATCAGCCCCCATCGGACCGCTTCAAATCGGATATGCCGCAAATTCCCGGCGTGGCCACGCCAAGCCCGCGCGCGGCCGGCAGCAATCCCGCTATCAAACTCATGATCGGGCTCCTCGCTGTGCTCCTCATCGTTTTTGTGGGAGCGCGCTGGGCCCTGCACTCGAAGCGCGACCAGCCGAAAGCCACCCAAGAACAGCCGGAGATTGAAGTGCCGTCCCCCGCTCCCGACCCCAGCACTCTGCTCCCGCACGCCACAGAAACGAACCCCGGTATTGCCCAGGTCGCGGAAATGTCCAAGCCCTGGAGCTCCAAAGAGTTCTTCATTCGCGACAAGCTCACCGGCGATAACATCCCCTCGCTGCTGATTCGCTTGCCCACTGGGTCCGCCTCGCAATCCGCTGGCTACTGGGCCTTCGCCATCAACTCGGCCTACGGCAACTGCAAGTTGGAATATATTACCGACCTTGAAAAACTAAAAAACGAATACGGCTTCCCAGCGCCGAAGCATCCCATGGTTGGCAACCCCTGTAGCCGTACAGTTTTCGATCCGCTGAAAACTGCCTCTCTTCCTGGTAGCGAGGTTTGGGTGCGCGGCGCGATCGTGCAAGGTTCGGATCTGCGCCCACCGCTCGGCGTCGAAATCCAGGTTCAGGGCAAGGACATCCTCGCCATCCGCGCGGAATAGCTTCTCGACTCAAGCTCCGCTAGAAATCTGATATTTCTCACCGGCGCTTTCTCTGCGACATTTCTCACAATATGGTTTCGGACGCAGAGGTAGAGCTCGTAGCAAACACTTCGCGGAAGTGCAATTTCGCAGTTTGCTTCTACGCATACTTGAATCTAATTTAGCTAAACCCTCCAGAAGTATCGAAATTTAGATTTTATCCCCCTCCAATTTGGCCTGTAAGTCATAGAAAAAGCTAAGCATAGAAAAGTCAGAGCATTGGCGCGTGACCTGCACTGCTCCCCGCAAATCGGAACCAGGTCTCTTCCGCTCAAGCACAACTGTGGGTGTGATTTGGCTCCGAAATGGGATGTGAAATTCGCTCATTCGAGTTGAGGGGGGAAGATGAATACTTCCAGGAAGGTCGGCCCAATCGGCGATTGTCAAAAACAACAATCGCAATTCGTCGGCAGGAGTTGCAAGCCGAGAATTTGGGCGCTCATTTGTGTTGTGCTGTTAGGGACCGTGCTCTTGCCGCAGTTCGCCAGGGCGCAGCGGCTTGACGGAACTCTCCGGGTCACCGTTTCCGATAAGACCGGTGCGGGAATCCTCGACGCCAAAGTCACCGTAACCAACGAAGCGACGAGCGTCGCGGTCACGGCCACCGCCTCAAGTGCTGGCACCTACGTCTTCCCGGACCTGCTGGTGGGCTCGTACACCGTTACCGTGGAAAAGGAAGGCTTCAAGAAAACTGTAAACAAGGGTGTGCAAGTGGAGTCAAACCAGGTCGCGGAAGTGTTGACAGTTCTCGAGGTCGGCGAAGCCTCCGCAACCGTGGAAGTCACAGCGGGCGCCGAACTGGTGAAGACCGAGTCCTCCGAATTGGGAACCTCCTTTACCCAGCAAGTAGTCCAGGATCTCCCCGTGAACACTCTTGGCGGCGACGTGAAAGAATTTGCGGTCTTCGCTCCAGGCACCACAACCCAGGAAGGCGGCGTGCTCGGTTCCGGCGGCTCCATCGGCGGTACGCGCCCTCGCTTTAACGGCTTTTCCATTGACGGTGTGGACGACAATCGCGTCGACGTAAATGGTCCAACGCAGCCCGTTATTCAAGAGTCCGTCGCCGAGTTCACCTTGCTCACCAATCAATACAGCGCGGAGTACGGCCATTCGGCCGGCGGCCAGTTCAACATCGTTACCAAATCTGGAACGAACAACTGGCATGGCGCGGGGTGGGAGTTCAACCGCAACCGTGACTTCGATGCGGCAACCAACCAGGAAATCGCTGCTGCCGCTGCCCTGCCAACTCCGCCTCCCGATGTCAAGAATCGCTTTGACTACAACCGTCTTGGCGCTAGCGCTGGCGGGCCCATTCTGAAAGACAAATTCTTCATCTACGGCGCCTATGAATTCCAAAACGAAGGCTTGGGATCGCAAGGCGCGACGGTGCTGACACCAACATCGAACGGGATGAGCCAACTGATGGCCCTCAATCCCGATTCAGCCGTCGTGGGCATCTTGAAACAATTCCCCATCGCCCCAACCAAGACTGGCACGACCAACGTCACCTTCAACGGCACCACTACTCCCATCGACATCGGACAATTTGCCGGCGTTGCTCCCAGCTACTTTCGGGAACACGATTTCACCATCAACGGCGATGTGAACTTGGGCAAGCACCAACTCCGCGGGCGTGTGCTTTATGACCGCCAACGCTCTCCGCAAGTCAACCCTGTACAGCCGCAGAGCCAATTTACAGGTAGCAACCAGGCTGACGCCCGGAAGTACATTTTGACTGACGCTTGGACGTTGAGCAGCCGGGTCATCAACGACTTTCGTGCTTCCTTCTCCAGACTGAATGGCCCAAATATCGTGACGCCCGCGCAGTTTGCGAACTTTCCGAACGTGGAAATCGATGCGTTCGGGAGCAACACGGGTCCGTACAGCCTGGCTCCGCAAGGATACGTTCAAAACGTCTATCAGGTTGTAGATAACGTGAGCTATATCCGAGGAAAGCACACCTTTAAGCTCGGTATTGAAGGGAGAAACTACATCACGGAGACCAACTCCCTTCCCCGGGCGCGCGGCGAATGGGACTACGCCTCGCTCAATACTTTCATCAATGACCTTGTACCTGACGGCGGGAATGGCGCGCTGCGAGGCGCGGGAACAGGGGTCTCGGCCAACAACAACCCAGCCGTCTACTGGTTCGCGCAAGATGATTGGAAGCTCACCTCTCGTCTTACTTTTAATCTTGGACTGCGCTACGAATGGTCCGGCGTGCCCCGCGACGAAGGCAAACAGGCTCTCAACTCCATCGCGGACGACCCCTCCGTCGGCTTGATCTTCCGCAAGCCCAAATCCGATACCAACAACTTTGGACCGCACCTCGGCTTCGCTTGGGATCCCACTGGCCGCGGCAAATGGTCCATCCGGGGCGGCGGCCAGATTGCCTACGACATAATCCCCACAAACTTCGCTGTCAACAGCTTGCCGCCGGAATTGCAAACGGAACAGAATTCAACACTCACCTGCGCACTGCCAAGTGCTCCCGCTTGGTGCACTTCCGGCCCTGGCGGTACGCAAGGCCCTGGCTTCCTCCTGGACGGCGGCCTGCTACAGGTGAACGTGCCGCCAACGACCACGGCTGCTGCTCGTGCCGCTACACAGGCCTTAATCGTCGACATGGTGGACCCCAAAGTGATCACTTGGTCTTTGGGCGTACAGCACGAATTGTTTAAGGACACCAGCATCGAAGTGCGTTACGTGGGCACCCGCAGCCTGGAACTGCCCGTCCAGAAGCGCCTCAACAATGCCTCGGCATTTGACCCCAACGTCCCCGGCGGCGGTATCGCACCGCTCCCGACCTATTTGAGCGCTTCCGCGGTTCCTGCAACCGTTGCGGCGCCCGCAAGCACTCTCTCCGATTTCGACAATTTCCTGACAACCGACAAGTTCAGGCCATTGTTGCCGCAGGGCTTCGCCGGGAACTTGACCACAGATCCTCCTCTAGGGGCGGGCATTTATCACGCCGGCTCGGTGGATTTCATGCACCGCTTGGCGCAAGGTCTGTATTTCCGGGCGAACTACACTTTTTCCAAGAACATCGACAATTCCACCAACGAATTGTTTAGCAGCTACGTCAACCCGAGGCGCGCTCAGGACGGCCTCAACTTCGCCGCGGAGCGCGGGCGCTCAGCTCTCGATCTGCCACACAAGTTCGCGATGGTATGGGTCTATGACTTCCCCAACGTCCATTCCGAAAACCGATTCGTTCGCGGCTTGGCGCACAACTGGGAGTGGAGCGGCACCTACCTGGCACAATCCGGCCAGCCTGTCACTCCGCTCTCCGATGCCGACGCCAACGCCAACGGTGATGCTGCGGGAGACCGAACCATTTTGAATCCTGGCGGGGTCGGGTTGACCGGCACCGTCGTCAACGCCGTGTGTAACGCCGGTCCTGGCGGAACCACCACCATTGTAGGCATCGACTCAGTTACCGGTAACTGGCAGTGCGGTTCTGAAAACGACGCAAACATTGTCGGCTACGTTGTGGCCCCGGCGGCCGTCGGAACGAACGCCGGCGCTATCAATCCAAAAGCGCGCTTCGTTCAAGCCCAGCTGGGAGCAAAAGCGAATGTGGCCCGTAATACCGTCAACACACCGGGGCTCAACATCTGGAACATGTCCTTGTTCAAGACCATGAAGTTCACGGAACGCGCTTCATTGCAGTTCCGGTTCCAGACTTTCGACACCTTTAACCACCAGAACTACAGCATTGGCTTGCCAACCAACAATGGCGCCATTGATCAAAACACGAACACTAACCCCTTGAACACCAGCTACATCTTCGTTGACTCGCCGCAGTTCCTCAACAAATTCATCTTCAACGGCGGCAGCCGCACTATGGAATTGGGGCTGCGGTTTAGCTGGTAAATCAGAAGTACCGAAGTAGTAGCAAAGGCGAGGGAGCACGCAAGCTCCCTCGCTTTCGTTCTTACGCGAGTCTACATCGCAGAAACCACTCGCGGCCGCATGGCCACGCCTCCTCTGGGCCTTGACAAGCAGCGTCAGCGCGGATAAACCTCTTTCCTGCCATGCGCAAACACAATTGGAATCCTCTGAGCCTGAACCTTCCTTCTCGCCGCGAGTTTGTCAAAAGCGCCGCAGTTGCGCCATTTCTAGGGGTGTTGTCGCCGGTGCCTGGGATTCCTATGGCGGATGCAGGCGCGCTGCCCGAAGCCTTTGCCAATCTCAAGCCGCTCGGCTCCCGCGTCCATCCGATTACCTCCGACGAATACCGCGCACGTCTTCAAAACGCGCAAAAATTGATGACCGATTCAGCGCCGAAATATGACGCGCTCTTCGTCGCGCCTGGAACCTCCCTCTACTACTTCACCGGGATCCGCTGGGGCATGAGCGAGCGCCTGCTGGCGCTCGTTCTGCCGCGCACGGGCGATCCCATCGTCGTCGTGCCCGCTTTCGAAGAAGGGCGCATGCGTGAGAAGCTGCAATTCCCTGCTGAGGTCCGCATCTGGCAGGAAGACCAAAGCCCCACCAAGATCGCTGCGGCAGCGCTCTCCGATCGCGGCATTCGCACCGGCCGCATCGGCGTGGAAGAAACCGCGCCCTTCACTTTTTACGACCATTTGCGCGCCGCCGCGCCGGACCTCGAATGCGTCTCGGCCGACCCGATTACCATTGCCTGCCGTGGCCACAAATCCGAGCACGAACTGGAATTGATGAGGCTGGCTTGCGAGGCAACCTTCGATGTCTTCCGGGCAGTCTTCGCATCCGTGAAGGAAGGAATGTCTCAAGAGGATATCGGAAAGCTGGTCGGAGGCGGGTTTGGCAAGATGGGCCTGCGCGGCGGTGCGCTGGTGTTGCTGGGGGCTTCCGCGGCTCTGCCGCACGGAACCATCAAGCCGCAGAAACTCAAAGAGGGCGACGTCATCCTCATCGATGGCGGCACCGCTGTTGAAGGTTACGCCTCCGACGTAACCCGCACGTCTGTCTTGGGCAAGCCCTCGGAAAAAGTGTCAAAGGCCTTCGAAATCGTGCGCAAAGCACAAGACGCCGCGCTCGACGCGGCGCGCGCCGGCCGCCTGTCCGGCACTGTGGATGCCGCGGCACGCAAAGTCATCACCGATGCCGGCTATGGCCCCGACTACAAATTCTTCACCCATCGGCTCGGGCACGGCATTGGCCTGGATGGCCACGAACATCCCTACTTGGTGCGCGCGAGCAAAACCGTGCTCGAACCGGGCATGACTTTTTCCAATGAGCCGGGAATCTATATTCCTGGCGAGTTCGGCTTGCGCTGCGAAGATGACATGGTGATTACCGCGGACGGCCCCGCGCAGCTTCTCACTCCCGGCTTCGCCGTCTCCCTCGAAAAGCCCTTCGGCTAATTCCTCGCTCGCAGTCGTTCACAAAAATCGACAACTCGCTGTTCGGCCCAAAATCGCTCCGCCCCTGCATGCTTCGAGATGAAGCCGCAATGGCCGCCGCGCTCTGGCGCAACAAACCGAATCGCAGGATTTTCGCTGACCTTCGCCCGCAGGAAAGATTCGTACGGAACGAACGGATCATCCTGCGCGGTGATCATGAGGAACGGCACCCGAATCTGCTCAGCCACCCGCTTGGCTCCCACGCTTTCGTAATAATCCTGCGCGTCTCGATAGCCGAACCGCGGCGCGATGACGGCATCGTCGTAATTGCGAACGGTTCGAATCGGCGGCAATCCATTGCTGGAGTAGAGTTGCGGGAACAGCTCCTGCTTGCGCGCGTACCGTGACAGCAATCCGGACACAAAGTGCCGCTGATAGAAGTAATTCTCCCGCCGTTCCAACGCATCCGCACATGCGGCAAGGTCAATCGAGGGGCAAACCGCGCAAACGCCTCGCAACGCCCGCGGCACCGATGCTCCGTATTCACCCGCCATTTTCGTAACGAGATTTCCTCCCATCGAGTAGCCAACAAAGAAAATTTGTTCGAAACCGTCGTCGTTAACCAGCTCATCAAAGACCGCGCGATAGTCTGCGCTCATCCCGGAATTGTACAGGGTGGGCGTAAGCGCCTCCGTGCCGCCGCAATTCCGCTGATTGAGCCGCACCACGTGAAATCCCCGCTGGAACGCCTTTTCCGTGATTCCGCGCACGTAATTCGAGTCCATCGAACCTTCAAGGCCATGCACGATGACGATAACGGGGGCGTCTTTTCTTTTTCCCGGCTGCCAATGGCAAACGCCAAGCAGCCGCGACTCCGCATCCACCTGAAACAAGCGCTCCTCAGCGGGCAGCATCTCGAACCGACGCGGCAAGAACGCCGCCACGACGGTCATCGCATGGCCATTCCTAAGCAGCGGATGCGCTTCGAATGTTGGGACAGCGCTGTTCATGTGCGAAGTTTGTGCGAATCGAGAATACCAGACAATCGTGGGCTCAACTTGACCGCGAAATAGAGCTGCCCCTAAAATGGAAGATTGACCGTGATGCATTTTCCCGATTTGATGAATTCTTCGACCAGCCCAGCGGGCGCCCGCTGGGCTGCGCTGCTTTAGGGAGCCAGTTTTGTTGGCAAATACTCTTTGAAGTGAGGTGGGGATGAACGAAGTTTCAATCACAGAAGGTCTTACGTTTGACGACGTGCTGCTTGAGCCAGGCCGCTCGTCGGTGCTGCCCACGGAAGTCGACACCACATCGAATTTTACGCGGAAGCTTCCGCTGAATATTCCGCTGGCGTCGGCGGCCATGGACACAGTGACCGAGTCGCGGCTGGCCATTGCCATCGCGCGCCAGGGCGGCATCGGGATCATTCACCGCAGCATGCCCATTGAAAGACAGGCCGAGGAAGTGGACCGTGTCAAGCGCTCGGAAAGCGGCATGATCGTCGACCCGGTGACCATTTCGCCGGACATCACGCTGCGCCAAGCGCTGGAAATCATGAACAAATACAAAATTTCCGGCCTGCCGGTCACGCGCGGGTCGCGTTTAACCGGAATTTTAACCAACCGCGATTTGCGGTTTGAGAAGAATCATTCTCAATTGGTCAGCTCGGTGATGACCAAAGAAAACCTGGTCACCGTACCCGTCGGCACCACGCTGGAAGAGGCCGAACGCATTCTGCAAAAGCACCGCATCGAAAAACTTCTGGTCGTGGACCAAGACTTCAACTTGAAGGGGCTGATCACAGTCAAAGACATTCAGAAAAAACTGGAGTATCCGCGCGCCGCGAAAGACGAACACGGCCGGCTGCGTGTCGGTGCGGCCATCGGCGCAACCGGCGATTTTCTAGATCGCGCCGTGGAACTCTCGAAGGCCAAAGTGGACGTACTAGCAATCGACACCGCGCACGGACATTCCATGCGCGTGATCGAGGCGATCAAGGCAGTGCGCCAGCGCTTGCCGGAAATGCAATTGGTCGCAGGGAACGTGGCCACGTTCGATGGCGCACGCGAATTGATTTCGCTCGGCATCGACGGCTTGAAAGTGGGCATCGGACCAGGCTCCATTTGCACCACGCGCGTCGTCACCGGCGCGGGAGTGCCACAATTGACCGCCGTCATGGAAGCCGCCAAAGCCGCCAAAGGAACCGACGTCGCGATTATCGCCGACGGCGGCATCAAGTACTCCGGCGACATCGCAAAAGCGCTGGCCGCTGGCGCGTCCTGCGTGATGATCGGCAGCCTCTTCGCGGGCACGGAAGAGTCGCCCGGCGAAACGATTCTCTATCAAGGCCGCACCTTCAAGTCCTACCGCGGAATGGGCTCGACCGGCGCGATGGAAGCGGGCTCGGCAGACCGCTACGCGCAGGAAGGCGCCGAGCGCGGCAAGTCCGTCCCCGAAGGAGTGGAGGGACGCGTCCCCTACAAGGGCCAACTCAGCGCGCTGACCGACCAGCTTGTCGGCGGACTGAAAAGCGGAATGGGCTACGTCGGCGCCGCGACGTTGCAGGAATTTCGCGAAAAGAGCCGCTTCATTCGCATCACCGCGGCGGGCCTGCGCGAGAGCCACGTCCACGACGTAGTCATCACCAAAGAAGCGCCGAACTATCGTATGGAATAAGGGTGCATGGAATAAGCGCGCGAGCGACGCGCAGCAAAATCTGATCCAAGGAGCAAATTCCCAGTGGCGGAATCGCAGCCGTGGCGCAATCCGCGTCCGGCGCCAAGTTTGGCAGAAATGAAGGCAAAGACTCCCATGCCGCGGCCGCTCGCGTGGCTGTCCGCATGGTGGCCGGCGCTGGCGTGGGCCGGCGTCATTTTCTTGATGTCGACGGACACGTTTTCCGCGGCGCACACGGGCGCGGTGATCGAGCCGGTTCTGCGCTGGATCCGCCCGTCGCTCACCGAAGATCAGTTTTACGCCATTCATTACTTCATTCGGAAGTGCGCGCATTTCACCGAATACTTTATTTTTTGCGTGCTGCTCTACCGCGGCGTGCGAGGCAAGCGCGCCGGCTGGCGCTGGACCTGGGGTTTGGAGGCGCTGTTCCTCGCCGCAGTGTATTCCGCGCTGGATGAAATTCACCAGGCGTTCGTGGTCAGCCGCACCGCGTCGGTTTACGATTCGCTGCTGGATTCCTCTGGCGCGTTCGTGGCGATGGCCGCGCTGTGGCTGTGGTTTCGTGTGCGGCGCAGCGCGGGTCCCACTCCCTCCGCTTCTCCCGATCCCGCTTCGTAAAACAACTTCAGCATATCCAATCGCTACGCAGACTTCGCAGCACTTTCTGCCTTCGCGGGGTAGAGAAGGTACACCGCCAGGAACAGTACGGCGATCACGGTAAATACGAAGTGACTTGCCTCAGGTCCGAGCTTGCCGCCCGTAAGCCAATCAGCCCCGTGAAACGTGGCGGTCAGCAAGCGGTCGGGCGCGAGTTGGCCGCCATTGGGCCCGGAGTAGACAAAAATCGCGGCAAAATCGAACGCGGCATGAAACCCGATCGCGAACCGCAGATCGCCGGTGCGGCGCAGCGTCAAGCAAATCAGCAGAGCGAGCAAGCTGGTCGAAGCCCAGTCCGGCCAGCGCTCGAATGGTTTGCTGAAGTAATGGAGCGCGCCGAAGAGGAACGAAATCAGGAACGCGGCGGGCCAGAAGCCCATCCCTTGCGCGAGAATGAATTGCGGGTAGCCGCGAAACAAATATTCTTCGGCAAAGCCAATGGCGAGTGACGCCAGCAGCCAAAGTACAGTTGCTCTCACGAGCGGCGCCCCATGAAGCGCCAGGGAGCCAAACGAATATCCGCCCGCCAGGAAAATCAGCAAAATCAGAAGCGTGACGCCGGCGAATCCGAAAACCGCGCCCTCCCAGAATCGTCGGCCAAAGGCGTTCTTGCCCGGCAAGCCGTAGTCTGTGAACTTGCGATGCTCCGCGCGCGCCATGACCCAAGTCGCAATCACCACGGCGATGAGCGTAATCGCGTCCTCGCCCAGAAATACGGCAGAGTGCAACCCTTCTTCGGGCACGGCGATTCCTCGCGCGTCCAGGATCAGCCCGACGATTTCTTGCAGGCCCGTCTGCACCGCGAAGCCGATAAGGATAAAGATCAGCAGGCGCCAGCCCGAGCGCAGCCCCATAGGCCCAATAAAAATGGCCTTGATGATTCGCATAGCGGCTCCTTCTCGTCGCGCTACGATACCCCACAAAACCCGAAACCGGAAAAGCGAAACTCCAAAATGGGCCGGAACGCCCCGGGGGGGTCTTGCAAGTGTGGCAAGCAAAGGAGTTACGGGAGTGCGTTTGGGGATCTGTGGCAAACAAAGGAGTTACGGGAAAAATCCCGGAAGTGTGGCAAAGAAAGGACTTAGGAGGAGTGCACCGAGGGGTAGGAAAAAGCCCGCAGGTTGGAAGCACAGCGGGGCGCGCGAGCATAGTAGAACCGGCACGAACCCTTCGAGGGTCAGGGTAACTATCGTGCACCAGCAACGGCGATTATACAAAATTGGTACTATTTGTCAAGCATAAATATAAGTGCCGTAGATAGAAGACATTAGAGGAAGAGCCTGGGGAGAAGCAGGCCCACCCTTGCACAAGGCAAATCCGGGGGGTTGCACAACCGAGGAGGTTGCAGAGTGATGGTTGGCGCGGTCGGGTCAGGGGCCTGCACCCCCCTTGAAAACTCCGGGGAATGACGTGGGCGGGCCATTGTGCTTGCCATCACAGACTCAATTCGGCGAGCACGAGTACGGTTTCCCGTAGAGGTTTCTCCCATGAAGTTCCTTGCGCGTATATGTTGCCTTGCGCTGCTTGCTTTGAGTCTCGCGCGTTTTGCTCCTCTCTTTGAGCAACCCGCCCAGGCGCAGTCCCCTCCCGCCAAAATCGGCATTCGGCCGATTGGAAAGCCGGTAGAGATCAAGGCTCCTCTGGGTCTGCCGCCGGTTCCGATTCCCGCCGACAATCCACCAACGGAAGAAACCATCGCGCTGGGCCGCCGGCTTTTTTACGATCCAATTCTCTCCGTAGATCGCACGATTTCATGCGCATCGTGCCATGCGCCGCAATTTGCTTTCTCCGACAACCAGCCGGTATCGGACGGAGTGGGAAAGAAACTCGGTACGCGCCACGCGCCGACGGTCATCAATTCGGCGTACAACAATTTGCAATTCTGGGATGGACGCGCGGCCAGCCTCGAAGAGCAGGCCCTTGGTCCGATGACCAATCCCGTGGAAATGGCGCACACGCTCGATGGCGTGGTGCAGCGCCTGCAAGCCGATCCCAATTATCCGGCGATGTTCCAGAAGGCCTGGGGCACCAAGCAGATCACCATTGAGATGGTGGCGAAGTCCATCGCTTCGTTCGAGCGCACCGTGTTGGCCGGCGATTCTCCCTTCGATCGCTTCCTGTACGGACATGACTCGAAGGCGCTATCGCCCGCGGCGCAGCGCGGGATGATCGTTTTTATTAGGAAGAACAAGGGCAACTGCAAAGCGTGCCACTCGTTTGATAAGAATTCCTCGCTGTTCACCGACAACGAATTCCATAACCTGGGCGTGGGCGCCGATGCGCGCGGCAACTTCAAGGATGTGGGGCGTTACGCGGTCACCAAAAACGAAGAGGATATGGGTTGCTTCAAGACGCCAACGCTCCGCAACCTGGCGAACCGCGGTCCGTACATGCACGACGGCAGTTTCCCGACGTTGCAGGACGCGCTCGTGCATTACGTGGGCGGCGGCAACGTGAACTCGCATCTGGATATCGAAATTCACTCGCTGGACGGGCTGACCTTGGACGAGCGCGAGGATTTGATGCAGTTCCTCGACTCGCTGAACGGCAAGCTTCCACCGAACGTCGGCCCCCCACCGGATCTTGTGCTTCCGGCCAAGACCGCCTCCTCTGGAAAGTAGTTCCTTCCTCCTTCAGCCGAATACGTGCACGCGCTGCGCTGCACTTGAACCGCTATAAGAATATACGTATACTGGTATGCAGATGGATGGCACGCTGAAACCCGTCAGATGGCTTGGAACATCGCTGCGGGACTTACGGTCTTTCCCTCGCGCCGTCAGGATCGATATCGGACATGCTCTCTACGCGGCACAGGAGGGCAAGACTGACCCTGCCGCCAAGCCGCTTAAGGGCTTTGGCGGCGCCAGCGTGCTCGAAATCGTGGCTTCGCACCACGGGAATGCGTGGCGGGCCGTGTACGCGGTGCGTTTTCAGGACGTCATCTATGTCTTGCAGGTATTTCAGAAGAAGTCCACAAAGGGGATCGCCACACCGGAGCGCGAGATTCGCCTAATCAAGCAGCGGCTTGCGGAAGCCGAACGCGACTATCAAGGAAGGCTAAACTAAAATGAAAGCCAAAGCGAAGAAAACAAGGAAGCACATTGCCCGCGTAACCGAGGGCACCGGAAACGTCTTCGCCGACTTGGGACTTCCCAATCCGGAGCAAGAGCTGCTCAAAGCCCAGCTCACGCTGCAAATCTACACGATCCTTAAGGACAACGGCATGACACAAGTGGAGATCGCCAAGATTCTCGGCGTGCAGCAGCCCCAGGTCTCTTTGCTAATGCGCAACCGCGCGGGCAACTTCTCCGTCGGACGCCTCATGGAATTTCTCACCGCTTTGCGTCAAGACGTGGAAATCACCGTCCGGCCCACGCGCAAGGAACATGGCGCTCTCTCCGTCGTCTCCGCCTGATCGTCAAGGGGATGGAAAGAATGAGTACTCTCACCCTCAGCCCGGAGTACACGGCGCTGCTCAAGAAAGTTCCTCCAAAGGTGATTCGCACTGAGAAGGAAAACGAGACGTACACGGAAATCCTCGAGGACCTCGACCGGCGCAGCAAAACGCTCACCCCTGCCGAGAAGGAACTGGCGGAACTCCTGACGCTGCTGATTGAGGACTTCGAAGAAAGGCGGTATCGGCTGCCGCGGGCAAAGCCGCTCGACGTATTGCATTTCCTGATGGACCAGCACGGGCTCCGACAAAAGGACCTTGCAGATGTGTTCGGAACCCCCAGCATCGTGTCGGAAGTTCTCAGCGGCAAGCGGGATTTGAACAAGGATCACATCAAGCGGTTGAGCGAACGCTTCCACGTCTCCCCGGAACTGTTCTTTTAGTTGAAGAAAAAACCGCACCCATAAAACCGATGGGTTGATTGGATAAGAGCGAAGGCTCCATTCGCGTGCCGGTATGCTTCTGTTTGGAGGACCGAAGCTATCGGTAGGAAGGAGCCTTCGATGCTGATTATAGGATGCGATTATCACCCCAGTT
>Ga0187780_10000953_pt1 | contig 21572 bp, 18 predicted proteins | sample 1015_Q2_SP10_20__FD_132429 | JGI IMG/M metagenome (GOLD analysis project Ga0187780, IMG submission 132429) | Tropical peat soil microbial communities from peatlands in Department of Meta, Colombia - 1015_Q2_SP10_20_MG | ecosystem: Environmental > Terrestrial > Soil > Wetlands > Peat | place... | reverse complement strand
GCCAGCGTGGCAATCAGCATGGTCCAGTAGGTGACCGGAATTTTCTTGCGCAGGCCGCCCATGCGGCGCATGTCCTGTTCGCCGCCCATGGCATGAATCACGCTGCCCGCGGCCAGGAAGAGCAGCCCTTTGAAGTAGGCGTGGGTCATCAGGTGGAAAATGCCTGCGCCGTAAGCGCCCACGCCGCAGGCCAGAAACATGTAGCCCAGCTGCGAGACCGTGGAATAGGCCAGGACGCGCTTGATGTCGGTCTGCACCAGGCCGATGGTGGCGGAATAGAACGCCGTGAGAGCGCCCACGATGGCCACGGCCAACATGGCGATGGGCGCGCGTGAAAAAAGCGGATGCATCCGCGCCACCATGTACACGCCCGCCGTCACCATGGTGGCGGCGTGGATCAGCGCGCTGACTGGCGTGGGGCCTTCCATGGCGTCGGGGAGCCAAACATAGAGAGGTAACTGCGCCGACTTGCCCACCGCACCGGTGAAGAGCAACAGGGCGATGACCGTGAGAATGCCTGCCTGCGCCATGCCCTCGGGCGCCATCCCGGAAAGTTTCGTAAAGATATCGTCGAAATTCACCGAGCCGAACGTCCAGAAGGCCAGCAAGACGCCCACGGTGAAACCGAAATCGCCTATGCGCGTGGTGATGAAGGCTTTTTTCCCGGCGTCAGCGGCGGATTTTTTCAGGAACCAGAAGCCGATGAGCAGGTAGCTGCACAGGCCGACGCCTTCCCAGCCGATGAACATCACCACCAAATTCGCGGCCATCACCAGGGTCAGCATGAAAAACATGAACAGGTTGAGGTAGCAGAAGAATCGATAGTAGCCGCCCTCGTGGGCCATGTAGCCGGTCGAGTAGATATGGATGAGCATGCCGACGAACGACACGGTCAGCAGCATGACGACGGTGAGTTGGTCCACCTGCAGCGAGAAGTCCACGCGGAACGGGCCGGCTAGCATCCAGGAAAAGTAGTTGCCGACGAAGGGTATTTGAGCGGGTGCGAGGAGCGTGAATTCGCGGACGGTCTCGAGGACCGCGAGGAACGCGAGCGATACGGAGCCGACGGCGACGGTATTCACCGCCGCTTGCGACCAGCGCTTGCCGAAAAGGCCGTTGACCGCCGCGCCCGCGAGCGGCAAAGCGAGAATAATCCAGAGATGATTGAGCAGCGGCATCAGAACTTGAGCAGGTTCAAGCGTTCAATGTTGAGCGTCTCGCGGTTCTGCGCGAGCATGATGATAATGGCCAGGCCCACGGCGGCCTCCGCCGCGGCCACGACAATCACGAAAAAGACGAACACCAGGCCGTCGAGCTGATTGTGAGCCCGCGCGAAGGCCACAAACGCGAGATTCACGGCGTTGAGCATCAGCTCGATGGACATGAAAATGGTGATGACGTTGCGCTTGAAGACGAACGCCACCACGCCCAGGCCGAACAGGGCGGCGCTTAGCACCAGATACCAAGTGATCGGAATGGCGCTCATTCGCTTTTCCTTGCCAAAACCAGCGCGCCCAGGACGGCGACCAGAATCAAGATGGACGTGGCTTCGAAGGGAAACAGGTATTGCCGGAAGAGCTGCGTGGCCAGCGCGCGCGAGGAAACTCCCTCGGCCGGCGGACCGCCCGCGGCCGGGACGCGCGCACGCGCCAGCCAGTGAGCGATCTCGAGCAGCAGGAAAAAGGCCAGCGGCAGCCCCACGTAGGTGGCGAGCTTGCTGTAACTCGTGCGCTCTTCCGCACCCGCGTTCAGCAACATGATGACGAACACGAACAGCACCATAATCGCGCCGCCGTACACAATGATCTGCACTGCGGCGATGAACTCGGACCCCAGCAGCAGGTACAGGATCGCGATCGCCACCATCACCACGATCAGCGCCAGGGCGCTGTAAATGGGCTCGCGGACCAAAATTAGCGTGACCGCGCCGGCGACGGCCAGCAGCGCGCACGCGAAGAACACGATCAGCGGAATGTTCATGCGTGCCTCACCCAGCTCCAGGCCAGCCATGCGGCGGTGGCCGCCAGATTGACCAGCGAGACGGGCAGCAGGAGCTTCCAGCCGAAGGCCATCAACTGGTCATAGCGGAACCGGGGCAGCGTCCCGCGAAGCCAAACGTAGAAAAAGAGGAACAAGAAAACCTTGGACAAGAACCAGAAGGGCCCCTGAATCTTGACCGCCACCAGCGGAACCAGGCAAAGGGAGCCCAGGCCCAGGGCCAGGAGCGTCACCACGCTCATCTGAAGCCGCTTGATACCGCGCATCTGCGCCACCGTGTCGAACGCCGAATAGATTCCGATGGCCACCAGCACGGCGCCCGGCAGGTACAACTGCCAGGTCCACTCTGTCGGGAACGGCGAGAGCCAGCCGCCGAAAAAGAGAATGGTGGCCAGACAGGAGACGGTGATCATGTTGGCGTATTCGGCCATGAAAAACATGGCGAATTTGAAACTGGAATACTCGGTGTGGAATCCGGCGACGAGTTCGGTTTCGGCCTCGGGAAGATCGAAGGGGACGCGGTTGGTCTCCGCAAAGGCGGACGTAATATAGCAGCAGAACCCGATCAACTGAGGGAAAACATGCCAGCGGGGCAAGACGTGCCACCAATAGCCGCGCTGGCCCTCGATGATGCCGTTGAAGTTGAGCGTGCCGGCCAGCAGCAGGACGCCGACGACGGAAAGCGTGAGAGAAACTTCGTAACTAATCATCTGCGCCGAACTGCGCAGACCGCCCAGCAGCGCGTATTTGCTGTTGGAGGACCAACCCGCCAGCGCCACTCCGTAAACGCCGATGGACGTAATGGCGAACAGAAAGAGCAGGCCGATGTCCACGTTGGAGACGACAAATACGGGCTGGCCGAGAAGGCGCACGTCGGGAGGACCGAAGGGAATCAGGGCGATAGCCGTCATGGCCAGGCTCAAGGCGAGCAGGGGCGCCAGGACGTACACGAAGCGGTCCGCGGTCGGCGGCGTGACGTCTTCTTTGAAGAGGAACTTGACGCCATCGGCCAGCGGCTGAAGCAAGCCGTGCGGCCCGACGTAGTAAGGCCCCCAGCGGGACTGGATGTGCGCGACCACCTTGCGCTCGAACCAGGTGAGGTACGCCAGGGCCGTCATCAACACGAACAGCAGGACGATGATCTTGCCTAGCGATACCACCAGGACCGGATGTTGGGCGATGAACTCCACGGGATATCTTTAGCCTCGTTCGCCGAAGTGAGCCTGGAACAGTAACGCCCCAGGGTGCCGCTCGTAAACAAAAAGTCGTGAGAAGAAAACACGGTGCCCGGTGGCACGTCGTAGGACATCTCCGCCGCCTTGCAGGCCGCCGAGGTGGTCTCCGCGCCTCCGGCGAGCAAATGCGCCGGCGAAACGGCGTAGCCGGCCACATGCTGGCGAATTTCGCCGAAGGCATCCTCGGGAGTCCGGAGCCGGATCGGAGAGCCTAGGCCCAGCATGCCCAGTTGGTGCGAAAGAATGCGAATCAAATCGAAATCGCTGCGCGGACCCTGCGGATCAATGGCGCGGTGCGTCCACTGGACTTCGCCGGCCGTGTTCGTAAGCGTGCCGTCCTTTTCATAGCTGGATGCCGCAGGGAGGACCACATCCGCGCGCTCCGCCGTCTCCGTGAGAAACAGGTCGTGCACCACCAACAGATCGAGCCCGGCGATGCGCCCCGGGGACACGGCGCCGAACGGCTTGACGGGATTCGCACCGACGACGTAAAGCGCTTTCAACTTTCCTTCCAGAGCCGCGTCCATCATGGCCCGCGCCGTCAAACCGGACGCGGATGGGATTTCGCCGCCCCACAATTTCCCGAAGCGCGCCCGCTCGGAAGCATCCGCCAGAGGCGCGTACCCGGGCAGGCGATCGGGCAGGATTCCCATGTCGGCAGCGCCGCGCGAATTGGCGTAATCGCCGAGGGCCATGAATTTCGTCTTGCCGCCGAAGCGGGCACCCAAAGAAATCAGGTCGCGAAGGGCCGCGCCGTGCACTTCCGCGCCGAACAAGACCACGACGTCCTTTTCGGCTTCGAGCGCCGCCTTGAGCTGGAGAAGTGATTCCGTGGTCTTAGGATCGAACTGGCCCTGCTCGGTAGCAAGCCAGCGCAAGGCCGCGCGTTCGTTGCCGGCAGGGACGTCCGCGACGAGCCTGGCCTTGCGATGGATCTTACTCGGCCCGGCATTGACAACATACAGGCGCGCATTGCGATGGCGCACGGCAGCGCGAATCTGCCAGGCCACCAGCGGGTTCTGCTGCGTGACGTCGTTCGCCACCAGCAGGACGGCATCGGCGTTGTAGACGTCCGCGATGGTGGCGAGGGCGCCGCGAGCCTGCGGCCCGAGGACGGCGATGAGTCCGGCATAGTCGGCGGTGCGGTGATGGTCGAGGTTATTGGTGCCCAGCGTCGCGCGAGCGAAGCGGTTCAGCAGGTAATTCTCTTCATTGGTCGTGTGATTGGAACCGATCACGCCGAGGGCAGCCGGGCCGTGCGTGTCGCGGGCCTGCTTGAGCCTCCGCGCGATTTCCTCGAGCGCCGCTTCCCAACTGGCCGGCTCGAGCTTCCCATCGCGACGCACCAGCGGCCCGCGGAGGCGCTCAGCATGCGAGGTGAAGTCGAATCCAAAGCGGCCCTTGCCACACAGGAACTCGCCATTGATGCCGGAGCGATCGCGGTTATTGGCCCGCAAGATCTGGTTGTTGCGAACGCCCAGCGTCGTCTTGCACCCATTCGAGCAATGCGCGCAGGGCTGCGATACGCAGTCCATTTCCCAGGGGCGCGTTTGGTAGCGGTAGGTGCCGCTGGTGAGCGCGCCCACCGGGCAGATATCAATGCACATGCCGCACTCCTCGCAGGCGAGTTCGCCGGAGTGGTTCGGCAGAATAACCGAATGAACGCCGCGGGCCCCCACGCCCAGCGCCTTCACGTCCATGCCCTCATCGCAAACGCGCACGCAGCGGAAGCAGAGGATGCAGCGCGGCGCGTCGTAGTAGACCAGGGGCGACCATTTTTCCTCGGGGTAGTGCAGCTTCTCTTCGGCGAAACGGCTCTGATCGAGGCCGTAGCGGAAGGTCATGTCCTGCAGTTCGCATTCGCCGCCCTTGTCGCAGACCGGGCAATCGAGGGGATGATTCGTGAGCAAGAACTCGAGCATGTCCTTGCGCGCCTTATGGACCCCGGGCGTATCGGTCTTGACCACCATGCCGTCGGTGGCGACCAGCGTGCACGCAGTCTGCAGCTTAGGCATCTTCTCGACTTCCACCAAACACATCCGGCACGCCGCCTGAAGAGAAAGGCCGGGATGATAACAAAAGGACGGGACTTCGATCCCCTGCCTCTTGGCCGCCTCGATGACGAGCGTGCCCGGGGACGTGGTCACTTGCCGGCCATCGAGCGTGAAAACGACTTGTTTTTGTTCCGCCATGCGTTTCTAGCGAGCTCCGGCAATCATCTCAGCAGGGTTATAAGCGCATTTCCCGTGGAGGTGCTCTTCAAATTCGTGCCGCCACTTATTGACGATGCTGATCGTGGGCATGGCCGCGGCATCGCCCAGCGGGCAGAACGTCCTCCCCAGAATGCTTTTGGCGACGTCATCAATCAGGGGAATATCTTCCGCCGTGCCGCCCCCCGCGTGGAACCGGTTCAGGATTTTCCGGAGCCAGGTGGTGCCCTCGCGGCAAGGAATGCACCAGCCGCAGGATTCGTGGGCGTAAAAGTGCATGATGCGCCGGGCTACGTCCACCATGCAGGTGTCCTCGTCAATCACCACCGTGCCGCCCGAGCCCAGCATCGAGCCAATCTTGGCCACGGAATCGTAATCGAGCGCTACGTCAATTTCATCAGCAGAGAGTAAGGGGCAGGAACTGCCGCCCGGAATCACAGCCTTGAGTTTCTTGCCGTGCCAAACCCCTCCGGCGACCTCTTCGATGAGCCGCCGAAGCGGGAAGCCCAAAGGCAGTTCATAGATTCCGGGGCAATTCACGTGGCCGGAAATGGAGTACAGCCGCGTGCCGCCGTTCCTGGGAGTGCCCAGATTCGCGTACCATTCCCCGCCCTGCCGGATGATCGCGGGAACGGTGCTAAGGGTCTCGACATTGTTGATGATGGTGGGACATCCGTAGAGTCCCACGACCGCCGGGAACGGGGGCTTGATGCGCGGATATCCGCGCTTGCCCTCGAGAGATTCCATCAGTGCGGATTCCTCGCCGCATTCGTAGGCTCCCGCGCCGGTGTGAGCGGCGAGGTCGAAGTGAAATCCGCTGCCCAGGATGTTCTTGCCAAGGAAGCCCTTTTCGTAGGCTTCGGCAATGGCCCCCTCGACGATGTCCAGTACGTAGCGGTATTCGCCGCGGATGTAGATATAGCCCTGATGGGAACCGATGGCGCGGCCCGCAATCACCATGCCCTCGATCAACTGGTGAGGATCCATCTCCATCAGCGGGCGGTCCTTCGAGGTGCCGGGCTCGCTTTCGTCGCCATTGGCCAGGACGTATTTCGGCTTGCTCGAGTCCTTGGGCACGAAGCTCCACTTCATTCCGGCGGGAAATCCGGCGCCGCCGCGGCCCCGGAGATTCGACTTCTTCATTTCCTCAATAATCTGTTCCGGCGTCATCTGCTTCAGTGCTTTTTCCAACGCCTGATAGCCATCGTGTTGGAGATAGACGCTGAGCTTGCGCGAATCGGGGATGCCGAAGCGCTTGCTGATGACGGGAATTTCGGCAGGATGCCGCTCGTGCAGCGCCCCGGAAATTACGGCCACCGGCTTGGGCCTCGCGCCTTGCTGGAGCTGCTCGAAGATAGCGTCCACCTTGGCAGGGTCGAGGTTTTCGTAGAAATCGTAATTCACCTGCATGGCCGGTGCGCCGGTGCACGCCCCCATGCATTCGACTTCTTCGAGCGAGAACATGCCGTTTGGCGACACTTCCTTGTGCCCGATGCCCAGGCGCTTCTGGACGTGCTCGTAGAGCTTGCCGCCGCCTCGCAGCAGGCAGGACACATTGGTGCACACCTGGACGTGATAGCGCCCGGCGGGCTCGCGCCGCAGCATGGAGTAGTAGGCGAGCGTTTCCGTGACCTGGGTCATGTTGAGATCCAGGCGCCGCGCGATCTCCTCCAGCACATCATCGGCAAGGAACCCGAATTCGTCCTGGGCGTACAGGAGCATGGGAACCAGCGCGGAGCGCTTCACGGGATAGCGCGAGAGGAGTTGAGTTAATTTGGCTTCGAGCGGCGGCGGCAGTGGCATGGTCCGGTTTTGGTCCACCCTGGGCTAGCGGTCCACTTCTCCCAGCACAATGTCGGTCGTGCCGATGCAGGCCACCACATCGGCAATCAAGCGCCCTTCGCACAGCTTGGACAAGGACTGCAAATTCACGAAAGATGGCGCACGGAATTTCACGCGGTAAGGTTTCGCCGAGCCATCGCTCGCCATGAAAACTCCCAGCTCGCCCCGGGGCGATTCGATCGCTTGATAGACCTCGCCCGGCGGCGGAGCAAATCCCTCGGTGAAAATCTTGAAGTGGTAGATGAGCCCCTCAATCGAGCTCTTCATTTCCTCGCGCGAGGGCGGGATGATCCCCTTCGCCTCCGCGCGGATCGGACCCTCCGCCGGGATCTTCTCCATGGCCTGGCGGACGATTTTGAGGCTTTCGCGAATCTCGCCCACCCGCACGAGATAGCGCGCGTAGCAGTCGCCGGCCGTTTGCGTCTGCACCTGGAAATCGAATTCCTCGTAGCTGGAATAAGGGAAGGCCTTGCGCAGATCGTGGGCGACGCCGCTGCCGCGCAGCATGGGGCCGGAGGCGCCCATGGCGATGGCGTCGGCGGCGCTCAGCACGCCCACACCCTGCGTCCGAGCCATCCAGATGCGGTTCTCCGTGAGGAGTTCTTCGTATTCATCTACGTGGCCGGGAAGCGCGTCCACGACGCGGCGAACCCGGTCGAGCCAGTCGGCGGGAGGCTCGAGCGCCAGGCCGCCGATGCGAAAGTAGCTGGTCATCATGCGCTGGCCGCTCAGGTACTCGAAGATCTTGACGATCTCTTCCCGCTCGCGGAAGGTGTAGAGAAAGACGGACATCGCGCCGAGGTCAATGGCGTGAGTTCCCAGCCACACCAGGTGCGAGGCGATGCGGGTCAGTTCGGTGAGCAGCACGCGAATGTACTGCGCGCGCTTCGGCGCCTCCAGCCCGAGAAGTTTTTCGGCCGCCAGGCAATAGCACAAGTTGTTGGAAAGCGGCGCGAGATAATCAATGCGGTCGGTGAGAGTGATGGCCTGGGAGTAGGTTTTGGATTCGCAAGATTTCTCGATGCCGGTGTGCAGGTAGCCGATCATCGGCCGGGCCTTGAGCACGATTTCGCCGTCGAGCTCTAGAACCACGCGCAGCACGCCGTGCGTAGAAGGATGCTGCGGCCCCATGTTGAGGACCATCGGTTCGGCGGGACCGACGAGGGTTCCGATGGCCGGCGTGACGGGGCGGGTCTCGCTCATGGCCTCACCGGTAACCCTCCGTGGGATAATCCTTGCGCAAGGGATACCCTTCGAACTCGTCCGGAAGAAGAATGCGGGTGAGATCCGGATGGCCCTCAAAGCGCACGCCGAACAGATCAAAGTTCTCGCGCTCGTGCCAGTTGGCGGTCGGCCAGACGGCGGTGACCGAGGGAACCCGGGCCTCGCTGGAGGGCACGCGCACCTTCAACCGCAAGCGCTCGCCGCGCTGGAGCGAAACCAGGTGATAATTCACCTCGAAGCGGGGCTCCACGGGGAAGCGGTCCAGCGTGGTGATATCGGACAAGAAGGAAAACTGCAGGGAAGGTTCCAACGCCAGGAATTCCGCTACGGGGCGTATCTGCGCGCGTGGAACGACGACTGTCGTTTCGCCTCGAAACTCGATCACTTCGGCGACGGCCTGCGCGTCCCACTCCCGGAGCTTGCGTACAACGGGATTAGCGTCGTTTTCCTGGGGTTCCGCCATAGGTCCACTTCCGGGGGGCAGGCGCCGACTAGCTCCAGTCGAGCGCTCCTTTTTTCCAGAGGAAAATGTAGCCCACCAGCAGAATGATAATGTAGAGCATCATCTCCACAAATCCAAAAACTTTCAGCTCGTTGTAGATGAGCGCCCATGGGTAAAGAAAAATGGCTTCGATATCGAACAAAATGAATACCAGGGCCACGAGATAGAAATGCACCGAGAAGGGCTGGCGCGCGTCGCCCGTGGGACGCACGCCGCACTCGTAGGGCGTGCTCTTTTCGGGCGTGTACTTGTGGAGGCCCACCAGCGTGGTGAGCGTGACCAGGACGCCAGCCAGCCCGCACGCTAGTACAAACATCAGCAAGAGCGGTCCGTAATTGTCGAGATAGGCGCTGTTCATTTTCGATGCGCTGCTATAATAACTGCGCGGGCGCGCCGCGGTCAAACCACTACGAAAAGATTTTGGGCCGGGCGCCGAGACCGGGCAACCCTGGAATCATCGGATGAGTTCCGGCTTCAATACGGATGTGCGCGTGGGCGACCAGGTGTTTCACGTGCAAACAGAGGATCGCGGGCCAAGCTCCCCGGTGATAGACACTGCCGTTTATCAGAATGGCCGCGTCTTGCTGCGGCGCTCGTCCAGTTACAGCGAACTTCTGAACTCCGCGGGATTCAGCGCCGACGCGGTCCGCCAGCGCGTAGCCGGACAGCACAGCACCGTTATCGAAGAACTGCGCGCCGGCACCCTGGCCGCCGAATTGGCGGCGGTGGCCTCGCAAACCAGCCGGCCGAGCGGCGTCCAGGTGCAACTTCTGAATCCCCAGTCGTGGCTGTCGGCGGGGCGCGTTTCCCTCGAGGTAGAGATTCTGCGACGCGCGGATCGGAGCCCGCAGCCCGGCGCTCAAGTGGAGGCTTTCATCGAAGGCGCTCTCGCGGATGCCCTCCACACAGGAACCACTGACGAGCAAGGCCGCGTCAGCATCCAGTTCCCCTTGCCGCCACTGGGCCGAGGCGACCTGGCGCTCGTAATCACCGCAACCACGACAGACGGGAGTGACGAGATCCGGTTCACCATGCGCTCGCGGCCCAAGTCACCGGAAACTGCCGGCTCCAGCCCCCAGGCATGACGGTCACCATCAACGGAGAACAGCGGGAGGTGCCGGAGGGACTCACCGTAGCTGCGCTCGTCGAGCATCTGGGCCTCACCGCTGGTCGCCTGGCCATCGAGCGCAATCTCGACATTCTGCCGCGCGCGCAGTGGGCGGAGACTAGGGTCGAGTCCAACGACCGCTACGAAATCGTGCACCTCGTGGGCGGAGGATGAACTACAGTCCGGCGAGCAAGTGGCCGAGCTTGTCCTTCTTGGTGCGTAGGTAAGCGCGCGAGTGGTGGCTGGTGGGCGGTCTGCAGGGCACCCGTTCGACGACCCGAATGCCGCCCTGCTCCAACTGGCGTACCTTCTCAGGGTTGTTGGAGAGAAGCCGCACAGCGCGCACGCCCAGCGCCTTCAGTGCCGCCGCGGCAAAATCGTAATCGCGCGAGTCGGCCGCGAATCCCAGCTGGCGATTTGCCTCCACCGTGTCCAGGCCCCCGTCTTGCAATTCGTACGCCTTTACCTTGTTGATCAGGCCAATGCCCCGGCCCTCTTGGGGCAAATAGAGGACAATGCCTGAAGGTTCCTTGGCGATTTTGCGCAACGAGAACTCCAACTGCGCCCGGCAGTCGCATCGCTGGGAAGCGAAGACGTCGCCGGTAAGGCACTGCGAATGGACCCGCACCAGCGGAGGTTTGCGAGCAGAAAGCCGCCCGTGCTGGATGGCCACAGCTTCCTCTTGGGAATCGCGGCTTCGTATGCCCGCGATGGCAAAACGTCCGAAGCGCGTCGGCAGATTCGCCCGCGCCACAACCCTCGCGTTACTGATGTGCTTCCGCCGCTTCATAAGAATCGTTCATTATAGCAGGCCTGCTCCGGCGCTCGGTGAAGTCCGCGAGCCAGCCTGCTTGGTGCGAAACGGTGGATACACCCGGCGGGATTATTTCGCGAAGCTGCGCACGGCCTCTGCTTCGCTATTGTAAACGTCGAAGATGGTGAGGAGCTTGGTGATCTGCAGCACCTCGCGGAACTTCGTCCCCAAGTTGCAGAGACGCAGGGAGGCGCCCTGGGTCTTCGCGCTGGAATACAGGCCAACCAGCATTCCCAGGCCGGCGCTGTCAATCATCGTGACTTTGTCCGTGTTCAGAACGATCTTCTTTTTCCCCTGTCCGAGCAGCCCCTTGACTCCTTCGCGCAGCGCACTACTCTCCTCCCCTAGCACGACGCGACCGTCCAAGGCCACGATCGTCACGCCGTCCACTTCGCGGTTCGTCATCTTGAGTGCCATGTCATTCTCTCCTCGTCAGGTGGCGAGTCAGTCGCCAAATGGCAATGCCCCAACATTGCATGTGGTCTTGTTATCGGCGCTCCAGCGGGCCGGAGTATACACCGGTTGTACTGTGGCCCGCCAGCACGGGCGCTATGCGGAATCAGAGAGGTTCATGGTACTTCCTTCGCAAGGAACGGCGCATCCGCAGGTTTGAGGACGACAATGTAACTCTGGCTCCCTTTACATCCTCGGCCACATTGGCTAACTTAACCGCAGGGTTGCCTTTGTAGCATCTGACGGGAACGATGGACGTACTGGTCGAAGGGCGCGAACTGCTGTTTACGCTGGTGCTGAAGGTCGGAGGGGCGGCGGCCCTGGCCGCGCTGCTGGTGCGTTTCGCCTCGTTCCGGCAGCTCGTTTTCACCGAAAATCGCGATTCCGATCAAAAGGTGAAGTTGCTGCTGTTCCTGACTCCCCCGCTGGCGCTGGGCGTGATGCTCCGGATTTTCGGCTATCAGTTCCTGGACTTGACGCTTGAAGGATCGTTCTTGATGGGACTGATCGGCGGGCGAATTGTGGGGCTGCTGGGCGGCTCGCTCGTCAGCATTCCGGCATTCGCCAATCATGAATGGCTGGCCAGCCCGGCGGCGGCGCTGGTAGGTCTGCTTGCCGGAGTCATTCGCGAGGCCATCCCGGAAAAGGAAGACGTCTGGCACTTCGGGCCCTTTCTCTTTCTGGGCATTCCGCGATGGCTGTGGAGATTGGTGCGCGAGCGCAAAGGCAACTGGGCCATGCTGCCGCTGTTTGCCTGCGCCGCGTTCGAAGTGGCGTGGATTGAAATGGCCAACGCGTTTCCTCGGCACTGGCTGTTCGTGATCCGCCCCGGCAACGCGGGCTATATGGTGCTCATCGTTTTGTCGTCCGTGATGTGCGTAGCCATGGCCGTGAAAATCTGGAACAACACGCGCATCGAGATGAACCTCGAGCAGAACCAGCAGTTGCTTCTGAAGGCGCGCATGGACGCGCTCACCAGCCAGATCAATCCGCACTTTCTCTTCAACACGCTCAACACTGTGTCCTCGCTGATTCGTTTCGATCCGGACATGGCCCGCGGCGTGGTCCTGAAGCTCTCGAATATTCTCCGGCGGCTGCTGCGCAAGCACGAGACCTTCGTTCCCTTGCGTGAAGAGCTGGCGTTCATTGACGACTACATGGACATTGAGGTGATCCGCTTCGGCCGGGACAAGTTGCAGTTCTTCAAGGAAATTGACGAGGCCTCGCTCGACGCCTTCGTCCCCAGCATGCTGCTGCAACCCATCGTCGAAAACGCCATCAAGCACGGTCTGGCGCCTCGGCTCGAAGGGGGGCAGATTCATCTGCGGACGCAGCGGCAGGACGGCCGCCTGCGCATCGAAATTGACGACAACGGCATGGGCATGCCTCCGGAGCGGCTGGCGGAGGTGTACGGCGGCGGCATCGGGATCAGCAACGTCCACGAGCGCCTGCGGCTGCTCTACGGCGATCAGTTCGCCATGGACATCCGCAGCCAGGAAGGAACGGGAACGCAAATCCGCATCGAGATTCCCGAGTTGGCGGCTGCGGAGGCCGCCGCTGGATAGCAATTTTTCAGGCAGTCGCTCGGCTGTAAGACGGCGAAGAAGAATCTTTCGGCAGACGAGCTTCGCCAGCCTGCGGCGGGCAGGTTCGCCTCATGATGACCATCCTTGCCGGATGGCCAGGAGGTTTTTTGGCAGGGCCGGTCATTAGCTGGTCGGAAACGTGGGGCCTGGCAGTAGACGCGTTGCGCGCCAATAAGCTGCGCGCCGCACTTACCATGCTGGGCGTGGTGATCGGCAGTGCGTGCATCGTGCTGGTAGTGACCATCGCGCTCACGGGCAAGAAGTACGTGAGCGCCCAGATCGAGGCGGTGGGATCGAACATCGTTTACGCCTCGCTCGCGCCATCCGGCCCATCGCAGGCCATCAACGCGGGCGACCAAATCACCTTGGCCGACGCCGACGCGATACGCGAAAGTGTTCCGCACGCGGTGGAAGTGGCCGGCACCAACGACCTGCCCATGACGGTTGTCGCGAGAGGGAAAACGTGGCCGGTGGGCTTGATCGGCGTGACGCCGGGCTTCCAGGAGATCCGCCGTCTGATCATCGAGCGCGGGCGGTACTTCGGCGAGAGCGACTTTTCCTCCCTCAGCAAGGTGTGCGTGATATCGGAACACCTCGCAGAGACCGCCCTGCAACCGGGCAACCGAATCGGCCAAAGCATTCACGTCGGCGAGCTGACCTTTACGGTCATTGGCGTTTTCCGCGAGCGCATCGGAACCTTCGGCCAGTCTGAGATTCGCACTGATTCCGTGCTGGTGCCGTTTGGGCTGATCAAGTACTACACGGGCGACGCGTTCATCGTGACGTTGTATGCCCAGGCGGACCGGCCCGAGAACGTCCCGCTGGTCACGCGCGAAGTGGCGCGCATCTTGAAGGCCCGGCACCGCCCCGCAGCAGAGTATGTCGTCCAGAACCTCGCCTCGATTCTGGAGACGTCGCGGCGCATTTCCCTGGCCTTGACGATTGTCCTCCTGCTCGTTGCCGCCCTGGCGCTCTTCATCAGCGGAGTGGGCATCATGAACATCATGCTGGTGAGCGTCACCGAGCGCACCCGCGAAATCGGAATCCGCAAGGCCATCGGCGCGCGGCGGAAGGAGATTCTGTACCAGTTCCTGCTCGAAGCTGTGCTGATCAGCGGGACGGGCGCCGTCGCCGGGATTACTCTGGCCATCGCCATTCCAGTTTTCATCGAGACCCTGGTGCGTTTCCTCCCCGTGCCGGGGGGAGTCACGATCCCGATTTCCTGGCTGTCGGTGGTGCTGGCTTTTGTCGTCTCCGCCGCGACGGGCGTCCTTTTCGGGTACCTCCCGGCCAAAACGGCGGCCGCGCTGCAACCCGTCGAATCCCTGCGTTATGAATAGCGGCAACCGCGCCGGTTGTGAGAGGATGAATTGATGGCGCGCCAAGCAGCAGCCTCCCAGCCGCCGCGCAGCACTGAGGAGCAAGCCTAGTTGTGCGGAATTGCCGGCTTTACTCACAAAAACTGGCATCCTGATCCCGGCCGCATCGCGGAAGCCGTGGCTACGCTGATTCATCGGGGGCCAGACCAGCAGGGTGTGCATCGCTCCTCCGTGTGTTCGATCGGCGCGGCGCGCCTGAAGATTATTGACCTCGGCTCGGGAGACCAGCCCATCACCGCCGACAACGGCGACACCACCATCGCCTTCAACGGCGAGATATACAACCATCTCGAGTTGCGCGCCGAACTCGAACGCCTCGGTCACAAGTTTCACACTCATTCGGACACCGAAGTAGTCCTGCACGCCTTTCTGGAATGGGACACCGAGGCTTTCTCCCGCTTGCGCGGGATGTTTGCCATCGCGCTGTGGACGAAATCCGCGAAGCGGCTCGTGCTCGCGCGCGACCGGCTCGGCATCAAACCCCTTTTCATCTCTCGGCAAGGGGAAGACCTTTTCTTCGGCTCGGAGCTCAAGGCCATTTTCGTCCATCCGGAAATCAACCGCCGTCTGAGCCTGGCGGGCCTCGATTGCTATCTCTCGCTGAACTACGTGCCGTGTCCGTGGACTCTGGTCGAGGGAATCGAGAAGCTTCCGCCCGGGTACTGGCTGGAGTGGCGTGACGGCCAGACGCGCTCCGAAGCATATTGGCGACTGCCGTTCGGCGCACGCCGCGAGGTGACGTTCGAGGCGGCGAAGGAAGAACTGGACGGCCTGTTGCGCCAGTCCGTGCGCGAACACCTTCTTTCCGATGTCCCGCTGGGCGTGTGGCTGAGCGGAGGAATTGATTCTTCCACTATCCTGCACTACGCCACGCAGGCGTCGAGCTCCCAGCTGAAAACCTTTTCCATATCGTTTCGCGGGCGCAGCTTCGACGAGACCGAATACATCCGCGAGGTCGCTTCGCTATACGGGACGGATCATTACGAGCTGGACCTCAATCCCGGCGAAAATCTGCAAGGGGCAATCGAGGAATTTGCCTATTACCTGGACGATCCCGTCGCTGATGCCGGAGCTCTCCCGGTATGGTTTCTCACCAAGCTGAGCCGCTCGCAAGTGACCGTGGCCCTGAGCGGCGAGGGTGGCGACGAACTCTTCGGCGGCTATCTGACGTATCGCGCTAACGCGTTGGCTCGGCTCGCGCGGATCGCGCCGACGAGCGCGAGGCGGCTCGCGATTGCGGCGCTGCAGCTTTGGCCCGTCTCGGACGACAAAATCAGCCTCGAGTACATGGCCAAGCGCTTTCTCGAAGGCAGTCTATTGCCTCCCGAGCGCGCGCACCTTTATTGGAACGGAACGTTTTCAGAGAGCCAGAAAGTTGCTCTATCGCCAGCGGCTTTTCCGGGCGCGCTCGATAGCCTCCTGGGCGAGCTGCGCGAAAGGCTGGCCGGGGCGGACGGATTCACGCCATACCTTTGGTTCGACCAGAAATATTTCCTGCCGGACGACATCCTGGCCAAGGTAGACCGCATGAGCATGGCGCATTCGCTCGAGGCGCGCCCGCCGTTTCTGGACCACCGCATCGTGGAATTCGCGGCGTCGCTGCCCGCTTCGTTCAAAATCCAGGGCTCGCGCCAGAAAGTGGTGCTGAAGGACTTGATGCGGGACAAGCTGCCGGCCTCGGTCCTCCAAAGAAAAAAGACCGGCCTCGATATTCCCGCACATGAATGGCTGCGCGGGCCGCTGCGCCAGCTTTTGGAGGACACGCTTGCGGCCGGCGCCCTCGAGCACTCCGGGCTGTTTTCCGTGGACGCGCTGCAGCAGTGCCTGCGCGATCATCTCGAGCGGCGCGCTAATCTCGGTTACCATCTTTGGGGTTTGTTGATCCTGTTCCTGTGGATGAAGAAATGGCGAATTCAGACGGCGACGCTTCCATCGCCCCGACCGGCGATGGCGCGAGGCGTTCTCACCTCTACCTGATCCTGCTGCTCATAGCTGCCGCGATTTACCTGGGCTGCATCGTTTCCCCGCCCTCGTTGATGGACGATGTGGATGCGGAGCAGGCTCAGACCGCCCTGAACATGGTCACGTCGGGCGACTGGGTAACCGCGCACATCAACGGCATTCGCTTTCTTGAAAAACCGCCCCTGGTCTACTGGACCATCGCCGTGGCGTACGAAGTCTTCGGTGTTCACGACTGGGCGGCGCGCGTACCCATCGCTCTATCTGCGATTGGCCTGGCCTGGCTAACAGCGGCATTCGCCACGTGGGCCTTTGGAAAGCGCGCGGGATTCTATGCAGGTTTATGCCTCGCAACCTGCGCCGGCCTGTTTTTGTTCACGCGCATCCTCATCCCGGACGTGATGCAGACGTTCACGATTGCGCTGGCCATGTGGGCGTTCCTGCGGGCTCTCGACGAGGAAGAGCGCCATCCGCACTTTTGGGCGCTCGTTCTCGGCGCCAGTCTGGGAACCGGGCTGTTGTTGAAGAGCCTGATCGCCGTCGTATTTCCGGCCGGCGCGGGGCTGCTCTATTTACTGTTGACCCGTCAATTGTTCTCTGCAAGCGCCTGGAAGCGTCTCCACGTCGGGAGTGCGGCCCTGGTCGCCATCCTGATTGCTGCGCCCTGGCACATTCTGGCCACGCTCCGGAACCCGCCCTATTACGCTTTCACCCTGCACAGCGGCCCCGGGCAGTATCATGGGTTTCTCTGGTTCTTCTTCATCAATGAACAGCTGCTGCGATTCCTGAACCTGCGTTATCCGCACGATTACAATACCGTGCCGCGGTTGTGGTTCTGGCTGCTGCATTTGGTCTGGCTATTCCCGTGGAGCGTCTATCTGCCCGCCGTGGCGAAGCTTTCCTTCAAACCGGTGGATCGGGCGGGACGAACGCGGCTGTTGGCGCTCTGCTGGGCCGGATTTGTGCTGGTCTTCTTTACGTTTTCAACCACGCAGGAATACTACTCGATGCCGGCATATCCGGCATTCGCGTTGCTGCTCGGCGCGGCGATCGCGGCAGGGGGAGATTGGGTTCGCCGCGGGACGCGCGCGATGACGGTGATTGGCGCGTGCGCAGCGCTCGCGGCCTTCCTTCTGTGGTTTATGGTCCGACACGCGCCCACGCCCGGAGACATATCCTCCGCTTTAGTCCACGATCCCAAGGTCAATTCACTTTCGCTTGGACATATGCTGGACCTCAGAATGGGCTCCTTCGCATATCTTCGTTTCCCGCTCCTTCTGGCTGGGTTCGCTTTCTTGGTGGGTCTGATCGGAAGCGCCAAGGCTGTGGGTCAGCGGGCGTTCTTGGCTGCGGCCCTGATGATGGTTTTGTTCTTTCACGCCGCTCGCCGGGCGATGGTCGTATTTGATCCGTTTCTTTCCTCACGACCTCTTGCCAATGCCCTGCTTAGCGCTCCAGAGGGAACACTGATAGCAGAGGGCCACTACTATGAATTTTCCTCGGTGTTTTTCTACACCAACCGCCAAGGGTTCCTTTTCGCGGACCGCCGGGTCAATCTGGATTATGGTTCTTATGCGCCGGGCGCACCGCAGGTGTTTCTGAACCCAACCGAGTTCAAGAGTTTGTGGTCGAAGCCTGACCGGTGCTATCTGCTGGCGCCGAAGTCGAATCTATCGCGCTATCAGGACCTGGTTGGGGCGGCGCAACTCTACGCGGTGACCGAGAGCGGTGGCAAGCTGCTTCTGACCAACCAGCCTGTTGCCCTTTCTGGCCCGCCGTCAGGACAGGCTATCGCGCCGTCCAACTGATGTAATACAATGTCCCAGATGCGCGAAGAAGAAAACCTGCTGGCCTATTCCATCGTTGTGCCGCTCTACAACGAGCAGGAAAACGTCCCGCAGCTCTACGTCAAAATCATTGATGCCATGGACGCTGTAGGAGAGCCCTACGAAATCGTCTTCGTGGACGACGGCAGCAGCGACGGCACCTTCCGCCAGCTCTCGGAAATCGCGCGGGATGATGATCGCGTCGTTGTGGTGCAGTTGCGCCGGAATTTTGGGCAGACGGCGGCACTCAAGGCGGGCTTCGACCATTCCCGCGGCGAAATTATCATCTCTATGGACGGAGACCTGCAGCACGATCCTGCGGAAATCCCGCGCTTCATCGAGAAAATCAAAGAAGGCTATGACATCGTTAGCGGCTGGCGCGTGGAGCGCACCGACCACTGGCTGACGCGCCGCGTGCCCAGCCGTGTGGCCAACTGGATCATGGCCAAGCTTTCGCGAGTGGAGTTGCACGACTTCGGCACCACCTTCAAAGCCTACCGCCGCGAAATTCTTTCCGAGATTCGTCTGTATGGCGAGCTGCACCGCTTCATCCCGGCGCTGGCTAGCTGGGCGGGGGCCTCGATCGCGGAAGTGCCCATCACGAATGTCCGGCGCCAGAACGGCAAGTCGAATTACGGCATTTCCCGCACCATTCGGGTGCTGCTGGATCTCGTCAGCGTTAAGTTTCTGCTGGATTATTCGACCAAGCCGCTGCAACTGTTCGGGCTGGTGGGGCTGGCGTGCTTGGCGGGCGGCGCCGGAATCGGGCTTTGGATTTTCGGTCGCAAGGCGCTGTTCGACGAAGGCTTGCTCGCCAACCATGGGCCGCTCATCATACTCGGCGTGGCGCTGGTTATGGGCGGCATCCAGTTCATGGCCACTGGCCTAATTGGAGAGCTGCTGGCCCGCACCTACTACGAATCGCAGGACAAGCCGGTTTACGCTGTTCGCCGGCACCTCGGCCGGCGCGGAGCTGACGCCCCGCGTAAGAATCCCCCGCGGGGAGCAGGAACGGCCGGCCGCTAGCCCGCGAACGGCCCAGACCCTTGCCGCGCAATCACACGCCAAATGCAAACCATGGGGTGCTGTTGGCATGAGAAGTGAGGCCCTGAGCTTTCTGGCCTGCCCGAATTGTGGTGGCGCTCTTTCCGTCCAGCCGGTGGCAGAGGACGGCGGCCATATCATGGCCGGCGAGCTGGCGTGCTGCAGCTGCAAGGCGCACTTTCCCATCCGTGATGGAGTGCCCGTACTGCTTCCCGGCAACGTGGATCGCTTGAAACTGGAAACCGCGGCGCGCTTCGCTGAAGAATGGCTTCACTGGAAGGATCTCCGCGACTACTACGAGCAGGAGTTCCTGGCATGGTTGGCGCCGCTCACACCGGCGGATTTCCGTGGCCAACTCGTATTCGAGGGCGGCTGCGGCAAGGGCCGGCACACCGCGCTCGTGGCCTCTTATGGGGCCCGAGCTGTGGTAGCCATTGATCTTGGCCAGAGTGCTTTTGTAGCTTTCGCCCACACGCGTCATTTGCCAAACGCGCACGTCATCATCGGCGACCTGCTGCGGCCGCCGGTGCGCCCCGTGTTCGATCTGGCGTTTTCCGTGGGCGTTCTGCACCATTTGCCCGATCCGGCTGCGGGTTTTGCAAGCCTCGCATCGCGTGTGAGGGACGGGGGTCGCGTGGCGTTCTGGGTTTACGGACAGGAAGGCAATGAATGGATTACGCGGTACGTTGACCCCATCCGCACCAGAGTGACTTCGAAGCTCCCCGCTGGGCTACTTCGCGTCGCGTGCCTCGTGCCGTCGTTTTTTCTTTGGGCCGTTATCAAGCTGTTCTACCGACCGCGGGCCAACGGCAAGGGCCCCGCCGTTCTGCCGTACGGGGATTACTTTGCCTCGATGTATTCGTATCCCTTCGACGAAATCCACGCGAATGTATTCGATCAGCTCGTCACCCCGGTGGCATACTATCTCCGAGGCGACGAGGTACGGGCGTGGTTGGCGACAGGTTTCCGCGATGCCGCTGTGCGTTCACACCGTGGCTATAGCTGGACGGGAGTTGCAACCGTCAAGCGCGACGCGGCGGCTGCGGCTTCGTAGAGTGCGGTAGCCGCCCGCAAGGGGAGTGACACCAGGAGTTCGCAGGGCGAAATGCAACTTGCCTTGCACGCCGGTTTGGGCGTAAAAGCTAATCTTTACGCGCATTCTAACGAATTCGGGCATTTCGGCGATAGACAAGCGTACCCAGGAGGAATTATGAGGATTGCCGTTCTCGGGGGAGACGGTTACTGCGGATGGGCCACGGCGCTGTATCTGTCGCAACGAGGGCATGAGGTCGCCATCGTGGACAACTTCGCCCGCCGCCAGTGGGACTTCGAACTCGGCGTGCAGACGCTCACGCCCATACGGCCGCTCACAGAGCGGCTGAGCGCCTGGCACGAGTGCACCGGGAAGACCATCGAGATGCTCGTCGGCGACGTCACCGAGTACGACTTTCTCTCCACAGTCATCAAGGAGTTCGAGCCCGACGCGGTCGTGCACTTCGCCGAACAGCGCGCCGCCCCCTACTCAATGATTGACCGCCGGCACGCCGTCTTCACGCAGGTAAACAACGTCGTCGGCACGCTCAATCTTCTTTTTGCCTTGCGCGAATTCCGGCCGGACTGCCACCTGGTGAAGCTCGGGACCATGGGCGAGTACGGCACGCCCAATATTGACATCGAAGAGGGCTACATCGAGATCGAACACAAGGGCCGCAAGGATGTACTCCCCTACCCCAAGCAGCCCGGATCGTTCTACCACCTCTCGAAGGTGCACGACAGCCACAACATCATGTTCTGCTGCCGGGCGTGGAAAACACGGGCCACCGATTTGAACCAGGGCGTCGTCTACGGTACGGTCACCGACGAAACCTCGCTCGACGAAGCGCTCATCAATCGCTTCGACTACGACGAAGTCTTTGGCACGGTCCTGAATCGCTTCTGCGCCCAGGCCGCCGTGGGGCATCCGCTCACCGTGTACGGAAAGGGCGGGCAGACGCGCGGCTTTCTCGATATTCGCGACACGGTCCGCTGCATCGAGATCGCCTGCCTGAATCCAGCCGCGCCCGGCGAATTCCGCGTCTTCAACCAGTTCACCGAACAGTTTTCGGTGGTGGATCTGGCGTACAAGGTGCAGGCCGCTGGGAAAAAGATGGGGCTGCGCGTCGAAGTCGAGCATCTTCCCGACCCGCGCGTCGAAGCCGAGGCCCACTACTACAACGCCAAACACTCCAAGCTGATTGACCTGGGACTCCAGCCGCACTACCTCTCCGAGTCGCTGCTCGATTCGCTGATGAACATCGCCATCGAGTACCGCGATCGCGTGGATGCCACGCTCTTCATGCCGCAGGTCAACTGGCGCAACGCCCGCAACGTGCGGCGCCGCCAGCCCGGCGTG
>Ga0187780_10000952_pt1 | contig 21576 bp, 17 predicted proteins | sample 1015_Q2_SP10_20__FD_132429 | JGI IMG/M metagenome (GOLD analysis project Ga0187780, IMG submission 132429) | Tropical peat soil microbial communities from peatlands in Department of Meta, Colombia - 1015_Q2_SP10_20_MG | ecosystem: Environmental > Terrestrial > Soil > Wetlands > Peat | place... | reverse complement strand
GCAGCCAGGCGAAGGTGCGCTCGACGACCCAGCGGTAGCGGCCCAGGCCGGAGCCGTGCTCGGTCTGGCGGCGAGCGATCACGGGCTTGACGCCGCGTTGCCGGACGAGTCGCCGGTACTTGTCGTGGTCGTAGGCGCGGTCGGCGATCACGCTCTCGGGACGTCGCCGCGGCCGCCCGCTCACACCAGCAACCGCCGGGACCGCGTCGAGGAGCGGGATCAGCTGGGTGATGTCGTTGCGGTTGCCGCCCGTGACCGAGAAGGCGAGCGGGATCCCGGTCGCGTCGACGAGGAGATGCTGCTTGGAGCCGGGACGGCCTCTGTCCACTGGGCTCGGGCCCGTTTCGGAGCCCCCTTTTTCGCCTGCACCTGGCTCGAGTCGATGACCGCCCGCGACCACTCGATCTCACCCGCCGCCCGCAACCGCGACAGCAACAGCGCGTGCAGCTGCTCCCACACCCCAGCCCGCTGCCACTCATCGAGGCGCCGCCAACACGTCACGCCCGAGCCGAAGCCGAGCTCGGCCGGCAAGTGCTGCCACGCGATCCCGGTGTGCAACACGAACAAGATCCCCTGCAACGCGAGCCGATCGTCAAAGCGCCTACGACCCGGATACCGAAAACGCCGCTCCTTCCTCGGCAACAGCAGCTCGAACAACTCCCACAACTCATCGGAAACGATCCACGGCGCAACAGCCATCGGCACCCCTCCCAGCTTGACGACAGATGCCGACGGCGTTCGCCGCCAGGGAACAGGTCTCCTCATTCAGAAATGACTTCTTAGACGACTTGAGCGCTCATTGTGATTCGAGTTCTTGGCTAGATCGCGAGCGCTCGACGGGACGAATGACCTGGGCTGCTCGTCGAAGTCAGGCATCGCTACCGGTGTGAAAAGGAGCCAGAGGGTTGCCAGTAGCGCGCCGGCCGCGCTGACCCAGAGCGTGGGACGGAGCCCGATCGTGCTCGCCAGGGCGCCACCGAGGAGGCTGCCGAACGGGACCGCGCCCAAAAGGAGGAAGCGCATCGTGGCGTTCATACGGCCGAGCAGGTGGTCGGGGCAGACGGTCTGTCGGAAGCTGACCTGGATGATGTTGAAGCTGACGATGCCGTAGCTCGCGATGGCGCTGCCGACGACATAGAAGCCGAGCCTGGCGCCTGGCGCACTGAGCGGGATGAGCAGCCCGAAAACGCCGGTGAGGATCACGGAGACCCGGAGCGCCCGCCCGTGGCCGACAGTCCGCGCGATCCAACTGGCGCTGAGTGCACCGGCGACGCCACCGACGCTGGCGAGCGTGCCAAGCAGTCCGATCGTGACCGCCGAGAGATGCACGCTGCGAACCAGGAAGACGATGATGATCGCCGTCTGCGCGGAGGAGAAGAAAATGTAAGTCGCGCCGTAGCCAGCAATCGCCCGTAGGGTCGGATGGCCGAAGACGAAGGCCAAACCCTCCTTGATCTCGTGATGAAGCCGCGCTCCGACGCGACGCGTCCGTGGCGGCTCCGACATCCCGATCGTTCGGATCCAGCCGACCGACCAGAGGAAGCTAAGAGCGTCGGCGAGAATCGCGAAAGGCGCCGTCAGCGCCTGGACGAGGAAGCCCCCGATCGCCGGGCCGGCGATCGATGCGACCTTCTCGCTCGCCTCCAGTTTGGCATTCGCCTCGACGATCCGCGCCCGGCCGACCAGATACGGCACATACGACTGGAGGGCGACATCGAAGAACACCGTGAGGGCTCCGGCAAGGAAAACCGCCGCGATGAGCTGCCCGGTAGTAAGCACCCCGAACGCTGCCGCGAGCGGGATCGAGACCAATACTGCCGCCCGCCCGAGATCACCCGCGATCAGCACCGGCCGCGACCGGAGCCGATCACACCACGCCCCTGCCGGTAGCCCGAACAGAAGGAACGGAAGCCGACTCATCGTCACCAGGAGCGAGACCTCGAACGCGCTCGCACGCAATGTGGAGACGGCAGCCAAAGGGATCGCCAAGTAGCTGACCTGCGAACCTGCCTCGCTGACAGTCTGGCCGACCCAGACACGGCGGAAGTCCGGATGCCGGAGCAACCCGTCACGTGAGTGGAACCAGCGCATGCAGCCAATCTTGCCAACGGGGCGGTGGGAGCCAACACTTTGGCCCTATCGACCACACACGCCAGAGATCGCCCACTGGCAGGGCAGGCGAGTTTGCGAGCCCGGTCGGGTCGTAGCCTCTAGCGAGCCGGAACCGTCCAGCTGACGTGCCTACGGAGGTTGTGCAAGCAGGAGCTTGGCTGGACGATTTGGGACAGCTTCCGCTGGTCGCCGCCCTCGAAGCCTCCACGGACAGATCTAGAAGGGTCCAGGACGGTCGGAGAAGCGCGCGAGCAGTCGGGCGGATCACGCCCCCGCCCGACGGCCGGCTTCCTATCAAAAGCGACGCGGCCAACGCGCTCGAGCTGACAAACGGCTCCCGGATCGTCTCACTGCCCGCGCGCGAGGACCCATCATCCGCTGGATTACGCCGGCGGAAGCTTCTTTCCCGGGTTCAGTAGGCCCTTTGGGTCGAATGCGCGCTTGATCTGTTCCTGCAGCTCGAGCCGACGCGGTGTGAACTGTTCACTGAGATGCGCGAGCTTCAGCGCGCCGACTCCGTGCTCAGCGGCGAGCGTGCCGCCGACGGCGAGCACGTGCTCGTAGAACTCGTCAACCGCGGCGTGCGCCGCATTGCCTGTGCCGGGCCCGTCCAGCGTGTAGAGGTAGGTCGTGTGAAGGTTGCCGTCACCGGCGTGCCCCCAGCTGCATACCTCGATGCCGTGGCGGGCTCCGACCTCGAGCGAGATCTCGATCGACTCGGCGAGGCGTTCAACGGGGACAGCGACGTCCGTCGAGATTTCCTGGCCTTGCACGGCCGTCACCGCCCTTACGCCGTCGCGCCAGCGCCACAGCGCGTCGATCTCCGCCTGTACATGCGGCCCGTGGACTGCAAGCGCCTTCTCGCCGAGCACCTCGAGCAGCTCGTCGCGCAGCCGCTCCGCCTCGTCTGCGGCCCCGTCAGCCTCGGCTATAACCAGGAAGCCCGCGCCCTCCGGCGCTGCCACGGGAAACGTGACGCTGTTGACGCCGAGTGCGGTGCCTTCCATGTACTCGAGTGCAGCCACCTGCAGCCCCGTTCCGATCACGGTCTCGATTGCGGCGCATCCTTCGCCGACGCCCGAGTAGAAGGCTGCGATCGGCAAGACTCGTTCCGGCGCCGGCAGCAGGCGGAGCGTCGCCGCCGTGACGATCCCAAGCGTCCCCTCGGACCCCACCACTAGGCTCTTCAGATCGTAACCAGCGACGTCCTTTCGGACGGCACCACCGAGCGGCAGCACCTCACCGGGCGGGATCACGACCTCAAGACCGGTCACCCACTGGCCGACGACGCCATACTTAAAGGCGTGCGGCCCGCCCGCGTTCGTCGAGATGTTGCCGCCGATTTGCGACTGCTCGCCAGCACCCGGGTCCGGCGCGAACATGAGCCCGTTCGACCGCGCCAGCCGCTGCAGTTCCCACGTCGTCACGCCCGCTTCCAGCGAGACGCGCCAGAGCAGCGGCTCCAGCTCACGCACGGCCTTGAGCCGCTCGAGCGAGCAGACCACGCCTCCGAACGGTACCGCTCCGCCCGCGTAACCGGTGCCGCCGCCCCGTGGCACCAGGGGAACGTCGTGCCCGTAGCACCAGGCGAGCACACGGCACGCCTCGTCAGTCGAGCTGGGAAGAACGACGGCATCTGCGTGGCCGCGCACGCCGTGGCCCGCTGTCGCGTCCTCGAGGTACTCGATCGGAGGTTCTGCCAGCACAGCATCATTGCCGACGATCGCGGCTAGATCGCGGGCGAGAGTGGTAGCCGTACTCACGTCAGCGTGCCAGGGTGTTTCTCGAGGAAGGGATCCGACTCGGGTCGCTCATGAATCCCGGTGAGGCTAGCTTCGGCGTCGGCCGTGGAAACGGAGACCGCTTAGCGGACTCGACTTCGACACGGGTTGGGGGATCTGCACCTGCCCGTTCGCATGTCAGGGCTGCGACGAGGCCTGCCCGGTCGAGCAGTCGGCCCACTGTGTCGGTGTCAAGTGAAGTGATCCCGGACCTGCCTGCTCGGCCTAGTAGGTTGCGACGTTCCATTGCATTTAGCAGCCCTCCGGCGAATGCGTCGCCAGCACCGACTGTGTCTGCTACACGTGCCGCGGGTGCCGGACATGGCGTTTCGCTGCGGTCGGGGGCGAGAGCGTAGGCCCCATCCTCTCCAAGGGTGACTATGACAAGCTGCGGTCCGAAGGTTTGCCAGCGCCGCGTGATGGCTCATGAGGGCTTTCCAGCGTGCGGTAGGTCACCGATTGGCTCGCGCCGGTTTCGGCCGAACGGAGGATGGCGTCGCACACCTCGGCGGCGCGATGCCCGTCCTCGAACGTAGCTCCGTATGGTGCGACGTCTGTATCCCCGGCGATGGCGGACAGCAGGTGGTGGATCTCGTGGATGAACGTGTGTTCCCACCCGATGATGTGGCCGGCTGGCCACCACCGCTGCCAGAAGGGGTGGTTGGGTTCGGAGACCAGCACGGTTTTGAAGCCGCGAGCGCGGTCGCTGTCGAGGCGGAAGACCTGGAGGTCGTTCATCCGCTCGAGATCGAAGGCGAGCGACCCATGCGTGCCGTTGCTTTCCCACTGGAAGGCATTACGCCGGCCAAGCGCGAGACGAGTTGCCTCCACGTTCCCCACCGCACCGTTCTCGAACGAGACGACGGCCTCGATTGCGTCGTCAACCTCGCGTGCGGTGATGTAGGTCTTGACGACTGAGCTGACCGATGCAACCTCGCCGACGAGGAAGCGACCGAGGTCAACGACGTGGGCGCCGAGGTCGCCTAGCGCACCCGAGCCAGCGTCGTCGGCGTGAAAGCGCCATGTGTCGAGCGTTGGGTCATCGCCCCAGTCTTGCAGGTAGCGCCCTCGAAAGTGCCGGACCTCGCCGATCTCGCCGGATTCGATCATCTCCCGCGCCATCCTGACCGCCGGCACGAATCGGTAGTTGAAGCCACACATGTGCTTGACACCCGTCGCTTCGACGGCCTGCCAGATTTCGAAGCTTTCATCGGCCGTCCGGCCAAGTGGTTTCTCGCAAAGCACATGCTTGCCGTTACGTGCAGCCGCGATCGTCGGTTCGGCGTGAGACGCGTTTGGGCCGGAGTTGTCGAAGAGGCCAACGCGTGGATCGGCAACGAGTTCGCGCCAATCGGTTGTCCACCCTTGATAGCCGTAGCGTCGTGCGGCAGCCGCGACGGCGTCCGCGTTTCGACCCGCAATCGTCTCGAGCTGCGCAAGAAGTGGCGGAGGCCACGTCATGTAGGCGAGAGTTCGGTAGGCGTTAGTGTGCGCCTTGCCCATGAACGCGTAGCCGAGCATGCCGACGCCGATCTCCTTGAGGCCAGAGACAGTCTCGACCACTTCGGGTGCAGCGCCAATACCGCTGTGAGCCTGATCCGGGCCCGTCATAATAGGCATCCTCTGGCTTCTCCATGTCCTCTCGTCGTTGCGGATCGACTTCACCGTAGTGAAACGAAGACAACACCCATCAGCGCGGTGATCACCCCCGCGATCTGGAGTCTCTGAAGCCGCTCGCGGAGGACAAACCTTGCCAGGAGAATCACAACGACCGGCGCGCAGGCACCTATCGCTGCGACGATGCTCAGGAGACCACGCGTCGTCGCAATTGCGAAGAACACCGTCCCGGCAAGGTCGAGAAGGGCGACCATCGCAAGTGGGAAGAGCGATCTGCGCGGGACGTATATCTTCCCACGGCGCACCACCAGCACTGTTCCGACCGTAAGGGTTGATGCGCCGCGGATAACCATCGTCGCCCAGTACGGATCGGCGGTGCTGGCCTTGTCGAGCGCGATTAGCGAACAGCCGAAGCAGAGCGCCGCCACGAACGCAAGGCCAGCACCGGAAACCGGACGACGCTGTCTGTTGTCCTCGCCGCGCTCCCTGCCGACCAGCACGGCGCCCACAACCGCGAGCACCATTCCTACAACCTGAAGCAATTTCGGCTGCTCGCCCTGAAGAAGACCATAGATCACGGGGATAACAGGGCCCGTTGCCGTGATCGGCGCGACGGAGCCCATCTGGCCGATCGTCAAACCGCGGTACAGAGCCGCGATGCCGCCCACGCCAAGGACACCAGCGGCGACTCCGTATGGGACGAATGCCGAACTTGGTGGTGGCTGGGAGCGAATCGCAACAACGCCGAGCATCGCCACAAGACCGATCGGATAGACAACCGCGAGCACCGCCCGAAGCGATAAGCGGCGACTTTGCAGCCCTCCCGTGAAGTCCGAAACGCCCCACGTCACAGCCGCGGCCAGAGAAAGCAGCACCGCGGCTACGGGCCGTCTCCTCCCTCCGCGGTACTACGGCACGATGCGCGGTGTGGACGGCAAGTTGTTGAATGTCGGTTGCACAACGGCTCGTCACTAACGAGACTTCGTCGCCTCCAGCGTTGTCAGGGTCGGCGGGTCGGTGAGCCACTCGAGCGCGGCACTTGGCTCTGTCCAGATTGCGTCTCGAAGCAGTGCAACGGTTCGCTCGAGTCCTTCCATGACCGGAGCGAGTGGGTCCTCGTGCTCGATGCTCAATACGCCCTCGTAGCCAACGAGTCTGAAGACGTTCACGAGCTGCTTCCAGAACGTCGCGTCATGGCCGTATCCGACGGTCGCGAATCGCCAGGCTCGCTTTGGGTCAGTCTGTTCGGTCGTCGCAAGAACGCCGTTTCGGGCTGTGCATTCGAGATCGAGGGTCGTGTCTTTTGCGTGACAGTGATAGAGAATGCCGCGTTCGCCCAGTTCGCGTGCGACGACGAGTGGATCTGCTAGCTGCCACCAGAGATGACTGGGATCGAAGTTGGCGCCGACGTTGTCGCCGCAGGCGTCGCGCAAGCGCAGCAGCGTCTCGAGGTTGAACACGCAGTCACCCGGGTGCATCTCGAACGCCAGACGCACTCCGTGCTCGCCGGCAAACGTGGCCTGTTCCTTCCAGAAGGGGATGATCCGTTTGCTCCACTGCCATTCGAGGAGCTCGGTGAAATAGCCGGGCCAGCCGGTAGAGACCCAGTTCGGATACTCGCCGCCATCGGGAGTGCCGGGGCAGCCGGCGAAGAGGCAGATCTGCTCGACTTCCAGCAACTCTGCCGCCAGGACCGTGTGGCGATAGACATTCTGGGCACGCTCAGCGTACTGCGGGTTAGGGTGGAGCGGGTTGCAGTGGCAGCTAAGCGCGCTCAACTCGAGGTCGTGGACGGCAAGATCGTGTTTGAGCGTTTCGACCGCCCCGTCGTTGGCCACGATCTCGCTCAGGCCGACGTGCCAGTCAGACGCGAATTCGCCTGTTCCCAACTCAACGGCGTCGAGGCCGAGCTGCTGAGCGATTGCAAAAGCGTCCTCCCGGCCATGGTTGCCGATGACTCCCGTGAGTAGTCCGATCTTCATGTTCATGCCCCTTTCGCGCGTTGATCGAATTGTCAAGTCGCTCGCTAGTCTCTGAGCTGCGGTTTGCTATTGCCGAAACAGGAATCGCTCAACTCCTCCCAGACGAAGAACAGCGATAAAGACGATCGCCGCGATTCCGATGAAGAGCGCGGAGGCCGCGCCGAGCCCCGGCGAAATCGACGTCCGCAACCCTGAGTAGATGAAGACGGGGAGCGTCTGGTCGCTCGGGGTCGTGAGGACTTCGCTGAGCACGAAGTCAGTGATGCTGGCAACGAACACGATGATCGCGCCCGTCACGATCCCAGGGGTAACCAGCGGCAATCGGATGAACAGAAACTGCTCGACCGGGTCCGCGCCCAGCGTTGCGGCGGCGGCGGGGAACTCGGGGTCTTGATCCTCGATGATCGACATGATTGGCCAGAGCATGAAGGGGAGGTTTGCGATGCCGATTGCAACCCCGACGGCGGTCAGGTGGTTGAGGATGCCCATCTTGGCGAAGATGCCGAAAAAGGCGAAGGCGGAGACAATGATCGGTGTGCTGATGCCGAGGGAAAGCGCCAGCACGATGAGCAAGCGGCTGCGGATGCCGAAGCTCGGGAGAGCGAACGCCGCCGGGACGCCGACAAGCAAACCGAGTGCGACGCTTGTCAGCCCGATGTGGAACGAATTCCCGAGCGCGTGCCAGGTCGGAGCGTCCGTCACAATGTGTACGTACCAGTGAAGGGTGAAGCCGTACGGCGGGAAGACGATCTGGCGGCCGATGCTGACCGAGGCGATGATCACGAGCAAGGTCGGCCCGACGAGGAGCACGACCGTACAGGCGGTCAGGACGCCCCGCACCGGGAAGGCGACCACACGTGGTCGCGTCATCGCACCCTGCCGACCGAGAGTCGCCGCGGCCAGCGCAGGCGGCCGAGCGTGAGAATGAGAGCGGCGCCGAGGGTGACCAGGACAATCAGGATGACCCCGGTGGCGGCACCTTGCGGGACATCACCGAGCTCCAGGTATCTGTTCTGAAGGAAATTCGCGAGGTAGTCGCGGACACCCTGTCCGAGGATCTGGGGATCCGCAAAATCGCCCATCCCGAGAGCCCAACAGGCGGCGAGAGCTCCAAAGCAGGCAACCCGCAGTTGAGGAAGGGTCACGCGCAGGAACGCCTGATATGGCCGGGCGCCGAGTGTGTTTGCCGCGTACTCGAGCTCGGGATCAAGCCGGAGAATCGCCGGTAAGAGGATCACGACAGCGGGAGGCACGAGCACCTGGACGGTGCCGAAGCCGACTGCCCAGAGCGTCGCGATCAGGCTCGGCGGAGCGATCCCGAGCTGGTTACAGAGCCAGACGAGGGGGCCGCGCGGTCCGAGCACGACCAGCCAGCCGAATGTGCGTGTGATATCCCCTGTCAGCCAGGGAACGAAGGTCACGATCAAGAGCGCGAGGCGGAAGAGGCGGCTCTTGCTCCTGGTGATGACGAGGGCGACGGGCAGCGCAAGCGTGACAGCAACGACCGACGTCAGGCTCCCCATAGCAAGCGTTCGTACGATGTCGACCTTGAACTGAGGATCGGTGACTGTCGACGCGTACTGGGTCAGGGAGAGGTTTCCAAGCGTCGCGTAAAACGCGTTAAAGGTGTGAAGGGAATCCCAGGCTAAGACGCCGATTCCGGCCACGAGGATCGCGACGACGGACAGCGCTGGCAGCACCAGGAGGCTTGAGCCGTGCTTTCTCATCCGCACTCCGATAGCTGACCGGCGCACCGAGATCAGCATGTCTATGATGCGCCAGCCGATGCCAACTGAGGTCGCTGTACCAGAGCCGCTGCGCGTTGAGATGGCAACCTCGGAGGAGTGCACCTACGACTCCTCCTGCGAGAGGACGGCGGCTTCGTCCGTGTTCCAGGCCACGATCACGTGGTCGCCTTCGGCAACCTCAAGCTTGTCGCGAACTGTCGTATGGACAGTCACTGTTCGCTCGCCTTCGATGACGACCTGCGCGAAGAAGCCCGTCCCGTCGAACGCGGCGAACTTGACGATCCCCGGAAGGGCGTTGTCCCACCTGGTGGTGTCCTCGCCCGGCAAGACCAGCCGTAGCTGTTCCGGGCGAAGAACGACCACGGCCCGGCCTTCGCGCGCGTCGCTGCCGACTCGCAGTCTGAGGGAACCAGCTTCGAAGATGTAGCGGCCGGTGCTTCGCCGGATTTCGCCCCGGATGAGGAGGGGGTCGCCGAGGAAGGAGGCGACAAACTCGCTGGCAGGGCCATCGTAGATGTCGCGTCCCTGGCCGGACTGGACTATCCGCCCTTCGTGCATGACGGCGACCCGATCGCTGAGGAGGAGTGCCTCCCGCTGGTCGTGTGTAACGTTGATGATCGTCACGCCAACTTCTTTGTGAAGGCGCGTCAGCTCGAGCTGCATGTCCTCACGCAAGCGCCTGTCGAGGGCCGAGAGCGGCTCGTCGAGAAGGAGGAGGTTGGGGCGATAGACGAGGGAACGTGCGAGTGCGACCCGCTGGCGCTGACCGCCGCTGAGTTCTGTGATCCGCCGGCTCCCGATATCCGGGAGCTGCATTAGCGCCAGGGCGTCGCGTACGGCCGCCTGGATCCCGGCCCGCGGCCGGCGCCTCATCCGCAACGGAAAGGCGATGTTCTCGGCTACGGACATGTGCGGAAAGAGGGCAAGCGACTGGAACACAACCGCCAGGTCGCGCTCATAGGGAGGCTTGCCGCGCATCGAGGTCTGCGCGATCAGGATCTCGCCGGCGTCGGGATCGAGCAGTCCGGCGATCAGGCGCAGGACGGTTGTCTTACCGGACCCCGACGGTCCGAGCAGGGTAAAGAACTCGCCCTCTCGGACCTTTAGGTCGACGTCGACCACAGCAGCGACGTCACCGAACGACTTCGAGACTCCGCGAAGTTCGACCATCAGCGCTGAGTCAGCCTGCCGACCGGTCGGGTAATTGGTCGTGTCAGCCATTGCCATCCCGGTTCGCTCGTGCCGAAGCTCGGGCCTCCGCCCCGCATTGCGCGGCGGAGGCCCGCTCACGTCCTCTAACTCTTCGCGGGTCCCTTGCCTTGAGGCCACTGCCTCACTTGAGGGCGTTCTCGAAGGCGATCTGCCATTGGTCGTTGTATTGGGCGATCAGCGGTATCGGCGCGACAACTCCGTTCGCCGCTTTGATCTCTGCTGCGCTGAGTGGATACGCTTTCGGATTTGCCTTCATGTACCCAGGCACCGGCGTGCCCGGTACCGTAGGCACGAGTCCCTGATTGCTGGCGAGGTACTCTTGCGTCGCCGCCGTGTAGAGGTAGTTGGCGAACACTTCGGCATAGTAGTAATTGGCTGCTGGGATTCCCTTGTGGATGTAGTAGCCGTCGGCAACCATGAACATGCCGTCTTTCGGCACGACGATCTTCAGTTTCGCGCCCGAGTTAATGGTGCTTTGTACATTGCAGGTACAAGTCACAGCGATCTTGGCGGCTCCGTTTGTGAGTGCCGTTGTGATGTCCTGACCGTTCCCGATTCCTACCTCGTTGGGCTTGAGCTTGGCGATGAACTTCCAGACGGGGTTCATGCTTTGCGGCGGGTTTTTCGCCCAATTGACGTGCAACGCCTTGGCGACAGGGAACGCGGTGCTCCAGAACGTCTGATCGAACTCGATCGAATGCTTGAACATGGGGTTCGTCAGATCCAACCAGCTTGTCAGGTCGGCCGATGGGACCGAGTCTCGGGCGATAAGAGCGACGGTCACCGAGTAGGGGTTGGCGTAGGCCCAAGTCGTTGCGCTGGCCGGAGTTCCGGCCGGTGCGGCCACCGAGTGAATCGCTTTCAGCATGTTGGGTGCGACCTTCGCACTGATTGGCAAGGTAAGGCCACGGACCGCGTCAAGGTATGCGCGTTGCTGTGCTTGCATGCTGGCGTCAGCATCGGGACGGATACCGGCGCGGATTTCTTGATCGATCTTCTGGTAGCTCACGAGTTCGTCAGTCGTGTCCCAGTGCACTTTGACGCCGGTGGCTTTCGTGAACTGCGCTCCGACCGTGTGGGCGAAGGCAAGTTGATAGGGTCCGCTCCAGACGCGAATGGTGATGTACGCCGGTTTCACCTTCGGCGGCGTCGTCAGGCCGGCCGGCGGGTTGCTGATTGCAGATAGTCCGGGCGGTGCACTGCCGGCAGTCCGCGAAGTCGCAGAACTCGCGACCGTTGCGAACCCGCCAATGAGACCCGCTGCGATCACACCACTTGTGAGCGTGGCGACTCGTCTGCGACTCATCATCGCTCCTTCCTCCTGATTCCGTAATTGATCGTCCGAGAGCGCTTTCTTATTTCGATACTTTGACCTCCGCGTCGCGTTACGGTTCCGAGCCGGTGGTCGCTGTCGTCGCCTCGTACGGAGGGTCGTGATCGACCAGCCATTCCGTCTTGGCACTCGCAGCCCGCCAGATGCATTCCTCGAGGATCGCGACAGACCGAATGAGAGCCTCGTCGATGGGAGCGAATGGGTCCTCGTGCTCGACGCTGAGCACGCCGTCGTAGCCAAGCGCACGCAGCTCGGTGACGAGAACGCGCCAGAAGAGGAGGTCGTGTCCATGCCCGAGGGTCGTGAAGCGCCACGCCCGCTGCGAAGCGACGTGCGGCGCCATCTCGAGCACGCCGCTGTACGCGACCGTGGCCGGATCGACATACGTGTCCTTGGCGTGAATGTGAAACAGCGACGAGTGCGCCGCCAGGACGCGCACGACAACGAGGGGATCCATCCCCTGCCACCACAGGTGGCTCGGGTCAAAGTTCGCTCCGATCTCGGGCCCACACGCCTCACGGAGACGCAAGAGCGTCGGCAGGTTGTAGGCGACCATCCCTGGATGCATCTCGATCGCGATGCGGACGCCCTCTTTCCTAGCGTGCTCGGCGACCTCAGACCAGTAGGGAATGACTCGCTCGGACCATTGCCACTCGTGGAGATCACCGAAGTACGACGGCCAGGGGGTCGTTATCCAGTTTGGGTAGCTGCCACCAGGCTCTCCGGGACAACCGGAGAAGGTAACGACGTTCTCGACGCCGAGCGCCGCCGCCGCTTCGATTGTCTTGCGCAGGATCTCTTGCACTCGCGACGCGTACTCTTCCTGCGGATGTAAGGGATTCCCGTGACAGCTGAGTGCCGATAGCTCCAGCTGCGCGTCGGCAAGGTCGTGTCGCAGTTCTTCGATCGCCCCACCGTCGCCGACCAGACGCTCGAGATCTGCGTGAACGTCTGATGTGAATTCACCGGTGCCCAGTTCAACGGCGTCAAAACCAAGGCTCTTGATATGGGCAAAAGCAGAACGGCGGTCACGATCCCCGAGAACGCCGGTTAGCAAGCCGATCTTCATCCGTAGCTCTCGCTTTCTGAGACGGTTCGTTCCTGTTCGAGGGTCGATGTTTGACTCGGATCGACGGCTCGGAGATACCGGGGTGTCGATGCGACAACCTCTTCGTAGTAGACCTCACTGAACCGGCCGCTCTCGTCTTCCGGAACTCGGGCGAGCGTGCTCCGATCACGCGGAGGGTCGACCTCGGCCGTCAGGTGACCCGAGTAGCCGGCATCGCTCAATGCCAGGAGTATGGCGCTCCAATCGAGCGTCCCTTTGCCAGGTGGTCGTCGATTGCTGTCGGCGATGTGAAAGTCGTAGAGCACTGGCCCCACTGTCCGAATCGCCTGAAGAGGCTCGTCTTCCTCGATGTTCATGTGAAACGTGTCCAGGCAGATCCCGACATTCGGTAGGTCGACATCGGCGACCATCTCCATCGCCTGCTCGGCTCGGTTGAAGAGATACGTCTCGAAGCGTGTAATCGGCTCAAGAGCAATCCGTACGTCGCGCTCGCCGGCGAACTCGCCTGCCGCTCGAAGGCCGTCGAGGCACCATTTCCACTCCGCATCCGCGGGAGCGAGCGGCTTCAGCTTTCCGATCGTCGCGGGCACGCAGCACAAGACATTGCCGCCAAGCCGGGCGATGAGGTCAATCGTGTCCTCGAGATAGCTTTGCGTGCCACGTCTGACGTACAGGTCGGGATGAACCATGTCGCGACCGCCGTGCTCCATGAGCGTGACAGCGCCCCAGCAAGCGATGCCGTTGCGGTCGAGACAGTCAGCAACAGCACCTGCGTCGTACAGATCCGGCTCGCCGTTCAGTTCGATGCCGTCGTAACCGCAGCGTGCGAGCCGAGAAACGGTTTCCTCGAGAGGCTCCGAACGCATCCAGTGGATCATCGAGAACTTCACGCGGCCGACTTCTCACCCTTCTCCATCCGCACCGTTCAGGGAGCAGCCATCTGACCGATACCGATGCTTCGTCTAGCGGAACGGCGAAGGCGTGGTATAACAGACAAAACGGCGACCTGCTAGACACACTTCTGTCGTCTCTTGAACATAAGTAACCGCCGGACATCTACAAGGCTACGCAAGGAGCCAGGCATGATCGCAGGGACGCTTCGTTTGGGCGCCTTCTAGGGAGGAGGGGAGATGCCGCCGCCGTCGCCGCCTCTCTCGCTTACCGCTATCCAACGCGGAATCCTCCGAGCCGTCCGTACGCGCCCCCTCACTCGGGCGGAGATCGCGCTCCAGCTCAAGCTCAGCCGGTCGACGCTGTCGTCCGAGATCCTACGTCTCCTCGACCTCGGGCTTCTCGCGAGCACGGGACTCGATCAATCGCACGGCGGTCGTCGAAGCGGTCTGCTTTCCGTCGGCGGCGCAGAGGCGGCGGTCGTTGCCGGCGTCGAGATCGATGCGGTTCGCCTCCGCGTCATGATCGCAACTCTCGGCATGCAGGCGCTCACCAGCCGTCACGTCGAAACGGCGGTCAACGACGATCCGCAGGAGACGCTTGACCATGCCGCGACGCTTATCGCCGATGCGCTCGAGCCGAACTTTGGGCCGCTCGTCGCGATTGGAGTCTCGCTGCCGGCGACGATCGACGTCCTCACCGGGGCTCCCGTCGTCGCGCCGTCTATGCCGCGATGGATTGGTGTTCCAGTTGGCAGTTATTTTGCGAATCGCTTCGCAACACGGGCGCTGACGGATACCGATCTGAATGCCCTCGCGCTGGGTGAATCCCGAGCATCACACTCGGCTCCGCTCGGTTCGTCCTTCCTCGTGCTCAAGGTCAGCGAGGGGCTCGGTTGCGGCATCGTCATCAACGACACGCTGTACCGCGGCAGTCACGGCGCCGCGGGAGAAGTCGGTCACATCAGCGCCGATCTTCGCGATTCGACCGTCTGTGCGTGCGGCAACCGAGGCTGTCTCGACGTCACGATCGGTACGAGTGACGCCCTCGTGCGGATGCGCGACCATATCGCCGTCCGGGATCGCGATCTTCTCCCGGCTGAATCAGTGCTCGACCAGCGCGATGAACTCTCAATCGCTCTGATAGGTCAAGCAACAGTCGACGGAGATCTCCTTGCCGTCACGCTCCTGAAGGAGATAGGAACGCGACTCGGCTTCATGCTCGCCGGCATCATCTCGTTCTTCAACCCCTCCTCTGTTGTCATCAGCGGCGCAACGATACCGGGACACGGCGTGCTCCTCAGCGCGATCCGCCGAACCATCTATGAACACGCCTTTCCAGGATCGACACGCAGACTCCAGATCGTTGAGTCCGGGATTGCCGAAGAAGGGGTGGTCATCGGTGCGACGGTCTTGGCCTCCGACGGCTTCCTGGGTACCGCAGGAAGAGTCGCCTTTAGCACCGCGGCGAGAGAGGTCGCCGAGTTACCTGAAGTGGTGGACGCCTAGACGGAAACGGGAATCAGTGGAACGAGCACGCCAGTCACTGGCCAACTACACGTGAACACTGCGGCGAGAAGGGAGCGAAGTGGAACTGCGTCTACTCGGGAGGACAGGTCTTCGGGTTTCCGCTCTGAGCCTCGGAACGATGACCTTCGGTCCCAACGTCGGATGGGAGGCGATAGGTGCGCTGGGCGTAGAGGAAGCGAAGGACCTGGTGGCGCTCGCCCTCGACTCCGGCATCAACCTCTTCGACACGGCGGACATCTACTCAGACGGACTCTCGGAAGAGGTCCTCGGTCGGGCGCTCGGCAAGCGACGAGACGACGTCCTCGTAGCGACCAAGTGCCACTTTCGAATGGGCGATGGCCCGAATGACGTCGGGTCGTCCCGCCATTACATCATTCGCGCGTGCGAGGCCAGCCTGCGACGCCTCGGCAGCGACCACATCGATCTCTTCCAGCTGCACGGCCCCGACGAGGTGACAGACGTCGAGCAGACCGTGCGCGCACTCGATGATCTCGTCACTGCCGGCAAAGTCCGTTACGTGGGCTGCTCGAACTACTCCGCCTGGCATCTCATGAAGGCACTCGCCGCCGCCGACGCCCGCGGCCTCGAACGTTTCGCCTCGCTGCAGGCCTACTACAACCTCGTCGCGCGTGAACTCGAACACGAACTCGTCCCACTCTCGCTCGACCAGGGGGTCGCCATCCTCGTCTGGAGCCCGCTCGCCGGCGGACTCCTCTCGGGCAAAACCCGTCGTGGAAGCGACCCACCTCCGGGTACGCGCACCGCCACCTACGGCCCAGAGGGAACAGTCGATATGGAGCGGTTCTACGACATCGTCGATGTCCTCAGCGATATCGCGGAGCAGCGCGGGGTGAGCATTCCGCAGATCGTGATCAACTGGCTGCTGGCCAAGCCTGGGGTCACGTCTGTCATTCTCGGCGCTCGCAACCTCTCCCAGCTCGCAGATAACCTGCAGGCGGCGACGTGGTGTCTCAGCGGCGAAGACTTGGCCCGCCTTGACGACGTCAGTGCTCGACCGCTTCCGTACCCCTACTTCCACCAGCAGGGCGAAAACAGCGAGCGCATGCGTGTGCTTGCTGCTCACCCGCACGACTGACTCGGATCTGGCCGCTCTTCGGCCGGGCATGCCCCGCACATCTCCAAGGGAGTCCAAATGGAACTTGCGTTGATCGATGCTGTCTGGGAAGGCACACCATACGAGGGTTTGCCTGGCCTCTTGAAGGCAAAGGAGATCGGCTTTCAAGCAATCGACGTGGCATTCGACCCGGTCGGAGCGTCGCGCAAGACGGTCGGTCAACGCATCGCCGACGTCAACGCCAGCGGCCTTGCGCCGCGCTCCGTCGTGTGTGTCGCGCTCGGCATCGCTGGCGACTACAACCGATCCGTTCAGCTTTTCCATGTCAAGCGCGCCAAACAGCACCTCGACTTCGCTGCTCGGCTCGGTGGTACAAATCTGCTGCTCGTCATCGGCGAATACATCTGGCAGCAAGAGGTGATCCCGGTTAGCGATCAATGGAGCGATGCGGTTCGCAACACGCGTGATGTCAGCCTCTATGCTGAGTCATTAGGACTTGAGATCGCGCTTGAACTCGAGCCCTGGAAGTTCGCCTTCTTGAACTCCATCGACAAAGCGGTTCGCTTCCTGGATGAAGTCGATGTCGAAGCCTGCAAGGTCAACCTTGACCTCTCGCATCTCTGGCCGATGGGCGTCGAAGCTGACGAGATCGGCGCACTCGCCGGCCGGATCAGCCACACTCACATCTCCGACTGTCACGGCGAAGTCTATGAGAACCTGCCACCGGGCCGAGGTACTGCACCGCTTCGCGACTACCTCAGCGCCCTCAGGCACACAGGCTACGACGGAGCGATAAGCGTCGAGCTCGGAGCCCCGCCTGCCGGCGAGCGGGTCGAAGAATGGGTACGCGAAGCCTACCGCGAGACCGTGAGACTGATGGATCAGGCCGAGATCACAAGGTAGCGCACCACACTCACCGAGACACGAGGGTAAGCGATGGGAAACCATGCCCTCAAACCATCACCGGCTACGCATCGAATGACCCGAGCCCTCCTGTCCGGCCGATGTCGCGAAAGCTCGCCTCATATCCGTTCTGCAGCGGTCGTCTGCCACGGTGCGACCCTCGCTGCGGCCGCCCGAAGAGGCCGCATCCTGGGAAGCAAGCGTGTTCCTGACAGTCGCCTACGCCGAAGCTTTTCGCCCGGCGACCATTGAGAGCATTTCGAAGATCGCGTTGGCCGCAAAAAGCGCCGTCACCTGACCGGGCCCGTCGTATTGGGGCGACACCTCGACAACGTCGAAGCCGACGAACGGGACTTCGGCGAGCGTCCTCAGGTACTGGAGCGCCTGAAAACTCGTCGGCCCGCCCACTTCGGGCGTTCCGGTACCGGGGCAGAAGGCTGCATCGACGAAGTCCACGTCGAAGGTTAGGAACGTTGGCTCGTCGCCGACACGGCTCCGCACACGCGCGGCGAACACCTCAGCGTTCATCTCGACCAGTTCGATCCATGGAATCGTCTCGACGCCGAGCTCCGCCGGGATTCCCTCGTCAGCCTCGCCGTAGAGAGGGCCATGCATTCCGCCCTGAATGACGCGGGCCGGATCGAGAACGCCCTCCTCCAGCGCACGCCGAAACATCGTCCCGTGACTGTAGGGCCGTCCGTAGTACTGATCCCAGAGATCCGTGTGCGAGTCGAAATGGACAAGACCAAGCGGGCCATGAACGGCAGCAAGAGCCCGAAGCTCCGCCAGGGTCACGGAGTGATCGCCACCCATCCCAATCGAAATGACGCCGGCCTCAGCGATCGTCCGAACAAACGCCTCGATGGACGCGAGCGTGTCCTCGATGTAACCGGGCACCGTCCCAGCGTCCCCGTAGTCGATCGTTGAGAGCGCCCCGAAGACCTGCACCTTTTGCACCGGATTGTAGGTCCGCAACATGCCCGACGCGGCTCGGATTGCTTCAGGACCGAAGCGGGCACCCGACCGGAACGATGTGCCTCCATCCCACGGCATGCCAAAGACCGCAACCTCGACTCCATTAAGGTCCTTGACATAGGGCAAGCGGGCATATGTCCGTGGGCCGGTGAACCTCGGCGCCTGCAGAGCGTCCCATGGCTCGTACATGAGTCCTCCTGATGTAGCGGCACCTAACCGGCACGGGGGTTCGCCGTCAGCCTCAGCCTACCGTTTCGCCCTCGCAATCGGACTTCGATCGGCCCCTGCTGAGACCGGTGCACTCGTTGCTCTGGTCCCTATGGGAGTTTCCCCTCGACGTGTAGCGAAACCATCGCCGAGCGCTCGCGGACCCCGTCTCGACGCTGAGTCGAGCAATCCATCTACACGAACGGCAGCACCTCGCGGCCGATCAATGAGATCATCGCCAAGTCATCATGGAGAGGCACCAAGAGCATGATCCTATTGACGCCGAGCGCTTCAAGCGTGCTAAGGCGCCTGCGAAGGTCCTTAGGCGTGCCAACAATCCATTGTTTTGGGAGCCGATCCAGGCAGCTTGCCCGGTCTGAAGTTGCTTCGCCTTGAAGGCGAGCAACCCGAACGGCTCGTTCTTCAAGATCACTGCGGTCGATTCCCACAAGTACGCGAGAAACAATCGAGAAACTCGCCGTTGCCGGATCACGGCCAACGCGCTCGCATTCAGCGATAAACGCCGATCGGAGCGTGGAGATCTCTTCATCGGTGGGATCGGGCGTGTTGTACTCGTCAGCGAAGCGTGCAGCGAGCGAGATGCCTCGCCTTCCGCCCGACCCACCTATGATAATCCTCGGCCGCGGATCTTGAATCGGCTTCGGTCTGGCATCAAGATCGATGACTCGATAATGACTGCCGAAGAACGAGAACCTTTCGTCACCCCAGATACCTCGAATGACTTCAACCTGCTCCTCTAGGACAGCCATACGTGACCGTTTGTCACTGAACGGAAACCCATACGCGAGATGCTCCGCCTCGAACCATCCGGTCCCCATCCCAAGCTCGACACGTCCGCCGGATACATGATCAGCCGTCACCACTAGCTTGGCTAGCACCGAGGGATGTCGGAAACTGGCCGGCGACACCAGCGTTCCGAGCCGAATCCGCGATGTGAGCGCCGAAAGTGCGCAGATCGTTCCCCACGCATCCAGCGCGTCGCGGTTGCTGCCAATCGTCTCCGACAAATAGTGATCTGAGCGCCACAACCCACTAAAGCCATACTCCTCAGCGGCGGCAGCCAGGGCCTTCCACTCGCGCCAGGTCACGCCTTCTTGCCCCTCAACCATCAGGCCGACTGCGATAGGCACCTTGAACCTTTCGTCATCAGAATTGTAAGAGCAAGTCGCGGGCACGAAGAAGCCCTCGACCTCTTCCGAAACGACCCCATCGGCGTCCAAGATCAGATCGCGAGCCTATATGAGACGCTGAGCAATATAGGATTCTCGCTCTCTCCCGTGCGGATCCTAGAGATCCACACAGATCGAGCCCCGCGGCGGCTACCGCATCGCTCCCGGGTAAGGGTCGAATGCGCCGCGCTCTATGAGATGTGGTCGGAGATCCAGCAGAACGCGGTTCGGAAGCGTAAGAACCAACACACACACACATCGGTACTGAGTGTGAGTCACTGACGTCCCTACGAGGCGCGTGACGGTCTGAGCCGGCCTTGATCTGGCTCCGGCAATCCGATAGATAGCTTCCAACATCGATTCAGCGGTCAGGCGGCGGGTCGTGCCGAGGGTTGCCGCCGCAGCGCGAGCACGGTGAATGTGGCGAGGCAGGCGGTGCCCGTCAGCGCGTAGGCGGTCACGTCGCCGGCTCGGTGTGCGACCTCGCCGCCTGCCGCTGAGCCGACGACGATTGCGACGCCGACGGTGAAGTTCATGAGCGCGAAACCGAGCGCTTGCGCGACACCTGCGTGTTCGTATGCCTGTGAGAGAGAGGCCATTGTCGGCCCCCAGAGCAGGCCGTAGCTGGTAACTGCTGACACGACGCATAGCGAGAGCAGCCATCGGTTGTCGACCGAAGGGACCGCGGCGGTGACCAGGACGCAGGCGAGCAGCAGCAGGCGGATCGCGCCGACGCGGCCGCGTCGGTCGGCCCAGCGGCCCACAAACGGTCGCCCCAGCACCCCGATAGCGGCGGCAACGAGATAGGTTGCTGCGATCCCGACCGGCCCGAAGCCAAGCCGGTGCAGCCGAAGCGGCGCCAGTACCCCGATTGTCCCTAGCAGCAAGCCCGGCAGGCATACGAGCCACTGGCCGCCCCAGAGATCGCGAGAGGCGTGTGCCTTGCGAACCAGTGCGAGCGGCTGCTGCTTACCGGCGGCTGGACGGGGAAGCCGTGAGCTGGCAAGCGCAACCAGCATCGCGAACCCGGCCACAGCCGCGAATGCGCCGGCGCGGCCGATCAGCGCGGCCGCACCGCCAACCACAGGGCCGAGCACCGCGCCAGCCGCAGAAGCACCCGAGAAGAGGCCGATCATCTCGCCGCGCCGGGTGCGCGGCGCAACCTCGACCAGCCAGGCGATCCCCGACGCCCAGCAGAGCGCACCGGCCGCGCCCTGCAACAACCGCGTCACAAGCAATTCCCAGAAGCGATCGGCGAGGCCGAAGGCGACACTCGTCGCCGCCAACCCGACCAAGCCAGCCAGCGCCGACCGCTTCACACCGGCACCCGAAGCGAGCAGCCCGACCGGCACCGCCGCCACACAAAGCCCAACCGCGTACATCGCCACCAGAAGACCCACCTGCGCCTTCGAGAGCCCCATGTGCTCCTTGAGCGTCGGCAACAACGGCGCCAGCGCCGAATAGAACACCGTCTCGACAACCGCCATCGCGCAGACCAGAACAACCAGGCGGCGCACAAGAGCGATCCTAACCTCGTCCACGACCGCCGTTCACGAGGGGCCACGTCCCTCTCTCCGGCACAGGCACAACGCAACGCTACTGTCGCGTCGCTCGCTAAACGGTTGTAACCAGGCAACGTTGAGAACCCCTGCGATCGTTTGCTGCACGCGGTCTCTAGAACCGCTTGCAGGCCGAGCTCCGCGGCTTAACCAAGCGTCGTGGGCGCTCGTAGCTCGCGATTTCGGAGGTGGTTCTCCGTTCGGCGAGCCTCGGAGGACTACGCACGCTGGGGAAGGAATCGCCCTCTGAGCAGGGAGGTTTCGAGTGCCCCCGGCAAGAATCGAACTTGCGCACGCGGTTTAGGAAACCGCTGCTCTATCCACTGAGCTACGGGGGCGGGTCGGTCTCAGTCTAGGACGCGGCGCCCGCGGTCCAGCCGTGCGTGGGGCACG
>Ga0187780_10000950_pt1 | contig 21605 bp, 18 predicted proteins | sample 1015_Q2_SP10_20__FD_132429 | JGI IMG/M metagenome (GOLD analysis project Ga0187780, IMG submission 132429) | Tropical peat soil microbial communities from peatlands in Department of Meta, Colombia - 1015_Q2_SP10_20_MG | ecosystem: Environmental > Terrestrial > Soil > Wetlands > Peat | place... | reverse complement strand
TTTGCTATGATCAAGTCCTGGTCGCCATCGCCCAGGATCCTTTGGGAGGCAGCTCCCAGTATCATCATCTTTAGAGCAGGTGCCGCTTTTCTCGCCTGGGGAAAAATCTGCCCGATTATGGTGCGAGCTGCGTCCACGTTCGGGAAATACCTCATGCTCCCCATGTAGAGGGCCAAGGGCGTACCATGACCTATCATGTATCTATCCCTGGCGAGGCGTCCCAGTTCTGGGTCTATCCGAAACACCTTGGTATCGACCCCGTCTGGCACGGTCAGGAGCTTCTTGGCAGGCGTCCCGTCCCTCTGGAACAGTGCACCGTCCCTCTCGGACACTACAAGGACGCGGTCAGAGGCAAGGTGGCAGAGTCGTTCATACAGCCTCAGCCTCGACCACGGCTGATGTTCTGATGAGAAAGACTCCATCTGCCTCATGAGCTGCCACTCCACGTTGTGCTCGTCTAGGATCAGGGTGGTGTCTTTCAAAGGGCTCAGAGGAAGGACCTGCCAGGCAGCGCCAAGCTCAGAAATTACAGAGTCGTAGTCTCCCAGCAGCCGTGTGAGCCTGCCCATCGATGGGGAACGCCTCGCCATCGCAAGCAAACCCCGGGCGGTTATGGGGTACCAATGCCCCCCTGACGAGTCGGGGTAAAGCTGAAGTTGCCTGGTGCTCTTTGGCATTTCAGAGATGTCGAAGTTGCTGCCGAAAAGGTCGACCTGAACCGAGTTCAGAGCCAGGCTCTTTGCTAGGTGGTATACTCGCACCTCGCCACCGAAGGTGGGCACCTGGTGCGTGGAACCGATGAGAAATGCTATCCGCATGCGCTACTCATGACCGGGAGCAATCAGAGCGCCTGGAATCAGCGCAAGCGCGATGGCTGCGGCTTCCTCCGTCGTGTGGGATATGCTGATTTTGACCACGAGCTTTGGCTCCGGCTCGGTCCCGTTGTATCTTATCCTCGGAGCGCCGTCCCGGCCGTGCACCACTTCAAACTTTGTCATGGACAGCCTGGCTTTGGAAAGACCGCCTGCGGCCTTGTAAGCCGCTTCCTTGGCGGCAAAAAAGCCTGCAAAGTGGGGGTATGGGTCCGCTTTGGACATGCAGTATTCCCTCTCGGCATCTGTAAAGGTCCTTGAGAAGAAGAGCCTCGAGGTCCGCGCAATCTTCCTGAAGCGAACAACCCTCTCGACGTCTATGCCGACGCCCATCGTGCTCAGTGGTTGTTTGGCCGGCATCAGGAGAGGGTTCGGCTCGATTTATTTGGCTCTTGGGGTAGATGACTTGGAGAAGATCTTCAACCCGAAGCGATGAGTTTTCACTACGGCGGTCAGCCCGGAGTCGTGGAAAGAATGAAGTTTCCTTGGTAGTTCGGATTCGTCCAGATCCAGTTCCGGAGCGTTGGGTTGTCCCACATCTCGGTGGTGAGTTGCCCTGAGACGCCCTTGAACTTCCCTCCCGAATCAGAAGCCGCGACCAGATGGACGAATACCCTGTTGGTCACGGGCTCGTCTACGGCGTACTGGAGTTCGGCTGCGATCTCTTGCTGCGTCCACCCGCAAGTTGAAGGATTGTAATTGTCAGGATTAGACGGCAGAGCGCAGACTCCTGGGAAAGGCAGAGGCTTGTCGAAGCCGCTTGAAATCCCCACGGTGCCGGACGAAGTGAAGCCACCCAGCAGCCCCTCGAAGTCACCGTCGGGCCAGTTGGTGTGCCCTATGATAGTCCCTATTCCAGATGTCTTGTAGTAGTCGATGTACTGCTTCCCTGCTGCCTGGGCTGCAAGCATTAGAGGCCTTTCAAGAGCTGGGGTTACATTGGAACTGAACTCCCCTTCAAGGCCTATCGAGTATATTGACCGATGCGAAGCTAGATTGTTAGCGTAGTATTTGAAGTAGGTCTGGGCCAGCGGATTCGATAGACCTCCCAGAGCCACCATAACGTTGATTTCGATGTTCGGATACGCGTCTGTTACAGCGGCTATGCCGTCCAACTCTTTAAGGTCGGAGGCTGTGAACTGACCGTTTGCCGGGTTAGTAGTGCCGGCCTGAATGTCCTTCAGGGCACCGAACATCATGAATTCGGCACTTGATGGATATGGAGGAGTCAAGAACATGGCATCTGCAAATACGGTCGGTGAGGGGTAGAAGGGCTTCCCCATCAGATTGCCAGAGACCCAGAACCCGAAGTGCCTGTTCGGAACTGCGGCAGACGCCTGAGGAACAGCAAAAGCAAGGGAGAAGAGCACCAGCAGCCACATCAACAATAACACTTTCAGCTTGCTTATGGTCACGGTCTCCACATCCGAACTTGTGCTGCCTTCCCGCCATGGCAGGGACCCCTTGAGGATACCAGAACTGTTGGTCTAGACAATTCCTAGCTTTGCAGGAGCGGCTGCAGGCACCTTGCCCGGCGACATTTTCCTCGACGAGCCATCGAGTGGTCAAGTAATAGTTATTAGCGTAATTTGATAACATTTCCAGCCCGAAGGAGGTACATTGGATACCGGGTGCCCCTGCCCTCGTGGTATCTTCAGCTCGGAACAAACCCGCCCTTCGCAGATACGGTGCGAGATTGGAAATTCACATCTGCCCACGATGTGGGCAACCGTCGAAGCTGATTGGTTATGATTGAGTTTGCGTCTCCCTCAGCTGGATTCCCGAAGCTGGGAAAACCTCGCTCACTCAGCTAAGCGCACGCTAGTCCAAAGAGGCCCATTGCAATCTGGAGTGGTGGCTTTGTCGTCCAGTATCCACTGAGCGCGAAGCCTGCGACACATGATAACATAGATCTACGCGACGCGGCGAGAAGCCTCTTCTGTTGGCCGACCTTGTAAGGGCAAGCTGCACGAATCCCGCTGCTTTGCAATCCGGGGTGGCGACTCAGTGAGATGGCCCTTGGGTCACCAAGGAAAACTACATTCGTATCCGACTTCACGCATGGTCTTTCGCGCGATCCTCCAGAACTGAACTTTCTGATCCCAACGCAGATCCTTCCTCCAGCTTCCTGGGGTAGCCTTCCTTATGAAACCGGGAGGCTCTTCCACCGCGGTTCCGAGCCTCTCCTTCAAATCTCCGCTGCGCGGTATAGGAGTCCAACCTGATTCGGGTGCTCTAAAGTCATTGCGCTTCACAGCCGCCTCGATGCCGTCGACTTCCCATTGGAGCCCGGCGAATTGCGCGACTCCAGCCAACGTTTCAACTGGGCGAGCCACGAGCGATTCGTACTTGAGTTCGTAAAACAGCCCTTTCGGAAGCCTCTCGGCCGATTTGCGAGCCGCCCTTACATGGGATATCCACTGGAGCGTAGCCTCCTTGGACGTAGTCGGGGCCCACTCGCGCCCCCAGGTCTTTGAAACACTCATTAGAGATGCAATGACATCTCTTCCATCTCGAAGCAGATGAATGAACCTGCTCCGGGGCAGAAGCTCATTGATCTCTCGCATGAACAGCGCGTGGGCAGGTGTCTTTTCGACGAAGAGCTCACCTTCCTTCAGCGTTCCTGCCATGGGAGCCAGGAGTTCGAGCATGAACCTTCGCAAGGCATCCCGAAATTCATCATCCGAGAGATAGTTCCTGAGGCCCGCACCTCTGGGGTTGGTCGAGATTCTGTCCAGCTCTAGGTGCCAATTCCTCAAAAGCGGGCCCACGTAGCGAGAGAAGACGAAGGATTCCTGTCCTGTCTTCACCGAAGGGTGAGAGGCAAGAAGCCGCTGCAGCCAGCTGGTCCCCGACCTTGGGCAACCTACTATGAACACTAGGTTATGACCATCGAGAGTGGACAGGGGGCGCTCTTCTTTCTGGGTATGGGATGGTTCCAAACCTGCCCCCGGCGCCGCGGGAACTGGTCTTTAAGTTCCAGCGTCTATGCACAGAAGGGTCCTGTACTTCCATACTTTCTGACGCGTTTCATCTATCTATGCTTTTATAGCCGAATCGACCGTTCTGAAGAAGCAAGTGAAGAACGTAGAAAGGGCTGACTTCTATGCCCTAACCATCGCAGCAAGTTTCCTCCTCCCCCTTGCTATACCCGGTGTAGGCCTAGATTGGCCGTACTTCTTCGTGATGGTAATCGTGCTGTTTGCATGGTTCCTCATCAAGTGGGATTCGGTGAAGGCAATAACAGCGAGAAGCAGCCGAGCCGAAGCGGCGATTGGCCTTTTCACCATAGGCGCGATCTACTCCTACAAAGCGTTCGAAGGCTCCCCGGTGGGAATACTCGACCTGCTTGTAATGTTCCTGGCCTCTGTGGTCACCTGGTACGGGTTCAGAGCCCTGAAACTGTTCTGGGTCCCTGCGGCCTACGGCGTGGTCCTGCTGGCCGGCTATCAGATAGAGAACGCGGTGCCCAACTATGTCCAGCTCCAAAACTGGCTCGCGTCCGTGATGGTCTCATCACTAAACGCTCTCGGGATCAGTGCGAGCGCCACAGGGCAGTTGGTCTCGATGACCCTCCCCAATGGGACGACAGAACTCTTGAATGTCGAGGGTGCCTGCACAGGGCTACAAGGGATCCTTGCCTTCGGGATGCTCTCCACCATGGCGCTTCTGGACCTGAAACCGAAAATATCCCGGCTTGTGCCGATCTTTGCAATCGGGTTTGCTGGAGCGTTCTTGATCAACATTCTGAGGCTTCTCGTCGTGTTCCTCACCTTCGAGTTCTTCGGGATTGATGCTGGATCGGAGATGCACGTATACTTCGGATACCTGATATTCCTGGCATGGGTCCTTGCGTTCTGGGCTCTGGCGTTCCGGTACCTGGTGCCAAGGAGCATCCCGATGGCGGGCGCTCTGCCCGTTCAAGCGTCTCTACCCGGAAAAAATTCGTAGGGCCAAGTCGGCCCTATGACCTGGTTCGTCACCCTACGAGACGGAGAGGCGGTAACTGGCCTTCAGCTGTACGGCACGGTCAGGTCATAGGTGGTCTTGTGCGGCCGGAGCCTTCTGAATGCGAAGAATCCTACTGGCACTCCGGCAGCCAAAGCCGTCAGCGAAAGTGACAAGGGGCTCAGGGGCAACATCAGGGTAACGACCTGAACGCCGACCGAGTTCATGGAGAAGGTGCCTGTATACTCGAAATAGCTGGCCGCGACAGAATACAGCCCAATCGGTACTTCAAAACCAGCTGCACCAGTGTCGTTGGTGAGAGCAGACATATTCGACCCGTGCGCTCCCATGACCATTACAGCAGCGCCCTGGATTGGTATTGAGAAAGGATCACGCACAACAACCGTGAGCGGGAAAACAAGGAGTTTCACCGGGACCAGTCCATAGGAAACGAACTTCACGGGCGGATCGTATCTGCCGACGTTTACCCCTTCCCAGACGGCGCTGGAAACCCAATAGTGCATCCCTCCGTATAGCCACGCAGTTGAGTTAGCTGAAAGAGGAACGTTCAGCGAGGTCGTTGAGAGGGTGACGTTTCCCGGGGACAAGTGGTTCCCTACAGCGTCCGTGAAGACGATGTGAACAAGGTACTGCACGTCGTAGGTGGCCACCAGGGTCTGAATCCCGCTTGCATGGACGTTGATGGCGTTGGAGCTTGAATTCAGCGTCCCTGACCACGACAGGAAGGACATTCTCTCTGAGGATGTTGGCTGAATTGATTCTGCAGAGACTGTATGAACGGAATTGGTTGGCCAAGAGAAAGACACGTCTCCTGAATACGACTTCCCGTCGACGAGGAAGATGGCCTGGGTCGCCGCGTTGGATTCGATGAAAACCATGCTTGAACCGACAGAAGCATTGGTTTGGTCATTTGTCAAGACAACGTGAAGTACATGGGAAGTGTTCATCAAGATCGGCGCAGTCTGGAAGAGAGAGCCGTTCCCCGTCAGGGAAGCAGGACCGTTGTCCCACCGCCACGCCACAAAGTCTTCGGAGCCGATGGACGTGTAGCCAGAATAGCTGACCTGTGTTCCCGTGTCATACCAGTAGATATCCCCTGGGACCGTCGGCGACGTCACGGAATAGAGTGCCAGCGACGCGCCGTAATCGAGCGTCAACTGGTACTGGGTGACATTGCCGAAAACTAGTACATGGGAGCTGTTCATGAGAACCGGGATCGTTATCACTCCGGAGGTGTCAATAGTTACAGGCTGGCCACCGTCCAGTGTCCAATCAGAGATCCTCCAGCCCGTGCCGTTAAGGCGATTGCAGACCCCCAGCGTTTGGACTGCGGCCACAACTCCAGGCGAATACAGACCCGAGCCTGTGCTGTTGCAACCCCCGACCACCTCTAGGGAATAGGGGCCCTGCGAAGTTGATGACGTCGGCTCGCTGCTGGTTGCTGTGACAGTAGTCGTCGATGAAGGCATGGTCGAAGTAAACGAGGTCGAGGTTATCGTGATCGAGCTGGTTGATGTCGAAGTCACGGATGTGGTATCCGAAGTCGAAGTCGACCTCGTGGTGTGTGTACTGCTCTGCGATGTCGTGCTTCTTGTGGTGGACGAAGTCGTGCTGCTCGACGAGGTCACAGCTGAAGTGCTAAGTACGAAGTTCCCCTGGTAGTTCGGATTCGTCCAGATCCAGTTCCTGAGGGTGGGGTTGTCCCACATTTCAGTGGTGGTCTGGCCCGAAACTCCTGTGAACGAGCCTGAAGAATCAGCCCCCGCAGTGAATTGGACAAATTGTCGGCTGGCTATCGGCTGGTCGACTGCGTACTGAAGCTCGGCTCCAACCTCAGATTGGGTCCATCCGCAGCTAGAAGGATTGTTTGTGTCGGGGTTTGACGGAAGTGGACAGACGCCCAGAAAGGGGAAGTCTGAATCGTATCCGCTCGAGATTCCGACGTAGCTGCCGCCAGTGAACGAGCCCAGCAGCCCCTCGAAGTCACCGTCGGGCCAGTTGGTGTGCCCTATGATAGTCCCTATTCCAGATGTCTTGTAGTAGTCGATGTACTGCTTCCCTGCCGCCTGGGCGGCCTGCATCAACGGCATTTCATTGGCGACTGTGACATCGGAGCTGTACTCTCCCTCTAGACCGATGGAATAGATGGAAGGATGCGAAGCGAGATTGCTCACGTAGAATTGAAAGTATTGCAGGGCCAGAGGGTTCGACAGGTCCCCCAGGGCAACCATGACATTGATCTGAATATTCGGATACGAATCTGCTACTGACGCGATCCCGTCCAGCTCGTTGAGATCGCTGGCTGTGAACTGTCCGTTAGAAGGGTTCGACGTTCCGGCCTGTATGTCCTTGTAGGCGCCGAACATCATGAATTCGGCGCTAGACGGGTACGGGGGGGTCAAGAAGAGGGCATCTGCGAACACGGTAGGAGAGGGGTAGAACGGCTTTCCTATCAGATTCCCCGAGATCCAGAAGCCGAAGTGTCTGCCCGAAGCTGGGGGAGACGTTGCCATGGTAGGAAAGGTCTGAATGAAGAAAGACATAGACACCAGGATGACCAGCACGGGCAGCACGGCTGCCAGTCGCATTTGATGGTTGACGACGCCTAAACATTAAATCACTTGAGGACCTCAATTGCAGATTGCGAATCGAGTTTAGGCCATTCGCTGGGGCTCGCAGGCACCAGCATCTCGGATGATATCCATGACGCGCTATTGATCCCGAGGACGAGGCCTACGGATGGTTCGTCTCCGGAGTTCAGGCCCTAGGACGATCCCTGCTCCTACCAGCACAATTGCGACAGGCAGGGCCAGATATGCAATGCTTAGCGAACCTTGACCTGAAGGACTACCGACAGTAGTCATTTCTGTTGTGGAGGACGTGCTGGAGGTGGACTGGTTCGTGATTGACTGTGACTGCGAGGTCTGGGTAGTGGTCGATGTCGTGGTGGATGTCGTGGAAGTCTGGATGGATGTTGTACTGGCTGTGGTCGATGACGAACCTGTGAGCGACGTCGTGGTGGACGAAGTCGTGCTGCTCGACGAGGTCACAGCTGAAGTGCTCAGCACGAAGTTCCCCTGGTAGTTGGGGTCGGTCCAGATCCAGTTCCTGAGGGTGGGGTTGTCCCACATTTGGGTCGTGGTTTGTCCTGAGACACCTGTGAACGACCCTGAGGCGTCAGCACCGGCGGTGAATTGGATGAACTGGTAACCAGCAAAGCTGGTAACAGACTGATTGATGATGAACTGTTCTTCGGACTGTGTCCATCCGCAGTCGTTATTGATGGTATTTGCCGGATCGGACGGCATTGCACATGTTCCTGGGAACGGGAAATTTGAATCATAGCCGGCGGAGAAACCGATAACCTCCGAGCCCGTGTTGAAAGCCCAATTGTTGTCCATTGGCCAGTTGGTATGGGAGATGATGTTTCCGACCCCCGATGTCTTGTAATAGTCGATGTACTGCTTCCCTGCCGCCTGGGCGGCCTGCATCAAAGGCGTCTCGTTTGCGACTGTGACATTAGAACTGTACTCGCCCTCTATGCCTATTGAATAGATGGATGGATGAGAAGCCAGCTGAGTCACATAATAGTCAAAGTATGTCAGTGCCAACGGATTTCCTAGGTTGCCCAGGGCTACCATGACGTTCAACTCGATGCTGGGATAGGAGTCGGTGACGGACGCGATACCTTGGAGGTTGGAAATGTCGTGGGCAACGTCAGGTGCCACAGCTGGGTTGGGATAATGGCCTATGTCCTTGCTGGGTCCGAACATCATGAACTCGCCACTCGACGGATAGGGCGGGGTCAGGAACATGGCGCTGGCGAACTCATATGGGGAATACTTTGGCGGCCCGATTACGTTTCCGGAGACCCAGAAGCCGAAGCGCCTTTGGGGGGTGCTCATCGAAGTTGAAGGGAAGACAAAGGCGAGGGTTGCAAGAATCATAAGCAATACGACCATTAGTGCTGACACGTCACGCCTTCTTCCCAAGACTAGTCTGCCTCTCCTATGGCCCAATACTTCATGACTGAACATCCACTCTAGTCCAATGGTCCAAGTCGCGCTTCGTTTGTGAGCAGGTTATCAATTAACATTTTTGAACGCACGTTTCATCATTACAGGGGTTCCTCCCTAGGGCAGAGTGGTGGCATCAGGAATGGCCGAGCTCATGGTAGATCATACTCAGCTTGGCAGCCTGCTTCTCCAGGTTGAACTGCTCTTCGATCTTATTCCGGCCGTTTGCTCCCATCCTCTGCCTCAACCCATCGTCCTGCAGAAGGTGCACGATCTTCGAGGCAAGCTCCTGGACGTCCTGAGGTTCGACCAGGTATCCAGTTGCACCATCATCTACTGTTTCAGGGATTCCACCTACCCTGCTAGCGACCACCGGCAACGACGAAGCTGCTGCTTCCAATGAGGTGACTCCGAGCCCCTCGGTCACCCCGTCTGGCTCCACGATGCTCGGCAGGACGAAAACGTCCGAGGTGGAATAGTAGGCCCCGAGGGACGGGACCTGCGGCATGATTTTCACGTGGTTAGAAACTCCCAATGTGTGAGCGAGTTCGACGAGCGATTGACGCTCCGGCCCGTCTCCAATCACGACTAGTTTGACGTTCGGCATGGACGTCATGACGAGCGGCAGAGCCCTGACCAGATACTCAATCCCCTTTCTCTTGATCAGCCTAGCGACAGCAAGCACGCACATCGTATCCTTTTGGCCGTGCACAGCCGCGGTGTACTTCGATACGTCTACTCCGATGCGCCAGAGAACAACCTTCTCATCGCGACCGAACACCTTGGAAAACAGGTCCAGCAGATACTTGGAAGGGACGAGGACCCGGTCAGCGTCGTCTACGGCAGAGATGATGTTCCTGTCGATATTCCCCTCCGCCGAATGGCTCTGCGAAGCAGCAGCCCTGAACAGTTGATCCTCTCCGTAGGCCGAGAGACACATCGGTATCCCTGCCTCCCTTTTCACTTCGGCAGCAGTGGTGGCCATCCAAAGAAAATGGGCGTGTAGCACTCCTCTTCCGGAGTGCCTCTTGATTTCATTGATGCATGGAGTAGTCATGTAGGATTTGTGACGACTTCTTTTGGATTGTAACGCAAGAAACGCCCTAGAGAGGGGATTCATCTGGTGCAGAGTGAAGACAGGTTCCGTTGGAAACAGATCCTCGTTGGATCTCTTGAGCGCAAATATCCTGTTTTCACATCCGAGGAGTGCCAGAGCGGAAATGGACTCGGAGATGTAGGCCTGTCTGACGGGGAGGAAGTTCTCCACGAGATGGTAGATCTCCTCTTTGGGCTGGTCCAATGCTGATCCGGAACTACTGCACGTCAGGGCTTGCTCCGACACTTAAACTTGAATTCTTCGAAGTACACAATATAGATAGGGAATGGGTCTTCAGGTTCAGCGTCTATGGGGCTCCACGAAGTCAAGTCAAGCCGACCGTCGAAAGTAAGAGGCCGGCGACGGACAGGAAGAGGAGCGCTGTATTCGTCCGAGTCACGACTGTATCACCAGATTGTGGTACCTCTAGTTGGATTTCTCCCTGGGCCAATTGCCTATGGAGTGGCAATCCTGCGCGGCGACATCACCTATCGCTTGTCCGCATCTCGCCGAGACATGCTGGCATGCCTTCAACAGCTGTTTGGGGAGAAGTTTGACGCCAGGCAGCGCGCGCAGATAGTTCGAGATCACTACCGAATACGTTCATGTGAGCCGATTGACGCGATAAGGCTGCTCGGGAGGGGGCGCTCCCTCACCAGACTCGTAGAGGTTCGGGGTTTGGATTATCTGAAGCAAGCGAGAGCAAAGGGGAAAGGCGCGGTGCTTTGCAGTGCCCACTTTGGGTCTCTTAGGGTAGTCTTCTCCCTCGTAGGGGCACTCGGGTTCCCAGTTACCATCATCGCCAGGTGGACACAGGAAGATAGTCCGGAAGGCGGGCAGGGAAAGCGAACTTGGGGGTGGCCATATGCGAAAGCCCTACATCTTAAGGGCTCAAACATACTGCAGACCCCGGGGGGATTTGACGCTGCGGTGAAAGGGATAGATGTTCTCCGCAGCAACGGGTTTCTCGGCATCATGATAGACAGCCAGGTAGAACCGGGTGACATGTCGAGACCTTTCCCCTTCCAGTTCCTGGGCCACGAGGCTGAACTCGCGATGGGAGCGGGTGTTATCGCCCAGGCAGCGGATGCACCCTTGATTGTCGCAATCCTTCGCCGATCAGCTGACTGGCGGCATCAAGTCCTTGACATATTCCCCCCTGTGTACGCGCAGAGGGATCCGATCGCCGCCCAAGAGAGATGCCTCGCCTTGATAGAATCAGCGGTAGCGAAGTACCCAGCCCATTGGAACAAAATGAACCCAACGGACCTTTGGCAGATGAAATTGTTACCCAAAGGCTAGGTAGGTTGATGGAACGGGGGAAACGCCTTCACGAAAGGCGGAGTCTAGTACAAAGTCTAACGCACTTTCAGTAATAGTTGAAGCGACTGCGCTCTAGACCGCGGGTGGTGGAACCACGAGACGCTTTCTGACTAGCACCAGTCCGACCATCCCCAGCGCCACGACCAGCATTGGTCCCAGGCCGAACTCCGGTACGCTGAATGAGGCTTTCTGATCGACGTACCACTGGGCTGTGAACTCCACGTTCACGGCAGTGGTTCCGCACAACGTGTAGCCTTGCTCATCCACCTGATAGTTGCCTGAAGTGCTGGTCAACCCAGTTGGATTGAACACTCCCTTTGTGCTTGCCCACGAGAACGGGCCTTGCCCCGCTATCATGGTTGGTACGGGGTTGTTGGCAAACGGAACGACCACTGTCGTTCCTGCTGCCACCACGAGTGGATTCGTATTGGACAATGCCTTGTGCTTGCTGGCGGTGCCGGTTTCCAGGAGGTACTTTGCCCCTGTGTTCAGGTTAGTTACTCGCAGGGTTGTGACGTAGAACCCGTTGTATGTGGACGTCGACGGGCACCAACCGGCGAAAATTGTGGGTGCAGTCGTTACCGTCGTTTGCGAGAGGACAATAGATACCGTGCTCCCCTCAGGTACGTTCCCGCAGTTTGCGGTCGAAGGCGCGGAAGACCCGCATATGGTCGGGCCAGTCCATGGACCAGATGCAGCGAAAACAGTCGGCACACTCATCATTAGGCCGACGGCAACCAACGCCAATACCCACGACGGTTTCATTCGATAAACCAGCCCTGACTTGCCTATATAAGCCGTGTTATGCTCCAAGCACATCTCAATGAATCTGGAATTCATACCCCGCGAGGTTCCGGTTGATATCAAGTCTGGATTTACAAAACCGTTTGTCTGACTGGCTCAGATTATGTCGTGCCATCACTTCGTCCGTTCAGGTGGCCATTTGACCGTGCTCTTCCGGGCGGAGGATTCGGCGTCCTAGCATCAAGCAATTCATGACCACGCGCTAAATCCTATCATTGTGTTTATCCGCTTGACTTTTGGGGTCGGACCAGATTCCTTGCGATGAGTGTTCACGCAGAGCCGATGGCGTCCCGACCGGGTCTTGGTAATGGAACGAAAAGCCCTGGAGTGAAAACACGGGCGCGAACAGGGAGGCGGACAGCATTGCGTCCATTTGTCAACCTTGCGAGGGGTCGCCTCCTTCGTGCATCCCTACCGCTTCTTGGGCGATTGCCGTCACAACTCACCTATGGGATGGCCCTCGCGTACGGGGACTTGATGTACAGGCTGTCGTCCTCAAGGAGCGAGGCGATGGCTTGTGTAAACTTCCTCTTTGGAAGTTTTCTCTCCGAAAGAGAACGCGAACTCATAGTCAGGAATCATTATCGGATCCGTTCGTGCGAGCTTGTCGACATCGTAAGGTTTCAAGGAGACGGCAGCAAGCTCCTCAACCAGGTCGAGGTGCATGGACTCGACAACCTGCGAAACGTTCTGGCCGAGGGGAAAGGCGCCGTTGTCTGCAGCGCACATTTTACGAGGAAGGAGGTCACTGCCTTCTCCATGATCGGGGCCCTGGGCTTCCCAATCACCATCATAGCCAGATGGACTAGCAGGTCAAACTTTCGACAGCTTCATTTCGCGCGCCCTAACATTGAGCGCCAGCCAGGTAACCTGAGCATAGCCGTTCAAGCTACGAAGGTCTTGCGTCGCAACGAGCTTATTGGAATCATGATAGATCACGCGGTGAGACGTAAAGACAACTCAAGGGTCGCGACATTCGACTTCATGGGCAGGAAGGCGAGGCTCGTGCCGGGCGCATCATCATTGGCCCAGTTGACCGGGTCTCCCCTCGTGGTAGTAACGATACACCGAGCTGGCGATTGGCGCCACCAAGTGCTCGAAGTGTCGCCCCCTATCGAAGTCCATGGAGACCTCCTGAAAGCCTATGGTGAGTGCCTTCGAATCGTTGAGGCAACAATCATGCGCTACCCGGCTCAGTGGAGGAGGCTGGAGAAATCCGTCCTGAGAGCCATGGGGCTCATGCCGTACGACGCAGCCTTCGGTCAAGTGCAGCTCGGGGCTCCAAACTAGGCCCGACAAGCATTCCCCACAAGGGCAAAGAACCCGCCTGCTCACACCTTCTTCCAATACCTACCGGTGGTCTTGTAGTACTCGGACGCTTTTTCCTCTGGGAATAGGCCCAGATGTACAAGGCGCCTCATGGTCCACATTTCCCACTGAGAAGGTTCTCGCGTGATCTTTCGCCCCACTTCTGTCATGCAAGCCTGCGTGGCTGCGAGAGCGTCTCCCTGAACGGGGATCTGGGGACCGATCTCCAACCGTAGATCCTTCCAACTTTGTCCCCTCGATAGGAAGGCCATGAAGAGCGGTGCTCCCGTCAACTTCGAAATCAATACTGGTCCCGGCAGGATGGTTGCCCTGCCACCGATGAAATCCAGGGTCATGGCATCCTTCCTTTTCTTTGAAGCCCCTGTGTCCAGCAGCGAGAAGACGACTTCGTTCCGCTGAAGGAGATTGGACGCTTGAACCGCAATGGAGATTCTGGTGCTTCTCACGTCCAGGGGCTTCCGCATATGTCGTTCGAGGGGCTTCCAGGCAAACTGATACAGCCTCTGGCTCTTCTGCCCTCGCAATCTGGTGGAGCTGAGGGACCATGCCGTAATCATCGTGAGAGGGAAGCCTCTTGCTCCGAGCAACGCCCCGCAGGCCCGCACCGATCCATAGTGCGCGCTGCAAAGCACCGCCCCTTTCCCGTTATCCAGTGCCTTGCGGAGTTGCTCCTCACCGCTGATCGTGACGAGTTGCATCAGATGATGGCCGTCACCCACGAGGCGCATGGCGTCCACCCTCATACATGCCCGGTTCCGGAGATAGTTCTGCGCTATCCTCTTCCTTGTTTCAGTGGGAATCCGGCTTCCCATGACATGATCAAGGCAAAGGAGAACCTCCTGATACTTCGCCCTGTCAAGCCATCTCCGGATGTCGGCGTAGACAAGTGCGAGGCCATAGGCGAACCATGCCGGCGACGAGCCTATGACCGGTGCAATGATTCTCAGGTAAAGAGAGTTCCTCAGCCTGGCACCTGTGTCCATCAGGGGTCCTCTAATAATTAACAGGGGCCCTTTTGTCTCTCTGCAAAGGCGCCCGGTCCCGGAGGCTGGACAGCGCCTCCCGCGTGGTCGTCTCTAAGTTGATTTCTTCTCTTGCACGAATCTGCAAATGGCATCGACCGTGTCGAAGTTCTCGCTGACTACCTCATCGGAGTCTACCTGCACGCCCAGTTTCTCCTTGAGGAAGATCGTCAATCTGAGGATGGAAAGGGAATCGAGGATTCCGGACTCCAAGAGTTTGGTATCTGGTTTGATGGGGAGCACGTCTTGACTTGGGACCAATTCTTTGGATATGTAGTCAATCACGAGCGATCTGACCTGGTCGGCCGAACTGTTGTCACTCAGAACTCTTCACTCCTCCAGCGAGACTCTGCGCAAGAGCCACCCTGTCCATCTTCCCATTCGAGGTCTTTGGAAGCGACTTCATAAACGACACTGTGTCAGGCACCATGTACCTCGGGAGTTTAGATCCGCAGTGCGCGACGATCTCTTCTCTCGTCAGGCTCAAGTCCGACTGCGGGCTTATGAATGCGTGAATCCGGTTTCCAATCAACTCATCCGGCACCGGGACAACGACTGCCTCCTTTACGGCGGGATGCGAATATATCGCCGCCTCTATTTCCCCCAATTCGACTCGATACCCCCTGGTCTTTATCATTCCATCCCGTCGACCCATGTATAGGTAGTTACCATCGGCATCAATTGTCACCAAGTCTCCAGTCCTGCAGACCAGTTCGTCAAAGCTTGCGGCTATCGGGTTAGGCACGAGAAGCCTGCGCGTCTTCTCAGGATCCCCCCAGTAGCCCTGCATCACGGTGGGGCCGCGTGCGTACAGTTCGCCTGTGTCACCAGGCCGCTCGACGGGTCTGCCGTCGTCTGTTATTGCGAAGACCTTCGAATTCGCACAAGCTTTCCCGATCGGGACCGTGACGAACTGGTCGATGCGACTACGGTCAACCTCGTACGAGGTGCACACATTGGTCTCGGTTGGCCCGTACCAGTTGAGATAGCGAGCGTTCGGAACCGCTGACATCAGCTGCTTTAGGAATTTGATGGGAAAGACTTCACCGGCGAAGATGATCGCTCTGAGTCTCGAGAAATCCCGCTTCTGGAGATTGCCATAGAGTGTCATGAGGGTGAGTGCAGAAGGGACACTATACCAGACTGTGACCTTTTCTCTCTCAATCAGCGTGGCAAGGTCGCTTGGGAATGTGGACGCCTTCTCCGGGATCATGAGCACCGTCCCGCCCGCTTTGCACGTTGAGAAGATGCTGAAGGTGGAGATGTCGAAGTGAAGCGGGGCGTGACAGGCGACCACGTCATCAGGAGCGAGTCCGACGCAGTCAGCCGCCCATTCGACGAAGGCAAGCGAATTCCTGTGGGAGATCATCACGCCTTTGGGAACTCCCGTGGAACCGGAGGTGTAGAGGATGTAGGCCGTGTCCTTCTCGATGGAGGGGTCCTCGCCCGTTGCCCTGGGGGAACGGCGCGCTTCATCCCATGTGACGACCTTGACCCCCGACGCAGGCGAAGGTCGAGGAGGGGAGGTGCTCAGATGAGGGTCGCAGTCGATGAGGAGGACGTTCTCCAGGGGGGCTCCCCTGGATACGATATCATCAATCCCCTTCATTTTCGCAGAGCAGGTTAGGATGGTCTGGATCCCACAATCCCTGGCGATCAGCGCGAGCCTTTCTCCCGGCGCGTCCGGGTCGAATGGCACATAGGCGGCGCCGCTCTTGAGAATCGAATAGATGCTGACTGCCGATGCCAGCGATTTCGGGACATAGATACCTACTCGAGACCCCGCCCTGATGCCGCAAGTCCTCAGGGTAGACGATACCCTGTCTGACAAGGTGTCTAACTCAGCATAGGTGAGCTGGGAGTCCTGAGACTTCACTGCCACCCTTTCCGGGGTTTCCCTCGCGGACTGTCTGAGGAGATGGTGCAGCAAGAAGGTGGTACCCATTCTAGTTCGACCTATGACAATGAACCGTTCAAAGACCGAGGGTCCTTGCGATTATGAGCCTTTGAATCTCGGAGGTTCCCGAGTATATCGTCCCTGCCACCGAGTCGCGAAGGTCCCTCTCTATCCCGGAGTCCCTCATGTAGCCGAAGGCGCCATGGATCTGTATCGCGTCCAAGCAGGATTGAACCCACGCCTCGCTCGTCAGAACTTTCGCCGCTGCTGCCTCAGCGATGGCCGGCTTGCCCTGCTGTTTGAGCCACGCCACCTTGTAGATCATGAGTCGGGCGGACTCCATGCGGAGATACATGTTTGAGATCTTGCTGGATATGCTCTGGAACTTCCCTATCGGCTGTCCGAATTGCTTTCTGATCTTGGCATATTCGACGCACTCCTCCAGTTGGCGCTGCATCGCGCCAACCGCGCTTGCGAGGATACAGCTCCTTTCCCATTCCATGGAGGAATTGAAAATCGCCATCCCTGCTCCCTCTTTGCCGAGCCGGTTCCCCACGGGTATCTTGCAGTCGGTCAGGACTACCTCCCCCATTGGAGAGGTCCTAAGGCCCATCTTCTTCAGCGGCGAACTGACGCTGAAGCCGGGCGTATTCTTCTCCACAAGGAACGCGCTCACACCGGCGAACCCTGACCCTGGTTTCTGGGTTGCGAAAACGATCATGACATCCGAGACTGGTGCGTTCGTGATGTAGAGCTTCGAACCGTTTAGGACATACTTGTCACCCTCCAGGTTCGCCTTGGTCCGGAGACTGAAAGCGTCTGAGCCTGAATCAGGCTCGGTCATCGCATGCACTCCGATGAGGTCTCCTGAAACAAGCCCTGGCAGGTACTTTTTCTTCTGCTCCTGAGTCCCGAATTCCAGAAGAGGAAGCTCGAGGCTCCACATCTGGGCGTTAAGAGAGAAGATCAGTCCATTATCATTGCAGGCATAGCCAAGGCCTTCCATGACCAATACCGTGGACACGATGTCTGTGCCCCCTCCGCCGTATTCGGAAGGAATTGGCATGCCCTGTATCCCGAACTTCCCGCACGCCCGCCAGGCTTCACGCGGGAATGTCTCCGTTTCATCGTTGTGCTTGCTGTCCTTGTTCAGTTGGCTCCTCGCGAACTTGATCGCGGATTCCTTCAGCTCCAGCTGCTCCTTAGTGAACCCGAAATCCAATTGTCGAGACCGATTCTCCTATGAGAGCTATTAAGCTGTTTTAGCCAAAACCGGCTTTTCCGCCGCATTTGCCACCGTCATTGAAAGAGTCCCAGGAGCCGCCTCATTGCGACCTCGTTGGAGAACTCATTGGCGGCCCTATCCCTGGCAGCTTGTCCTAACGCTTGCCGCTCCGCGGGATTCCTCAGCAGCCTGAGCATCGCCGTCTTAAGAGAGGAGACGTCGCCAGGAGGAACCAGGAGGCCCGTTTTCTCCGGGACGATGGCGTCCCCAATACCTCCAGACAAGGTCCCGACCGACGTTTTCCCAAACATTGCTGCCTCCAGGAAAACCGTCCCGAATCCCTCGACGTCCCCTTTCGTCTGGATTGACGGCATCACAAGGAAAGATGACTTCGCGTATTCATCTGCCAAAGGGGGGCCTCTAAGCTCTCCCTGGAACCTGACCCTCTCTGCGAGCTGCAACTTAGCGGCCTGATTCACCAGATGCTCACGTTCGGGACCATCCCCCACCACTCTGAGCTCGAAGTCCTCGCCCTCATCTTGCATGTCTTTGCAGGCAAGCAGCAGATTGTCCAACCCTTTTCGCTTGATCAGTCTCCCGACGAAAAGAATTCGTGGCGGGCCGACGGCATCCGACGTGCCGCGTTGGCTCGGTGTAAGCGAGGGGTCGACGGTGGGATAAAGGATCGTCGTGGAGCCCCGTCGCCGGAGGGGAAGCAGGCCCCAGGTATACCGGGAGTTGACAGCAATTCTCCGGGCAAGTACCAACGCAGTCACGAGGAGGCCCAGGCCGTATCGCTTTTCCCTGTACTGGAGCAAGTCCTTCCCGTAGAAGAGGGCGGCGCCTTTGCGCCCGGTCAGCCTGCAATAGAACAGTACCAGATCTCCTAAGACTGTCGCGCCCCCACTGAGGAAGAACACGGAGTCTATCGACTTCTCGGAGATGAGGTTGGCAATGGATCGGACTGATTCTGCCGTATTCTGGATGGATGACGAAAGGACCAGGTGGGGGGCCCCCTCGAACTCCGCCTTCATGGGCGACCTCACCCGGTCAAGCGAGACGAGTTCGACGAAATGCCCTGCCTTTCTCAGCTGTTTCACATAGACATGGGCGCGACCTTCTATTCCACCCGCTGCGCCCGGAGGGTCGAAAGTAAGCATGAGTAAACGGATGATTCCCGCCCCAGCGGCTGCCTCACTCACTCGAGTGACGCTTTTGATATGCCACGCGGCCGGTATGATGGGTTACGGCGAGCCACGACGGATTGGACAGGGTTGATTCGGTTAGGATTGGGGCCGAAGCAGTCAAAGGTAACCGAGGCTCTTCAGCCTTTCCTCTACTAGCTTGTCGTCGTCAGCCCCACTTTCCGTGTCAAGTTGCAAGGCGGGAAGAGCAGGGGATTTGAGCTGCGCCCCTTGGGGAGCGCTTGAAACGAACCACGGAACCTGTGTCAAGCATTTGATCCGTACCCCCGGTGGATGACCGTACACCCTGAAGGGCAGCAGAGAATGCAATCTATCTCCAATGGCTTCCCCGTGGTCAGCGGTCACCACGGACTTCCCGGGAAGCTCATTCAGCAGCCGCTTCACGTAGGTCAGCGCACGGGCGAGATTCTTCTCGTAAAGCTCCCAGATTCGACTGTTCCCAAGAGATAGTTCGAAGAGGTACCAATCTGAGTTCCAGGGGGGAAGGTACACACTGAAGGGTACCTTCGAGCGTGCAGTCTCCTGGGGGACCTTTTGAGACGACTTCGACAGCTCAGGGAATATCCTCGCGCCTATCCAAGCGCCGTCAGGCAAGTCAATGAATGGAATGTGTGGTTGAATGAAGTGAATTATCAATCTCTTGTCTGGATACCTGTACGAGGCCTCCAGCGCGTACTGGTACATCGTCTCAGGCAACACCGTGTTGAATTCGTCGTTCCACCCCTTGTTCCAGACAGATATCACCTTGAAGAAGCTGTCTGGCACAAGCGAGTTTACCCTAGGGTTAGCCGTAACATACACGATGTCAGGGTGGTGGGACCCGGAGAAGTTCTCAAGAAGAAACGATGTCGTATCGGTGCCTCGTGACGTGAACTCTCTCAGGGTTCCCTGGTTCTTGAGCTCCTGGTAGGACCTTGAGAAAGCGTCGAACCTGCAGTCGTCGAGTATTATCAGGTTATTCCATTCTTGATCGATGACCCGTTCCCCTTTGTTGGTCGAAAAGAGCATTGGAAAGACCATCCTCCGCAGAACTCTGTTTCTCCACCTGATGGCAAGGCCTCCCTTGCGCGAAGTCGCAGGCCTGGCTGCAGAAGGTGGCACGGCCGTGTTCTCAGGTTGGCTCAATCTGATTACTCCCTAGGCCACTTGACCTTCAGGCAGTTCTCCAAACGCGCGGAGGGGCTACCTGGCACCACGTTTCTTTTCTCGTCCCTGATTCAAAGTTCCCCGTAGACCTCTGTGACCCTCTTGGCAACCGCCTTCCATGTGAACATCTGCTCGACCCTCTGCCTTCCCATTGTCCCCATCGCTCTGGCTCTTCGCGGGTCACTGAGTATGCCAACGATCGCCGAGGTAAGGGCTGCCGGCGAGCCATACGAGACAAGCTCCCCTGTCTCTCCCCTTGCGACCATCTCCGGAAGGCCTCCCATGTTGCTGGCCACGACGGGTAGGCCGCATGCCATCGCCTCCAGCGTCACCTTGGAGAAGGACTCGTAGTACGACGGGAGAACGAAGACGTCTGCCATGGAGTAGTATGAGACGAGCTCCGTGTTGCTCACCTTGTCAAGGAGAGTCACGTGGGCGCCTACCCCCTCGGAGTCAATTTCGTTCTTCAGCACGCGCCAGGGATCCTCCTCCCGAAGCCATTCGGGGACCCCCCCGATGCACACAAGGTGAGCGTCCGGTATCTCTTTCAGTATCCCCTTCATCGCGCGGATGACGTAGAAGATTCCCTTTCTGATACCGAAGTGGCCCACGAAGAGGATTATCCGCCTCCCCTCAAAGGGTCTGAGGGGCTCCGGGCAAGCGCCCTCTATCCTCCGGAAGACGTTTGTGTCTACTCCGTTGTAGACGATCCTTACCTTTGACGGGTCCACGTGGTATGTCTCTTCTATGTCGTCCGCCAGCACCTTGCTTACAGAAAGGATTCTCAGAGACGACGTCCACATGACGCGCTCTCTCATCATGTCATAGGCGACCCCCATGCGGGAGTAGTCCCGGTACACCTGGCCGCTCTTGTATCTGACGGGCACATGATGAGACCTGGATGTGCCATGGGCGTGTGCAACGAACTTCAGTGCGCGCAGGTATTGGAGGGGGGCCACAAAGATTCCGCACGTGGCGTGAGCGTGGACTACAGCCTCAGAGTCCCCCCCAACAAGTTCCCTGGTTTTTCGGAGCGCCGTCACGTTGAACGGCGGGAGCACACGGTGAATGTGTACATCGTTGTGAACCTCTTCTGCGGCCTGGGTGGGGGTTCTCCTTGAGACCACGTGGACCTCGTAGCCCTGCCTAGCCTGCTCCTCGGAGAGATTCACGAACACCGGCTGAAGCCCATATGTTGACTTCCCTTCTGACGGATAGTCCCAGGCAAGTCTGCAGACCTTTCTAACTACGGCCAATCTCTACGTTGCCTCACTTGCAGGAGAAATCTCGCGTGTCGCTAGCGCCTTACAATCCATTCCGAAATGCCAATCACGTAGCCGAGCGAGCTCGCCATGTAACGGACTAGCTGGAATAATGGCAGCATCAGAAGCTGGGACAGGGTTGCTTCCGTCTTCATTCCCAACCTTACCACTTTCCAATATCTGTAGGCGAACCCAGCAATCACCAGGATTCCGACTGGAATCAGGTACAACGGGGCGAGGACAGCCAATGCAAGAACAAGTATCACGAGGAACATGCCACCGCTCCCCTTTAACAGCTCCAACCAGTGCTTGCTCTTCGCTATGTAGGCCACCCGCCTTCGGCTCTTCATGATGATGCCCTTTAGGAACTTCGCAGTCGTCTCGTCTCTCTGGTGGTACCAGAGGGTCCTTGCGACAAGTCCGAACGAGTAGCCTGCCT
>Ga0187780_10000949_pt1 | contig 21610 bp, 23 predicted proteins | sample 1015_Q2_SP10_20__FD_132429 | JGI IMG/M metagenome (GOLD analysis project Ga0187780, IMG submission 132429) | Tropical peat soil microbial communities from peatlands in Department of Meta, Colombia - 1015_Q2_SP10_20_MG | ecosystem: Environmental > Terrestrial > Soil > Wetlands > Peat | place... | reverse complement strand
TGAGTCTCCTTCGTTGATTCGAGTACTTGAGCGAGGGATTGCTCTTCGCTTGCGACACTTCCCAGTCGTTGCTTTGCGTCTAATACATCTTCTCTGTAGGATTGGAATCCTACCGCTTCTTCCAACATCTTGAGCTTATCCTGAGGACTGACAGCCGCGAACCTTCCCACCATGAACTGGTGCATAATGACGAGAATATTATCAGGGTTCAACCCCAGAGTGCCGAAGATAGTTGTGACAGAAGATTTTGGGACCGTTTTGTTTTGCAGGAGATAGTAGTACGTTCCATTATGCTTCAGTACTCGCGTGAGCGTAACCGTGTCCGTATGAAAGTGAGTGAATGGACGTTTCTCACCAGAATTGTCAAGGATTAACGTTATCCTCGCTTCTTCTGTTCCCCACTTTATGAGGTCGCTTAACCTCTTGGATCTTTCAGTGTATGCCTGACCTAACACAACTGATATCGCTAATAGGATGGATGATTTTCCCGCGCCGTTTGGCCCACAAATGAGGTTCAGCCCAGGCTCAAGAGGAATGTATGCGTTCTCGTATGACATGAAATTTGTGAGAACTACACCCTTTATCATTGAACCCCGAGCTGCCGTTTTGGATCTAACAATTTCTCGATGCGTAAAAATGTTCAGGGATCGCTAACTTCTGCACTGTTTGACGTCCATTCTGATTCTGTATATGCATGGTCTCTGAACGCGTAGACATAATCATCATTGTGTAAGTTTATATAAGAATCAGAGCTCACGCATCCTTGCGGCGGGAGTGAAGAAGAGAGTTTGCAAAGGCTCGGCAAAATCCTCCACTTATCTAAAAGCCGAAGCCTAATTTTGAAATGTGAGACGTCCCGCTTTGTGAAAATGGGAAGCACGGCCTGTGATAGTAAACTAAAGGAGATTGGAAAAATCCATGACATCTTTGGTCCAGTATCATCACCATACCTGTCGGTTAGGCCAACAGTCTCTTCACCCGCTAAATACGTAGGTCGAGTCGCGTACTCTCTCGATTAAGGCAGATGAAATAGTGTCCGAAGATTTAGACTCCGAGTCAAGCGAAGCACTTCAATCGCAAAGTAAAATCCGCGTTTGCCCCGAATGCGGCGGACCCAAGCTGATGAGGGACTACGAAGCAGCGGAAATTGTTTGCATGGCATGCGGATTCGTGATCGACGAAAAACTGGCCGACGCTAGGCCAGAATGGCGAGCGTTCGACGATGAACAGAAATCCAAACGAACGCGCGTAGGAGCACCCTTGACTTATACAATACACGACAAGGGCCTATCGACCGTAATTGATTGGCGTGATCGACGTGCTTTAGGTAAACGAGCCACTGCAACTCAGAGACTAGATCTGTATAAGCTTAGAAAGTGGCAGAGTCGTGTCCGAGTTTCAGATGCGACTGAAAGAAACCTCGCAGTCGCCTTGGCTGAGCTTAGTAAGTTGGCCTCTGCCCTTAATCTGCCGAAGAACATCCTAGAAACCGCTTCGGTTATTTATCGTCGCGCTATAAAGAAGCGGCTGATTCGAGGAAGGTCAATTCATAACGTTACAGCGGCGGCGATTTACATGAGCTGTCGACAATGTGGTGTCCCGAGAACATTGGATGAGATTGCCGGATCTTCAAGTCTGAACAAGAAAGATATCGGCAGGAGCTACCGCTTTATGGTCAGAGAGTTAGAGGCGTTCGTTCCTCCTTCCACTAGTCGGAATTATGCTGCACGCTTTAGCAACAAACTGGTGATCTCGGGCAAGGCTGAAGCTATCGCGATAAAGATCTTGGAGATTGCAAAGCAGATGAAATTGACGAGCGGAAGAGGTCCAACGGGCATCGCCGCGGCGGCAACCTACATCGCTACCGTATTGACGAATGAGAGGAAGACTCAGAGAGAGATCGCGGAGATTGCAAACGTGACTGAAGTTACGATCAGAAATCGGTACAAAGAGCTTTTGGAACGTCTATTCATCGAAGTACCTGTTTAGCTTTTCTTGCTTGAATGTACTAGGCTCTTGTGAGTCCTACTTCCATGGTCTCACCAAGCAGACTATATTGGGCTCGGTGACTTGTGGATGGAGCTTCTGCGTTAACTATCTTCTTAGCTAATGTTTCGGCTGCGATGTACTCAGCAAACTCCTTGAACACTCGGGTTATTCTTGTGTCAGCATTGAAGTAGACCATTATCTCTTCTGCAATTTCGAATCCCGCTTCTTTCCGTTGGTTCTGTATTCGCCGCACGATATCCCTTGCGATCCCCTCGTTTCGCAACTCGTCTGTGACTTCTATATTTAACGCGAAAGCGATTCCGCCTTCTTCGACAACGGCTAGTCCATCCTTAGGTGCTGACGTAACTTCAACTTCGGCAGGGGTGATGGTGATTGTTCGATCGGCAATTTCGAATTCGATGTTTTGACCCTTGAGGATTAGGCCTGCAAGAGAATTCTGGTCCATGGCTTCTATCTTGGATTTTATGTCGGTGTACGCTTTTCCATACTTGGCTCCTAGGAGTTCTGGGTGAAGTTTCAATCTATGTTCGACGACCTGATTTTTGGATGTACTGTATTCAAGGTCTTTGACGTTTAGTTCGTCTTTTATGATATCTCTCATGTTTTCTAATCGTTTCAGATTTGTTTCACCGGAAATTATGATGGCTTTTGAGAGGGGTTGACGAAGCTTGATGCCTGCGTCATTTCGGGCAGAGTGGCCGAGGCTGCAAGTTTGTATTGCCAAGTCCATTGAAGATGTGATTTCATTATCGAGAAGTGATTGATCGGCGGTTGGCCATTTGCAGTGGTGTATGCTTATGGATGCGTTCGGGTCCGGCAATCTTACGAGATTCTGGTAGATTTCTTCAGAAACGAACGGGGCGAACGGTGCAAGTAACTTGATCAACGTTACTAACGATGTGTAGAGCGTTGTGTAGGCGGCATTCTTGTCGGAGTCAGCTTCACTCTTCCAGAACCGCCGCCGTGACCTTCGAAGGTACCATCTTGAGAGTTGGTCAACGAACAGTTCGATTCGGAGTGCGGCGCCCGCTGGGTCGTATGATTGAAGGAGGCTTGTAACCTCTTGGATGAGCAGTTGAAGCTTCGAAAGTAACCACTTGTCTAGAATAGAATAGTCGAATTGTGTGGAATTTAGCTTCCAATTATCGAGATTAGCGTAGGTTGTGAAGAATGCGTATATGTTCCAGAGCGGGATCATGAATCTGCGCTTTATGTCCTCGGCTTGCCTGTAGCCGAACCTCATGTCTGCCTCTGGTCGAGTGGTGCAGTACATCCATCGCATAAGATCTGCACCCATCTTCTCAACGGCTTCGTCGAACCAAATAGCGTTCCCAGCTGACTTGTGCATCTCGGTTCCATCTTCTGCCAGAACAGATCCGTGACCGAAGCATGCGCGCGTTGGTGAAGAGTCCTCCAGAACTGTGCTCATTGCCAGGAGAGAATAGAACCAGTTTCTGAATTGACCAGGCAATGATTCACATATGAGGTCGGCTGGGAACCACTCCTCCCAATAACTTCGATTTGTGGAGTAACTTAGTGTGGAGTAGGCGACGATTCCTGCGTCAAGCCATGGGTTTCCTACGTCATGGATACGCTCGATTTGAGAGCCACAGTGGGAGCATTGTATTGTGACTGTGTCTATCCAGGGTCTGTGCGGTGAGTGGCCCTCGAAAAGCTCCCATCCTGATACCGCTCGGGATTTGAGCTCCGTTTTACTGCCTATGATTTCAAACGTACCACATTTGTTGCACTCCCAAATTGGAAGTGCCAGGCCCCAGTACCTCTTCTTCGAGATCATCCAGTCGCTCATATTCCTAAGCCAATCTTGCTCCCTGGACATGCCGTAGGCAGGTATCCACTGAATTTTCGAGGTGACATCCATTATTCGATATCGAAGGTTTTCTTGCTTTTCCGTTTGAGTCAATTCTTCAGGTAGTTTTTCCAGCTTCTTACCCATTGAGATGAACCATTCGTCTACGAGTCTGAAAACGAGTTCACTCCCGCATCTCCAACAAACTGGATAACGATGGGAGTATTGTTCAACTTTGAACAATAGTCCCTTCCTCTCCAGTGCCCTGATGATTCTTTGTGCTGAGTCATAGACGTGAACGCCCGTGAATTCGCCATAACCCTCGTTAAATATGCCATATTCATTGATCGGAGCTAGTGTAGTTAGGTCGAATTGCTTGCCTAATTCGAAGTCTTCCTTTCCTGCTCCAGGTGCAATGTGTACTAGGCCAGTTCCTTCTGCTTCACTGACCTCTGCCCACGGTATTACTTTATGCTTCACTGCAGTGCCGGACTTTTCGACAACTTCCAACTCGTCAAATGGACCCGTGTACTCGAATCCTAAAAGATCGTTTCCTAAAAGTTCTTGAAGAGTCTCGCATGGTTCTACTTTATGCAAAGCTGCCTTAGCCAGATACAAAACTTCATCCTGTTTTTGTATCTTGACGTAGGTTATCTGCGGGTTGACTGCAACTGCTACGTTTGATGTTAGAGTCCACGGTGTTGTCGTCCAAATCAGGAGAACTTCGTTTGGTCTGTTTTTGAGCTTGAATTTCACGGTCACCGCGGGATGGACAAGTTCTCTGTATCCTTCTGTCGCAATCTCATGTTCTGAGAGTGCGGTAGAGCATCGCGGGCACCATGGCATTATGTCTGTGCCTTTGTATATCCATCCGCTTTCATGACATTTCTTCAGGAATGCCCATATTGAATAATTATTTTCGTCGGACATAGTATAATATGATCCGCCCAGGTGGTTGTCTCCTAGTTTGCCGACGATTTCCTCTGCAGTTCCGACAATCTTCTGTCCGGTCGTACCAACATACTCGAACGTTTTTTCCGGCTGATCGAGTTTCTCAGCGAGATCGTGGAGCTTATGTGGGTCATCCCAGTCCATCCAATAGCCTAGCCTGATCGATTGCTGGGTTTGGACACTCGAGAACTTGAGTGCCCGCTGTTTGCAACGTTTCACGAACTCGGCGATTCCGAAGGCTTCTATGTCGCGTTTAGATTTGAATCCGAGTTCCTTTTCAACTTCGACTTCAATCCATAATCCTTGGCAGTCGAATCCATTCTGAAATCGCAGATTGTATCCTTTCATCGAATTGTATCGTTGGAAGAGGTCTTTGTACGTGCGTCCCCACGCATGGTGCACTCCCATCGGATTGTTCGCGGTAAGTGGGCCGTCTATGAAAGACCAGTGAGGAGCGCTATTATTCATAGTCTTTAGAATTTTGAACGCGTTAGTTGAGTTCCAGAGCGCGAGTATTCTATGCTCCAACTCAGGGAAGCTGACGTCGAGATTGACTTTATTGTACACTGGTACTTAACCTCAGATGCGAAAGGTGTTGAGTCCATTCTGAAAGATCGTTTAAACCGATTGCTCGCTTTTCATTGAGAGGATAGACGTGAGTACATGTCACCTGATTAAAAGAAGTGTTCTTGGAAAGCTTGCCAGACGATTTGTCGGCCACCTTTCATAATCGGCACCTTTCGTGAGTTGAGCTCGGCTTATTTGTATTTTAATCTACCTCAGCGAGTCGCGACGTTTTTGTAAGGGTCTCACTTCAAGAGGTGCGAACACGTTGTACTATCTGGGAATTGAATCGACTGCACACACTTTCGGGGCGAGTGTCGTTGATGAAGTAGGGAAGATCTATTCTAATGCTCAAGATGTTTACAAGTCCGTCGCTGGGAGTGGAATACACCCTCGAGAAGCCGCAGAACATCATAGTGAGGTCGCCGCCAGCGTACTCCGTGAGGCGCTGAGAGATGCGCATGTATCAGCAAAAGAATTGAGTGGTATAGCAGTGGCCTTGGGGCCCGGTTTGGGCCCGTGCCTCAGAGTTGGAGCAACGGTAGCCAGGTCGTTATCTTCATACCTCGCGATTCCGTTAATTCCAGTTAATCATGCAATCGGCCATATTGAAATTGGTATCCTAACGACAGGAGCCATTGACCCTCTTGTGGTCTTAGTGTCTGGGGGGCACACTGCCATCGCAGCTTTTTCGGGAGGACGATGGAGAATTTTCGGTGAGACTGAGGATATTACGATTGGTAACCTCTTCGATATGTTCGCGCGCGAGATCAATCTTCCATCACCGGCTGGGCAACAAATCGAGAAGCTAACGCAAAACGCCTCGAAGTTCATCCCACTTCCGTATGTCGTGAAAGGAAACGATGTATCCTATTCTGGTTTGCTCACAGCGTCCTTAGCCAAACTCCGTTCCGGAGAGCGTCTCGAAGATGTTTGCTATTCGATGCAAGAAGTTTCCTGTTCTATGCTTGCCGAGGCTGTTGAAAGATCTCTGGCGTATACGGGTAAGAAAGAGATTCTTCTCACTGGGGGAGTGGCAGCGAACAAATCGTTAAAGGATAAGCTCGAAAAGGTTGCGGCAATCCACACCGCTGTCTGCCACACAGTAACTTCTCCTTATACCGGAGACAACGGAGCTCAGATCGCATGGACCGGAGTTCTATCTCAGAGAGCGGGAGTGATAGCGCAGGTAGAAGATTCTCAAGTAAGACCCAGGTGGAGGCTCGAAGATGTTGACATTCCGTGGCGTAGAGGCTAAGCTTCCCACCCTTATCTATACGGGCGCGGAGGCCGAGATCTATATCCAAGAATGGTTCGGTGAAATAGTAATTCGTAAGCAGAGAGTACCGAAATCGTATAGGGCGCCTATGCTCGACAGTAACATTCGACACATGAGAACTTCGCACGAGGCAACGATGCTCCGCGAGGTTCGGAAACTAGGCGTGGCGGTTCCTACGGTCCAACACATCGACCAAGAATCAACATCATTAATCATGGATTTCATCAATGGAAGAACGTTGAAAGAGGAATTACACCTTATATCGAAATCTGAACGTAGAACTCGGTGCAGGGCGTTGGGTGAAATTCTTGCCGCAATGCATTTGGGGGGCGTCGTACATGGTGACGTCACACTTTCAAACGTCATCTCTCAAAACGGAAAGCTATTTCTAATCGACTTTGGGCTGGGCAATTTCTCTAAGGAAGTGGAAGCGAGGGGTGTGGACCTTCTGCTCCTAAACCGATCGATGCGTAGCACCCATTACATGTATCATGCTGAACTATTCAGATCCTTCGTCGAAGGGTACAGACATGTTTGCGGACGAAAGTCTCGCGAAGTCTTCGAAAAGATGGGAGAAGTTGAGCGGAGAGGAAGATACTTTGAAAGAGGATAATCGGAGTATCCAATTTGTAACGAGGAACAAAGGCAAATTCGATGAGGCGGCTCGCGTTGCTCTCGATTATGGGATCAGACTTTCACAGGTGAAGTTAGCCAAGTACGAAATGCAAGCTGACGATTTGAGAAAGATCGCAATTGTCTCTGCTGAGCATGCCCTGCGAGAGCTAGGGGCGTCGAGAATATTGACCGAAGACGCCGGCCTCTTCATCGAATCTCTGGACGGTTTTCCAGGCCCGTACTCTTCATATGTCTATGGGACTTTGGGTGTGGGAGGGATATTGAAATTGTTGGAGAAAATTAGAAAGAGGGAGGCTTACTTTGCCTGCGTAGTAGCGTATTGTTGCGCCGATTACACCAAATGTTTTGAAGGCGTCGTGAATGGAAGAATCAGTCTCAGGCCTCGAGGCGGACAGGGTTTCGGTTTCGATCCTATCTTTATTCCGGATCAGGGAGACGGTGCAACATTTGCGGAGATGGGTATCAACCAAAAGAATCGCTTCTCACATAGAGCATTAGCTTTCTCAAAATTCTGTATATGGTCAAATTCACATTATGCAAAATGACTAAGTTAATTAGCCCAGTCAAAAGACTACCATGAAAGTCGATAAGCTTGGGGCGTGAATACGACGGCAAGACTCTACACGAGTAAACGAGGAAGATCAGGATCCACCCGTCCTATCAGTAAGAAGACACCATCCTGGTGCAAGTATACCAATGATGAAGTTGAAGAGCTCGTCCTAAAGCTTGCGAGGGAAGGGAATTCTCCAAGCACTATAGGCGTCCTGTTAAGGGACCGGTATGCAGTACCACTTGTAAGATCTATTACGGGAAAGACCGTGAAGCAGATCCTTGCAGGACAGAGCACCGTGCTCCCCGAAGACTTGGCTGCACTTGTCAAGAAAGCTGACGACTTGCGGAGACATTTGGAGAAGAACAGGAAAGACTATGTCAACAAGAGATCGCTAGCGATGGTGGAATCCAAAATCCATCGACTCGTGAAGTATTATAGAGCTAGGCGACAATTGCGGCCTGAATGGGAGTACAAGCACCTCGTAGCGTCAGTGGCATAGTGAATGTCCACAGACGCTGATCGCGTTCGATTCATAGCCCGAGCCAACGAGATAGCTGGCGTTCTTGATGATTCTCTCAAAGCTGGTTTATATTTCGTAACCATCTCCCATCATGATGCCGATGGCATATCCTCAGCGAGCATAATGGGCTCAGCGTTGGCGAGAGCAAGAGCAAGGTTTACCGTTAGAATTGTGGAGGAGCTTCGCGATGACGTTCTTGATGGCATCTCTCAATTGCATCCTGATGTACTCATCTTCTCAGACATTGGCAGTGGATATCTGGATCTCATCAAGACTAGAGGGTTAGCTAAGAAAATCATAATTCTTGATCACCATCCGCCCAACGCAGAATCTTCAGAATCAATACTTCAGTTGAATCCGCATGACTACGGCATTGACGGTGCGCGTCTAATCAGCGCTGCCGGTGTCTGCTACTTGGTCGTTCGTGAGATTTCTGTACATAACAAGGATCTCAGTTCTCTTGCTATCGTTGGAGCGTTAGGTGACATGCAAGATAAGAATGATAAACGGGCTCTGATTGGTATGAACGAAATTCTTGTCGAAGACGCGGTTACGACTGGTACAGTTCGGGTTGAACAAGATCTTGTCCTATACGGGAGGGAGACACGCCCGATCCACAGAGCCTTAGCATACACAACTACGCCCTACTTGCCGAATCTGAGCGGAAGAGAGGACAATTGTTTGGCACTTTTCTCGAACAGCGGGATCCCAGTGAAAGAAGGAGACCGATTTCGAACGATCGCTGACTTGTCGCAAGATGAGAAGACGAAGATCTTGGACGCCATCATTAACCACCTCGTCTCAATCAATTTTCAGACGAGCGTAGTCAAGGATTTGATTGGAACAGTGTACACTTTGATCAATGAGCCGCCTCTGAGCCCAACCCGAGACGCAAGAGAGTATTCAGCTCTGTTAAACGCGTGTGGGCGAACCGATAATCCTTCAGTAGGGATCAGCGTTGGGTTAGGGGACCGAAAAACAGCATTACAAGAGGCCAACGAAGTTGTCGCTAATTACAGGAAGACGCTTGCCGGATATATGGAGTGGCTGACCAATACTCCGAACGCTGTTCAAAAATTCAAAACCATCTGGGTGATTCGAGGCGAGAACCAGATACAAGACAGCATGACCGGCGCCTTTTCGTCTATAATCTCGTCTGCAGGTAACCTGTCTCAGGATAATGCGATTATCGTTCTAACAAAGTCGAAAGAAGGGGGAATCAAACTCTCCGCCAGAGCTCCACCAAAACTTCTGAAAGCAGGGATCAACCTGGGGGCAGCTCTCACTACTGTGTCAAAGAAATACTCAGGCTTCGGCGGGGGACATAACGTAGCAGCTGGTGCACACATTCGAGTCGAAGACCCGGCTGAATTCCTTCAAGAGCTGGATGCCACGTTACAGGCACAGATGAATCATAATGTTAACCGCGACGATAGTACTTGAGTATCCCTCCGCTTACTTCGCGAGGAGTGTAATGATCGGTCTGAATCCCGATAATCAACTGAGCAGAACGGACGTTCGAATCTTAACTTATGTACGAGGCAAAAAGCTACGAATCACAATAAGTCGATGTTCTACCATAGAAACAATGCGCTCAACGATAGAGGACATATTTCGTTGCGCGAAAGCTGCACGGGAGTCAATGCTTTTCGCTGAAAGAAAGCGTGATCATAAGAGAATCATGAAAGATAAACGATTTAAATAACGCACAGATGGTAGCTTGTTCAACTCTGTGGTAATGGTGGAAAATTAGTGTCTAAGGCAACGAAGAAAGTCAGAGACAAATGGCGAACAAAAGAATGGTATGACGTCTACAGTCCACCATATTTCGGAGAAAGAATCGTAGCAGGGATTCCATGCGAGACACCTGCTGCGCTCATGGGGCGAGTAGTCGAAACAACCCTCTACGATATTACAGATGACTTTGCTCACCAATCAATCAAATTGTATTTCCTAGTTGTTAACACAAAGGACCACAGAGCTGAGACTATTCTGAAATCTCATGAATATGCCACAGACTACTTGAGAAGTCTGGTTCGTCGGGGTAGCACTAGGATGGATGGCATATTCAATGCCACAACGAAGGACCAATTTTCAATGCGCATCTCGATTGTGGCTTTCACTCGTGATCGAATCAAGGCTTCGCAAGAACATGGCGTGCGCCGTTTAATGAGACAAATCGTGGACGAAAAGGCCTCTGCCCTAACTTACGAACAGCTCTCGCAGGAGATCGTTCTGGGCAAGTTAGGGTCGGACATCTACAACTTGGCGAAGAAGATCGCGCCTTTGCGGCACGTAGGTGTCCGCAAATCGAAGGTGGTGTCTATTCCAGCTGGAATAATTGCCACCCCTGCCCAAGTCATTGAGCAGACGAAGGTGGCGTCGGCTACCGCGTAGTTCTCCTGTACATCTTCCGGATTTCTTCGTGTATCTCCTCAAGGTCACGATCCAGCTTATCTAATCTCAATTTTCTAGGATTCTCGTTCCCCGACCCAAGCGTCTGCATCTCAACAACCTCTCGCTTCACCTTCCGTAATTGCTCCTGCAGATCTGCAGTTCTCTCGAGCGAGTGTAGGACTCCCGCAAGAGCGCCGGTCAATGCACCGGCCGCGACCCCAACAACGAAGGAGATTAAATCAAATGCCATGGCCACACACTCTCATTTAGATACTAATCCAATTGAATGTAGCCTACCGTTCGTGTAGGTTATGCTCTAATTTAAAGCGCTGTCGTCCTATTGGTAGATGACTCAAATGAAGGCAGTGATTCTTGCGGCTGGAGAAGGATCTCGAATGTGGCCGCTCGCTGAATCGAGACCTAAGCATTTGTTGCCTATTGCAGGTAAACCCCTTCTAGGACACATGCTTACTGCTTTCGCTCAGAACGGCATTTCCGAAATCACTCTCGTTGTGGGCTTCCAAGAGAATCTGATCCGACAAACTCTCGCTACAGGAGAAGGGTACGGAGTGCAACTGGATTACGTAAAACAGCCAAGGTGGACCGGAACTGCCGCGGCCCTAGGCACAGCATCCAAGTCGTTAGGGGAAGATCGGTTTGTTGCAATTTATGGGGATCTCATGATCGATTCTAATGCAGTTAAGATTCTCATGGAGAAAGCAGCTAGTTCTCAAAACGTCATGGGTGTGGTCAAAATGTCTGATGTCTCTCAATTTGGTGCAGTCGAGTTACGTCGCGACTCGGTCACCCACATACTTGAGAAGCCTGTGGATCGACGGTCTAAGCCAGGTTGGATTAACGCGGGAATGTACGTTTTGGACAGAGAGATATTCAGTTTAATTGGCAAAACGCGGCGTTCACGCAGGGCCGAGTTTGAACTAACCACGTCGCTTCAATTGTTTATCCAGAACGGGTACGAGATCAAAGCGGCATTAATACCAGAGCAGAACTGGCTAGACGTCGGTAGGCCCTGGGACCTACTAACAGCAAACCAGCGAGCCCTTAAGACCTTGAAGTCTCTGACGCTCGGGACAATTGAACCAGGGGTAACTGTCAAGGGGGAGATCCTCGTTGATGAAGGAGCGGTAATCAAGTCTGGTTCTTACCTCGAAGGGCCATTGTACTGCGGAAAGGAAAGCAAGGTAGGTCCGCACGCAAGAATTAGACCATTCACGAGCCTTGAGGCAGATGCCGTTGTCGGAAAAAGTTGCGATATCAAGAACAGTATTCTCATGAAGGGAAGCAAGGTTCCACACCTGTCATATGTTGGTGATAGCATAATTGGAGAGCATTGCAACTTGGGGGCCGGAACAATGACGGCAAACGTACGATTCGACAAGAGGTCCGTACGGATGCGCATAAAGAACAAGTTAGTTGATAGTGGAATGGCGAAATTGGGGGTAATAATGGGAGATCATGTAGAGGTAGGTATTAACGCAACGTTGATGCCAGGAGTGAGGATTGGACCAGAATCCTGGATTGGACCCGGAGTAATCCTTTCCGAAGACGTGCCTTCGGGAAAAGTTGTGCTTGCGAAACAGAGCCAGGTCACAAGCAGACGATCTCTCGCACCTAGCTAACTGCTATGAATGTCGCTTGGCACTCGTGATCGTGATCACGTCGTTGTCTTTGAGGACATAGTCGTCGGCGAGGCGCATTTTAGATCGCACTTCGGTTGCGTAGAGAAATCCTTCGGCAAGGTCTGAATGTATGAGTCCGGCGAACTCTCGAGCTGTTGTGCCGTACGGAATTAGATAGGCGTCAGGGAGTACGCGGCCTTTGTGGTCGGTGAGTTTCTCCGGGTCTTCGACAGGGTATACGGTGATCATCTGTAGTAGTTTGAAGAAGGCGAAATTGAGTGTTTCTTGAATTCCTGTCGACCCTAACGGTATCAATATCTTCTCTTTGATTCGAGTCAAGGCGTTTTTTTGATCTGCGGATAACTCTGCATTTTTTGCAATGGAAAAATTACTATTACCTGGGACATACCCTATTCGATTCTTCTCGCCGGCTCTCCGCAAGGCCAGCTCAGCCTCAGCACAGCAGGGTATAGTCATGTATCCGGTAGATTCGAGTGACTTGAGGTTTTGTTCTGCCGGTGGGATGTCTATTTTGTTGGCTGCGATCAGCATCGGTTTTCCAAGCCTTCTGAGTTCAGAGATGAGTCTGAGCAGTTGCTCATCTGACCATGATCCTGGTTTTTCGAAGTTGAGGCCGATTTTTTGATGTGTTTTGACTATGTGGTGCTTCCGTATACCGAGCCCGCTAAGCTTCTCCTCTACGATGGTCGTAAGATCTTCTTTCGTTCCTTCAACCCTCCTGACTGTTCTATCCCACTCTTTTTTGAAAATTTGGAGCATCCACATGTCGAGCTCGTGTTCAAGGAATTTGACGTCTTCTATGGGATTGTGAGTTCCTGCGTCGCATGGTCGTCCTTCAGCATCGGTCGATCCCGATGCATCGATAACATGTATCAACGCATCTGCTTGACGGATTGCATCGAGAAACTGGTTTCCCAAGCCTCGTCCCTGCCAAGCGCCAGGTACTAAACCTGCGCAATCAACAAGCTCGACAGGAATTAGACGAATACCGTCAACGCATGACGAGTTGCCAGGAGTATCTGTTACATTGAATTCTCGGCAGACGCAGTTCGTTCTAACATATCCCATTCCTACGTTTGGTTTAATCGTAGTGAATGGATAATTTGCGATCTGTACGTGTGCGAGTGTGGCGGCGCTGAAAAACGTGCTTTTTCCGACGTTCGGTTTTCCAACGACACCGACGATTCGTTGCAACTCTTTTTCCTATGTGCTTAACGTCGTGATGCCCGTAATTCGAATGCCCGCGTCTTTGACTTTGTAACGAATATTGATTCCTATCAGGAGGGCTGTGAGTTGTTCAACTATTCTTGAGTTCTCCAAGCGTCCGCCATCAATGGCCCTGACTCCCGGGACCTTGTTAACGAGTTCCATTACAGTCCTTCTTGTGTCTTGTGAATCGCTGCAGACAATGATGTCACAATCAACCTTATGGTTAAGGTCCTGAAGTGCTTCTGCCACTACGTTGTGAAAGGCTGACGCTATCCTTGTTTTGGGTGGTAGGAGCCTCACTGCTTGTTGAGCAGCTGAGCCTTCCCAAACGCCTAGTGCCGTCGAGGCGCCTCCGCCAACGGCGGTTGAGAGAGGTACGACAACGTCAATGAAGATGTCCTCGGGTGTAATGTTTTCTGCGACGGATTTGATCATGTCAACATGGGCAGCAAAAGGAACAGACATTATAATTATGTCGGCTGCGGCTGCGGCTTTCGGGTTCTCCAAGCCTGTTACCGCGCAGTCGTCTCCCAAAATCGAGCATGCTCGTCTAGCGGCATCTTCGGCTTTCTGCTGGACTCTAGAGCCTATTACCACCTTTTCGCCCGCGCGTGCCAGTCGTAATACTATTCCGAATCCTTGGTCGCCAGTACCTCCGATCACGGCTACTGTACGTTCTACCAACGCATTTCACTTAATTGCTATCTGGACGTTCCTCAATTTTAAGTTCAAACTTCAAGATTCGTTTTCCGAATTAATTCACTGTTAGGTAGGAAAGTCCTGAATGAATCCGCTACGCATGAGGAATTTGGTTTCGTCTCGAGCGCGTTTTATGATTGCGCGGGCGTTAGCGTATATATGTTCTTTTGATGGTTTGATTCTCGCAATTCCTTGCTCTATGGCTTTCTCAGCCACGGCTGTTGCTTCGCGCGGAAAGACTTCCCAATCATCCATGGTGGGGATTATGTTTTTGGCCGTTAGCCCTTTGCTTTCGGCGACATGCGCTAGTTCATTGGCCGCGGCTAGACACATCTGGTCAGTTATAGTTTTAGCCCGAACATCGATTGTTCCTCTGAAGATTCCGGGGAAGCCGAGTGAATTATTGAGCTGATTCGGAAAGTCGGATCTTCCTGTGGCCACGACCACGGCGCCCGCATCTTCAGCCTCCCAAGGCCATATTTCAGGGATCGGGTTGGCGCATGCGAAGACAATCGCATCATCATTCATTTTTCGTACCATTTCCGTTGAAATTACGCCGGGTCCAGGCTTCGATAATGCGATGCAAGCGTCGGTTCCGCTGAACGTGGATTCAAGACTTCCCTCTATTCCTTCAGCGTTGGTGGTCTTGCACAGCTCCCATTTTTTGGGGGATGTCCTCTCCAGATCGGTCCGATTTGCGTGAAGAGTTCCTTTGCTGTCTGAGAGTATCAGATTTCCAGGCTTCGCACCTGCAAGAATGAGCAATCGCGCCAACGCAACGTTGGCCGCACCAGCTCCAATCATAGAGATCTTGACTTCATGAATCTCCTTGCCAACATGCTTGAGGGCGTTTATGAAGCCGGCTAGGACGACTGTCCCAGTTCCCTGCTGATCATCATGCCAGACAGGGATATCGAGTTGGGATTGTAGTGCGTCTAAGATCTCAAAGCACTTGGGTTGCGCGATATCCTCGAGATTGATTCCTCCGAATGACGGTTGAATCCATTTGACTGCAGAAACTATCTCTTGCGTATTCTTCGTGCCTAAACATATGGGAAATGCATCAACTCCTCCCAAGTACTTGTAGAGGAGTGCTTTCCCTTCCATAACTGGGAGACCCGCCTCAGGACCGATGTCTCCTAGGCCTAATACACGACTGCCGTCTGTTACAATCGCAATAGTATTCCACTTGTTAGTGTTCTCGAAAACCGCGTCGGGGCTGTTTCTAATCGAGTTGCATGCCTCCGCCACGCCTGGCGTGTACCAAACCGCAAAATCATCGAATGACCTTATTGGACATCTAGGGACTATCTCGATTTTTCCCTTGTAGTACGGATGGTACTTTAGGGCGAGCTGGGCAGGAAGAAATGCCTTCTTCAACGATTCGCTGATCGAGTCCATTTTCCGCACGTGAGTAACGATTGCAAGTCACTTAAATAGTGGCCTTGCTCTCAGAATGCGCGAGCTGAAGCCTCTCATCTGACTTAGGCTTAAGCTTAGAGTAAGACGGTCGCGATAACAAATGGGCACCTACAAGTACGTAAATCAGACATGGAATACTAGAGAAAAAAACGAATTCGAGAAATATCTTCGCCAACTTATGATCAAGTGGAGAAAGGAGCCCACTGTTCACAGAATCGAGTTTCCCACAAGATTGGACCGTGCACGCGCGTTAGGTTACAAAGCTAAGCAGGGGTACGTCGTTGTCCGCGTTCGTATACGTAAGGGAGGTGCAAGGAAACCGCGCCCAAGGTCTGGGCGCCGCCAACGGGCGCTCGGTGTTGTTCGTTTCACACGTGCTATTAGCCTCAAGCATATTGCTGAGATACGAGCGCAGAAGAAGTTCCCGAACCTACATGTGATGAACAGTTACTACGTCTGGGAAGATGGGACACACCGTTGGTTCGAAACCATACTTTGTGACCAGACCCTAGGCAAGTTTCGTTAGCTGCAAGTGGAAACTCAGAGTTTGATCAAGCCGCTGGTTGTCATCAAGCTGGGGGGAGCTGCGCTCACTGACAAGAAGAAGATTTACACGCCGAGGATGACTGTTATCAGGTCCACAGCTCGGCAATTGGCTGGAATAAGATCCCGTTTTTCCATTGTTATTGTTCACGGGGCGGGAAGTTATGGGCACATACCAGCAAGTCAGTTCAAACTTTCGAAAGGGTTCCGAAACGCTCAGCAACTAAGGGGCTTAAGCGAGACGAAGTCTCGGCTTCTGGAGTGGGAGTTGATTCTTAGTGATATTTTCAGGGAGGTCAATATTCCGGTAATTCCGGTTACGGCAAGCGACTATGTGATCACTCGACGAGGCAGGATCGAGACATGTAACTTGAGCCCTATCAAGGAATGGATGAGGCTAGGATGTATTCCATCAACCGGCGGCGATATCGTCCCTGACGTATCGACCGGTTTCTCTATTTTGTCCGGAGATCAGCTGGCAGTTCACCTTGCAATATGCCTGCGGGCTTCTAAGTTGATATTTGGGACAGATGTTGACGGCGTCTTTGAGTCCAATCCGCTTCAGAATAAAGCGGCGCGACTGTTGCCGGTCGTGCAAGTGAGAAACGCAAAATGGATTTCTGCTGATCTGGCTACTGACATTACTGATGTTACTGGTGGAATGAGAGGAAAGATTGCGGAGGCTTCTAGGGCTGCATCGGCAGGAATTTCAGTCTGCTTCGTAAATTTGGTTAGAGGAAATCGATTGCGTGATTTAGCGCTCGGTCGCAGATCTGTTATTTGCTCAGAACTTGTTGCTGACCAATCATAGGAGTGGGAGATTTCCAGTGATTTTGTCCACGAGTTCAACGGGAGCCGGTCCGATTCCTACGCATGTAGCAGTTCCGGGTAAGATCTGTGTTAATCCACTATCGTGAATTATTGCTGACGGCAGTCCGAGCTCTTTCGCCTCTTCGTTCAGCTTGTTAAGATCACTCTCACCCGTTACTTTGACCGCCACTTTACACTGTCCTTCATCAAACCATCTTTGCCACCAATCCGGATGCATCCGCTTTGTCTCTTCCGAGGAAGTGATGATGGCATGGCCTACCTGTACTGCTATCTTGCCCTTGCCCATGTCGAGGTCTTTCCTGACGGCCACCACGAGCTTATACCTGAATTCTCGCGTCAACAATACCGAACCTATTTTGCTTGCCAAATAGCATTAGCATCTGATATAGGTTGAGACAGAACCCGATTCAATTCGTCGAGCTTAGCACCCTTGCTCACGCAACAGAAGACCTTAGCAAAGTCGACAAGGCTCTGCGAACCTTGTTATTGGGCAATCCGCAACAGTTCACTCGCCAATACCTAGAAGGTCATCATGGGAATCCGATCGTAAGGATTGAGGCGAAGCTCACTGAAGAGAACGCCACACGCTTTGCTCTCTTGTTGGGCAGTAAGTTAGCGAAGAGTGAACGACTCGTTCTTCTGAAAGATATCGATTTACACTCAGATGTTGATGGCAACTTATTCATCCGACTTGACAAGCAAAAATTGCTCCAAGGCGCTTTTCAAATCGCCGAGGATGATCCGATTCGAGTAAAGATCAAGTTCAACCGTCTAGTGGGCGACTCTAAAAGTGCTATGATCAGATTTCTGGAGCCTGACTAACTGATTTGGTCAAATTCCTGGACTTGCATGTTATTCCCAAAATTGGCGACGAGTCATCATGTGCACGGATGGCTGATTTGTTGGCGTTGAGCGGATACCACGCGGTTGGACTAACTGTTCCAACTGGACTTTTAAGAGACAAGCTCGAAGACCTACGCAAGTGCTTCCAAGACTCGGGCATCCAAGTGTTCTTGAGGGCTGATTTGACTTGTTCGAGGCGGGAAGAACTCTTGAAATTGCTTCGACGTTTTCGGCCTGCATTTGACATAATTGGGGTTAAATGCACGAATCATAGTCTGGCACTTGTCGCTGCGAGGGATCGCCGAGTAGACCTGATTTACTTCGACCCAGCTAGGCGCAATGTCTGGCTAGATGATTCTATAGCAAATGTTTCTAACGCTGCCTTTGAGCTTAATCTGAATATGTTATTTGAGCGAGCGGATCATCTTATCATTACAAGGTTCATGAAGGACATCATTATCGCGCTTCGACATGACATGCAGATAGTCCTCTCCAGCGGAGGCACATCCACGTTCACTATCCGAGCGCCGGTTCAACTGATGGCCATTGCTGAAGTTCTTGGACTGAATAAACAGGAAGCATTCGAAAGTGTCTCGACGATACCGTCTCGAATTGTTGGCAGCAACATTAAACGCCGGTCGCAAACCTACGTTGAGGAAGGCGTCTCTGAAGCATGAGTAGACGATACTTGCAAATCAAGATATGCTCCGAAATAACCGTAACGGAAGAGCAGTTTTCCCGGACGTTAACTGCCTCAATCCTAAAATACTTCGGAGAAGTCGGCTTGAGTCGGGTTGCGCCGAAATTAATACGGTTCGAACCATACAAGTCTACTGCTATAGTTGCGTTCGCGAAGGACTATGTAGTTGAAGTGCAGGCAGCTCTCGCACTCATCAGACAAATAGGTGAATCCGAAACGCTGATGTTGCCTTTGAAAACCTCTGGGACAATCAAAGGGCTAAGTAAATCATAACAACGTTTTTGATTGTGGGAACAATCTAATGTGTGGGGATGAAGAAGCCAGTCCCAGTCGGATTTCATTGCTGAAGAGATGACGACCTCAGCGACGGGCTGACCCACATTTCAGAGAACATGACCGGCTGATAATTGACCCAGTCAATAAAACGTAAGAATACTCACTCTCAGAACGCAGGTAAGGTTTTATTGGAGAAACTTACTGAATGGGACGAATTTCGCGTCAGAGGAATCTGAATTGTCAATGTTTTCTGTTCCAGGAGCTTACGATCGTGCCATAACTGTCTTCTCGCCTGACGGACGACTGTTTCAGGTCGAATACGCGTCAGAGACGGTGAAAAGAGGAGCAACGGTGCTAGGAATCGCATGCCCAGATGGGGTGGTCCTCGCCGCGGAAGAGAGGGCGACTTCGAAACTTCAGGATCCTTCATTCATGTGGAAAATTTTCCAGATAGATGACCATGTTGGCGCAGCGGTCGCGGGATTGAGCTGTGATGCGCATATTCTCGTTGACCAAGCTAGAGTTTACGCCCAGTCGAACCGGCTGCTGTACGATGAACCAATTGACGTAGAAATTCTAACGCGTCGTATAGGAGAGATAAAACAACTCTACACGCAGCACGCTGGCGTTCGTCCGTTCGGTATCTCGATGCTGTTTGGAGGTCTTGACAGAAAGGGAAGTAGGTTGTTCTGGACTGATCCGAGCGGAGCGTTCCTTGCGTACAAGGCTTGGGCTATCGGGGCTGGTGGCGACGCTGCAAATGAGATTCTGGAAGCAGAGTACAAAGACAATATGACGATCGATGACGCGGTGCTGCTAGCGCTGAAGTGCATGAACAAGGTCTTAGAAGAGAAACTGGACGCGCAGAAGATTCGCATAGCCACCGTCCCTTCAGCTTCAAAGAAGTTTGTCAAGCTAACGCAGGAAGAAGTCGAGAAATATTTGAAACGACTCGACTCTTCCAAAAAGGCCGTTAGTCGATGAGTGAATCGTTTTCGACTGCCAGAATTTCAAGAAGCGGCGAGAAATTCGAGATTCTAGTAAAGCCGGAGCCTGCCCTAGAATATAAGATGGGCAAGCAATTGTCAGTATCTCAATTACTTGCAATAGACGAGATCTATAGCGATGCAGGGAAGGGAACTCACGCCTCGACGGAGAAACTGCAAAAAGCATTCGGAACGAGCGATTCCCTCAAGATTGCTGAGGAGATAATGAAGCATGGTGAGCTCCAGCTCACTACGGACCAGAGACGCCAGCTGGTCGAAGACAAACGAAAGCAGATAGTGGCCTTCATTAGTAGGAACTGCATAGACCCGCGAACAGCAACTCCACACCCTCCGTTACGCATAGAGCAGGCATTAGCCCAGGTCAAATTTTCCATCGATCCGTTCAAGAGTGCTGACGAGCAAGCAAAAGAGATCATCGAGCAACTTAGACCCATACTGCCTATCAAGATGGAACACATGCGAGTCGCCCTAAAAATAATGGCTGAGTTCGCTGCAAAAGGATACGGAGCGGCTAAAGGATATGGCACAATCACTCGCGAGGAATGGCAAGCTGATGGATCACTTGTCGCGGTAGTCGAGATGCCTGCGGGGTTGTACGGGCCATTTCTTGAGAGATTAGGAAAGATCACTCAAGGTACAATTGAGACTAAAGTGCTAAAGTGACCTGAGCAAATTACGCGTCAATTGCAGAGATCACAAGAATTCCACTAGGGACCTGATTGCGTCGAGTTTGTCACATTAACCGTTGTATCGTAAGTTGCGGGCGCGGACGAGATCTGGGTTACTGTTATGTCTGCTACCGTCGTTGTTGTAGTTTGAGTAATCGTGCTGCTGGCTACTGTTCCGGTTAAGCGCAGTGACTGTTTGGCTGTTATGTTGAGTAGTAGTTGTTCTGTTGTTTCGCCCTGGAAATGCATACAATACAGTAATGCTGTTGAGGGGGTTTGATGTTGGACTTTCAGTACTGGTTCCGGTTTGAGATGCGGGGTTTCCATTCGATGATGACGCGGAGTACTCTATGACGCTCCTTGAGTTCATGAAGATGTTCTGCTCTGGCTTCCGCCGACGATCAGCCCAGAACTGCTAGACTGATTCATAGTAATGGTTCCTGAAAGATTCAGGTATGTAATGGATGATAACCTGCTCGGCAGGCCCTCAATAATCACTGTAACCCCCCTATTACATCCAGGGTCGTCGAGCCTAGCGAACCGAGCGTAGTATTCATTAGAGTTGCATGACCGGTTAGATGAAGAATGATAGTTTCACCCTGACTTTGAGTCTGCTCAGCAAGCGCAGGTGTAACCGAGAGTGCAGAGAATGCGAGTAGGGCCAGGACAATCGCATATCGATGTGACTGTTTTGATTCAAGTTCTTTCTGGGCCGCCAGATAGAATTATCATAGTATATCAATGTTCGTACAACGAGACACGCGCGTTCCTAAGGTCATGATAGCGAGCAAACAGGCACCTTCACACTCCAGCGACTCAAACTAAAGAGCAAACACGCTTGTTATTCCACTCTGGTAATGGCTCAGACTGATCTATACGCGCACCCTTCCTGTTCGACCTCGCGCCGTGCTTAGTCATTCCTCCAACCAGACTCTCAACTTGCACAGGCGAAAGTCTCGTATTATCTTGAGCATCAAAGTATAATTAGCAGCCTTCTTTGTTCTGACCAACTTCGAGTTGGACCAGTTGAC
>Ga0187780_10000948_pt1 | contig 21616 bp, 23 predicted proteins | sample 1015_Q2_SP10_20__FD_132429 | JGI IMG/M metagenome (GOLD analysis project Ga0187780, IMG submission 132429) | Tropical peat soil microbial communities from peatlands in Department of Meta, Colombia - 1015_Q2_SP10_20_MG | ecosystem: Environmental > Terrestrial > Soil > Wetlands > Peat | place... | reverse complement strand
GGCCGGGCTCTGTGTATCCGTGAGCGCCGAATTGTCGCAGCTTTTAAATGGATTTTTTCGCGGGCAAAGGTCCCCGCCAGCGCGCCTTCGGCGACCCTCTAATGTAGCCATTGATGACCCACCCGGGCGCAATCGACATCTCTTGCGCGACACGGCATTGCAGATTGATGCGAAGTCCGGCAAGTGCTTCGAGACAGCGCGCGTCCTGCAAAGAAACTGCCTCGATCAGGGCAACTTCGATGCCTTGGATGAGCGGCTTCACCCTTGCCTTCGCCCAGGCGTCCTCGGCCGCGAAAAAACCAGCACGGTCGATTAGAGTGGGCTCTCGCCTTGCGTAATCGCTAGCCGTGGGTGTGAGCAAAACTTTCTAGAAATTCGCACAACCGCGCCACGGCTGAATCGGGCACGGCGTTGTACAACGAGACGCGAATACCGCCGAGCGCGCGGTGCCCGCCAAGGCCTAGGAAGCCCGCGGCAGCGGCCTTTTGCACGAAGCGCGCGTTAAGTGCTGGGTCGCGGAAACGAAAACACACATTCATGTCCGATCGCGATGCTGGGTCGGCGTGCGACTCAACTACGTCCTGCAGGCGTCCTAGCGCCCCGTACAGGCGCGCGGCCTTGGCGCGATTGATACGCTCCATCTGCGCAACGCCGCCAATGACGTCCCTGAGCCAGCGTGTCACGAGCATGACCACGTAGATAGCAAAAACGGGCGGCGTGTTGTAATTGGAATTGTGGCGTAGGTGCGTGCGGTAATCGAGCATGGGCGGGAGCCCAGGGGGGATGCGCGTTAACATCTTTGGGTCGACGATGCACACGGTCACACCTGCCGGCCCGAGGTTCTTCTGGGCGTGAGCATAAATCACTGCGAACGACGCGATATCGATTGGCCGTGAGAGAAAATCGGAGGACATGTCGGCAATTAGCGGCGTATCCTCGATCGTTGGCGTGTGGCGCCACTGCAGCCCTTCGACGGTCTCGTTGGTGACGTAGTGCAGATAGGGCGCGGGTGCGCTCATCGCCTCGCGTAGCGCCTTTGCCTGAGCCAACCACTCCGACGCATTCGGCAGCCGGCGGTAGCCTTGCGGTGCGCCGTCCCAGGCGAGGTCGATTGGCCGCACAAGCTTTCCCTCCTCAATGGCTTTGGCGCTCCAATGCCCTGTGCGCAGGTGTAGCGGGCGCGGGCCACTTTCGGGGGCGAAGTTCATCGGAATCATCGAGAACTGCAGGCTGCTGCCGCCTTGCAGAAACAGCAAGCTGTGGGAAGAGGGAATGCCGAGCAAAAGACGCAGGTTCACCTGCGCTTCCTCGAGCAGTGCCTCGAACCAGGCGCTGCGGTGACTCATTCCGAGCACCGAGACGCCCGTCTCGGGCAAGGCGATGAGCGCCTGGCGCACCTGCTTTAGAACTTCGAGGGGCAGTGCCCCTGGGCCGGCGGAAAAATTGCTCTCGTTGAGTTCGATTGGCCGCTGGGCCGCCACCACGGGATATGGCCGGTTGACTACGGCCGCAGCTTGCTTGCACCGGGCGCGCCGCAACAACATGGCGTGCACCGCGTCGCGGATGCGTTGGACCGCGCAAAGCCGATACGTCCAGCGCGCATCGGCGCCAGGGTCCGGCACGACCATGGTGGCGTTCGCCTCGAAGACAACGACTTGGCCTTGAGCGTCGATTCCGAAGTCGATGCCACCGTAGTCCAGCGCCAGAGATTGGCCGATGGCATGAAGGGCCCGCATCGCGCGAGGCCCCAACACCCCGGCCATGTCGTTGAGGAAGTGTTCGTCCTCAGCGCGGTGTGCCGCGTTTTCGCTCATGTCCGCGCTAAAGTAATGCAGCTTCCAATGGTTACCGACGGCTAGATGTAAGGGATAGAGTTCGCCATCGACCACCATGACGCGGTACTTGCGCGTTTTTCCGTCGGCCGAGCTTGTATCGATGAACTGCGCGGCGATGAGCTCCTCGCCGGGCAAGGCTTGCACCGCATCTGCCAGTTCTTCCAGGCGATCAACGCGTACGAAGTTCTCACCGCCGTGATATCCGGGACTGCGCAACAGCAGCGGAAATCGCAGGCCGTGGCGCTGCAAATGCGCGAGGGCCGCGGGGCCCGAGAGCACAGCGCGGCAGAGCGTTGCCGCGTGTGGCGTCACCACGCCGGGTAGCGCTCCGAGGCGGCGCCAGTTGTCACAGCGGCCCGTCGCGGCAACTCGTGCCGGTGCATTGACGAGAGGTGCAGCACTGCGCTCCAACAGCGCACCGGCCATGCGCAAAGCTTGGGGCGCGGCATCCGCGTCGCCAATCGCGTTGACGACAAGATCGTGTTCGGGTAGGACGTTTGCCAGATCGTGAAATTCGGGCGAAACGAGCCAGGTCTCGAAGATGCGGTCGTCCAAATGGCGAGCCAGTGGGGCATTCGCTCGGTCGGCGGTCGCCAGCAACAGCACCCTGAGCGGGCGCGCCTGACCCTTGTACGGTAGCCGGATTGGGGCGCGGCCAGCCAGGCCCAAAACGCGGTGTGCCTGCGCTTGCCGCGCATCGCCTTGGCTCTGAAGGACGAATGCCAGACCCAGGTGTGCACGCGCATCGGATGGCGCGATCTGCAGTGCGCGCAGCAAGACGTCGCGCGCGGCCGGCATCTGCTTCATCTGATAATAGGCGATGCCCAGCGCGACGTGGCTGTCGAGGTCGCCCGGATGCTTGAGCACTGCCCGCTCGAGTACTGTGCGGGCGGCGCAATGGTTGCGATTCAGTATCAGCGCGCGCCCGAGGTTGGACAAAGCGTTCAGATGGTCGGGGTCGCGCTCGAGCGCTCGCACGTAAGCTTCGCGCGAAGCGGCGTCGTACCCCAGCATTTGCAGGTGCGCGGCACGCTGGAACAACAACTCCGCCGAATCCGGCTCGAGCGCCAGCGCGGTCTCGATTGCGCACAAGGACGCTTGGAGTTCGCGGCGCGGGCTCCAGGCGCCTTTCACCGCGGCAAAGGAAGGCGCGCGGGTCTGGACCCGATCGGACGCGACGACGCACTTCATGCTTCCCCCAATAGTGCTCGGTTCAGCGCGCGCGCGCGCCTTGCCGGGCGGTTTGTTCCAATCATCTGGCGGGGAAAGACAAGCCGATCGCCCGGGAAGGGGGGCGTTTGCAGGTTAGATCGTGTGCAGAGCTCCTTGTGCGCCTGGATTTTATTGGCACCGATTGGTGCCGATTTCGGCGGGGCATTTGTGACCGCGTTTTAGCTCGCTAAGGCACTTATCGCTGTCCCACTCTGGCTCAATGAAAAATCGCGATTTCTCAGCTTGCGGTTTTGCCTCGAGACGCTTGTTGCGCGTATGCGAACGGCCCTTATACGAGTACGGTGATCGAGGAAAACTGCAGGTGATGCAGTAGCTCGCGCAGCAAGACAAGCGTTGCGACAAAATCGGCATTCAACGGCAAACCGTCTTGCGCAGAGGATCTTGCAAAGGCAACGTTTACCAAACGGCTAAAGCCACGCTCCACCACGTCAGTGCCTAGCGATAGCGACTCTTCGCCCGCTCCGCGCAAAAAATGCGCAATGCGACGCACAGTCAAATCTGGCGAATAAAGCTGTGCACCGACGGGAATCGTGACGTGGGCGGCCGCGATTTGCTCTTCAATCGCAAAAATTGCATTTTCAAGTTCCGCGGGGAGGGGAGGCGCGTGCAAGAGGTATTCATTCGCGATCGTTTGTGAGCCGATCGCCAGCAGAAAATGCGACTGCGGCCGGTCTTCATGGCCGATGAGAAGCTGCGAATATCGCGCACCGATGCGCAGCACGGCGATGATCGCGTCCTGGGACGCGAGCGCACGAACACTGCGGTAGTGTTGCAGCAAGTCGGCATCGATCCCGTCCTCGTCGACTGTTGGCATGAGCGGCTGCGCTTCAGTGGCAATGTGCGACGATCGTTGCGGCAATATCGGCGTGCGTCACGCCAGTTTGGCGGAATTTGGGCGCCACGGACCAGCGCCCGGTCGTTCATCACTGTGCCCGCCTAGTGCACGACGCCTGCGCCGTGTCGCAAAAGCAAACTGTCGGCGCAAACAACGCACGGCCGTAAAGGTGCGTACCAAGTTGCTGCAGCCAATTTGGGATCGGACCCAGTTAGGCATCGGTTCGTTGCGCCGGACGCAGTGCGAAAGCACCATCGCCGAGCAAGTAGAGCACGATCAGGGCAACCGTCCAGAAGGCCGGGTATTCCCAGCCGCCGCCCTTGTTCGAGAACAGCCAGCCATTGGCCCCGTGCGCGAAGAAAATCGTGCCGAGCATCTCCCCAGCGAGGGGCAATGCGACCAGTGGAGCGTAGATGCCAAGAATCAATGCCAGGCCGCCGAACAATTCCAGTGCAACGACGAGATAGGCAAGAGCCGCCGGCAAACCCAGGGACGCGAAGTAGCCGACAAATCCGGGGATGGAAAAGACGAAAAACTTCAACCCGACGTGCGCTAGAAACAAGACGCCCAAGCTTACTCGCAGCAGCAAAGCCGCGTAGGGAGCAGTCGATGCTTTGATCATAGTTACCTCCAAGCAAATACGCAGTGGTTGTAAGACGCGCTTGGCAATAGCGGAAGAAAGAAAAACACGAAGCCTGGTCCGTGCGCCCAAACGATGCCGATGCGCACTTTTTGCTCAGTTAAACATCCAAGCGTCCATACTCAACATGCCGTAGTGCACGCCTCCGGAGAAGTGTCGGGGCTTGGCATTGAGTGCGGCGGCGCCCAGCGCCCAGAACAGGGGCAACAGGTGCTCGTCTGTCGGGTGAGCGCGCGCCGCGTGTGGCGCTTGGCGCCGATAATCCAGCAAAGCGGCGATATCGCCGCGATCAATGGCCCGCCGCATCCAGTCGACGAAGGCCAGGACGTAAGGCTGCGGCGGATCGCCGGTTGCCGAGGCGGGCTCAAACTCACCCAGGTTATGCGTGAGACTGCCTGTGCCTAACAGCAACACGCCTTCGCCGGAAAGCGGGCGCAAGGCTTGGCCGAGCCGGTGGGCGCCGGCTGCATCCAGCGGCCAAGGCATGGCCAGGGGAACAACCGGAACATTGGCTTGCGGCAGCAGGATACTTAGCGGCACCCAAACGCCGTGATCGAGTCCGCGATTTGGATCGAGCGGGGCCTGCCAACCAGCGCTCTGAAGCAGGGCGGCGACGCGCTTGGCAAGCTCTGGGCTGCCCGGGGCGTCATACCGAAGTTCGTACAGGGCTTTATCAAAACCCCCGAAGTCATGCAGCGTCGCGGGTCGAGAGCTGGCGCCAACGGCCGGGCTGCGAGCCATCCAATGCGGTGAAAAAGCAAGGACTGCCGAAGGACGCGAGAGCTCGCCGGCAAGCGCCCGTAGCATGGGTTCGGCCGTGCCTGGCTCCAGTGGCAGCATCGGAGAGCCATGGGAAACAAAGATGACGCTCTGGTGACTCATCGGCCCCTTCTCTCATCGACTCGGTTCATTTAAGGCGTGTGCAGACCACAAAGTTCGGACGCCGTGGCCGCTTATCGCGTCTGCAACCCGACGCACAGATACTGCTGCAGCGGCATTTTGAGCAGACACTTTGCCTTGCCTCTGTCACGGGGCCGGCGTCTAGTCGCCCAACGATCGGTGGCGAAATTTCTCATTCATCAAATCCGTCATGGCGGTGTTCTCATGCGGTGCACAGGTCGACGATGATTTTTCTGCAAAGGCCGGTTGGCAAGACGATTGCGCGGCTTGCATCTTCATTGCGCAGCGCTGCGAGCCTTGGCACGGGTTCTTGCTGACAACTGACTCTATCACCCAACAAAGCTCCACCCGAGCGGACCTTGACGAACCTGGCAACTAGCCCATGCCGATCCATGCGGGTGCGATCGATGTTCCGTGTCCGGCACCGTAGCCGAAATAGATGTTCAGTCCGGCAAGTGGTTCCAGATAGCGGGCGTTTTTCAGGGCACCTGCGTCGATCGGCGCAAATCCGATGCTTTGGATGAGCGCCTTTGCCGTTTCCTTCGCCGACGCGTCGTCTGCCGCGACAAAAACGGGCACGGTTACCCCATGCAGGCTCGCGCCTTGCGCGAGCACTTGCGCAAATACGGTGTTAAATGCCTTGACCACCTTTGCTTCGGGAAAGGCCTTTTGAATTTGCTCCGCGGCCGAGGTGCTGTGACCGATGGTAAGCCCCATGTAGTCGGGCGTAAGTGGGTTGGTGATGTCGATCACGGTCTTGCCCTGCAGCTTACCGGCAAAGCGAAGCGCGGAGAGCGCCTCGCCATATGGCGTGGCGAGGACCACCACATCAGCGCCTTGGGAAGCATCCGTTGCTTGGTACGTCGCACCAAGCGTTTGCGCCAGATCTTTGGCCTTGGCGCTGTTGCGGCCAGTAATTACCAGCGAGTGTCTTGCTTTGGCAATTTGCTTGGCAAGCGCCGAGCCCATGTTGCCCGAGCCAATCACGGTTACTCTCATTGTCCTTCTCCATCAGAAGAGCCATTGGTGCGATCACCGATGAAACTGCGATCGCGATGGAGCAATTTAAGCAGTTGCAGAATAATAAATAAAGATGGAAACTCTAAATTCATTATTTACTATTAAGCATCAATCATGGCACTTGATCTTCTCACTGCGATGCGGGTCTTTACGAGCGTGGCGGATGCGGGCAGTTTCGCCAAGGCTTCCGAGCGCCTGAACTTCTCCCGCGCCATGGCAACGCGCTACGTCGCGCAGCTCGAGGCGCATCTTGGCGTGCGTTTGCTCAATCGCACAACACGCCGTCTGTCGCTTACCGAAGCGGGCAACGAGCTTCAGCAGCGCGCAACTCAGGTACTGGCGCTGGTCGAAGAGGCCGAGCGAGCGGCCGCGCAGGATGCTGCCGAACCGCGCGGGACCTTGCGCATCAACACGTCGGTGATCTTCGGCCATCACCATCTGGGAGAAGCGATTCGCTCTTATTTGCAGCGCTATCCGAAGATGACGGTGGACGTGACCCTCAACGACCGCGTAGTCGACTTGGTGGAGGAGGGCTATGACCTTGCGGTGCGCATTGCTCGAAAGGTCGACCCCGGTCTTGTGGCCAGGCCGATCGCACGCGCGCGCACCGTTGCTTGTGCTTCGCCCGCGTACCTTAAACGGCACGGCACGCCACGCTCCCCAGCGGACCTCGTCCGGCACAATTGCTTGACGTACACCTATACGGGTGTGCCAAATGAATGGCACTTTCGCAGAACCGGCCGCGAGCAACGCGTCGCGGTCTCGGGAAATCTGCACGCCAACAACGGCGATATCATTTGCGACGTCGCCACGCGCGGCTTGGGCGTGATCCTGCAGCCGACCTTTCTGGTCTACAAGGCGTTGCGCACGGGTCAACTCGTGCGCATCCTGAAGAACTGGCAGACCGACGAATTCAACGTCTACGCGGTCTACCCCAACCGGCAATTCCTCGCACCCAAGGTGCGCAGCTTTATCGATTTTCTGCTTGAGCACTTCGGTCCTGAGCCCTATTGGGACCAGGGCATCGCCTGACAGGATCTGCGGGACCGGTCGCACAACGGTGCTGGCCGATGCGCCACGCGGCGTAAAGCGTTGGCGTACGACGCGGCCCTTGGCGATCGCGCGCTGTGTTGTCAAAGCGGCAGCTTCATGCGCTCGAGCCATCGGCGCACTTGGCTCGCGACCCATGGTCCATCATCGAGCGGCAGGTCGTGTCCCGCGGTGGGGTGCTCAAGCACTTCGCACTTCCAGCAAGCGGCGAGCTGTCGCGAACATCGTGGGTCGACTAAAGCGTCGGCAGCGCTTGCCAGGATCAGCAGCGGCGAATGTGGTTTATCGCGTGGGGCGCGATAGCGGGCTGCGGCAACCAACTGGCGCAAGGCATTGGCGCGTGAGACCGGGTTTTCGCGCGCAAAGCGGCGCCAGTGGGCCAGCACGTCCGCGCGCGAGCGCATGTGCGTACTGGTCATTCGTAGGATCGCTTGCTCGCGCGGCGCGGCCGTTGGACCAAGAAAAGATAATGCCAGCAAGCTCGGGTAGTTGGCAGGTCGCAAGCGTTGGTAAAACGGGCTAAAGGGCCGCAAGCTCGTGTTGATCAGCACGCAACCAAGCAGCTCATCGGCATGCCGGTTCGCCCAGGCAACCGCGACCATTGCCCCCAGCGACATGGCGAGCAGGTAGTAGGGCGGTCGCAAGCCTTGCTCGAGCAAATCCTTGCGGCATTGCGCCGACATTTCTTCGATGCTCCAGGGACTTTTCATGCGGTGCAGGTGTCCACTGCCGGGCAAATCGAGCGCTACCACTTTTGCATCGGGTAGCTCTTGCCCAAGCGTCTGTGCAAACTCGCCCCAGTGCCGGCTCTCGCGCGTCAAGCCGCGCAACAGCACCCAAGTGCTCACCGTAAGGTCCCGCCGTACCAGCGCTTTAGTGCGCACTCGCGCCGCTGGTGGCGCGCCTCCCCGCTGGGCACCCAACGCGAGTAACTACAGGCGGCACGTCCGACAAAGTCCAGCCAGGGCAGGTGCCGGCGCAAGACTCGATGCTGACGATGTTCGATGATGGGATTGAAAATGCCTTGGCGGCTGAGGAGCTGCCGCGGATTTTTCCGCACCCAAATCCAGGAACCCATCTCGAGCGTAAGCGGCAAAAAGATCCTTTGTGGTTCGGTACACGCACGAAGATAGAGGTAATCCCACAAGTCGCCATGCGCCAGGTACTGGCAGCTTTGCGGCTCGAACACGTAGCGGTGGTACGCATGCGTTCGGTCGAAAATCTCCTTCAGCGCATGGACCTCGGCAAGATGCGCGATGGGACGCTCCGTATAGGCATAAGGAAACCAGATCCGATCGCTGATCCCAAAACCTGAATGACAATCGAGCGCGATGCTAAAGCGTCGAGAGAGCAATTCTTCTTCGACGATGCTGCACACCGCCTCATTTTCCGGCTCCATTGGCCCCGATGATGGTCCGCGATACCAGGGCAGACGCGAGCTGATGCGTTGGCCGCCGATCAAAAAGGGCACATGTTCCGTTGCACTTATCGGGGCGTTGCGCATGAGGTCCACGCCGCGAGGATTGGCGCGTGTTCCCAGCGACATGCCACCCGGGTTCACCAGGGGCATGAACACAAATCGCAGGGACTCGAGCTGACGCTGCAGCATGTTGTCCCATTGCAGGCGGATTACGAGGCTGGCTAGATACGCCGTGACGACTTCGGCACCAATGCGCTCCAGACCATGAACGCCGCCGAAAAAACCTACGGCCGGTACGTCCTTGCTCGGGTTGCCCAAGCTGATCGCATGAACCGGAAAGCGAAGTTTGCCCGATTGCACTTCGCATACGACGCGCGTTTGCAGCTGCGTGCCGCCCGCGGCGATTACGCGGTGCAGCTCCGTTAGCTCGGGAAGATTGTTAGGATTCGTGCCTGCCATTGCGGTTGGATGCGGGGGCAGCAAGTTGCTCCGTTGGCCGCAGTCACACTGCGTCGACGTGCGGTGTACTGCCACCGGTCTGCCCGTGTCGTTTGAAATCATCGCGTTTTTCACCGCACCCGCGCAACGTCCGCTTTGCAATCTTTGCGTCATATTGTGCTGCTAGGGTTCTTACTTCGCACGGCGCATCGGATGCGACAAACCGCTGCGCGCGCCAAAGAAAAGGAGCCGTTGTGCGCTTGATGCCTCGAAGCAATGTGACATATTCGGCCACGGCATTGGGCAGCGCACTGCTTTGGGGAATGATTGAATTCGTGGCCTTGTGGCGGTCGCGAAGATCTACCCGCTGATCGCCAGCAGCGGCTTCGCGTACTGGATCTGGCCCGCGAAGCGGCGCGCCGCGTTTTCTAGGCGCACTGCGCCAAATACGAACTCATCGGGCACGTGCGGGTGGAAATGCCTGGCGCGCGACTTGCGTCATGGCACTTTACGCTGCGCAGAGCCGGCGGCGCTGTGCCTTGCAACTCGCCACCAGATCAGCGTGACTGTGCAGGCAGGGGCGCGACAGGCTTTGCTGGCCCTCGCCAATCGACAGGCCGCAGGATTCCTTCCTTTAAGCAAACTACCACGTCGTAAGAGCTCTCGCGTGCAGCAAAGGCCACTTCATCGTCAAGGCCCCGCGTGAGCATCATGCGGCCAACTCGGGAGCGGCGTAGGACCTCTAACCCCTCGGAATGATCGTGCAAGAGCTCGGCGGCAAGCGCTGCATCGGAAAACTCGGGGTCGACCAGGCGCCGGCGGAACAACGAGACAAAGCAACCGGCGCCGTAGAAGTCCTCGAGGTTGAAGTTATCCGCGGAGCCCGAGCAGACAATCAGCACCGTGTTGTGTGGATGGTAAAGGGCGATGTGTTCGACCGTCGCTCGCGCATTGAGTAACGCCGCGGCGTAAACGTCGCCCGCACCGTGCGCCTTCATCAGCGCCACCGTGCCGTTGGTCGTGCAGTAGATCAGCGTGCGACGCTCCGGGCCCTCGGCTAGCAGCCGACGTGGCGTGGGATGCACAAACCCGGGCAACGTGTTGGCATGCAGTTCGCCCGAAAGGATAAAGCTGCCCGCAGCGTGTTTTTTTGACTCTGCCAGCGCCGCGGTGCCGTCCGGAGTCGGAATGACCGCCGTAGCACCGTGCGCTAAAGCGGTAACAATGGACGATGTGGCAAAAAGGATGTCCAGGACGATGATTACCTTGTCTTCGAGCCGCTGGCTATCGAGTTCCTCTTTTTTTAGCAGTACGTGGATCTTCTGCACGGTGCGCAAATTTGACGCGATGGCTGACTTGGAAACTTAGACTCGAGTGTACGCGGTATCCAAAGGTTCGCTCTCACGGATCACTGCGAAACAACAAGCCAACGCCTTCACAGCAATGATCAAAGATCATTCAATCGCTCGCGCCTTGTTGCGGCCCTGGCGCGTAATTTGCCAGCAAGATTCGGATCGCGCGGCGTCGCGCTAGGCGCTAGCCTTTGCGCTCGTTTAGGGAGCGTAGCGACCATGGATTTTCAAATCAGCGCACTAAAAGCGGAACAATTCGCGCCGCTCTTTGATCTGCCGCAGGCGTCGCTGGCTCAACACCTTGCTGTGCGCCGCATCGCGAGCGCAAAGCCCGGTTTTCCGTGCCGAGTGAGCCTGGAAGATGCCGAAGTTGGCGAACAACTGCTGCTGATCCACTATGTCCATCAGGGCGATGCCTCGCCGTATCGGGCGAGTCACGCCATCTTTGTTCGTAGGGGCGTGCCTCGGGCTGATCTGGCGGTTGGCGAAGTGCCGCAATTTTTACGAACGCGCGTGCTGTCATTGCGCGCTTTTGACAAGGACGCAATGATTCTCACCGCGGATCTGTGCGACGGCGCTCATGTCGAGAAGGTACTGCAGGCGCATTTTTCGAAACGGGCCGTTGCGTACGTTCACATTCACTTCGCAAAGTTCGGGTGCTACGCATGCCGGGCCGATCGGATCTAAGCGCTCTTTTTTGCAGTCGGCTTGAAGCTGGCGTCCAATTCGGCACAAGCTGCTCTTTAGCGGCAGACCTGCATCTTTTTGGCGCAGCAGGCCCGATCGCGGTTGTTGCGGCGCACCACCGAACCCTCACCAGGAGGCGTGAGGACCCCCGAAATGCGTCATGAGCCGGGGCCCGAAGGTGCCGAAACTGCTGCTGAGATGGATGCGGAAGAAATCACCTTTGAAGACCTCCTGACGGAGGACCCGGGCGAGGCAGCTGAGGTAAGTTCCTTTGCTCAGCTGCTTGCTGAGGGCTTTCCGCGCAGGGGCGGTCTGGCAGAGTTGGCCGCGATTGCGCAGATGGCAGACCCGGACCGAAGGTTTGCTGCATTGCAGCATGGCTATGGAGAGATCTTGGAAGCGCAAAACCGGGCACCGGCGAAGCACTTGCAAGTGGGCGCCGGCACGCAGCGCACTTTGGCCGACGGCCCGTCGGTTTTCAAACGCGAGGCTGTGGCTGCGGATCCGACAAGCGCGACCTAGCGGTTTTCGTTGATCGGCGGTGGTCGCCTCTTGCGCTTATCCGCTAGCGGGTGCGAGCAATCCGCATTTTTGGTCATTGCCACCGAATAGTTTTCGCCGCGGTACCGATGATTGCCTGCGCGCGCGCTGGCCGCTAGCGAGCTACGCGGCGCCCGTTGCAAGCTCCCAATACGAACGGCGTTGGATGCAACCCGCGCCGGCGCTATGCTGCCCGCACTTTGCCTTAACGAGGAGCTGCGCCCATGAGCCTGATCTTTTACTACGCACCCAGGAGCACTGCCACGATCACGGATCTCGTGTTAGAGGAGCTGGAGGTGCCCTGCGAGCGGATCAAAGTCGATCTAAAGAAGGGCGAAACCCGCAGCCAAGAGTATTTGCGACTGAACCCGAACGGCAAAGTCCCGCTATTGGTGCATGACGGGACACCGATATGGGAGTCGGTCGCGATCACGATGTATCTGGGCGAGCTCTTTGGCGTCGAAAAAGATTTATATCCTGCGCCCGGACCCAAGCGCGGAGCGGCGATGAAGTGGATCGCCTGGGCAAACGTCACTCTTGGCGAGGCGGTGGGTCGCTTGCTACGCAACACCGCAGACTGGATCCCAGCGGAGCAACGCAATGCAAAGGCAGCCGAGGTGGCCCAGTCCGACCTCGACAACTGCCTGCACATCCTTGACAAAGAACTCGTGCACAAGCACTTTCTAACAGGGACCTATACGCTTGCCGACACGCACCTAAATTCATTGGTCGACTGGCTGCGCTTTTTAAAGCGCGATCTTTCATCCTACAGTCACATGAATGCGTGGAGTCAGCGTTGCGCCGCCAGACCCGCCTACGGCCGCGTTATGTCACGCCGGTAGATGGCTGTGGGCAACCCGCCTTGCACGAAAGTGGTTGCGCTCTTGCAAGGACATTGTCAACAAGCGCTGCCTTGCGATCGGCGACTTGCGCGCGGCTGTGGTTTGCGTGCAAATTCGCGTATCGCTGCCAGAAAGCAGCTGCGCAATACGACGGACGCTGGCAAGTAGGGGCAAGGACTCCTAGCGGCGTCCTTGCCCTTGCATCACGCAACTAGCGCCGCGGCGTCCGAGGCAACATCATGCCGCGAGGGCTTGCGATGCCACCGGTTGATGGATCGTGTTGCGGTGGGCCTCACCAGCAAGACCCAGGGAATGCAGCGTGCCGGCAAGAATTCCTGCAACCCAGGAGATCAGGATCACTTCTGCGCCCTGAAGGATGATGCGCACTCGCACGGCACCTTCGGGTGAGAGCAGGCACGCGTAGGCAATCACTATTAGCGTGGCAAGCATGGCGCCCCAGGAGAGAAGCACCTGGAAAAACAAGCCCTGGCGAGACTGCGTTGGCGAAGAAATGTTTTGCTGAAACATGAATGACTCCGTGTCAAATGACGTGTTGAACACGGCGCCACTTTGCGCTTGGCCAATAAACGGGATCTGAACGAACTGGTGTGCGGCGTTCAGCAACGGTTCAGCATCGTCACATGGCTCCTTATAGCGCTGCACCGTTTACGGTGAGCGCGATTCGCTGGCATGCACAGTGACGACGTTCTTCACGGGCAAGAGTTGTTCGTTGGCCGCAGCGATCCGGCAAGGCAAAGGCCGTAAAGATGCTTTAACAAAAGAAAGCCGCACAAACTCGCAGCAAAACAGCCAAGCGCACACTGCGCGCGCCAGGGGATGTCCCCAGAGCCGACGCGAGATTAGTAAGACGCCAAGACAAAGCCAGCGAACGCATTTCTGATTTCAAAGCAAAAAGCGTTGCGGCCGCGCGTGCACTGGTGCGGGTGAAAAGGCTTGTTCAAGCCAGGCTACAGCCAACCCTTGCAGCGGATCGGCGAAGCGATCTGCGTGTGGCCTGGCAAGCGCCGTTCGGGGATATGAAGGGCATATCATGGGGTTGTCGAGGTGCGGCGGTCGCGCCTCCGGACCCAAGGGAGCGAGAGTCATGGCCAAGGCGAAGAGCAGTGCGAGCGGCGTCTATCGTGTCACGGAGATCATCGGTACGAGTTCCATGTCATGGGAGGAGGCGGCGAAAAATGCCGTTGAGCTTGCAGCCAAATCGCTGCGCGACCTTCGTATCGCGGAAGTCAACAAGCTCGATATGAAAGTCGAGGACGGCAAAGTAGTTGCGTATCGGGCCCGCGTTTCTCTATCCTTCAAATACGAAACCTGACCTCGGCGACGCGGCACGCGCGAGGCAGCCGGCTCTCGCGACGCCTTAAGTCTGAGGACGGGCGCAGTCCGCGCATGGGTTCGTGACGCGACTGTCCAAATGCCTTCCTGGGTCGCACCCATGCGGACTTGGCGTCGCGGATTCAGATTGTGTTGACAAGGAGGCGCTGCGCAAAATCGCATGTGGCGGACGGCACTGAAATCAAACACAATGCACGTCGGCAATTTATTTGTGCCCTCGGCTGCGCGCGATAACCGCGCAGGCATTATTTTTCGTCCCTGAGGCAGACGAAGTGAGCGCCACCGTCGACCTGGACGCGTATTTCGAGCGCATTTGCTGGGGCAGTTCGACGCGCGCGAACTACGAAACCCTGGCGGGTCTGCTAAGCGCCCACATGGCGCACATTCCGTTTGAGAATCTTGACGTGCTGCTTGGTCGGCCCGTGCGCTTGGAGCTCGAACCCTTGCAGGGCAAGCTCGTGGCTGCGCATCGCGGTGGCTATTGCTTTGAGCATGCGACGCTGTTTGCTGCCGTGCTCGAGCAACTTGGCTTTGAGCCCGTGCGCCACACCGCCCGAGTCATTGTCTTCTTGCCGCGCCACGCCGCTCCCCGTACGCACATGGTGCTGACGGTACCGCTTGCGGAAGGCACGTTCGTCGTGGACCCCGGCTTCGGGGTGCATGCACCGCGGATTCCCGTTCCGCTCTTCGATGGGGTGCAAGTGCATGTCGACAATGAAGTGCACTGGATGGCGCGCGAGAAAAATCAATGGACACTACGTGCCAAAAGTGGCGAGAAGAGCGTCGATTGTTGGGTGTCCGCACTTGAGTCCGATAACCTGATTGATTTTGAGGTTGGTAACCACTACACGGCCACTCACCCGATGTCGCCTTTCGTTAACCGGATCATGCTGCGGGCGCTCACGCCGTCAGGCCGTGTCACGGTCATGAACCGCGACGTTACGATCTGGCAAGGAGGTACGCCTTACGCAAGTCAGCTCTCCGATCGCGCGGCACTTCGCCGTTTGCTAGTGGAACACTTTGGCTTTGATTTGCCCGAGGTGGAACGGCTTCGCGTTCCTTCGGCCCCGGAATGGGAGTGATCGGTAGAAGGGGTCCGCGTCAACACAACGAGGCAATCGTCAGGCAGTGGCGACCTTCCCGGTTGCTTGCGAACCGAAGTATTGGTGACATGACCCACCAATCTAGTCTTAGGCGCTGCCTGCAGCGCACCGGCTCTTTGCGAGCAAAACGCTTTTTGCTGAGCCAGTGATGGCCCCGCAAGCACTTGTGAGGTACCAATGACCGAACCCACGACGGGATCCGTAAGGCCGCAGCCTCAGGTCGAGCTGCCGTTTCCCGCGCCAAGGCGCGTCGGCATCGGTGCTCCGTTTCGCTGGTTGCAATCGGGCGTGCGTGACTTGCTGCGGGCTCCGGGACCGAGCCTGTTTTATGGGTTCGCGTTCGCCTTTGCCGGCTGGCTGATCTATTTGGTTGTTCGCTTCGCGTTTGCTCTTGCCTACGGTCTGACCTGGGGTTTTCTGCTGGTCGGACCGTATCTAGCCACAGGCCTATACGACATCAGCCGCCGGATCGAAACCGGCGAGGCCGTTTCGCTGCGACCAACCTTAACGGCATGGCGAGCGAATATTGGGGATTTTGGCATTTTTGCGATCGTCCTCACGGTGTTGTTGCTGCTTTGGTCGCGCGCATCGCTGATCTTATTTGCGCTGTTTTTTAGCAGTGGCCTGCCATCCGTTGACGACCTCCTGGGTCAAGTGCTAAGTCTCCAGCACTGGGATTTCGTCTTGGCCTATTTCGCGGTCGGTGCGCTCTTTGCGTTGATTGCCTTCTCGATCAGTGTCGTATCGATACCGTTGATTCTCGATCGACGCACAGAGACGATCGTCGCAGCGATCACGAGCGTGCGCACGCTATATGAAAATCCCGCCGCGTTGCTGCTTTGGGCGATTTTGATTTTCGCTCTGATCATCGCGGGCTTTGCCACGCGCTTTCTCGGATTGGTCGTCATCGTTCCGATCCTTGGCCACGCTTCATGGCACGCGTATCGGGACTTGATTGAGGATGACCGCAGCGCTTAGCCTTTCTGTGCGGCTTCGTTTTTTTGGCTCTTCGGTGTCGGCCTTTTATCTGACCCAACCGGGCAGCAAGTCACACCTGGGTTTCCGGACTGATGCACGCAGCAAGCCAGGCGCTTGCAATTTGATTGCTGCTCTGGCGCAAGAAGGCTTCGCAGGCCACGACCTGCCGGCGTTCGGTGGCCTTAAGGGATGGGGGCTAAGAAACGCTGCCAAACGCCTTGTCAACGGCTCCCTCGGGCACCTTCAGGCCCGCGAGGCGGCAACCCTGCGCTACCGGACCTCCTGGAAAGATTTCGTACAAGTAGCGCAGGCCGCCTTTGCGATGAAATTTCTCCTCTAAGGCGTCGTGCAGCTCGCGCTTGTTGATGGCCGGCGCGCCATCGTGTCGCGCAAAAAACTCCTGAAGTGCCCGCACCATCTCCCAGTGATCTTCCGCGAGCTCCAGCTTTTCTTGCCGCGCCCTCCCGATGGCATCGTCCGGCGTCCACCCCGCCGGTGCGTGGGGGAAATTGCTCCCTTTGACTTCGGCCATAACGCGATCCTCCCGTCCCAACGTGCGTGGTAGTTCAGGCTAATCTCGTAGCGTGGCGTCGTCAACGGCTGGACGCAGCGCGAGCGTTGCGCGCCAGCGCAATGGTTCTTTGCTAAACGGGCTCAATAAGCGCCGAGCATCACGTACCCGCGTTAAGGATCAACCTCGCCTCTTGAAGAGGAATATCAGCTCGCTGCGGTGCAGGTATTGGCCATCTTGGGGCACTGTCGGAGAACCGCGCGTTGCATCCAACCCGGCTAGCCTTGCGGTCTGGCCGTCGCCGCCTCGGGCTGGCCAGCCAAGTATTCCGAGAGCGTCACGAAGCGACAGCCCTGCGCTGCCATGCGATCAAGAATTGAGGGCATCGCGTCCACCGTCCAGGCGTGGACGTCGTGAAAAAGATAGATGCCACCAATATTGACTTTTAACTCTCGCTCGACATTCGCCTCCAGGGCGTGCACCGTGTGGTATTTCCAGTCTTTGCCGTCAGTCGTCCAAAGCACGACTACCAGACCGTCGCGCGCGGCCGCGCGCACCGTATCGACGTCATAGTCGCCGTACGGAGGACGGAAAAACTTCGGCTCGATGCCAAGGGACCGTAATGCAGTTTGCGTGGCATCGATTTCCCGTTGCTGGTCCTCCCGGCTCAGATGCCGAAAGTCCGGGTGGTCGAAGGAATGATTGTCGACCTCGTGCCCCTCGGCAGCGATCAGTCGCACGACTTGCGGTTCGCGGCGCACCTGTTCCCCAAGAACGAAAAAGGTTGCGTGCGCGTTGCGCGAGCGCAGCGCATCAAGTAGCTGCACCGTGTGCCGGCCCGGGCCATCGTCAAAAGTAAGAGCGCAGACGGGCTGTTGCTTGTGTTGCGCGAGCGTCGCGGTCGGATCTGGCACGCGGGTGGCGACGCATGCGCACACAAGCAAGGATGCCGCTGCCAGCACGGCTGGTAGCGGACAAATGTGCTTAGGGCTGCTTTCGCCGTTCATCCGACCGGCTTCTTTGCGAGTGGTTTGCGATTTTTTCATTGGCTTTAATGCGATGTTTCGTGGCAAACGGATGTCGCAGTGCCAAATGCCGTGCAACTCTTTGGCCCGTCATTGCATTGGTGGACGCAGCGAGATTATGCCGACAGCCCGGCTTTTGATGGGTTTTGTAGACAAGCTAGGTCTTGATGACGCGCAAACGCCACCGGGCGAGCATTGGGCAACGGCGCGTGGCAGCGTGAACGCACGTCTTCGCCATGCACGGCATTTTGCATCGCTTGCCGGCGATGCTAGTAGCATGAAGTGCAGCGTGTTCGCAGCTATGGCAAATGGAGGCCCGCATGGAACTGACTATGGTTAGCATCGAGAAACCGGACGAGGTCAACTGCATCCTTGGTCAATCGCATTTCATAAAAACCGTTGAGGATCTGCACGAAGCGATCGTGCAAACCGTACCGCAGATGAAGTTCGGAATTGCTTTTTGCGAGTCGAGCGGCCCGGCCCTCGTGCGAAGCAGTGGCAACGATGCCCAACTCACCGCATTGGCAAAGAAAAACGCCCTTGCACTTTCTTGTGGCCATAGTTTCATCATTTTCATGAGTGAAGGGTTTCCGATCAACATTCTCAATACCATCAAAGCGGTGCCTGAGGTTTGCGGAATTTTTTGCGCCACGGCAAATCCGTTGCAGGTGATCGTGGCCGACTCGGGCGAAGGGCGCGGCATTCTGGGCGTCATCGACGGGATCAAGAGCAAAGGTGCGGAGACGGAATCCGACGTTGCCGCGCGCAAGCAGCTGCTGCGCAAATTCGGCTACAAGCTCTAGATCAGCGCGTCGATTTCAGCGCTGTCAAAGGGCGCTGCGCGGTTGCGAGGTGCCGCGCGCCTACGTTTAAGCGCGGGCCGGGCGAGCACCTGCGAAGCAAAACCCTGTATGGACACTGTTCAGGAGGCTGGCCGCATACGGACGGCGACAAAGCACATCCAGTGATACCGCCGGCATGGGTGAGAAGGGGTGGCTTGTGCGGGCTGTGCTCAGCGGGGCGATACTTTTGCGCGCGGCAAATAGCGCTCTTGTGTATAGGTCAGCACGACCTCCGGCGCAAAGATGACCAGGGACGAGAAAAGCATTCCGCTAACGATCGCTTCGCTCCACCCCAAAAGAAAAATTGGTCCCAGGTATTGCCCAAAATCCGTGCGCGTCCAGGACGGCTCCACCGCCGAGGAAACCAGAAATAGCAGCATACTGGTGGCTGCAGTGCAGACGAACGATGAAAACATCCCATTGCCAAAGATGAACACGAAGAGGTGATGAGGAAGGCGGCTCTCAATCCATCGCTGGCAAAACGTTGCCACGATCGAAGGCACAAGGGCGAACAGCACGCCATTTAAGCCGATATTGAGCCATGCGCCGTGTGTGCAGGCCGTGTGCAAGATCACGGCAAATGTCAAACCCAGCAGGGCACGGGCACGGCCGAAAATCAGGGAATACAAGCCAACCCCGAGCATGCCAAATGCCGGACCGTTTCCGACTTTGATCGTGAGCAGCCATAGCAGCGCCACGCATACGGCTCCACCCAACCAAACATGCTGCGTAAGTTCTGCACCGAGCGAAGCACGGCGCACTTGGCGCCAGGCAAAAAGAAGTGACGGCAGCAGCGCCACCCAACCAAGCAGCGCGATCGGCAACGGAACAACCTCATGCAGCAGATTCATCGCGCGCTTCCTTGCGTTGCGTCACTTCATTTCCGGTCGTAAAGCCCGAGGGGTGCACGGCCGCTGGTATTGTGCCAGCCCTTGTGCGAAAAATGTGTCGACCCATCGCATGAATCGACTTGCGATGCGGTAAAGCGCATGAGCTCGGGCGACTTGCCGCAATGCCCCAAGCCGTTACTGCCATTGGCGTGCTTTGCGCCCGGCCCGTAGCTTACCGAGCGCACGCAAGTGGCCAAAAACCTGGCCGCTCTTTGCGGCGGACGGCAACAGCGCGCGGCCTTTGCGTTTTTAAGCGCTGGGGGCACAATGAGGTCGTGAGGCTTCGCACCAAGGGCAAGACCAATGCAATCGGTTTTGCGTTCACCGAAAGTAATGATTGTCACCGGCGGCTCCGGGGGAATTGGAGCGGCAGTTTCTCGCCTCGCAGCCGCGGAGGGTTACGCGGTGTGCGTGGGCTATTTGAACCATCCCGATGCTGCTGCCGAAGTGCTTTGCTTGCTCAGGCAATCGGGTGCGACCGCGATGGCGGTCCGAGTTGACGTTGCGATCGAAGACGACGTCGTACGAATGTTCAATGAGGTCGACGCGACCCTCGGGCGCGTCACGGCCCTTGTTAACAACGCTGGAATTTTGCGCCGCCAGTGCCGAGTCGAGGACATGGATTGGGCGCGCATCGAGCAAGTTTTCGCGACCAACGTGATTGGCAGCTTTATTTGTGCGCGAGAGGCGGTGCGGCGAATGTCGACGAAGCGCGGAGGCAGTGGCGGCGCAATCGTCAACGTTTCGTCCCGAGCCTCGCGCCTGGGTTCTGCGGGCGAGTACGTGGATTACGCAGCCTCAAAGGCGGCGATCGATACATTGACGATCGGCTTGGCAAAGGAGGTTGCCGCCGAAGGCATCCGCGTAAACGCCGTCGCTCCGGGCATTATCGACACGCCAATCCATGCAAGCGGTGGCGATCCAGGGCGCCTCGAGCGTTTGCGGGAAATGATCCCGATGAAGCGAGGTGGCACGCCGCAAGAGGTTGCCAAGGCCATACTTTGGCTGCTTTCGGACGAGGCATCCTATACGACTGGTGCGACGATCGATGTTTCGGGCGGCCGGTAAATCCTGATCGGTACTGCGTGCAGGTCCAAGCTCGCGCGCTTTGACGCCTCAAACTCGGCGCGCATTGCACGCAGCCACTTTCCCGATCGTTCTCGTGACGATCGGTATCAACGCTGCGGCGATTGCGCCAAAAGCTGGCTGCGCACGTGCAAAGGAAAGCAAAGGGCGTAACGATTTGTTCCATATCTTTGCGACAGACCGCACGGAGCAAATGCCCCCAAAGTCGTGTCTAACGCATTATCCGAATATTGCGCGTTGTGAGAGCCCTGCAAACGGTGCACCATTGTGTGCCGCAATCGGCGTTTTTTGGGCGCAGGGCCTGCAGCGCTGGAGGTATTGATATGAAAAGGATCGGGGCATACCTCGCCACGATCGTCGGCGGGGCTTTACTGGTTCTATGCGCAGCGGCGGCCGCAAGCCAAGGAGGGCACGGTGGCGGATTTGGTGGTGGCCACGGCGGAGGTGGACACGCTATGGGCGGCTTTGGCCATGGCGGCGCGTGGGGTGGTTGGCATGGCGGCGGCTGGCGCGGAGGCGGCTGGTACGGACATGGGGGATGGTACGGACGCAACGGTTGGTACGGCGGCTGTTGTGGCTGGTGGGGCCTAGGCTTTTACGATCCCCTTTGGGATCCATACTACTGGTACGGCTATTGGCCAATGGACTATCCGTACGGTTATGCTGTGCCACCTTCCGAGGGATTGGAGCAGTATGTCCCGCCGCCGCCGTCGTATTGGTACTACTGCCCAGATTCGCATACGTACTACCCATACGTGCGGCAGTGCGCCTCGCCCTGGCAGAAGGTCGAAGCGAAGCCGGGGCGGTGATGACGCGGCCTTTTTTGCCTTTGTTGTTTAGGGGCACCCTGGCCCTCGGGCCGGTGGTCCTGGCGGGCTGCGCTACTTCGCCTACGACACTTGAATCGCCGGAGGCTGTAACGGACTTTGATATCGATCGATATCAATTCGGAATGGATCGCGATTGCCGCGACGAAGGCGCCAAGCGCGGGGAAGCTGCATCGACCATCGATGGGTTCTGCAACTGTGTTTTTCTG
>Ga0187780_10000947_pt1 | contig 21620 bp, 21 predicted proteins | sample 1015_Q2_SP10_20__FD_132429 | JGI IMG/M metagenome (GOLD analysis project Ga0187780, IMG submission 132429) | Tropical peat soil microbial communities from peatlands in Department of Meta, Colombia - 1015_Q2_SP10_20_MG | ecosystem: Environmental > Terrestrial > Soil > Wetlands > Peat | place... | reverse complement strand
GATGCCGCCGAGCGAGTAAATGTCGAAAACATGGCCGCGGAGCGCGAAGAGGCGCCGCAGCTGCGTGTTGACGATGCCGTAATTGGGGTCGAGAAGCAGGATCCACCCCAGGGTCGCGGGGAGGATCGGCAGGAAGAAGGCGAGCCACAACGCATACATGATCGTGCGCTTGCCGAAGACGTCGTTCCGCGCGAGGTACCAGGCGGCGATGAAGGCGATCGCCAGTGCGGCCGGGATGCGCAGGCTCAAGAGAAAGGAGTAGCCGATCGAGGCCAGCGTCTGCGAGCTCGCCAGGGCGCGCCGCCAGGGCTCGAGCGAGCCGTGGAAGTCGTTGAACGGATTCCCCTCGCTGAAGGACCCGATGGTGATGACCACGACCGGCAGGACGCAGATCAACGCGACGGCGGCGAGGCCGGACCAGCCGACAAACCCGGCGACGCGCCGGAGGATGAGCGCTGCGGCGGCGCCAATTCGCGGCGACGGGCGCACCGACCCTTCGCCGGGGTTCGAAAGCGCTCGCAGCTCTATCGTGTCGTCGCCCGCCCGACGCGGTCTAGCCATCGCCGGTAAGCGCGGCGCGCATGAGCACGGCGCAATCGAGGATGTGCCGTTTCGGACGCGCCCTGTTGCCCGAGGCCGAGCTCCGGTCCTGCTGCGGATCGATCTTGCCGATGATCAGATGCGGGCCGCCGCCTTTGAGGGCCGCGGCCACGCGCGCGCCGAGCTCGCGCGCGTCTTTCGGGCGGTGCACATGCGCCTCGTCCCAGCCGATCGCGAGCGCGAGTCGCGCGAGATCGAGGCCGAAGGCCGTCGCCGAAGGCTCGAGCCCGTCGGCCGTGCCCCAGACCTCGTTGTCGAGGACGATCGTGACGAGATTCGCGGGCCGCAGCCGCCATATGGCCGAGAGCACGGTCGAGCCGGCGAAAAACGATCCTTCGCCTTCGATCGACAGGACTCGCCGCTGCGGGCAGGCTAGCGCCACGCCCAGCGCCACGGCCGCGGCGTAGCCCAGTTCCATGTTGTAGAGCGTGGCGGCGCTGTCGGCCTTCTCGTAGAGCAGGCCGGAATTGGCGCCTGGCCCGGTAACCGCGGCGGCGTCCCCGCGCGCCGCGGCGATCGCGTCCATCGCTTCGAGCCGGTTCATCCCTCGACTCCCGCCGCGACATGGGGCGGCACGAGCAGCCCGAACGACGTCCGCTGACCTTTGGACGTCTGCACGACGCGAAAGATCAGCGCCTCGAGCGTGCCCGAATCGGCCGCGACCTCGTAAGGGATGCCGAGACCGGAGAACACGCCCTCCGAGAGCAGGGCGGATGCGCTGTGATAGTCGAAGGGCTCGCCCGCGCCGGCGCTGTGGCTCGCGACGATGATGACCGGCGTGCGCTGCACCTGCGCGCGGGCGAGGATCAGCCCGCTGAAGCCGATGCCCGAGGCCTCCATCATGCACAAAGGATTGCGCCCGCCGAGATGCAGGCCGACCGCGATGGCGACGCCCTCATCCTCGCGCGCGCAGGGAATCATCGTGACGCGATTGTCCTTCTGGAAGGCGCGGATGATCGGCGTGAGACAGCTATCCGGGAGATAGACGCAGGCGTCGATCCCGCCGCGCAGCGCGCCGCGCACGAAGGCTTCCGCGACCGTGTTCTCCTTGCCGGCCATGCGCTCGCGCCGGAGGTCAGCGATTGCCCAGCGCTGCGGTGACGAGCTTCACGACCGCATCGCGGCTGAAATAGACCTCCTCGTTATAGGCCTCGTAGTAATTGATCCCCGGTTTCGGCACGAGATAATCGGGGAGGCCGGTATGGATGTCGACGCGGCGGCTCGTCTCGAGCATGACCGATTCGTAAACCTCCTGGCCGGGCCGGCTGACATACCAGTTGATGAAGACCTGCGCCGCGTTGGGATGGGGAACGCCCTTGGCCTGCTTCAACACGCTGAACCCGCCGGTCAGATAGCCGGGCGCGTCGCCCGGCAGCACGATCGCCAGATTCGTGAATCCCTCGCGCCGGAAGCGCTCGACGACGGTCTGGATCGCGCCGAAGGCAATGGGCGTGATACCGCGAACCACGTTCTCGACGAGGAGCCGGTTATCGCTCGTGAACGCCACCTGCTGGTCGATGAACAGCGCCTTGATATAGTCGATGCCGAAAACGTTATAGATCCAGGCGGAGGAACCCTGGCCCGGGCCGGGCGTGCGCAGATCGTCGGATGCGATCTTGCCTTTGTATTTGGGATCGAGCAGGTCCTTCCAGCTCTTGATCGAGGCGGGATCGACCTGGTCCTTGTTCACGAGGAGCCAGCCGAAGACGTATTCCGAGCCCTGCAGCAGATATTGCCCGGAATTGTCCATCCATTTGATCTTGCCCTCGCGGAAATTCTTGGGCGCGACGCCGGGCAGGATGAGCTGCGGTTTGACCGGCTCGAGGAACCCTTCGCGCATCATCGGCCGCAGCTCGCGCCCGCCGCCGAGCATCACATCGATGGTGAGGTTCTTTGCCCTCGCCTCCGCTTCGAGCCGTGCCGACTGCTCGGAAACGCTGCTGCTGAGGAAGTTGAGCTCGATGCCGGTGTCGCGCTTGAAGGCCGCGCTCATCTTGTCGGCGAGCGCGGGGAAGGCGGCGATGGTGGCCTGGCCCTCGGCCTGCGCCGCCGCGAGGGTCTTGCGCCATTCGGCCGGCGCGCCATCCTGCCACCCGGAAGCGGGCTCGTCCGCGGCGCGGGCGCCTTTCCCGGAGCTGAGGAGAGCAGCGGCGCTCAGGCCGGTCAGGAAGGTCCGGCGCGAGAATGGTTGCTTCTGCACGTGACGATCCCCTTGCCTGTTCCCGATTGCATTGTCTTATTGATTTCCGGCCAATCTAGCGAAGCCGCCATGGCCGTGCAACGAAGCGGCCTGTAGAGTGCCGAAGCCCTGACCGGAAAGCGCCGCGTGAAGTTCCTGCCCAAGACCTACGACGTGCTCGTCATCGGCGGAGGGAACGCCGCGCTCTGCGCCGCGATCAGCGCGCGGCGCGAGGGTGCCTCGGTGCTCGTGCTCGAAGCCGCGTCCGAGTTTTATCGCGGCGGCAATACGCGGCACACGCGCAACATGCGCTGCGCCCATGACGCCGCAACCGACACGCTGACCGGTCCCTATCCCGAGGAGGAGCTGTGGGACGACCTCCGGCGCGTGACCGAGGGAGAGACCGACGAGGAACTCGCCCGCCACATGATCCACGAGTCGAAGGAGATGCTCCGATGGATCGCGGCGCAGGGCGTGCGTTTCCAGCCCTCGCTCAGCGGCACGCTGAGCCTCGGGCGCACGAACTCCTTCTTCCTCGGCGGCGGCCGCGCCATGCTCAACGCGCTCTACCGCACCGCCGCCAGCTTGGGCGTCGAGGTCGAATACGGCGCCGAAGTCGTCGATCTCGACCTCGAGCGCGGCTTCTTCCAATCCGCGACCTTCGTGCAGGGCGGCGAGCGCCGCGCGGTCAAATCCGCGGCGGTGGTGGCGGCGGCCGGAGGGTTCGAATCCAACATCCCGTGGATGAAGCAATATTGGGGCGAGGCCGCGGAGAACTTCCTCATTCGCGGAACCGCCAACAATCGCGGCACCGTGCTGCGGCTGCTGTTGGACAAGGGCGTCCAGCCGGTCGGCGAGCCGACGCAGTGCCACGCGGTCGCGATCGATGCGCGCTCGCCCAAATATGACGGCGGCATCGTCACGCGGCTCGATTGCGTCGTCTTCGGCATCGTCGTCAACAAGCATGCGCGGCGCTTCTATGACGAGGGCGAAGACCTCTGGCCCAAGCGCTACGCGATCTGGGGACGCCTCATCGCCGGCCAGCCCGACCAGATCGCCTATATCCTCTTCGACGCGAAGTCGTCCGAGATGTTCATGCCCTCGGCCTACCCGCCCTTCAAGGCGCCGACCATCCGCGAGCTCGCGCAGGGGCTCGGTCTCGATGCCGGCGCGCTCGACGCGACGGTCAAAGAATTCAACGCGAGCATCCGACCGGGCACATTCGACCACACGGTGCTCGACGATTGCCGCACCGAGGGGCTGACGCCGCGCAAATCGCATTGGGCGCGCCCGATCGACACGCCGCCCTATTACGCCTATCCGGTGCGGCCGGGGATCACCTTCACCTATCTCGGCGTGCGCGTGAACAAGGAGGCGCGCATGGTCATGGCCGACGGCACGCTCGCCGCGAACATGTTCGCCGCCGGCGAGATCATGGCCGGGAACGTGCTCGGCAAGGGCTACACCGCCGGGATCGGCATGACGATCGGAAGCGTGTTCGGCCGCATCGCCGGAAGGGAGGCGTCCCGGATTGGCCGCAACTAGCTCGCTTACCGAAGCCGACCGCATCGCGACGATCTGCAATGCCTGCCGCTATTGCGAAGGCATCTGCGCCGTCTTCCCCGCGATCGAGAGCCGGCGCTCCTTTACGGACGGCGATCTCAACTATTTCGCGCATCTCTGCCACGCCTGCGGCGCCTGCTATGTCGATTGCCAGTTCTCGCCGCCGCACGAGTTCAACGTGAACCTGCCGCGCGTCTTGGCGGCGCTGCGGGCGGAGTCCTTCAAGGCCTATGCCTGGCCGCGCGCGCTCGGCGGCATCTTCGACCGCAACGGGCTCTGGATCAGCCTTCTCGCCACGCTGTGCGTCGCGGGCTTTATCCTCGCTTTCGTCGGCCTTCAGAGCGCCGACGCGCTCTTCGGCGTCGACACCGCGCCCGGCGCCTTCTATCGCCTCATGCCGCACCGCGCGATGGTCGTGGTTTTCGGCGCCGCGTTTCTTTATGCGATTCTTGCCATGGCGCTGAGCGTCCGCCGCTTCTGGCGCGATATCGCGCGAGCCGAGGACCGAAGCGCGCTGCCCTCGCTGTGGCAGGCGACGCGGGACGCGGGAGAACTTCGCTATCTCGGCGGCGGCGGCGATGGCTGCCGGAATACGGATGATGTGACGCCCGACAAGCGGCGGCTCTACCACCACCTCACCTTTTACGGCTTCCTGCTCTGCTTCGCCTCGACCGCCGTGGCGACGCTCTACCATTACGCGCTCGGCCGCGAGGCGCCCTATCCCTGGTATGACCTACCCGTGGTCCTCGGTACGCTCGGCGGGATCGGGCTGACGATCGGCGGGTGCGGGCTTCTCGTCGCCAAGCTGCGACGCAACCCGGCGATGGAAGATCTCCCGCGCCGCGGCATGGATCTCGCTTTCATCCTCATGCTGCTGCTCACCGGCGCGACCGGACTCCTGCTCCTGCTTCTGCGCGCGACGCCGGCGATGGGCCTCCTGCTTGCGCTTCATCTCGGCGTGGTGTTCAGCCTCTTCATCACCATGCCCTACAGCAAATTCGTGCACGGCCTCTACCGCTTCGCCGCGCTGCTGCGCTATGCGCGGGACAGGCGCGCAGGCGCCACGATCGTCGAATAGGGACCGGACGGGATCGCATGGAACTCAAGCATCACGATCGCTACGACTACTCGCCGATCACCGAGCGGCCCGATTTCTCCTGGCCCGACGGCAAGCGGCTCGCCTTCTATGTCGCGCTCAATGTCGAGCACTTCAGCTTCGGCGAAGGCTTCGGCCATACGCCCACGGCGCTGGGGCCGCCGCCCGATCAGCGCAATTTCGCCTGGCGCGATTACGGCCTGCGCGTCGGCATCTGGCGCATCTTCGATCTGATGGACGAGTTCGGCCTGCCGCTCTGCCACCTCCTCAACTCCACGGTCTGCACGGCGCAGCCGCAGATCGTCAAACGGATCAAGCAGCGCGGCGACGAGGTCGTGGGCCACGGCCGGACCAACTCCGAGCGCCAGGTCGATCTCGACGAGGCGGCCGAGACCGCCCTCATCCGCGAAGCCACCACGATTCTCACCCAAGCCGTCGGGCGCGCGCCCGAAGGCTGGATGAGTCCCTGGATCACCGAGACGACGCGCACGCCCGATCTCCTCAAGGAAGCGGGCTATCGCTATCTCATGGATTGGCCGGCCGACGATCAGCCCTTCTGGATGCGGACGCGCGCAGGGCCCCTCCTCTCCGTGCCCTATCCGATCGAGGTGAATGACAGCCCGACCATGCTGAGCCGCATGCAATCCGCCACGGATTTCGCGCAGCTCATCCTCGATCAGGTGGACACGATGCTGCAGCTCTGCGTGAAGCATCCCCTGGTGTGCGGCATCTCGCTGCATAGCTTCGTCGTGGGACAACCTTTCCGCCTGGCGCAGCTGCGGCGGGCACTGGCGGAAGTGCTCAAGCGTCCCGATTTCGGGAGGGCTTGGATCACGACGCCGGGCAAGATCGCCGCCTATGCGGCGGCGTTGCCGAAGGGCACGCTCGCCGGAAGCTGACGCGTCGTCACCGACGGGTCTACCATCCCAGGCACTCCTGCAAGTCGAAGACCGGCCCTTCGACGCAGACGCGCCGCATCTCCCTCTTGCCGTTGACCTCGAAGGTGCGCACGCAGATGTAACAGGGGCCCAAGCCGCAAGCCATGATCTGCTCCATGGCGGCTTGGCCCGGGATCCCGTGCGGTTTCGCCACGCGCTTCATCAACTGCAGCAGCCGATTCGAACCGCAGGTGAAGAACGCGTCGGCCTTCTTCTCCGCGATGAGCTGCTGCAGCAGCGCCTCGACATGCTCCACCGCGCTCGTGCCATCCGAATCGAGCACGGTGACGACGCGGCCGACGCTCGCGAAGAGGTCCGCGGCGAGTACGCGCGATTTGTCGCGTGCGCTCAGAATCGCGGTCACGCGGATTCCGGCCTCGCCCGCGGCTTGGGATATGGGCGCCATGGTCGCGAGCCCGACGCCGCGGCCCAGCACGACGATGTTCTTCCAGCGATGGTCGAGCGTGAAGCCATTGCCGAGCGGGCCCACCATGCTGAGGTGCTCGCCTGGCTTGAGCGTCGCCAGGCCCTGCGTGCCGCGACCCACGACCTTGTAGAGAAACTCGAGCGTGCCGGTCGAGGGCGCGACGCGGTAGATGCTTTGCGGACGCCGGAACCAGACCTCGACCGCGTCAGGCGAGGGGCAGAGCAGCTGAAAAAACTGGCCCGGGCGGGCGGCGAGCGCCTTCGGCGAAGCCTTGACGACGAGATGCTTGTACTCGTCATTCACCCATTCATGCGAAACGACGGGACACAGCGTCTCTTCGACCGTGCATCGCGCCGACCCATCGCTCGGCTGGGATTCGCCCACAACGATCGGTGACGCCGCGTAGGAATAGGCCATCGAAACGTCTTTCCGCCAGTACTCGCTGCTCAATGCCACCGTTTATAGCTTTGCGCGTCGGCGCTCGCCAGCGCGCTCGCGACAGATCGGCCGAAGCCGCGCAGATCCGTCTCTCGCGTCAATCCCAGAGACGGCGCGACGCGATTCGCGAGCCTTCGCCCAGGGCCTGCAATTTCGCCCAGGCGACGGTGATCGGAATCTCCATGTTGCCGGCGGTCGACTGGAAGCCGCAATCATTGCCGAAGATGACGTTCTCGCGTCCGACCGCGCGGGCCCAGCGTTCCATGTGGTCGGCGACCGCCTCGGGATGCTCGATCATGACGTTCGAATGCGTCACGGCGCCGGGAATTAGGATCTTTCCCGGCGGCAGCTTGATCTTTTCCATCGCGCGCCATTCATGCTCGTGGCGCGGATTTGCGGCCTCGAAAGAGTAGGCGCCTGCCCTGATCGTGAAGACGAGATCGACGAGCTCGACGAGCTGGAGATCGCTCACGCGCGGTCCGAAATTCACCCCGTAGCAGGTATGGAAGCGGATGCGGTCTTCGGGAAGACCGCGCAGCGCGTGATTGAGCAGCGCGATCTTGCCCTCGGCCGATTTGCGGTATTGCGCCAGAGTCATCGTACGGCTGGCCGTGTCCCAGCCGCTGACGAGCGAGGGAAAATCGATCTGTAGCAGCAGGTCGGCATCGAGGATCGCCTGGTACTCCTCGCGCATCGCGTCGCCATAAGCGAGGATGAATTCCTCGTCCGTCTTGTAGTATTCGTTCTTCAGCGCGGTGACCGGTGCCGAGGCCGGCATGAAGCCTTCGTCCGCGCCCGCCGCCGCCATCGCCGTTTTGAGATTCCGGATATCGCGCTGAAGCTTCTCCTGGCCGACATAGCGGATCGGGCCGACGCAGACCCGCGGCGCCATGCGGATCGTGTGTTTGAACGGGTTGTTCTCCAGCACATTCTGATAGAAATCCGGAAACATCTGCGCATCGCGCCCGTCGAGGCCCATCGGGCCGGTCGGCACGGGCAGCCCGCCCGGAGGCATGCGCTCCTCGAAACCTTCGAGCCGCTCGGCCACATAGTGCTGGAAGCTCGGCTTGGAGCACTCGCCATCGGTCACGACATGAATGCCGGCCTCGACCTGCTTGCGCACGATCTCGGCGACATGCCGCGTCAGCGCCGCTTCGTAAACGCCGGCGTCGAAAGCCTGGCCCGCGACCATCGCGCGCATGGTCTCGAGCATGTCGAGGGGTCGTGGCAGGCTGCCCGTATGCGTCGTCCGGATGTGGCCCGTGCCTCGTTTCATGCTCATGCGCGAATCCTCCCTTCACTGCGGCCGCGACGCGGTCTGTCCCAGATAATGCTCGATCACCGTCGGGTCCGATTGTAGCCGGGCGCTCGATCCGTGATCGACAATGCGTCCACGCTCGATCACATAAGCATACTCGGTGGTCTCGAGCGCGCGTTTCGCATTCTGTTCTACGAGCAGCATGGTGAGCCCCTGCCGGTGCAGTTGCTGCAAGGTCTCGAAGAGCTGCGTGACGATCGTCGGGCCGAGGCCGAGGCTCGGTTCGTCGAGCAGCAGCAGCCGCGGCCGGCCCATCAGCGCCCGCCCGATCGCCAGCATCTGCTGCTGCCCGCCGCTGAGCTGGCCCGCGGCATGATGGCGCCGTTCGGCGAGGACCGGGAAAAGCGCGAAGACGGTGTCGAAGTCGTCGCGGATCACGCCGCCGCGCTTCGCCGCCGCGAGATGGCCAAGACGCAGATTCTCCTCGACGGTGAGCGGCCCGAGGATCTGGCGTCCCTCCGGCACCATGACCGCGCCGCGCCGCGCGATGTCATAGGTCGAGAGATGGACGATGCTGCGGCCGTCGAACTCGATCGCGCCCGCGGTCGTGCGCACCAGCCCGCAAATCGTCTTGAGCAGCGTCGTCTTGCCCGCGCCATTCGCGCCGATGATCGCCACGGCCTGGCCCTCGGCGACGGAAAAGCTCATCTCGCTCAGAACCGCCACTGCGCCGTAGCCCGCGCTGATCAGCTTCACCTCGAGCATCGTCTCATCCGCCGAGATAGGCGCGGATCACCGTGGCGTCGCGCGCGACTTCGGCCGCCGCGCCCTCGGCGATGAGCCGGCCCGAATCGATGACGTAGATCATTTCGCAGAATTCCATGACGAAGCGCATATTGTGCTCGATCAGCAGCACGCCCATCCCTTCCTGCGCGAGACCGCGTACGATCGCGCCGAGCCGGCGCGCCTCGATCTCGTTCATTCCGGCGACCGGCTCGTCGAGCAGCAGGAAATCGGGCGCCATGGCGAGGGCCCGCATCACCTCGACGAGCCGCTGGTGGCCATAGGAGAGGCCGCCGGCGGGCATCGCCGCGAATTCGCCGAGCTCGAAGCGCTGGAGGAGCTGCGCGGCGCGATCGCGGAAGGCGCGACGCTCGCGCCAGACGGCGGGAAAGCCCAGGGAATTCGCGAGCAGCGAAGTCCGCTCGTGACGATGCGCGCCGACGACGATGTTGTCGAGCACCGAGGCCTCGCGCAGCAGCCGCACATTCTGGAACGTGCGCGATACGCCGCGCCGGGCGACGCGATGCGGCGCCTCGCCGGCGAGATCGTCCTCGCCCAGCTTGATATGGCCGGCGCTTGGCGTGGTGAGGCCGGAGATCATGTTGACCACCGTGGTCTTGCCCGCGCCGTTGGGGCCGATGAGGCCGGTGATGCGCCCGCGCTCGACCTCGAGCGAAAGCTCGGCCACGGCCTCGATGCCGCCGAAGCTCTTGCTGATGGTCTCAAGCCGAAGGGAGACCATGGGCACGTGCTCTTTGCTCGCCGCTGCGCGCGGTCAAGGCGCGGCGGAGTTTCCAGCGCTGCGTGAGCGAATCGACGATGCCCTGCGGCAGGTAAATGATGACCACGATGAGAAGCAGGCCCTGCAGCAAGAGCCGCTCATCCGCGAGCGGCCGGATGAACTCGGGCAACACGATGAGAAAGGCGGTTCCGACGAGCGGGCCCGCCACGATCGCGCGCCCGCCGAGGATCACGGCCGCGATGATCAGCACCAGCATCGGGAAGCCGAAGACGTCAGGCTGGATCGAGTAGGTATCGTAAGCGAGGAGGCAGCCGCCCAGCGCCCCGATCGCGCCGCTCAACGCGAAGGCATAGCGGAAATAACGGCTGACCGAGATGCCCAGCGACATCGCAACCGTGTAATCCTGGCGAATGGCGTCGAAGGCGCGCCCGATGCCGCTGCGATTGATGACGGCGAGGAGCGCGGTCAGCGCGATCACGACGGCGACGAGTAAACCGGTGGTCGCGACTTTCGGAATGGCGTTGAGCCCGAGCGCGCCGCCGGTGAGCGGTTGGGCGAAAAGCGTGAGCGACACCATGATCTGCACGAAGCCGATCGTGGCGATCGACTGGAACGCGCCGCGCAGCTTTGCCAGCGGCAAGGAGAGGAAGAGACCGACCGCGACGCCGCAGAGGATCGCGCCCAGCGCGCTCAAGACCGGACCGAGCGCCGTGTCCTTCAAGAGGATTGCGCCGGCATAACCGCCGACCGAGGCGAAGCCCGGCGTCGCCAGCGAGAAGAGGCCGGCGCGCAGCGCAACATACTGGCTCAGGGCGAGAATCGAATAGATGCAGATGAGATCGAAGAGCGGGCGGTAGGTGACGACGAACTCCATCATCGTCAGGCGACTCGGTGCTCGGTATGAACGCCGGCGAAGAACCCGCTCGGCCGCACCAACAGGACGATGAAGAGGAGTCCGAACACGACGGCGTCCGAAAGCTCGGTCGAGATATAGGCGGTGGTGAGGGTTTGGATCATTCCGATCAGGATTCCGGAAAGCACGGCGCCCACCACGCTGCCGAGACCGCCCAGGACGATGACGACGAAAGCTTGCAGCATCACCGCTTCGCCCATCACGTAAGAGACGGAATTGAAGGCGATGCCGAGGATGACGCCGGCGGCGCCGGCCAGCATGCCGGCGATGAAGAACGAGGTGAGATAGACCAGCCCGGGGTTAACGCCCAAGAGCATCGCCGTTTGCTCGTTGACCGCGACCGCCCGCGCCTCGCTCCCGAGGCTCGTCCGGAACAGGAAGAGCAGCAGGCCCACGACAATGATCGCGACGGCGGCGAGGATGACGACCTGCTGCAGCGAGACGCGCATGCCGAGAAAATTGAAGAACAAGATCGGAAAGATGCCGAAGGGGAACCGCAGCGTCTGCGCGTTGGTCGCCTGCTGCGCCAGGTCCATCAAAATGAGGTTTGCGCCGATGCTCGCGACGATGGTGCCGAACTCGTCGCCCTGATGGCGGCGCAGGGGGCGGAAAACGCAGAGCTCGAGCGCGACGCTGACGAAGCCCGCGCCCAGCACGGCGGCGATGAAGGCCGCCCAGAGCGGCAAGCGCCCGAGCGTCACCGCGAAATAGCCGATGAAGGCGCCCCACATGAAAACCGCGCCATGGGCGAGGTTCAGGATCCGGTGCATGCCGAAGACCAAGGTCAGGCCCAGCGAGAACAGCGCGTAGACGGCGCCGACGACGACGCCGTTGATGAGCTGTTGCGCGAGCACGGGCGTCCTCCCGACCCGACCGGTGCTAGGCCATCACTTGACCAGCTGTTGGGCGCCGTTCACGACTTGCAGCATGACCAGATCGAAGACCGGCATCCGCTCCTGGTCGTAGGAGAATTTGCCGGCGCCCAAGGGGGTATCCACGTCTTTGAGCTTCGCGAGTGCGTCGCGCACCTTGGCGCGGTCCGCGCCCGGACCCGCATCGTGGATCGCATGCGCGAGGAGCAGCATGCCGGTATAGGCCCAGGCGGCGTTCTGATCCGGATCCTTGTTGTTGTTGCGCTTGCGATAGGCGTCGACGAAATAGCGGTTCTCCGCGGCCGGCATATCCGCCACGTAGTCGGCGGCATAGTAGATGCCTTCCGCCGCGGCGCCGGCGATGTCGCGGAACACGGGCGAGGAGACCTGCCCGCTCGCCATGAGCTTCACGCTCGGATCGAGCCCGGCTTGGCGCACCTGGACGAGAAAATTGGCCGCAACCGACGGAACCGATTCGAGGAACAGCAGGTCGATCTTCTCGCTCGCGATCTTGGTGGCGATCGGCGCGAAGTTCGTGTCCTGCGCGGAAATCCCGTCTTCGGACACGATCGCGCCACCCCTCTCCTTGAAATATTTCGCGAAGGCGTCTTTGAGGCGCACCGAGGCGTCATTGGCGCGGTCGAACACCATGGCGGCGCTGCGCACCTTGAGCCGCTCGGCCGCGAATTGCGCCTCGATCTTCATCGAGGAATCCGGCTGCTCGATGAGGATGAAGGACCACGGGCCCGCCTGCACGATCGCGGGCGAGGCGGCGATGGCGAGGAAGGGGACCTTGAGCTCGTTGGCGACCGGCGCCGTCGGCAGCGACAGGTAGGAGCCATAGACGCCGAGCACGGCCGTCGCATTGTCCGAGGTCGCGAACCGGTTCATCAGCGAGATCGCCTGGTTGCGGTCGCCCGCATTGTCCTCCATGACGACCTTGAGCGTGCGGTCCTTGCCCAGCATCTGGGTCTCGTCGATGCGCTTCATCGCGATTTCCGTGCCTTCGCGCAGGAACGGACCCGAATAGGACGCCATCGGCCCCGAGAGCGGGTACTGCCCGGCGATGACGACCTGGTCGGCCGACGCCGGCCGCGCCGCAGCGGCCACAAGCAAACCGGCAGCCAGTTGAACGAACGCCCGCGTCTTCATGGCCTACCTCCCTTGGCCGCGGTCGCTTTTCGCCGCGGCTTCAGCAAACCTAAATCACCGCAGGCAAGGCGTGAAGTGCTTCGATGAGCGGCGCGGCTCCCCGCGCCCTTGCTCACGCCACCGCGTGACGGAATTTGAGCGGCGCCTCCTCCTTGCCGAGGTCAATGCGGCGGCCGTCCTTGATCACATGCGTGAGGTGGCGGCCGCCCTGCAGCACGGTGATGTCGGCGACCGGATCGCGATCGAGCACGATCACATCGGCGAGCTTGCCGGGCTTGAGCTCGCCCACCTCGCCCTCGAGCCCCACGGCAAAGGCGTTGCCCTTGGTCGTCATGGAGATCGCCTCGAGCGGCGCGAAGCCGCCATACTTCACCAGGATCTCCGCTTCCTTCGCGTGCAGCTCGCCCCAGGGCATGAAGCTGTTGTTGCCGCTGTCGGTGCCGCAGAGGAGGCGGATGCCGAGCTCCTTCGAACGCTGCATCAGGCTCACGATGTTGTCGAAATGCCGCTTCATGCGGTTCAAGTCGAGCTGCACCTGCTCGGGCCCGACGCGCTGCCCCTCTTCGAGCACCTGCCACAGGAAGGTCGCGGTCGGCAGGATCGGGATGCCGGCCCGCGCCACCGCCTCGAGATCGGCGTCCGTCGCGAGATCGGCGTGGACGATCCAGTCCACGCCCGCCTCCGCGGCCGCGCGGGTCGAGCCCGCGCCGCGCGAATGGATGGCGACGCGGAGCTTGCGCCGATGCGCCTCCGCGACCACGGCGGCGATCTCCTCGCGCGCCAGCATCTGGGTGGCGCCGGAGCGGCTGTCGGCCATCTTGACGAAGTTGACGCCGTGCTTGTCCTGGCGGCGCACCTCGGTGACCATCTCGGCCGCGTTGTTGCACAGGACGCCGACGCCATGCTCGGGCGTGCCGACCCAGGAGGGCTCGTCGTCCTCGATGCAGCCATAGGCGATGATCATGCGGCCGGCGCAGTGGATGCGCGGCCCCTCGATGACGCCGAGGCGGATCGCGTCGCGCACGCCGACATCGATGAAGTAGGTCCCGCCCGGCACCGCGATCGAGGTGACGCCCGCGCGCAGCGCCCTCTGCGCGCCGCGCGCCGCCTTGAGCGTGTTGAGCTCGGGCCGGACGTTCCCGCGCCCCACGCCCTCGCCCGGGAGCTTCGGATAGCCGTAGGAGAGATGCACATGCGCGTCGATGAGGCCGGGCATGATCCATTGCCCCGCGGCGTCGATGATGTCGATCTGCGCGTCCTCGAGGCGCAGCTCGGGCGGAAGCGCGCCGATGCTGCGGATGCGGTTGCCCTCGATCACGAGCGCGTCGTTTTTCTGCGGCGCGCCGCCGCCGCCGTCGATGAGCGTGCCGTTGCGGATGACGAGGATGCCGGCCATGACAAACCTCCGGGAAGCCGCGCTCCTTGAAGCTTATTGTCGCGCGCCGCGGCGCGCAAATGAGGCCGATGGACAAGCCCGCCCCGGGTGTCTAAGATACTTCGATATCTAAGGGTTCTTGCGAGGTGTTCGCCCATGACCCCCGAAGAGAACGACATCCTCTGCCGCGTCGAGGATGAGGCGCCGATGGGGCGGCTCATGCGCCGCCACTGGCTGCCCGTGTGCATGTCCGAGGAAGTGGCCGAGCCCGACGGCACCCCGGCGCGCAGCCGCCTTCTGGGCGAAGATCTCGTCGTCTTCCGCGACAGCCAGGGCCGGCTCGGCGTCCTCGGCGAGCACTGCCCGCATCGCCAAGCCTCGCTCGCCTTCGGCCGCAACGAGGAGTGCGGTCTGCGCTGCCTCTATCACGGCTGGAAATTCGACGTCGAGGGCAAGGTCGTCGACATGTCTTGCGAGCCCGACAGTGGCGCGCGCATGCGGCCCAACATCCGGCACAAGGCCTATCCCGCGCGCGAGGGCGGCGGCTTCGTGTGGGCCTATATGGGCCCGCGCGACACCATGCCGAAATGGGAGCCGCCGGCCTGGGCGCCCACGCCGACGACGAAGATCAGCATCGTGAAAATGCACACGGCGTGCAATTGGGCGCAGCCTCTGGAAGGCGCGATCGATTCCGCGCACAGCTCGAGTCTCCATTCCAGCAACATGCCGGCGATGCAGGTGGACGGCGCCAAGGCCATCGGCGAGAGCTGGCCCAGGCCTTCGACCGACAAAGCGCCGCGCATGCAGTTCGAGTTGACCGATTACGGCTTCCGCTACGCCGCGATCCGTAAGCCCATCCTCGATGCGGAGACGCATGACTATATCCGCATCACCGTGTTCATCGCGCCCTTCACGGTGCTGATCCCGCCCAACGATCAGTACAAGCTCGCGCAGATGCTGGTCCCGATCGACGATCACAACACGATGTTCTATTGGATGGCCTGGCACGAGACGAAGGGCATCGAGCAGGAGAGCTGGCGCAAATTCTGCTTCGCGCGCCTGGGGATCGATCTCGACGCCGATTACCGCAAGATCCGCACCCTCGACAACCGCTTCCTGCAGGATCGCCAGGCGATGAAGCTCGGCGATTTCACCGGCATCAAGGGCATTCCCGCGCAAGACATGGCGATGTGGGAATCGATGGGGCCGATCTCGGACCGCTCGCATGACTACTTGGGCGCGAGCGACGTCGCGGTCTCGCAATTCCGGCGCCAGATGCTCGCTGCGGCCAGGCGCGTCGCCGAAGGCGGCCCGGCGATCGGCACCACCGAGCCGCGCACGCCGCAGGTGATGCTGTCGTCCTTCGAGGGCATCGTCGCCAAATCGGCGGATTGGCGGCGCTTCGGCGCGCCGGAGCACGCGGCCGCGCCAGCGGAGAAGCTCGGAGCGCCCGCGGAATAGCTCGACGGATCCGGATGAAGGAGCAACGCCGAGCGGCCAAGCCGCAGCGCGCCGGGTCCGCCTCTTCCGCGCCGTTTTCCTACCCGCCGCGGGAGAGCGTCGGGCATCAGGTGCGCTGGGCGCATCGCGCGCTCCAGCGCGAGCTCGAAGAGCGGCTGCGGCCTTTCGGCATCACCTCCGGCATGTGGCATTTCCTGCGCGCGCTCTGGGAGGAAGACGGGCTCAGCCAGCGCGAGCTCAGCGACCGCGTCGGCACCACCGAGCCGACGACGGTGAGCGCGCTCCATGCGATGGAAAAGCGCGGCCTCGCGCTGCGCGTGCCCAATGCCACCGACCGGCGCAAGTCGAACATCTTCCTGACCCGGCCGGCGAAGGATCTGCACGATCTGCTGCTCAAGGAGGCGCGCGAGGTCAACCGCACCGCGACGGCGGGCGTCAGCGCGGCCGAGATCCGGGGCCTGAAAGCGACCTTGGAAAAGATCCGCAAGAACCTCGCCACGGCGAACGAGGCAAGGCGCGCCGCCGGCAAGCCTGAGGCGGCCAAAGCCGATTAGGACCGCGCCGCGTCCTTCGCGGCGCTTGAGACGGGCTGCCAGCGCGCATCCTGAAGCCGCACGAGCCGCATCGCGCCGGTGCGGAGATCGAGCTTCGCGCCGAGTTCGAGCTGGCCCACCACCTCGATGGGCTGCGCCGGATCGACGAAGCCGCCCTCGCGCTCGAGCAGCGCCAGCACGATGTCGTCAGGCCAGTTCGTGCCCGGGTCGCAGAACGGGCAGGTGATCACCGGCGCGCGCGTCAGCACGAAGAAATCGCTCTGCTCGAGATCCGGCGGCGACATATAGCCGCGAATCCGGACGGGCTCGCCGGCGAGGCTCCTGGCCCGCTCGCCCAGCCTCAATCCGATCACGCCAACCGTCGCATAAATGTCCTTGAAGCCGAGCAGCGGATAATTATGCGTCGCCGGCGGCAGGGCCGCGAAAGCATCGGCCGGCAGAAGCCCGGGATGGTTCCGCCCGTGCTGCGACAGGAGCCGCGGCAGGACCATCAGAGCCCGTCGCGATGCACGACGCGGCCGCCCAGGAGGGTGAGCGCCGAGCGGATGTCCTTGAGCGCGTTGGGCGCGACCGTGAAGGGATCGTCGCTCAGCACCGCGAGATCGGCGAGCTTGCCCGGCTCCAGCGTGCCGAGCTTCTCCTCCATGAAGCAGGTCTCGGCGCTGCCGCGGGTGTAGAGGTCGAGCGCCGCCGCCGGATCGATCGCCTCCTCGGCGCCGAGCACGCGCGTCGCGCCCTGCGCATAGACCTGGCGGGTCACCATCCACCAGATCGATTCGAAGGGGTTCCAATCGACCACCGGCGCATCGGTGCCGCCGCCCGTGGGAATGCCGGCCGCGACGATCGTGCGCACCGGAATCGAGCGCGCGGCGCGCGCCTCGCCCCAGTAGCGCACCATGTTGTGGCCGAGCTTCACCGGCTGGTCCTGCACCGTCGCGCGCAGCCCGAGCCGCTTGATCTTGGCGAGCGCGCGCTCATGCGGCAGGAAGATGTGCACCATCGTCCAGCGCAGCGCACCCACCGGGTATTTCTCGGCAACCTCCTCGACGAGGTCGACGATCGCGTCGATCGCCGCGTCGCCGACCATGTGGACCTGGAACTGCCACCCGCGCGAGGCGGCGATCACGAACATCTCGCGCAGTTCGTCGAGGCCGCCGGGCGGCAGCACGAGCTTGCCGACAAAGGCGGGATCCGTCTGCTCGCCCTCGACCACGCGATAGGGCTCGTGCATGAACGCCGCCTCGATGCCGCCATCGGCGGAGAATTTGAAACCGCCGATGCGCAACTGGTCGTCGCCGAAATCGGGCGCGAGCACCGAGGAGAGTGCCGTGACGTCGTCGACGCAGTGGACGCGCTGCAGGATGCGCACGCGCGTCGTCATCGCTTTCTGGCGCCAGAGCTCCATGTAAGCCGCGATCTCCTCGAGGGTGAGGCCCGGCTCGAGCGTGCTGGTGATGCCGCGGCTGTTGAGCTTCGTCGTGAAGATCTTGAGGCCCTCGACGTATTCGGCGCGGCTCGGCGGCGGAACGTGCTTCAGCACGAGGCTGAAGGCGGCGCGCTCGACGAGCGCGCCCGTGGGCTCGCCGGTTGCGGGATCGCGCACGATCACCCCGTGCTGCGGATCGGGCGTCGCCCTGGTGATGCCGGCGACCGCCAGCGCGGCGCTGTTGGCGACGACGACATGGCCGCCGCGGCGCATGATGACCGGATTGTCGGGCGTCACCTTGTCGAGCTCGAAGCGGGTCGGCAGCCGCCCTTCGGCGAGCTGGCTCTCGTGCCAGCCGCTTCCGCCGCGGATCCACCCGCCCTTGGGCGTGGCGCGCGCCCGCGCCGCGAAGGCCGCCTGGACATCGGCGATGGAGCGCGCCGCCTCGAGCGAGACGGCGAGCTCGTTCTGCCCGCCCATCATGGTGTGGATGTGGCTGTCGAAGAGGCCGGGGATCACCGTGCGCCCGCCGAGGTCGATCACCGCGGTGTCGCGGCCGATCAGCGTTTCGGCGTCCTCGCCCAGCGCCACGATGCGCCCGCCGCTCACCGCCAGCGCCGTGCTGCGCGGGCGCTTGGCGTCGAAGGTCGCGATCTGCCCGCGCCTGAGCACGAGATCGGCGGAGATCATGGCTTGTCCTCCTCGCCGCCGCGACCGGCCCGATCCTCCCGCGACGGCGGCATTTGAGGCCCGAGCTTACTTATAGGCGACGAGGCGCGACAGGGGGTCGAGCACGAGCTTCTCGCCCGCGAGGAACAGCAGCACGATCGCGAAGCAGGTGGCGTAGACGCTGGCCGCGTCCGACACGATCTCGGCCTTGAGCATGAGATAGCCCAGGCCGCTCGAGACGCCGAAGAGCTCCGCCACCAGCGCGATCTTCCACGCGATCCCGTAGGCGATGCGCAGCGCCGACATCACGTACGGGAGCAGCAGCGGCACCACGATCTTTAAAAAGCTGCGCTTGCGATGGCGCGTGAAGCTCGCTCCCATCTCGATGAGCTCGTGATCGAGCTCCTTCAAGCCCTCGAGGATGTTGATGAGGCAGAACGGGGTGAGGATCGCGACCTCGACGAAGACGACTGCGGCGTCGGACGTGCCGAACCAGATCATGGCGAGGATCGCCCAGCCGACCGAAGGGAACGAGTTGAGGAAGGGCGTGATGCGGTCGCGCACGATGCCGTCGGTCACGGGCCAGCGATAGGGAATGATCGCGAGCCCGGCGCCAAGGACGGTTGCGAGACTCACCGAGATGATCACCCGCGCGGCGCTCGCGGCGGTGTCGGCGAGCAGCGCGGGCGTCAGGAACAGGCTCGCGAGGGTGGTCGCGACCCGCCACGGGCTCGGCATGAGAAAATCCGGCAGGCGCCGCGACAGGAGCCACCACCCGAGGATCGCGGCCAGAACGAGGCCGTCGGCGATGGCGCGCTCGGCGAAGCGCCGCGCCGTCATGGGCCCGCACTCGCATCCGGCCGCGCGAAGCGCGCCTGCAGCGGGGCAAAGAGGAAGCGGTCGGTCGCATAGACGAAGGCGATGATGATCGCGATCACCACCAGGATGAGGCGGATATCGAAATTCTGCTGCGCCAGGTTGAAGAGGTAGCCGAGGCCGGTCCGCCCGCCGAAGAGCTCGGCCGCGAGCGCCACCTTCCAGGACACGCCGAAGCTGATGCGCAGCGTCGCGAACACGAAGGGTGCGAGGCTGGGCACCACGACCTTGACGAATTCGCGCCAGCGGTTGCGGGTGAAGCTCGCCGCCATCTCGAGGAGCTCGCGATCGAGGGTCTCGAGCCCCTCGCGCATGTTGATGATGGCGAAGGGCGTGAGCACGACGCTGATCGCGAAGACGACGGTGAACTCGTCGATGCCGAACCACACGATCGCGAGCAGGGTCCAGCCGATCCCCGAGAAGGAATTGAGGAAGGGCGAGAGCCGGCCATGGACGGCAAGCCGCAGCACCGGCGCGTAATGCGCCGCCAGCGCGAGCGCGCTTCCCACCACGAGCGAAATGGCCATGCCCGCGAGGATGTGCTCGAGCGAGGCGACGGCCTGCTTCCAGAGATTGTAAGTGGTGAAGAACTGGTAGAGGCGCGCCGCCACCGGCGCGGGGCCGGGCAGCACGAAGGGCGGGACGGTGAGGCTATAGCCCCACCACGCGGCGAGGAAAGCGAGGGTGAAGAGATTTGCCGCGAGCCGCGAGCGGCGGCGCTGCGTCCAAGCGGCGTTCGCCGCGCGCGGCTCCGTCGCAGCGAGACTATTCGCGGATGGCATATTTCCAGACAACGGACTCGGCTTTGGGGTAGTCCGCCATGAGCCCGAGCGCCTTGGCGTTTTCCCACACCACTTCCATGGATTTGAGATCGCCCGCGCTCACCACGCCGGGGAAGCTCGAATAGCTTTTGAGCCACCACGCGAAGAAATCGGGCGCGATGTGGAACTGATCGGCCATCGCCTTCCCGATCTCGTCGGTATGCCCATTGGCGTAATCGACCGATTCCTTGATCATGCGGTCGAATTCCTTGTAGGCCTCGGGATTGGCGTCGAGCCGTTCGGGATAGGCCACGTTGACCGCCGAGACCTGCGCCACATGGAAGAGGCTGTCGATGTCCCTGGCGGTCGGCAGAAGCGAGCGGTACTCGCCCGATTTCAGCGCCTGGAACACCTGCAGATGGATGAGATTGGCCGCCTCGATATGGTCGGTCTGCAGCGCGCCCAAGAGCTCGGTCGCCGGCATCTGCACCCATTTGAAATCGCCATTGTCGTAGGCGACGTTGATCCCATGCGCCTTCGACAACGCGATCCGCGTCCAGGTCGTCCCGGTTGACTCGAGCGCGGTGTCGCCGATGGTCCGGCCCTTCAAATCGGCGAGCGTCTTGATCGGCCCGCCGCTTTTCACCCACATGCCGCCGCTCTCGGGACTCGCGACCGAGCGCAGCGCGGTCGAGAGCACGTCCATCTTGAGCCCCTGGTCGAGGGCGCGCGGAATCGACAGCACGGCGTTCATGACGACGTCGTATTGCTTCGTCGTGGTCGACTGGATAAGCGCCGGAATCGGCAAGGGCGTCGCCGCGATGTCGAGCGTCGGCGAGGTCACCTTTCCGCTTTTGATGCCGTAGAGCACGCCTTCGAGCGCCGGGTCGATGAGATAGGCGTAGCTGATCTTGTCCTTGGCCGTTGCCGGCGGCGGCGGCGCGAGGCCGATCGAAAGCATGCCGGAAACGGCAATCAGCGCGAATTTCATCCTTCTCACCCTCCCCTCCTCCGCATAGCCCTATGGCGCAGCGCCCGTCTCGAGCGCCTCCGGCTCGAGCTGCCGGAAGAGCCGGTGAAGCCGCTCCCGATGGCGGCGCAGCTCCGGCGTCGCTTCGATATCGCGCGGTCGCGGGTCCTCGATCGCGATCATCTCGATCACCCGCGTCGGCTTGTTCGACATCATGAGCACGCGGTCGGCGAGCACCAGTGCTTCGTCGATGTCGTGCGTGACGAAAACGATGGTCTTGGCCGTCTGTTGCCAGATCGCGACGACTTCGGCCCGGAGCCGCCGCCGCGTGTTGAGGTCGAGCGCGGCGAAGGGCTCGTCCATGAGAATGATCTTGGGCTCGACCGCAAGCGCGCGGGCGATCGCCACGCGCTGGCGTTCGCCGCCCGACAGCATGCGCGGGTATTTGTCGACATCCTTGCCGAGCCCGACGAGGTCCAAGAGCGCGCGGCAGCGCGCCTCGCCTTCGCGTTTCGCGCCGCCGCCGAAGCGGAGCTCCATTGCGAGCATGACATTGCCGAGCGCGGT
>Ga0187780_10000946_pt1 | contig 21629 bp, 16 predicted proteins | sample 1015_Q2_SP10_20__FD_132429 | JGI IMG/M metagenome (GOLD analysis project Ga0187780, IMG submission 132429) | Tropical peat soil microbial communities from peatlands in Department of Meta, Colombia - 1015_Q2_SP10_20_MG | ecosystem: Environmental > Terrestrial > Soil > Wetlands > Peat | place... | reverse complement strand
CTGGTATCGAAGTTAACCGTAAAATGTTAGCTGATCTAGCTGTAACTGATGCTAACGCATTTGCTGAATTAGCAAACGCTGCAAAAGCTAACTTAAAATAAGTTCGGATAAAAGTCTTAACAGATGATCTGTTAAGACTTTTTTTATTATTTCTAAGCACACAATTAACATACAGATTTTATATATATTGAATGACTAGGTTTTGGAAGGAATTTTATCCTTTTAAAATCTAGTCTTTTTTTTATTCAAATGTATATTTATTAGTTATTATGACTTTTTAGAGTATAAAATTTAAGTAAAATTAAATGTTTATAAAAATAGATTGAATAATTATGTATATAAAAGTATAATAATTCAAAAAGGTGAATTAAAGGAGTGAAATTAATGAAAGTAGCCATCATTGGAGGAACAGGATATGGTTCTGTAGAGTTACTGAGATTACTTCATAATCATCCTTATGTCGAAGTAGAAATGATAATCTCGAATTCACAAGCAGGGACTGAGCTTAATAAAATTTATCCTCATGTAACAACAATTATTGATCAGTCTTTACAGTCAATTGACACAAAGAAATGGGCTAAAAATGTTGAAACAGTATTTTTGGCTACTCCTTCAGGGATTAGTCAAAATATTGTGCCAGAGCTTATGGAGAACGGCGTGAAATGTATTGATCTTTCAGGAGATTTTCGATTACATTCAGGCAAAATCTATGAAGAATGGTATAAGCATTCAGCAGCAGAGGAGAAATATTTACAGCTTGCAACTTACGGCTTAAGTGAAGTATACGAAGAGAAAATTAAAACTTCATCATTGATCGCAAATCCAGGTTGTTATCCAACTGCAACCTTACTAGGACTAATGCCGATGATTAAAAATAATTTAATCGATTACAGAACAATTATTATTGATGCAAAATCAGGTATTTCTGGTGCTGGGCGAAGTGTGTCGTTAGGGACTCATTTTTCAGAAATAAATGAAAACTTAAAAGCTTATAAGCTTGGATCCCATCAACATATCCCGGAAATTGAACAAACAATAGAAGAACTATCTAATCAACAAACAACAATTACCTTTACAACACATTTAGTACCGATGACTAGGGGGATTATGTGTACAATTCATGTGAATTTGTTAGAAACGATGTCTAGTAGTGAAATTCATCATCTTTATAGTGAATTTTATCAAACACATCCTTTTGTAAGAGTTCGACCAGAAGGAACTTTTCCGGCAACGAAAGAAGTTCTTGGGAGTAATTTTTGTGACATCGGATTACATTTTGATGATAGAACAGGTAGGTTAACCATTATTTCAGTTATTGATAATTTGGTTAAGGGAGCATCAGGCCAAGCAATTCAAAATTTAAATCTTCAAAATGGATGGGATATTCGAACAGGATTATTAGAAATACCTGTTTATCCATAAATGGTTTAAATAACTAAATCGAAATAGAGGGGATGAAATAAAAATGAAGGTGATAACAAAGGAAGAAATAGTAGTTATAAATGATGGAGGTGTAACCACACCTAAAGGTTTCACGGCAGGAGGGATGCATTGTGGAATCAAAAGAAAAAGATTGGATCTTGGATATATCTATTCAAAAGTTCCAGCCACAACAGCAGGAGTTTATACAACCAACCAGTTTCAAGCAGCTCCTTTACTTGTAACGCAGAAAAGTATCGCAATCGAAAATAAAACGCAAGCAATCCTCGTAAATTCAGGGAATGCCAATGCTTGCACTGGTGATCAAGGATTAACGGACGCTTATACAATGCAAAAAGAGTTCGCAAGCGTGTTAGGGATTAAGGAACATTTTGTTTCAGTTACTTCTACTGGAGTAATTGGCGTACCTCTTCCGATGGATAAAATTAAAAATGGTATCCAGCAAATAGTCCAATATAGTGATGTAGAACTTTTTGAACAAGCAATATTAACGACAGATACCATTACGAAACATATTGCAGTTCAATTAGAGATTGATGGGAAAATGGTTTCAATTGGTGGTGCTGCAAAAGGCTCTGGAATGATTCACCCAAATATGGCAACAATGCTCGGTTTTGTGACAACTGATGCCAATATCGATTATTTTGAATTATCGACTGCTCTTAAAGAGATTACGAATGAAACCTTTAATATGATATCAGTCGACGGAGATTCAAGTACGAATGACATGGTGTTAGTAATGGCAAATGGTGTTGCTCAAAATGAAAAATTGACAAAGAATCATCCTAATTGGGAATTGTTTATCAAAGGATTAAAAGTTGTTTGCGAGGCACTTGCGAAAAAAATAGCTCGTGATGGTGAAGGTGCAACTAAGTTGATTGAGGTAGAGGTAAAAGGTGCTGAAACGCTCGAAGGTGCTCGAGCGATTGGAAAAACGATTATTTCTTCTAATCTAGTAAAAACAGCTATTTACGGGACGGATCCTAACTGGGGACGAATCGTTTGTGCGATTGGATATAGTGGTATGTTAATAAATCCAAATCTTGTTAGTGTTTCGATTGGTCCGTTCCGAGTAGTTGAAAAGGGTTTACCATGCCCGATGGTTGAGGAAGAAGTGAAACAATATTTAGGGCAAGAAAATGTTCATATTCTAGTCGATCTAAGTCAAGGTGATTATCAAGCAACGGCATGGGGCTGTGATTTATCCTATGACTATATCAAAATTAATGCATCCTATCGAACTTAGGGGGGAGAAAAATGAAGTACATTGTCATGAAACTAGGTGGTAGTGTCATGGAGAAACTGCCCTCTTCTTTTTATAAAAATATAGTGGAGTTACATGAATCAAACCAATGGATTCCAATCATTGTGCACGGCGGTGGACCAATGATTAACGATTTTCTAAAAACATTAAAAATTGAAACTCAGTTTGTGGATGGTTATAGAGTAACTGATGAAAAGACGTTAGATATTGTTGAATTCGTATTAAGTGGCTCAGCCAATAAGCAAATTGTTCGTCAGATCATCATAGCTAATGGAAAGGCTATTGGCTTAAGCGGCGTGGATGGATCGTTATTAAAATCAAAACCCGTCGATAATAGCTTAAAGATTGGTTTTGTAGGTGAAATCGTAGATGTAAACAAAAGTCTCATTTTTGATGTTATTCGCCAAGGGTATATACCTGTTATATCACCAATTGGAATTGATGAAATGGGTCAACGTTATAACATTAATGGAGATATTGCTGCATCAGCGGTTGCAAGTGCAATTGGTGCAAATTTATGCTTTATAAGCGACATACCTGGGATCTATGTAAATGATAATAATCAAAAGCGAACGCTAAATAGGATCACTAAAACAGAAGTCGAATCGATGATTAAAAGTGGAGAAATACATGGTGGAATGATTCCAAAAGTAAAAGCAGCTCTTGATAGCCTAGCTCACCATGTTCCAGAGGTATCCATTATAAATGGTCTAGATAACAATAGTTTACTTCAATATTGTAACGGTGAAAAAATTGGAACGAAAATTATTTTAAATAAGGAGATTTCTCATGTTTAATAATCAATCAGTTTCAGAATTGTCTCCGCTCATGTCAAATTATAACCGATTCCCGGTTACATTAGTAAAAGGAAAAGGGAGTTATGTTTGGGATGAAATGGGAAGAAAATTTTTAGATTTCACATCTGGTATTGCAACATGTAATTTAGGTCATGTACCTGAATCGGTCAAAGAAAAGTTAGAGGCACAGTTATCAAATATTTGGCACTGTTCAAACTTATACAATATTCCAGCGCAACAGGAATTAGCCTCAGAATTAGTAAAAAATAGCTGTGGTGATCAAGTCTTCTTTTGTAATAGCGGGGCGGAAGCGAATGAAGCAGCTATTAAACTAGCGAGAAGATATTCACAAAAAATAAACGGATCTGAAGCATATGAGATTGTTACCTTTCAGCAATCATTTCATGGAAGAACACTTGCAACACTGTCCGCCACTGGGCAAGAAAAAATCCAAGATGGATTTCTTCCCCTAATGCCAGGGTTTCGATATCTTCCTTTCAATGATGTTGATTCATTAAACGAGATTGTATCACCGAAAACATGTGCAGTTCTTCTAGAATTAGTACAAGGAGAAGGTGGAGTCATACCAGCGGATAAAGAGTGGATAATATCATTAGCGAAAATATGTAAAGAAAATAACATTCTATTAATGGTCGATGAAATTCAAACAGGTATCGGTCGAACAGGAACTTTATTTGCATATGAACAATTTGGGATTGAACCTGATGTGATTAGTTTAGCTAAGGGTTTAGGTTCTGGATTTCCGATTGGAGCAATTATTGCGAAAGGCGAAGTTGCCAAAGCGTTTGATCCAGGTAGTCATGGTAGCACATTTGGTGGAAATCCATTAGCGGTTACTGCAGGACTAGCAACCATACAACATATCCTATCTACTAATCTATTAGACTATGTCAATGAACTAGCAGTTTTTTTGAATGAGGAGTTACTAAAACTAAAGGAAAAGTTTCCTTCTATATTGGATATCAGAGGTAAAGGTTTATTGATTGGGATAGTTGTACAAGGAAAAGCAATGGAAATTGTTCAGAAAGCGATTAATCATCAAGTATTAATTGTTACAGCAGGACCGGATGTGGTTAGGATCTTACCACCTTTAACGACATCGAAAGAAGAAATTTTACAACTGGTAAATGTCTTAGAACTCATTTTTCAAGACATCTAGAAAGGATAGGAGTGAATAAGTTGGAAAAAGGGTATTTGACGTTAGAATCGGGGGAGGTTTTTAAAGGAACTCTGATTGGTGCGATAAAGGATTCTGTTGGTGAAATTGTATTTAATACAAGTATGACAGGTTATCAGGAAATTATTACAGACCCGTCTTATGCTGGGCAAATCATTACCTTCAGCTATCCAATCATAGGTAATTATGGCATCAATGGTTTCGATGATGAGAGTACAAAATCTTATTTGTCTGGAGTCATTATTGGGGATTTATGTGAAACACCAAGCCATTTTCAAGCGATTAAAAGTTTTTCAGATAAACTACAGCAGTTAGGCGTACCAGGAATTGTGGGAATTGATACTCGTCAATTGGTTAAAACGATTCGTTCAAAAGGAACAATAAAAGGTAGCATTAGTCGTGAGAAGATGACGATAAATCCTGTAAACATAGATACTTTTTGGGTTGAAAAAGTATCTACAAAATCAATTAAGACGTATCAAAATAGTGGACCACACGTTGTTCTATTTGATTATGGATATAAAAAATCTATTTTAATGGCCCTTTTAAAAGAACGATGCAAAGTTTCGGTAGTACCGTTTAATACATCATTACAACAACTGAAAGCCCTAGAGCCAGATGGGATATTTTTAAGTAATGGACCAGGAGATCCAATGGAATTACAACCATGGTTTAAAGAAATTAAAGAAATGACTCAGCATTATCCTACATTCGGAATTTGTCTAGGTCATCAATTGATTGCATTAGCATATGGAGCGAAAACAGAAAAACTTGCCTACGGACATCGTGGAGCTAATCATCCTGTAAAGGAATTGGTAACTGGAAAAGTGAAAATCACGTCACAAAATCATGGTTATGTCGTTGTCGATGAAAGTATTAATCATAATGTTTTTCAAGTCACTTATCGAAACGTCAATGACTTTTCGATTGAGGGCTTAAAGCACGTGTCACTACCGATTCAGTCAGTACAGTTTCATCCAGAAGCCCATTCTGGCCCAAATGACACAGTTCATCTTTTTAAAGACTTCGTGAATCAATTATCAGCAAAAGGAGAGGTGTGCTATGCCGCTACGTAAAGAATTGAAAAAGGTTCTTGTCATTGGCTCAGGTCCTATTGTAATTGGGCAAGCTGCAGAATTTGATTACGCTGGCACTCAAGCTTGTATTGCCTTAAAGGAAGAGGGAATAGAAGTCATTCTGATAAATAGTAATCCAGCAACGATTATGACGGATGATTCGATTGCCGATAAAGTATACATCGAACCAATGACAGTTGAATCGATTGAAGCAATCCTTAAAAAGGAACAGCCAGATGGATTGATTGGCACACTTGGTGGTCAAACAGGACTGAACTTAACTGTGAAACTGTATGAACAAAAAATCCTAGAAAAATATGGAGTTGAGCTACTAGGAACATCAGTTGAATCAATCCAAAATGGTGAAGACCGTGAAAAATTTCGAAATTTAATGCTGAAAATTGGAGAGCCGATTCCAGAATCAGTCATCGTTCAAAGCTTAGAAGAAGGTTATCAATTTGTTAAAAAGATTGGTTATCCTGTCATCATTCGTCCTGCTTATACGCTTGGAGGAGATGGAGGTGGATTTGCTTATAATGACGAGGACTTCGAAGCAGTTATTAAGAAGGGACTTAATGCCAGTCCAATCCAGCAAGTTCTAGTAGAAAGAAGTATTAAAGGCTGGAAAGAAGTTGAATATGAAGTAATGAGAGATGCGAACGATACGTGTATTATCGTTTGTAATATGGAAAATATGGACCCAGTTGGTGTTCATACTGGTGATTCGATTGTTGTAGCACCATCACAAACACTAAATGATGTGCAGTATCAAATGTTAAGGGATGCTTCAGTGAAAGTCATCAGAGAACTTGGAATTATTGGTGGGTGTAATATTCAATTTGCACTCGATCCGAAATCAAATCAATATTATATTATCGAAGTAAATCCAAGGGTGAGTCGTTCTTCTGCTCTTGCTTCAAAAGCAACAGGTTACCCAATTGCTCGAATGGCTGCCAAATGCGCAGTTGGTTACCATCTAGATGAAATTATTAATCCTATTACTGGAAATACCTTTGCTTCATTTGAACCAGCACTCGATTATATTGTTGTGAAGTTACCACGTTTTCCTTTCGATAAATTTCCAGAGGCAGATCGAATTTTAGGGACGCAAATGAAAGCAACTGGTGAAGTAATGGCCATCGATAGAACGTTTGAAGGAGCCTTAAATAAGGCAATACGTTCATTAGAAATGAATGTATATGGACTTACCTTATCTACTCTAAAGATAGGGGAATTGAGTGAATATCTCATAAAACCTACTGATCTGCGCTTGTTTGCAATTGCTAAGGCGATGATTCATGGGTTATCAATTGAAGAAATTCATCAAACAACAGATATCGACCCGTGGTTTTTGAATAAAATTCAAGCAATTGTCGAGATTGAGCAAAAATTATCCTCCTACACATGGGAGAGTGTTCCTCAATCCCTTTTATTAATTGCGAAAAAAATAAACATTAGTGATAAATTTATAGCGACTATTTATGGTATTTCAGTAAAAATAATCAGAACTCAGTGGAAAGAATGGAATTGGATGCCAGGATATAAAGTGGTTGATACGTGCGCAGCAGAATTTGATGCCATTACGCCTTATTATTATTCGACATGGCAAGGAACTGACGAAGTTGAAGTAACCTCAAAGAGAAAAATTCTTGTGATTGGCTCTGGTCCGATTCGCATTGGGCAAGGAATCGAATTCGATTATTGTTCAGTTCATGCAGCAGAAGCTATTAAGAAAAAAGGCATCGAAGCAATTGTGATTAATAATAATCCAGAAACAGTAAGTACGGATTACTCAATTGCCGATAAACTTTATTTCGAACCACTTGCTGCCGAAGATGTTTTGAATGTCATTGAAAAAGAGAAAGTAGAAGGCGTTTTAATTCAATTCGGTGGACAAACAGCGATCAATCTTGCAAAAGCTTTACGTGATGAGGGTGTAAATATATTAGGTACCGCAGTTGAATCGATTGATCAACTAGAAGATCGTAAGCAATTTTATCAATTGCTGAAAGAGTTAGGTATTCCTCATATTGAAGGAACGACAGCAAATAATCTTGAGCAGTTAATTGAAATAGCAGAAACAGCTTTATATCCCGTATTGGTTCGACCATCTTACGTAATCGGTGGACAGTCTATGTTTATTTTTTATCAAAAAGAGGAGCTAGTGGAGTATAGTAAACAGTTACATGATTCTGAACAAATCTGGCCATTATTAGTAGACCGTTACGTTCCAGGTCTTGAATGTGAAATCGACTGCTTAAGTGATGGGCAAAACATCATTGTTCCAGGTATTTTTGAACATGTTGAAAAAGCAGGTGTGCATTCTGGAGATAGTATTTCAATTTTCCCAGCTGTTTCTTTTTCTCAAGAAATAAAGGAAACAACTATCGGGTATGCGGAGAAGATCGCTAAAGCATCATCAATTATTGGAATGATGAATATTCAATATGTTATTCATGATAACCAAGTATATGTCTTAGAGGTTAACCCACGTTCATCAAGAACAGTACCAATTATCAGTAAAGTAACAAAGATCCCAATGGTTGAATGGGCGACGTATATACAAATCGGTGATTCATTAAAGGATCTTTCATCCGAATTAGGATTATTAAAAGAACCCGGCTTTATTTCTGTAAAAGCTCCAGTTTTTTCATCTAGTAAATTAAAAGGAGTCGATTATAGTTTAGGACCAGAAATGAAATCGACAGGCGAAGTATTAGGTATGGGCTATACGTTAGATGAGGCACTTGCAAAAGTTTTATTGTTAGAAGGTAAGAATCCATTACTCCCAAGTGAGAAAGCTGTTTTATGCTCTGTTTCTGATCGTGCAAAAGAAGATAGCCTATTAGTCCTTCAAATGCTAGCCAAGAAAAACGTTAAATTGATGGCGACGAAGGGTACGGCAATCTACTTAAAAGAGAATGGAATATTCATAGAAAATATGATTGAAGAAGAAAATCAGCTGACTAATTTTCTAAAAAATAATCAAATTGGGTCGATTATTAATATTGCAACAAAAGGACGTAATCAAGAGAAATTTGGATTTCAAATTCGCGAACAAGCAATTCGTTATAATGTCCCTTGCTATACCAATTTAGGTACAGTTAAGCAGATGTTAGCTTTACAAAAAGTAAGATTGAACGTTAAAACAATTGCGGAGTTAAATTAAGGGGGAAAAAGAAAATGAATCTAGTAGAACTAAAAAAAGAGTTTTCATTTAAAGGGAAAAATTTTTTACGTTTATCAGATTTTCAGCCTTCAGAAATTTGTTATTTATTAGACGTAGCGAAGGAATTAAAACAACTACAGAAACAAGGGAAATCGACTAACTACTTAAATGGAAAAGTATTAGGTATGATATTTGAAAAATCATCTACACGAACTCGAGTATCTTTTGAAGTAGGAATGCTTCAATTAGGAGGTCATGCCATCTTTTTAAGCTCGAAAGACATTCAATTAGGTAGAGGAGAAACAATCTCAGATACAGCCAAAGTATTATCAAGATATGTAGACGGGTTAATGGTAAGAACATTTGGTCATGAATCGATTGAGGAATTTGCGAATCATGCAACGGTTCCAGTTATCAATGGTTTAACCGATTTACATCACCCAACTCAAGTTATGGCTGATCTATTAACAATCCTTGAGCATAAGGGGAAATTAGAGGGATTAAAACTGTGTTATCTTGGAGACGGCAATAATAATATGGCTCATTCTTTAATTGAGGGAGCGGTCAAAGTCGGCATGAATGTTAGCATAGCTTGTCCAGAGGGATACGAACCAAATCCAGATGTCTTGGCAGTTGTAAAAGAGGAAGCAAAATTTAATGGTACGAACGTTGAAATTACCAGTGATACGATTGAAGCAATAACGCAGGCTGATGTTGTTGTTACGGATGTGTGGACTAGTATGGGGCAAGAGGAAGAAACAGAAAAGCGTCTTAAGGTTTTTAAACCTTTCCAAGTTAATGCAGAGCTCTGTCAACATGCAAAAAGTGATTTTATTTTTCTTCATTGTCTACCAGCTCATCGTGGTGAAGAGGTAACTGCCGATATTATTGATGGTCCTCATTCGGTTGTTTTTGATGAAGCGGAAAATCGCCTACATGCGCAAAAAGCTATTTTAAAAGTTTTGATTGGATAAATTTTTCTATTTTTTTTACTAGTAATGCATAAAAATACATTGTATTATATATTTATACAAAACAAAGGGGATGTTTAAAATGACGAAAGAAAAAATTGTCTTAGCTTATTCAGGTGGATTAGATACATCCGTTTCGGTGAAATGGATTCAAGAAAAATACGGATACGATGTAATCGCAGTTAGTCTTGATGTTGGAGAAGGAAAAGACTTAGAAGCGATTAAACAAAAAGCGTTAAACGTTGGTGCAATCAAATGTTATATGATCGATGCGAAAGAGATGTTTGCAAAAGAGTATATTTTACCTGCTCTTAAAGCGAACTGTTTATACGAAGGGAAGTACCCAATTTCATCTGCACTTTCACGTCCTTTTATCTCTAAAATACTTGTAGATATAGCTGAAAAGGAAGGTGCTACAGCAGTTGCTCATGGCTGTACTGGAAAAGGAAATGACCAAGTACGTTTCGAAGTTTCAATACAGGCATTAAATCCGAATTTAAAGGTCGTTGCACCTGTTCGTGAATGGGGAATGACTCGTGATGAGGAAATTGCATATGCAAGTGAAAAAGGGATTCCGATTCCTGTTGACTTAGATAATCCATTTTCAATTGATGCAAATATATGGGGACGCGCTTGTGAGGCTGGTGTATTAGAGGATCCATGGGCAGAAGCTCCAGAAGCGGCATTTGATTGGACGAACCCAATTCAATTGGCGCCAGATGAGGCTGAATATGTTGAAATTGAATTTGAAAAAGGTGTTCCAGTTGGTTTGAATGGTGAGAAAATGGAATTAGTCCAATTGATTGAAGAACTTAATTCCCTTGGTGGAAAGCATGGGGTTGGAAGAATTGACCATATTGAAAATCGCTTAGTTGGTATTAAGTCCCGTGAGGTGTATGAAAATCCAGCGGCACTAATTTTAATTAATGCTCACAAAGAGATGGAATTTTTAACACTTCCACGTGAAGTGACTCAATTTAAAACGAACGTTGATCAACAAATGGCACAAGTGATTTATAACGGACTTTGGTACTCTCCACTAAAAGAAGCACTTGATGCATTTGTGGATGAATCTCAAAAGGTTGTTTCTGGAACAATTCGCGTTAAATTGCATAAAGGAAACTATATGGTAGTTGGCCGAAAGTCTGCACATAGTTTATATAATGAAGAATTGGCAACTTATTCGAAAGGTGATGCGTTCGATCATAATGCAGCTGTTGGTTTTATTAAAATTTGGGGATTATCCACAAAGGTTTACTCAGAGGTAAATCAAAAAGAGGTAACAGAAGTGAAATAGTAAGAATTTAATAGGATAGGTATAAGATGAGAGCTTTCAATAGATTGGTTGGAGGCTCTCTAAACGTTAGAAGATGTAATTAAAGACTTAAAAGTTTAGGAGGTTTCATCAATGACAAAATTATGGGGTGGCCGCTTCACAAAGGAAACGAATAAGCTTGTTGAAGAATTCACATCATCCATTACCTTCGATCAAAAATTAGCCATCGAAGATATTGAAGGAAGTCTAGCACACGTGCAAATGCTAGGAGAGTGTAACATCATTCCAGAGCAGGACGCTGAAAAAATAAAAGAGGGTCTACTTTCAATTAAAGAAATGGTTGAAAAAGGCGAAGTTGAGTTCCAAATTGAACATGAAGATATTCATATGAATATAGAAAAGATGTTAATAGAAAAAATTGGATCAGTCGGTGGAAAGTTGCATACTGCGCGTAGTAGAAACGATCAGGTGGCAACCGATATGCATCTTTATTTACGAAATAAAACAAATGAAATGATCAGCCTCATTGAAAATGTTCAAAAATCGATCCTACTTCAAGCTAATGATAATATCGATACCCTAATTCCGGGGTATACACATCTACAACGTGCGCAGCCAGTGTTATTTGCTCATCATTTAATGGCGTATTTTTGGATGTTTGAGCGTGATAAGGAAAGATTACAAGATAGTCTGAAACGTGTGAACTGGCTTCCTCTAGGTGCTGGAGCGCTAGCAGGAACAACTTTTTCGATTAATAGAGAAAGAGTAGCTCAGCAACTAGGATTTAAAACGGTTTATCCAAATAGTATGGATGCTGTAAGTGATCGAGATTTTATCCTTGAGTTTCTGTCAATTGGCGCGATTATTATGACTCATATTTCTAGGCTGTCTGAAGAGATGGTCATTTGGTCAAGCCAAGAGTTTCAATTCATTGAATTAGATGATTCTTTTTGTACAGGTTCAAGCATCATGCCTCAAAAAAAGAATCCAGATGTACCTGAACTTCTTCGTGCAAAAACAGGACGTACTTACGGAAACTTAATCGGACTTCTAACAGTTTTAAAAGGATTGCCGCTTGCTTACAACAAGGATATGCAAGAAGATAAGGAAGGAATGTTCGATACAGTGGAAACGTTAGAAGGATCTCTTAAGCTTTTAGCACCAATCATTGAAACAATGACGGTTAATAAAGACATTATGCGCAAAGCACTTGATCAAGACTTTTCTAACGCAACTGATATTGCGGATTACTTAGCCGCAAAAGGATTACCATTCCGTGATGCTCATGAGGTGATTGGGAAAATAGTACTTTATGCTATTCAACATAAGAAATATTTATTAGATTTGAGTTTAGAAGAATACCGACAGTTTAGTCATCTATTTGAGAATGATATATTTGTTATTTTATCTCCAGAACAGGTCGTATCCGCAAGAAATAGCTATGGAGGAACATCTCCAATTCAAGTAAAAGAGCAAATAAAATTAGCTGAAGAGACATTGGTATCTCTAAAATAGATTAATATAAAAAAGAGCAGAAACTTTTAGGTTTCTGCTTTTTTTTTATAATCCAACTTTAGTATATTCTTGTTTAATTAATTGTATATTTGTTTGATGACAATCTCTTGTGAAATCAGAAGGGAATAAGATTTCTTTTTCTAATTTGTTTATCTCATCAACATCATTTTGTAATACAGCTTCTTTTAAACGTAGAAGAAAGCTTTTCGCAACATTAATTCGCTGCTCAATTTCTTTAGGATCCGTTGAAACCTTTCCATGTCCAGGCACTAGTAAGGAAATTTGGTAGGAGTTTAGTATATTCGTAGCTTTATCAAGTGTTGAAAAATAGTCTTTCACACTATAATAAGCAAAAGGTAATTCAAAGTTCGATAAATAGTCACCTACAATCCAAATACCTAATTCCTCGATTACTGCAAATAATCCATCCTTCGTATGACCTGGAGAAGTATAGAATGTTAAAGTTGTATTTCCTTCTTTTACTTGATGTCCATCCTCATAAATAACAATATCAAGCTCAGGAAAACTAAACGGAATATTACGTTCGATAAAGAAATCGCGATCAAATTGATTTGCTATCTCGATTTTTTTCTCCTTTTGAGGATGATTCTTTAAATCAATACTTCCAATACAAATAGCATCTGGAAAAGCACTGTAGCCAACAATATGATCAAAATCTCCATGTGTAATGAAGAGATAAACTTTTTTATTTTGCTTTCTTTTCTCTACAAACTCTTGAATTTCTTGAATCTCATGTGGTAGGTATGTTGGATCTACGACTAACAGACAATCATCTGTTTCTATAACTGTAGAGTTAGTTTGATAAAGTGGGCTTTGAAAGACTGTTACATGTTTGTTTTGAAATATGATCATATTAATCCTCCTTAAAAAAATTTTGGCTGTTTTCGTATACATTGTTGCTATTTTAGTATGTGTAAGTTGATTGGAACCTAGGGATGCTCGCTTTCCTATATGCGTGAGCTGAGCCTCCTCATCGCATACGCTCCTGTGGGGTCTCAGCCTTCCCGTATCTCCCACAGGAGCCTGGGCACCCTTCCGTTCCAATCAACTTCTGTCTTTTAAATTACACAACCTAAAACCAACAATCTTTAAAAAAGAGACAAAATTTAAACTAGCAATTTATTTTTAAAAGGGCGATGGTCAATAACAATTAGTGCAAGAAACAGTAAAAGGATGAGACATTATTAGTTTTCAGGAACTATTTTATCATATTCCACTATTGTTATTTGAATTATCAAGAATATTAAAATAGGAAAGTAGATATTTTCATTGAAGTAGTACATCAATACAAAAAGGGAAGGGGACTAGACCTCCATTCCCTCAAACACATTATTTTATTGTTGAAGATCAACAGGAACCACAGCATCAATTAATGCATTTTCTAATTCAGCTGTATAGTTTACTTGTTCTTCTTCGCTCCAATTTAATTTCACAGCCATGTAATTGATTACTGCTTCTTTCCATTTATATACCCAATCAATGTTGAAGAATACAGCTCCCATTCGGCGTACGAAGAAATCAACTGGTTTTGATACCATTTCAAACTCAATTGCATAGACAAGTGAAAGCAGTACATCAAGTGGCAAATTATATTGTTCTGCCTCATTTTTATATTCATTTGCTAATTCAAAAAGAACATCTACGTTTGAGCCGTAAAATTTAGCAAATTGTTCTGCTTGCTCAGCGGTTAAACCATATGTTGTTCCTTCTTGTACTTTTTTTGCAATGAATGTTGGAAATTGTTTAGAACCTCCAACATGGCCACCAGAAATTGGCATATTCTTTGTTTTGCTACTAGGGTAAGAACCGTGTCCTTCTTTTTGTAGTACAGCTGTTACATGGTCTAAGACCATCTCAGCCATTTTACGATAGCCTGTTAACTTACCACCGGCAATAGTAATTAAACCAGATTCGGAAGTCCAAATTTCATCTTTACGAGAAATTTCAGATGCGCTTTTTCCTTCTTCGTAAATCAATGGACGAACGCCTGCCCAGCTTGATTCAATATCAGCTTCAGTAATTTTTACAGTTGGGAACATATAGTTAATCGCATTAATAATATATGTGCGATCTTCCGTAGTCATTTTTGGTACCGCAGCATCTTTATCATAAAAAGTATCTGTTGTACCAACGTATGTTTTGCCACCACGTGGAATCGCAAATACCATTCGCCCATCTGGTGTATCAAAATAAATTGCTTGCCCAAGTGGGAAACGTTTTTGATCAATCACAAGATGAACACCTTTTGATAACTGCAATACTTTTCCTCTTTTTGAATTATCTTTCTCACGAAGTGTATCTACCCAAGGGCCTGCTGCGTTAACAATTTTTTTACCGAACACTTCATATTCTTTTCCGTCTAATAAATCTACTACACGGACACCGCATACTTTTCCATCTCTGTATATGAAACTATCTACTTTCGTATAGTTTACAGCTTTTGCACCATGCTTAATTGCTTCTTTCATTACTTCAATTGTTAAACGGGCATCATCTGTACGATATTCTACGTAATAACCGCCGCCTTTTAGACCATCTTGTTTTACAAGTGGTTCTTTCTCCATCGTTTCTTCACGGCTAAACATTTTTCTGCGTTCACTTTTCTTAACACCTGCTAGGAAGTCATATACGCGAAGACCAATTGATGTAGTAAATGCACCGAATGTTCCGCCCGTATGGAAGGGTAATAACATCCATTCTGGAGTTGTTACATGTGGGCCATTTTCGTATACAATTGCACGTTCTTTCCCAACTTCTGCTACCATTTTCACTTCAAATTGTTTTAAATAGCGTAAACCACCATGTACAAGCTTCGTTGACCGACTTGAAGTACCTGCTGCAAAGTCTTGCATCTCAAATACCACTGTTGATAGTCCACGTGTTGTTCCATCCAATGCAATTCCTGCGCCTGTAATACCGCCGCCAATTACGATTACATCTAACTCCTGTTTAGTTAATTCGTTTAATACTTCTTTACGATGTTTGCCTGAAAAATTCATGGTAATTTCCTCCTTTAAATACGAAAAAAGAGACCACAAGCGACACCATAGAAATCGATTCTATAGTGTGCTGTGGTCTCTCCAAATCTCCTACCGAATATTAACTTGTTGTTATTTTAACACGAAATCAAATTATTTAAAAGCTTTTGTTGCTTCAATTGCTTTTTTCCAACCAGAATATAGTGCTTCACTTTCAGTTGTGTCCATTACTGGTGTGAATTTTTTATCCATATTCCACTGAGTTGCAATTTCTTCTTGATCTTTCCAGTAACCAACAGCTAGACCAGCTAAATAGGCTGCACCTAAAGCAGTTGTTTCGTTCACTTCTGGTCGTTCTACAGGTACGCCTAAAATATCTCCTTGGAATTGCATTAAGAAGTTATTTTTAACGGCACCACCATCTACACGTAGTGTTTTTAACTCAATACCGGAATCAGCTTCCATTGCACATAATACATCTTTTGTTTGATATGCTAACGATTCAAGTGTTGCACGTACAAAATGCTCTTTTGACGTACCACGAGTTAAACCAAATACTGCTCCGCGCACTTCGCTATCCCAATATGGTGTACCAAGTCCAACAAATGCAGGTACAACATATACACCGTCAGTTGACTCAACGCGAGTTGCATATGCTTCACTTTCACTAGCATCATTAAACATACGTAATCCATCACGAAGCCATTGGATTGCAGAACCAGCAACGAAAATACTACCTTCTAATGCATACTGTACTTTTCCATTTAAACCCCACGCAATGGTTGTTAATAATCCATTTTCAGATGCTACGGCTTTTTCACCAGTGTTCATTAACATGAAGCAGCCAGTTCCATACGTATTTTTTGCCATACCTTCACCGAAGCAAGCTTGGCCAAATAATGCCGCTTGTTGGTCACCAGCAATACCTGCGATTGGTACATTTTGACCAAAGAAATGATAGTCAACTGTATTACCGTAAACTTCAGAAGATGGACGTACTTCTGGAAGCATGCTTGCTGGTACAGTTAGTATGTTAAGTAGCTCTTCGTCCCATTTTAAGTCATGAATATTGTACATTAATGTACGAGATGCATTTGAGTAATCTGTTACGTGAATATTACCACCAGATAACTTCCACACAAGCCATGTATCAATTGTTCCGAATAATAATTCGCCGCGTTCTGCTTTATCTCTTGCACCTTCAACGTTATCTAAAATCCATTTTACTTTTGTACCAGAAAAGTAAGCGTCAATTAAAAGACCTGTTTTTTCACGAACCACATCGTTATAGCCTTTTTCTTTTAACTCCTCACAAATGTCTGCTGTTTGACGAGATTGCCATACAATTGCATTGTAAACAGGTTTTCCTGTTTCTTTTTCCCATACAACTGTTGTTTCACGTTGGTTTGTAATCCCGATACTAGCAATTTGTTCTGGTTTTACGTTTGCTTCACTTAAACAGCTAGCAATAACAGCTAAGATTGATCCCCAAATTTCTTGTGGGTTATGTTCAACCCAACCTGGCTTTGGAAAGTATTGTGTAAATTCTTTTTGCGCGACATGAACAATTTTACCGTCTTTATTAAAAAGAATTGCACGTGAACTAGTTGTTCCTTGATCTAATGAAAGAATAAATTTTTCCATTTTAGTTCCCCCTTAAGCTACTTTTCTACTATTTGTATTTTTTGAGCCTTGTTTGCTCGTGAAATAAGAGATTGCTAGAATAATAATTGCTGAAATAATGATATAGATAAGTGCTGAGTTTTGTTTTCCTTCAAATACAACTTGATAGAATACCCCTGCTAATGATCCACCTAAAATTGGTCCAACAACTGGAATCCATGCATATTTCCAATTCGATCCACCCTTTCCTGGAATCGGTAAAAGGAAGTGTGCAATACGAGGCCCTAAGTCACGCGCTGGGTTAATTGCGTAACCAGTTGTACCTCCTAATGATAATCCAATACTTATAATTAAGAATCCTACAACGAAAGGATTTAAACCGTTTGCAAATTTATTTGAACCGATTGCTAGAATGCCGAATACTAAAACAAAAGTTCCAATTATTTCACTTGAAAGGTTTGCAAATGTATTTGGAATTGCTGGTCCTGTAGCAAACACACCTAATTTTGTACCAGGATCTTCAGTTTCTTTCCAGTGAGGTAAGTAGTGTAAATAGACGATAACTGCACCGATAATTGCACCAATCATTTGAGCAGCGATATATTCAGGGACTTTACTCCATGGGAATGAACCTTTGAATGCTAGTCCAATTGTAACCGCTGGATTTAAATGTGCTCCGCTAATAGATCCTACAGCGTATGCAGCCATAGCAACTGCTAATCCCCATCCAAATGTAATTACAATCCAACCTGAATCCTTTGCAAATGATTTTTTTAAACTTACTCCTGCACAAACGCCGCCACCAAGAACAATTAACAACGCGGTCCCGATTAATTCTCCTAAAAATGCTGACATAAAATCCCTCCACAATCAATTTAAGTCTTTCAATGTGATAGAGATAAAATGAATGGCCATTCGTTTTTACAAAAGAAAAAGACCCACACCCAATATGCTTCTATAAAAACATAGAAACAATGAAATGTGGATCTCTACTTTCTCCGTCACGTTTATTAACTTGCTCTTATGATAAACTGGGTATGAAAACGTTGTCAACGATTTTTTTACATTTTTTCATACTTTTGTCACAAATTAATAAAATATTTCCATAATTCTTTTTTTGATGTCGTAATCGCAGTAACACCAGCTTCTAATGCCTTTTCTACATCTTGAATGGTTCGAATAAAACCACCAGCTAAAATTGGTATACCTGTCCGTTCCTTTACGTCAGTAATAATATCTGTTAAAGCACCAGGAAGCACTTCAATATAATCTGGTTTCGTTTTTTCAATGAGTGTTAAACTTTTTTCCATTGCACTAGAATCAATTAAAAAGATACGTTGAATTGCAACAACACCTTTTTGTTTCGCCTTTAATATCACGTTTGCTTTTGTTGATAATAACCCGTATGGTTTAAACTCTTGGCATAAATATTCCGTTGCATATGCATCAGTTTGCAATCCATGAATCAGATCAACATGTAGAAATACTTTTTTACCATGTTGGTTTGCAAGGTTAACAACACTTTTCAATTGACCAATATGAATATCTAAAATCACAATATACTCATAAGAACTATGTAATAACTTTTCTAAATCCTTTATTTGCCTAACAGCTGGCAAAATCTTTTGCTCATTAAATTCCATTCAAAAAATACCCTTCTATTTATATTATTTACGGAAAAAATTTGGTACCAATATTTGATTATTATATGGACGATGGTAAATATGGGTTGCTGCAGGTGACATTGGAGGAATAAGCCATACCCAATTTCCAGTAATCATTCTTCCACATTTTACTTCTTGTTGTTCAAATTGACGAAATTGTTCTGCAGCTGTATGATGATCAACAATACTCACTCCAAGTTTTCTATAAGAATGTAATACAGCGATATTAAGCTCTACCAGTGCTCGATCTTTCCAAAGAGATCTATTTTTTGATGAATCAATCCCAATTATTTTTGCAATTTTAGGCAATAAATTATATCGTTCTGAATCAGCTAAATTTCGAGCACCAATTTCTGTACCCATATACCATCCATTAAAAGGTGCAGCTGTATAAGAGATTCCACCAATTTCTAAACGCATATCTGAAATCATAGGAACAGCATACCATTTTGCCTTGAGTGATGAGAAATCATATTCTGGATGTTCGATTGGTACTTCCATTACTAAATCCGATGGAATATCAAACCACTTTGGTTCATTTCCATTTAACGAAAAAACTAAGGGCAATACATCATAATCTGTACGTTTTCCTCTCCATCCAAGACTTTCACAATAAGAAGTAAAAAGAAGTGAATTTGAATCACCAATTGTTCCATTTTCCGTTTCGTATCCAGCGTAGCGAATTAACTGATGATTATGTATTCGTAATTGATCTTTATCATCATTATATTGTTTAAATATCGTAATGGTGGGTTTAATTTTGCCTTGATTTGTAGCAAACTCTATGTGAGTTAGTAGAGCATTTAAGACTTCTTCATCTGAATCCGCTTCACGGGCATCAAGAATTTGTAAACTACTCCAAAATAATCGTCCAATACATTTATTACTGTTCCTCCAGGCCATTCGAGCCCCATGAACTAATTCCTCAAAGGTATGATGGTACGAACCAGTTTTAAGAATTTCTTCTTCAATTTGATGTAATCTACTATTAATTTCAGTCGGTTTTTCTAGTTCTTCATAGCATTGTTCGATAAATGCTTTTGCTTCTTCAAATAAACTTTTTGTTTTAATCATAAAATTACTCCTTAAAAGTATAGCATGCATAATTTAAAGATAGATAAACTATAAACAGTAGAGCTAGCCTCTACGAAAATTCAATTGATGAATGAAAATTGGTTAAATGTTAATACAGGGTACTTAAATATTTTGCTTTTGCTAAAATAGCAACAATGTATAACGGCCTGAAATTAAGATTTTTTAGAAAGAGCCTAATTTTATGTACCTTTATTATAATAACATTAATTTTGTTAATCATTTTTATAAGTCATTATTTAATTTCATTTAAAGTAGAAATATTGTGTAAATAATTTTATAATTAATGAAATGGTACATAATTGGAATTTGATTTTTTGAAGCAATAGAAATTGTGTAAATAAATCAAAAGGGAGAGTATGGATAATGTCAAATTTAGATCCAAAGCTACAAATGCTAAAGGAATTAACTGATGCAAAAGGTGTAGCAGGCTTTGAAGATGAACCAAGAGAAGTAATGAAAAAATATATTGAACCATTTGCAGAAGAGATAACAACTGACCATCTAGGTAGTCTTATTGCTAAAAAAAATGGAGATGCAAACGGACCTAAAATTATGATAGCAGGTCATTTAGATGAAGTCGGCTTCATGGTTACAAAAATTGATGAAAAAGGTTACCTGCGCTTTCAACCAATAGGTGGTTGGTGGTCACAAGTAATGCTTGCTCAACGTGTTACAATTTGTACGAAAGATGGGGATGTAATAGGTGTAATAGGCTCAAAACCTCCTCATATTTTAAGTGCTGAAGCTAGAAGAAAAGTTGTCGATATTAAAGATATGTTTATTGACATTGGAGCTTCTAGCCGCGAGGAAGCATTAGAATTTGGCGTAAGACCAGGAGATCAAATCGTACCTTATTTTGAATTCCAAGTTATGAAGAATGAAAAATTTTTATTAGCAAAAGCGTGGGACAATCGTATTGGGTGCGCGATTGCAATTGATGTTTTAGAAAGATTACAGACAGAAAACCATCCAAATGTTGTCTACGGAGTTGGGAATGTACAAGAAGAAGTAGGACTTAGAGGTGCAAAAACGTCAACTTGTTGTGTCCAACCAGACATAGGCTTTGCCATAGACGTTGGTTTAGCTGGTGATATGCCTGGAGTATCAGAGCGTGATGCACAAGGTAAGCTTGGTCATGGACCTCAAATTGTACTTTATGATGCATCAATGGTGTCACATAAGGATTTACGTGAATTAGTTATTAAAACGGCGGAAGAGTGTGGAATACCATATCAATTTGAAGTAATTCCGGGTGGTGGAACAGACGCAGGTTCAATGCATGTCTCCTTGCAAGGTGTACCATCATTGGCTATTTCCCTTCCAACTAGATACATTCACTCTCATTCAGGCATTATCCATCGTGATGATTATGAAAATACAGTGAAATTATTAGTTGAAGTGATTAAACGTTTAGATCGTAATACAGTTGATCAATTAACGTATTCATAATAATGAATCCCTCAAAGTTACTTTGGGGGATTTTTTGATTTTGTCATTATCTAATAAGGCCTAATTTTATCAAACTATGTAGAACTTTTCCTT
>Ga0187780_10000944_pt1 | contig 21653 bp, 22 predicted proteins | sample 1015_Q2_SP10_20__FD_132429 | JGI IMG/M metagenome (GOLD analysis project Ga0187780, IMG submission 132429) | Tropical peat soil microbial communities from peatlands in Department of Meta, Colombia - 1015_Q2_SP10_20_MG | ecosystem: Environmental > Terrestrial > Soil > Wetlands > Peat | place... | reverse complement strand
GTGCCCGAGCACGACCCGGTGTACAAGGTGACCATCATTCCGCGCGGGCGCGCGCTCGGCGTGACCATGTTCCTGCCCGAGCAGGACCGCTACTCGACATCGAAGCGCCTGCTCGAAAGCCGCATCGCTACGCTGTTCGGCGGCCGGGTCGCCGAGGAGCTGGTCTTTGGCGCGGATTCGATCACGACCGGCGCCGCCAACGATATTGAGCGCGCCACGGAACTCGTGCGCAACATGGTGACCAAGTGGGGTCTGTCCGAGCGGCTCGGCCCGCAGACCTACAGCGAGGACCAGGGAGAGGTGTTCCTGGGCCGCAGCGTCACTCAGCACAAGCAGGTCTCGGACGTCACGGCGCACCTGATCGACGAGGAGATCCGCCGCGTCATCGACGCCAACTACGCGCGCGCCAAGGGCATCCTCGAGAGCAACCTGGACGCGCTGCACCGCATGGCCGATGCATTGATGAAGTACGAAACAATCGACGAAGGCCAGATCGCGGACATCATGGCGGGTCGCCAGCCGCAGCCGCCCAAGGACTGGGACGAACCTCCCGCGCCGGCCACCGGCAGCAAGCCCGAGCAGCCGAGCCCGGGAACGCCGCCGATCGGCACGCCGGCCGGACAACACTGACCGAGCCCCGGTCGGTCGCGGGGGATACGCGATGAGGGAGCTTCAGTGCCGCGACCGGCGGCTCGAGCTGTCTGTCCCCGTCGTCATGGGCGTGCTCAACGTGACACCTGACTCGTTCTCCGATGGCGGGCGCTACGCGACCGCGGAGCGCGCCTTGGCGCGCGCACGGGAGCTGGCTCGGGAAGGTGCTGCCATCATCGACGTCGGTGGCGAGTCGACCCGCCCGCGTTCGAGTGCGGTCGGTCCGCAAGTTGAGCTTAAGCGCGTGATCCCGGTGATCGAGGCGATCGTGTCGGAACTCAACGTGATCGTGTCGGTGGACACCAGCGAGCCGGTCGTCATGAGTGCCGCCGCCGCCGCCGGGGCGCATCTCGTCAACGACGTCCGTGGTCTTCGCCGTGCCGGTGCGCTCGAGGCTGTGGCGGCCGCTGGCGTCGGCGTGTGCGTCATGCACATGCAGGGCGAGCCGGCCACCATGCAGGATCATCCGAGCTATGGCGACGTGGTGCGCGAAGTGAAGGACTACCTCGCGACACGGGTCGCAGACTGCCGCGCCGCGGGCATTCCGGCGGATGCGATCGCGGTCGATCCGGGCTTCGGGTTCGGCAAGACGCTCGAGCACAATCTCGCGCTCCTGACCCGGCTCGAAGAGTTGCGGGACACGGGTGCGGCGCTCGTGGTCGGCCTGTCGCGTAAATCAATGATCGCGAAGCTCACCGGGCGCGCACTCGAGGACCGGCTGCCGGGAAGCGTTGCCGCTGCCGCGCTCGCCGTCGAGCACGGCGCCGACATCGTGCGCAGCCACGACGTCGCACCGACCTTGGACGCCATCAGAATCGGCGCTGCACTCAGGGCCGAGGAGCGGCTGCGGTGAGCCGGCGCTACTTCGGGACCGACGGCGTGCGTGGCCGGGTCGGCGAGGACCCGATGACCGTCGAGTTCGCGCTCAGGCTCGCGAGTGCGGCTGCCCGGGTACTGGCACCGGAGGGTGGCTCGGTGCTAATCGGCAAGGACACGCGCCTCTCCGGCTACATGTTCGAGTCGGCGCTGGAAGCGGGCTTCGTGGCCGCCGGCGTCGACGTCAATCTGATCGGGCCGCTGCCCACGCCCGGCGTCGCCTACATGACGCAGCGCTTCGACTGCGACTTCGGCGTCGTCATCAGCGCCTCGCACAATCTCTACGAGGACAACGGCATCAAGTTCTTTGACAGCTCCGGCGGCAAGCTGTCCGATGCGCTCGAGCGGCAGATCGAGGCGCGGCTGGATGAGCCGGCCGCGACCGTGCCTTCGGAACGTCTCGGGCGCGCGGTGCGCGTCGACCGGTCGCGCACCCACTACCAGGAATTTTGCGCCTCGACGCTGCCACCGGGCGTGACGCTCGAAGGGCTCAAGATCGTCATCGACTGCGCCAATGGCGCCGCCTACAAGGTGGCGCCGCGGGTGCTCGCGGATCTGGGCGCCGACATCGTGCCGATCGGGTGTTCGCCCAACGGGCGCAACATCAACGACGGCTGCGGATCGACCGAGCCGTCGCTGCTGCAGCTGACGGTGCCGGGCGTGCGTGCGCACGTCGGTATCGCACTCGACGGCGACGGCGACCGCCTGGTCATGGTCGATCACCTGGGCCGCATCGTCGATGGCGATCAGCTGCTTTATGTCATCGCGCGCGGGCTCAAGGCCGAAGGCGCGCTGCGCGGGCCGGTGGTCGGGACCGTCATGAGCAACCTGGGGCTCGAGCACGCGCTGGCGCGCCTCAACATTCCGTTTAAGCGCGCCGCGGTCGGCGACCGCTACGTACTCGCGATGCTGCGCGAGAGCGGAGGCATCCTGGGCGGCGAGACCTCCGGGCACCTGGTGTGCCTGGATCGCACCACCACCGGCGACGGGCTGGTGAGTGCGCTACTGGTTCTCGCGCTCATCAAGCGCGACGGCGCGACGTTGGCCGAGCTCGTGGCGGAGATGCCCAAGTACCCGCAGCTCCTCATCAACGTCCCGGTCGAGCGCAAGGTCGATCTCAACGCGCCAGCGGTGGTGGCCGCGGTCGCGGCCTGTGAGTCTAGGCTCGGGGATTCCGGCCGGGTGGTGCTGCGCGCGTCCGGAACCGAGCCCGTCATCCGCGTCATGGTGGAGGGTCGCGACGAGGCGCAGGTGCAGGCCGAAGCGGAAAGTATCGCTGCCGCGGTGCGCAGCGAGGCGGCGCGCACTACCAGCCCAAACCATTGATTTTGCGGGCCTGCAAGCTTATCCTTGCGCGCTTTTCTTGACCGGCGGCGGACCGCCGGACGCTGGACCCCGCATGCGCCGACCGCTGGTCGCCGGAAACTGGAAGATGCACGGCTCGCGCGCCGAGAACGCGCGCCTCATTGGCGAACTGGTCGAAGCCGCAGACGGCGCCACGAGCGATGTCGCGGTGTGCCCGCCGTTCGTCTACCTGTGGGAGATTGCGCGGCAGCTGAAAGGCAGCGCGATCGCGCTCGGCGCACAGAACGTCGGCGCTGAAGCGCAGGGCGCCTTCACCGGCGAAGTGTCCGCCGCGATGCTCAAGGACGTCGGCTGCACGCTCGCGATCGTCGGCCACTCCGAGCGGCGCCATCTGTACGGTGAGGACGACGCGCTGGTCGCACGCAAATTCGTGGCCGCACAGGCCGCCGGATTGACGCCGATCCTGTGCGTGGGCGAGACGCTCGAGGAGCGCGAGCGCGGCGCGACGCGCGAGGTGGTGACGCGCCAGCTCGAGTCGGTGCTCGGAGTCGCCGGCGCGCCGGCCTTTGAGCGCGCGGTGGTCGCCTATGAGCCGGTGTGGGCGATCGGCACCGGCAAGACCGCGACCCCGGAGCAGGCGCAGGAGGTACACGCCCTGATCCGCGACCGCATCGCTGCCCGGGATGCTAGAATCGCGGCCGCGCTGCGCGTGCTGTACGGCGGGAGCGTTAAAGCGGCCAACGCCGCGGAACTCTTCGCCATGCCCGACGTCGATGGCGGTCTGGTCGGCGGAGCGTCTCTTAAGGCCGAGGAATTCCTGAGGATCTGCGCCGCCGCGGTCTGAAGCGCGGCGCGCGATGACTTATGCTGCAACAGTTGCTGCTGGCCATACACGTTCTGCTCGCAATCGGCATCACGGTGTTCGTGCTGCTGCAGCGGGGCAAGGGTGCCGACGCGGGCGCCGGGTTCGGTGCCGGCGCGTCGGGCACGGTATTCGGAGCGCGCGGATCGTCGACCTTCTTCTCGAAGACGACCGCGGTGCTGGCCACGTGCTTCTTCATCACGAGCCTGTGGCTTGCCTATCTCGCGAGCCATCGGACCAACGTGAGCCACAGTCTGCTCGACCAGGCGCCGGTCAGCGCGCCTGCGCCGAGCAACGGCCCGGGCACCGCGGCGCCCGCGCCTTCGCCAGCGCCGCCGGCATCCGCACCGGCGTCGCCGCCGGCGCCCGCGCCCACAGCGCCTGCGCCCACTGGCCGCTGATCGCAGGTTCAGATGCCGACGTGGCGGAATTGGTAGACGCACTAGCTTGAGGTGCTAGCGGGGTTTCCCGTGCCGGTTCGAGTCCGGCCGTCGGCACCAGTCTCTGGCCGCGCCGTCTGCACGGCTGTCAGCCGTGCGCGCGGCCGCACAGGGTTACGCAGCGCACCAAGGCCGTCTAGAATACGAAATTGACCTGAACGGCGGGAGCGGCGGCGGCGTAAGCATGCTCGAGAAGTACTTGCCGGTACTGATCTTCCTGGCCGTGGGTGCCGGCTTCGGCGTCGTGCTCCTGGCGCTCGGCTTCCTGCTCGGTCCGCGCCGCCCCGATCCCGAGAAGCTCTCCCCGTACGAATGCGGCTTCGACGCGTTCGAAGATTCGCGCATGAAATTCGACGTGCGCTATTACCTGGTCGCGATCCTGTTCATCGTCTTCGACCTGGAAATCGCGTTCCTGTTTCCCTGGGCGGTCGCGCTCGAGCACATCGGCGGCTACGGACTGGCGTCGATGCTGGTGTTTCTCGTGATCCTGATCGTCGGTTTTGCCTACGAGTGGCGCAAAGGGGCGCTCGAATGGGACTAGCCCTCGAGGCCGATCGCGCGCTGCAGGAAGGCCTCAAGCAGCGCGGCTTCCTCACTGCGCCGATCGACGAGCTCTACAACTGGGCGCGCACCGGCTCGCTGTGGCCGGTGACTTTCGGGCTGGCCTGCTGCGCGGTCGAGATGATGCACGCCGGCGCTGCCCGCTACGACCTCGACCGCTTCGGGGTCGTGTTCCGGCCCAGCCCGCGCCAGTCGGACGTGATGATCGTCGCCGGAACGCTGGTCAACAAGATGGCGCCGGCGCTGCGCAAGGTCTACGACCAGATGCCGGAACCGCGCTGGGTCATCTCCATGGGCTCGTGCGCCAACGGCGGCGGCTATTACCACTACTCGTACTCGGTGGTGCGTGGCTGCGACCGCATCGTGCCGGTGGACGTCTACGTGCCGGGCTGCCCGCCGTCGGCCGAGGCACTCGTGTACGGCATCCTGCAGCTGCAGAACAAGATCCGGCGCAGGGGCGGTAACGGGCGCTGAGCGCGCCGGCCCGCCGCCGGCACTGCCGACCCGCGCAATCTGGAGCGAGTGATGAGTGAGATCATCGAGACTCTGGCACGCAGCGTGGCCGAGCGCCTGGGTAGCTCCGCCGAGCGCGTGCCCTCGCTCGCGAGCGACCTGTGCTACGAGATCCCCGCGGAGCGGCTGCGCGAGTTGGCGACTACGCTGCGCGATGCACCGGAGCTCAAGTTCGAGCTGCTCGCCGACCTGTCCGGTGTCGACTACCTGCACTACGGCCAGGACGAGTGGCGCACACAGGCGGCAACCGCTTCCGGGTTCAGCCGCGGCGTGCGCGCAACTCCCGCGGGTGGCACCGGCCGCAAGCACCGCTTCGCGGTCGTCTATCAGCTGCTGTCGGTGGCGCACAACCGGCGCCTGGGGCTGCGCGTCTACTGCCAGGACGAAGAACCACCCGTGCTCGACTCGGTCACCGACATCTGGTCGGCTGCCAACTGGTACGAGCGCGAGGCGTTCGATCTGTACGGCATCCTGTTCCGCGGGCATCCGGACCTGCGCCGGATACTGACCGACTACGGATTTGTCGGGCATCCGTTTCGCAAGGACTTTCCGTTGTCCGGCAACGTCGAGGTGCGCTACGACCCGGACAAGGGCCGGGTCGTGTACCAGCCGGTCACCATTGAACCGCGCACGCTGGTGCCCAAGGTGATCCGGCACGACAACCGCTATTCGCCGGAGCTGCGCGACCGGCCGGCCGGGGTCATCGACAACCCGGAGCGCACCGACCCGCGCACCGCGCATGGCTGAGATCAGAAGCTACACGATGAATTTCGGGCCGCAGCACCCGGCGGCGCACGGTGTACTGCGCCTGGTGCTCGAGCTCGACGGCGAAGTGATCCAGAAGGCCGACCCGCACATCGGGCTCCTGCACCGGGCGACCGAGAAGCTCGCCGAGTCGAAACCGTTCAGCCAGTCGATCGGCTACATGGACCGGCTCGACTACGTGTCGATGATGTGCAACGAGCACGCCTACGTGCTCGCCATCGAGAAGCTGCTCGGCCTCGAGGTGCCGCTGCGCGCGCAATACATCCGCGTGATGTTCGACGAGATCACCCGCATCCTGAACCACCTGTTGTGGCTCGGCTCGCACGCGATCGACATCGGCGCCATGACGGTGTTCCTGTACGCCTTCCGGGAGCGCGAGGACCTGATGGACTGCTACGAGGCGGTCTCCGGCACGCGCATGCACGCCACCTATTACCGGCCGGGCGGCGTGTATCGCGACCTGCCCGCCAGCATGCCGCTGTACCAGCCCTCGCGTTTCCGCAGCCAGCGCCAGGTCGATCGCCTGAACGAGCGGCGCTCGGGAGGCCTGATCGACTTCATCGCCGATTTCACCGATCGCTTTCCGAAGTGCGTCGACGAGTACGAGACCCTGCTCACCGATAACCGGATCTGGAAGCAGCGCACGGTCAACATCGGCGTGCTCTCGGTCGAGCGCGCGCTCAACCTCGGCTGCACCGGTCCCATGCTGCGCGGCTCAGGGCTCGCGTGGGACCTGCGCAAGAAGCAGCCGTACGAGGTGTACGACCGACTGGACTTCGACATCCCGGTCGGTACCAATGGCGACTGCTACGACCGCTATCTGGTGCGGGTCGAAGAACTGCGCCAATCAAACCGCATCATCCGCCAGTGCGTCGACTGGCTGCGCGCCAATCCGGGGCCGGTGATCGCCGATGACCGCAAGGTGCGCCCGCCGCGCCGGACCGAGATGAAAGGCGACATGGAATCGCTCATTCATCACTTCAAGCTGTTCACCGAAGGCTACGGCGTGCCGGAAGGGGAGACCTACGCCGCGGTGGAGGCGCCGAAGGGAGAGTTCGGGATCTATCTGGTCTCGGACGGTGCCAACAAGCCGTACCGGCTCAAGGCGCGAGCGCCCGGCTTTCCGCACCTGGCCGCACTCGATGAGCTGGTGCGCGGGCACATGCTCGCGGACGTGGTGGCGGTGATCGGCGCCATGGACATCGTGTTCGGGGAGATTGACCGATGAGCGCCGGCGAAGACACTGCGCGCGGCGCGCTCGCGGCCGAGACACTCGCCGAAATCGATCACTGGCTGGCCAAGTTCCCACCCGACCGGCGTCGCTCGGCGGTGCTGGCGGCGCTGCGCGCTGCCCAGCACCAGAACCACGGCTATCTGACCACCGAGCTCATGGACGCGATCGCGGACTATCTCGGCCTGCCACCGATTCAGGTGTATGAGGTCGCGAGCTTCTACTCGATGTTCGAAACGCGCCCGGTCGGACGCATTCACATCTCGGTGTGCACCAACATCAGCTGCATGCTGTGCGGCGCGGACCGGATCGTCGAGCACATCGAACGGCGTCTCGGCATCAAGACCGGGGAGAGCACGCCCGATGGCAAGATCTTCCTCAAGCGCGAGGAGGAGTGCCTGGCCGCCTGCAACAACGCACCCATGATGATGGTCGATCACGTCTATCACGAGCACCTGACGCCAGAGAAGGTGGACCAGGTGCTGACGACACTGAAGTAACCGCTATGGCGCGCCCACAGAATCTGGTGGTATTCGAGCCGCTGTCGCTGCCGGAGAGCTGGACGCTTCCCAGCTACCGCAAGATCGGCGGCTACGACGCCTGGGAAAAGGTGCTGCGCGAGAAGACGCCGCCCGAGAAGATCATCGACGAGCTGAAGGCGTCGGGTCTCAAAGGCCGCGGCGGCGCCGGGTTTCCGCTCGGCACCAAGTGGAGCTTCATGCTCCCGGGCCGCGACAAGCCCGGCCAGAAATACGCGGTGTGCAACTCGGACGAATCCGAGCCCGGCACCTGCCACGATCGCGACATCCTCCGCTACAACCCGCACGCGCTGATCGAGGGCATGGCGATCGGCGGTTACGTGATGGGCGCGACCGTCGGCTACAACTACATTCGCGGCGAGTTTCTCGCGGAGCCGGTGCCGCGCTTTGAAGCGGCGCTCAAGGAAGCCTACGCGGCCGGGCTCCTGGGCAAGAACCTGCGCGGCTCGGGCTTCGATTTCGATCTGCATACGTTCGTCGGTGCCGGGGCCTACATCTGCGGCGAGGAGACCGGCCTGCTCGAATCGCTCGAGGGCAAGCCCGGCAAGCCGCGGTTCAAGCCGCCATTCCCGGCCGCGTTCGGCGTCTACGGCCGCCCGACCACGGTCAACAACACGCAGAGCTACGCGAGCGTGCCGACCATCCTGCGCAAGGGAGCCAAGTGGTTCGCCGACCTGGGCGTGCCCAACGCCGGCGGCACCATGATCTTCTCGTTGTCCGGCCACGTGCGCCGGCCGGGCAACTACGAGCTGCCGCTCGGCATTCCGTTCAAGGAGTTGCTGGAAGATATCTGCGGCGGAATGCGCGATGGGCGCGCGCTCAAGGCGGTTATTCCCGGCGGCTCGTCGGTCCCGGTGCTGCCGGCGCAGGCGATCATGGGCGCGACCATGGATTTCGACGGCTTGAGGAAAGCCGGTTCGTCGCTCGGCACCGGCGCTGTCATCGTCATGGACGATTCCACCTGCATGGTGTCGGTGATCGAGCGGATTTCACGCTTCTACAAGGCGGAATCCTGCGGCCAGTGCACGCCGTGTCGGGAAGGCACCGGCTGGATGAATCGGGTCATTCGCCGGGTCATGGCTGGCGAGGCAACCCGCGTCGACCTGGATCTGCTGCTCGACGTCGCCAATCGCATCGAAGGCCACACGATCTGCGCACTGGGCGATGCCTCGGCCTGGCCGGTGCAGAGCTTCCTGCGCCACTTCCGTCATGAGTTCGAGTACATGATCGATCACGGTGGCCGCAGCATCGTGACCGACGCGCGGCAGGCGGCTTAACCGTGGCCGACGATCGCATCACCATTGAGGTCAACGGCGTCGCCATTCCGGCGCGTCGCGGCCAGATGATCATGCAGGCGACCGACGCCGCCGGCGTGTACGTGCCGCGCTTCTGCTACCACGACAAGCTGACGGTGGCCGCCAACTGCCGCATGTGCCTGGTCGAGGTCGAGAAGGCGCCGAAGCCCATGCCGGCGTGCGCCACTCCGGTCGCCGAAGGCATGAAGGTATTCACCAAGTCGGCTAAAGCGATCGGCGCACAACGCGCCACCATGGAGTTCCTGCTCATCAACCACCCGCTCGACTGCCCGATCTGCGATCAGGGCGGGGAGTGCGAGCTGCAGGACCTGGCTGTCGGATTCGGCCGCGACGTCAGCCGCTTCGCCGAGCGCAAGCGGGTGGTCGCTGACAAGAACCTGGGACCTCTCGTGTCCACCGACATGACGCGTTGCATCCACTGCACGCGCTGTGTGCGTTTTACGAGCGAAATTGCCGGCTACCAGGAGATGGGGGCGACCGGCCGCGGCGAGGACATGCACATCGGCACCTGGATCGAGCGAAGTGTCGATCACGAGCTCTCGGGCAACATCATCGACCTGTGCCCGGTCGGCGCGCTCAACTCCAAGCCTTTCCGCTATCAGGGCCGCGGCTGGGAGATGACACAGGCCGAGCTGGTCTCGCCGCATGATCCGGTGGGCAGCAACCTGTACGGCCACGTGCGCGGCGGTCGGCTAATGCGGGTGGTGCCGCGTCCGAACGAGTCGATCAACGAGACCTGGATCGCTGACCGCGACCGATTCTCCTACGAGGGGCTCTATTCGCAGGACCGGCTCGCCTCGCCCATGGTTCGTGCCGACGGCGAGCTCAGGGCCGTGGACTGGGATACCGCGCTCATCGCTGCGGCCGATGGGCTGCGCGCGGCTCTGACGGGTCGTGGCGCGACCCAGACCGGCGTACTCGCCGCGCCGACCGCGACCACCGAGGAGCTCTATCTGCTCGCCAAGCTTGCGCGCGCACTGGGCATCGCCAACCTGGACCACCGCCTGCGGCAACTCGATTTTCGCGATCAGTACTCCGATCCGCAGTACCCGAGCCTGGGCGTGGCGATCGCTGACGTCGAGGCGCTGACCGGCGCTCTGGTGGTCGGCTCGCACCTGCGTCGCGAGGCGCCCATCCTCGCGCATCGTCTGCGCAAGGCGGCACTGCGCGGGGCCAAGGTCGCATTTCTGAACCCCGAAGCCTTCCCGGTCAACATGCCGGTGGCCGCACAGATCGCGGCGGCGCCTGACTCGGTCACTGCCGAGCTGATCCAGATCGGGCGCGCGATCGCCGAGGCGAGCGGCACCGCGATACCCGCCTCGTTCCTGCGCGCCCCGGCCGCAGTTACCGCCGGACAGCGCGCGGCCGCGACCGCGTTGCTGTCGGGTGAGCGGCGCTGGCTGTTGTTGGGCGCGCTCGCGAGCCGCGATCCTGCGTATGCATCGATGCGCGCCGCCGCCGGCGCCGTCGCCTCGCTCGCCGGGGCCACGCTGGGTTACCTGGTCGACGGGGGCAACGCGGCCGGCGCCGCGCTAGCCGGCTTCCTGCCGCACCGCGGGCCTGCAGGACGACCAGCGAGCACCGTCGGCAGCGACGCACGCGCGATGCTCGAGCCGGGGTTGGCCGCATACGTTCTGTACGGTGGCATCAACCCGGAATCAGACTGCGCGAGTGCCGGCGCCGCGGCCGCGATCAGTAAGGCGAGCTTCGTGCTCGCGCTGACGCCGTATCTGGATGCCCCAGTCCGCCAATCCGCGCAGGTCGTGCTGCCGATTGCCGCGTTTGCGGAGACGTCCGGCACCTACGTCAATGGCGAAGGTCGCTGGCAGACCGTGGCGGGTTGCGCGCGTCCGCCTGGCAGCGCGCGCCCGGGCTGGAAAGTGCTGCGTGTGCTGGCCGAGCGGCTGGGGATTACCGGCTTTCCATACGACAGCAGCGCGCAGGTCCGCGACGAGCTCAAGGCGCTGGTCGACCAGGCCGGGCCCTGCGATACCCGTTACGCCGGGCAATTTGCGGGGGAGGGCGCAGTTCCTGGTCTTTGGGTCGACGTACCCATGTACCAGGTCGACGCGCTCGTCAGGCGCGCGCCGGCGCTGCAGGCCACGGCCGCGGGCGCCGAGACCGCCACCGTGTACGGAGGCGCCCGGTGATTCACCTCTGGCAGGCGCTCACGCCGGAGCTGCAGGGCGTGATCATCAAGGCGATCGAGATCGTCGGGGTCCTGATAGCGGTCGTGCTTGCAGTGGCCTTTCTCACGCTCGCCGAGCGCAAGGTGATCGGATACATGCAGACCCGGCTCGGCCCCAACCGGGTGACGCTCTTTGGAATTCCCTTCACCGGCGGCATCGGTCAACCGTTCGCCGACGTGGTGAAACTGCTGCTCAAGGAAATCATCGTTCCGGCCAACGCCGACCGCGTGCTGTTCCTGATCGCGCCGCTGATCGCCGTGACGCCGGCATTCGCGACCTTCGCCGCCGTTCCGTTCTCGCCTCGCTTCGTGCTCGCCGACATCGACGCCGGACTCTTATATATCCTCGCACTCACCTCGATGGGCGTGTACGGGATCATCCTCTCGGGCTGGGCGACCAATTCCAAGTACGCGCTCTTGGGCGCCATGCGCTCGGCGGCCCAGATCGTCGCCTACGAAATCGCCATGGGCTTTGCGCTGGTCGGCGTCGTCATGGCCTCGCGCAGCCTGAATCTGTCGGACATCGTCATCGCGCAACAGGGCCGGCTCGGCTGGAATGTCCTGTGGCTGCCGCCGCTTGCGCTTGTGTATTTCATATCGGGGGTGGCCGAGACCAACCGCGCGCCGTTCGACGTCGCCGAAGGCGAGTCGGAAATCGTCGCCGGCTACCACGTCGAATACTCGGGAGCCGCGTTCGCGACGCTCTTCGCACTGCCCGAATACGCGAACATGATCCTCATCTCGACCCTGACCTCGGTGCTGTTCTTCGGCGGCTGGCTGTCGCCGTGGGACGGCTGGCTGCCCGCTGACTCGTGGCTCACTCAGCCCTCGTTTCTCTGGCTGTTCGCCAAGGTCGTGTTCTTCCTGTTCGTATTCCTTTGGTTGCGGGCGACGTTTCCGCGCTATCGCTACGACCAGATCATGCGCCTGGGCTGGAAGGTGTTCATTCCCGTGACCCTGATCTGGATCGGCGTCGAGGCGGTGCTCGCTTACGACCGCATCGGCCCGTGGCACAGGTGAGTCGGCGATGGCGTCACTACGAAATCTAGGCAAGACGCTGCTGCTGACCGAGCTGGCGCGTGGCCTGTGGCTCACGCTCAAGTACTTCGTTGCGCCCAAGATCACGATCCAGTACCCGGAGGAGAAGACGCCGCAGTCGGCGCGCTACCGCGGTCTGCACGCGCTGCGCCGCTACCCGAATGGCGAGGAGCGCTGCATCGCCTGCAAGCTGTGCGAGGCGGTCTGTCCGGCGCTCGCGATCACGATAGAGTCCGACGTCGCTGCCGACGGCACTCGCCGCACCACCCGCTACGACATCGACCTCTTCAAATGCATCTACTGCGGCTTCTGCGAAGAGGCCTGCCCGGTGGACGCCATCGTCGAGACCCGCATCCACGAGTACCACATGGAAAATCGCGGCGAGAACATCATGACCAAGGACAAGCTGCTGGCAGTAGGGGAGCGCTACGAGATGATGATCGCTGCCGACCGGGCGGCGGATTCGCCGTACCGATAACAGAGCTCATCACACCGCGAGTCCCAGGGAAACCCGTGCTCATCTCCATCCTGTTCTACGTGTTCGCAACGGTGCTGGTCGGCGCCGCGCTGGGCGTGATCCTGGCGCGCAATGCCGTGCACTCGGCCATGTTCCTGGTGCTCGCGTTCTTCAACAGCGCCGCGCTCTGGCTGCTGCTCGAGGCGGAGTTCCTGGCCATCGTCTTGGTGCTCGTATACGTGGGCGCGGTGATGGTGCTGTTCCTGTTCGTGGTCATGATGCTCGACATCAACGTGGCGCAGCTGCGCGAGGGCTTCATTCGCCATGCGCCGCTGGCCGCGCTCATTGCCTTCATCATGGTGGCGCAGATCGCGTACGTGATCTGGATCCGCCACCTGGGCCTGCCGATCGATCTGGCGGCGCCCGTGACGCCGCCCGACCAGTCCAATACCGCCTCGCTCGGCCTCGTGCTCTACACCCAGTACGCATACCCGTTCGAGCTGGCCGCGGTCGTGCTGCTGATCGCGATCGTTGCCGCCATAGTTCTCACCATGCGCCGGCGCCCCGGGCACAAGTATCAGGACATCGCGGCCCAGGTAGCGGTGCGCAAGAGCGACCGTCTGCGCGTGGTGCACGTCGAGCCGGAGCCGCGTCCGTGAACATCGGCCTGCCGCACTTCCTGCTGCTCGCGGGCATCCTGTTCAGCATCAGCGTCGCCGGTATCTTCCTGAACCGCAAGAACGTGATCCTGCTGCTGATGTGCATCGAGCTCATGCTGCTCGCGGTCAATTTCAACTTCGTCGCCTTCTCCCACTACCTGGGCGACCTGAGCGGCCAGGTGTTCGTGTTCTTCATTCTGACGGTAGCCGCGGCCGAAGCGGCGATCGGGCTTGCGATCCTGGTGGTGCTGTTCCGCGAGCGGCGCACCATCGACGTCGAAGACCTGGACACCATGCGGGGCTGAGCGTGCAGGGGGTTTATCTCACCATCGTGCTGGCGCCGCTGATTGCGGCCATCGTGGCGGGGCTCGCCGGCCGCGTCGTCGGCCGGCAGGGCGCGCATGCCATCACCATCGGCGCGGTCGGCCTCTCGTTCGTGCTCTCGGCCTACACCCTGTGGCAGATGCTGGTCGGGCGCCTCGGCGTCTACGACGGCACGGTGTACCAGTGGTTCGTCACCGACGGTTTCCAGCTGCAGATCGGATTCCTGATCGACCGCCTGTCGGCCCTGATGATGACGGTCGTGACCTTCGTGTCGCTCATGGTCCACGTCTACACCGTGGGCTACATGCACGACGACGCCGGTTATCAGCGGTTCTTCAGCTACATCTCGCTGTTCACCTTCGCCATGCTGATGCTGGTGATGAGCAACAACTTCCTGCAGCTGTTCTTCGGCTGGGAAGGCGTGGGGCTCATGTCGTACCTGCTGATCGGGTTCTGGTATGAGCGACCGACCGCGAATTTCGCCGCGCTCAAGGCATTCATCGTCAACCGGGTGGGCGACTTCGGCTTCCTGCTGGGCATCGCCGCCATCGCCTACTTCGCGCACTCGCTTGACTACACGGCGGTGTTTCGCGCCGCGCCCCAGATCGCGATGCACACGCTGGCGCCCTGGGAGCCGAACTGGAGCGCGATGACCTTCATCTGCATCAGCCTGTTCGTGGGTGCCATGGGCAAGTCCGCCCAGGTGCCTCTGCACGTCTGGCTGCCGGACTCGATGGAGGGCCCGACGCCGATATCGGCCCTGATCCACGCCGCGACCATGGTGACCGCCGGCATTTTCATGGTGGCGCGCATGTCGCCGCTGTTCGAGTGGTCGCGCACGGCGCTGGCGCTGGTCATATTCGTGGGCGCAACCACCGCGCTGTTCACCGGCCTGCTCGGCGTCGTCAACAACGACATCAAGCGGGTGATCGCCTACTCGACGCTATCGCAGCTGGGCTACATGGCGGTCGCGCTCGGGGCATCGGCCTATGGCGTTGCGATCTTTCACCTCATGACCCACGCCTTTTTCAAGGCGCTGCTGTTCCTCGCAGCCGGATCGGTCATCCTCGCCATGCACCACGAGCAGGACATGCGCCGCATGGGCGGGCTGCGGCGCTACATGCCGATCACCTACTGGACCTCGCTCGTCGGCGCGCTGGCGCTGATCGGCTTTCCGGGGTTCTCCGGTTTTTACTCGAAAGACGCACTCATCGAGGCGGTGCACGAGGCATGGCGCGCGCAGCAGGTACCGTTCGCGGGCTATGCGTACTTCTGCGTGCTGGTAGGCGCGTTCGTGACCGCGCTCTACACGTTTCGGCTGATATTCATGACCTTCCACGGAACGGAGCGCATGGATCAACACACGCGCGAGCACCTGCACGAGAGCCCGTGGGTCATCTGGGTGCCGCTGGTTCTGCTGGCCGTGCCATCGCTCGTGATCGGCGCGCTGACGATCACACCGGTGCTGTTCGGGGGCTATTTCGGCCCGTCAATCCTGGTCATGCCGCAGCATGACGTGCTCGCGCGCCTGGGCGAGGAATTCCGCGGGCCGCTGCAGTTCATACTGGACGCGCTTAAGAGTCCGACCGTGTATCTGGCGCTGGCAGGGGTCGCGACCGCGTGGCTCTTTTATCTCAAGCGACCTGAGCTGCCGGAGATGTTCCGGCGCCGGCTGCCGCTGCTCTATGACCTGCTCGATCACAAGTATTACTTCGACTGGTTCAACGAGCACGTGATTGCGGCCGGGACGCGCGCCATCGGCCGCGGCTTCTGGCAGCTGGGCGACCGGTTCGTCATCGACGGAGTGTTCGTCAACGGATCCGCGCGAACCGTGGACTGGCTGGGCGCGGTGGTCCGGCACCTTCAGTCTGGCTATCTCTATCACTACGCGTTCGCGATGATTATCGGGCTCTCGGCGTTGCTCGCATATCTGCTTCTGCATAGCTGAACTCTGAATTCCACATGGCGCCTCCCAATCATCTGCTCAGCATTCTGATCTGGCTGCCGGTAATCGGCGGCTTCGCGGTTATGCTGCTGGGCGAGCGGCGCATCGCACTCGGCCGCTGGCTCGCGCTCGGGGTGGCGGTGGTCACCTTCGGGCTGAGTCTCTTCCTCTGGTCCGGGTTCGACACCACCACCGCGGCCTGGCAGTTCGTCGAGCGCGCGCCGTGGATCCCGGCCGTGCACAGCGACTACTACCTGGGCATCGACGGCATCTCGATGCCGCTCATCCTGCTGACCAGCTTTACCACGGTGCTGGTGGTCATCTCGGGTTGGACGGTCATCGAGCGTCGGCCGAGCCAGTATTTCGCCGCGTTCCTGATCATGGCCGGCCTCATGATCGGCGTGTTTGCCTCCCTGGATGCGCTGCTCTTCTACGTGCTGTGGGAGGCAATGCTGGTGCCGATGTTCCTGATCATCGGCGTCTGGGGCGGTGCGCGGCGCGTGTACGCGACCCTGAAGTTCTTCCTGTACACGTTCCTGGGCTCGATCTTCATGCTGGTCGCGCTCATCTACATGTATCTCAAGACCGGCAGCTACGACATCGAGGCCTTCTACGGGCTGAGGCTGTCGATGCCGGAGCAGATCCTGATCTTCCTCGCGTTCCTGGCCGCGTTCGCGGTCAAGGTGCCGATGTTCCCGGTTCATACCTGGCTGCCGGACGCGCACGTCGAAGCGCCGACCGGCGGCTCGGTGATCCTCGCCGCTATCCTGCTCAAGATGGGTGGCTACGGCTTCCTGCGCTTCAGCCTGGCGATCACGCCGGATGCGGCCCGCGAGCTGGACTGGCTGATCATCGCCTTGTCCCTGATCGCGGTGATCTACATCGGGCTGGTCGCGCTGGTCCAGCAGGATATGAAGAAGCTGATCGCTTATTCCTCGATCGCGCACATGGGCTTCGTCACCCTCGGCTGCTTCCTGGCCTGGAACATCGCGCTCAGCACCCATTCGCTCGCTGGTGCGACCATGGGCCTGCAGGGCGCCATGGTGCAGATGATCTCGCACGGACTGGTATCGGGCGCGCTGTTCCTGTGCGTGGGCGTGCTCTACGACCGGCTGCACACCCGCGAGATCGGGGCCTACGGCGGCGTCGTCAACACCATGCCGGTGTTTGCGGCGTTCATGGTGCTGTTCGCGATGGCGAATGCCGGGCTGCCGGGAACATCAGGATTCGTCGGCGAGTTCCTCGTGATTCTCGCGAGCTTCCGGGCTAACGTATGGTTCGCATTCCTGGCGGCGATAACCCTCATTACCGGCGCCGCCTACACGCTCTGGCTCGTAAAGCGCGTCATCTTTGGTGCGGTGGCCAACGACGGCGTCGCATCGCTCAAGGACGTCAACGGCCGCGAGTTCCTGGTGCTGGGCGCCTTGGCGGTGGCGGTGCTTGCGCTGGGTATATGGCCCAAACCGCTGAGCGATGTCATGGAGCCGACGCTGCGCCATCTGGTGCAGCTGCTGTCGGCCAGCAAGCTGTGATGCCATGGTGATCAGTCCCGCAATCCGCGCCGATCTCGCGTTAGCCGCTCCCGAGCTGTGGCTACTGGGTGCGGCCTGCGTCATTCTCCTGGTCGACCTGTTCCTGAGCGACCGCACCCGGCAGGTCACTTACCTGCTTGCTTTGGCGGCACTGGTGGCGACCGCCTGGGCGGTCGCTGGTCAGCCCGCCGCTCGCGCCTACGCCTTCGCCGGCATGTACGTCGCTGACGGCGTGTCCAGGCTGCTCAAGCTGGTTGCCTGCGGGACCGTCGCCTGCGTGTTCCTGTATTCCCGCGACTACCTGATCAACCGCGGCCTGTTCAAGGGCGAATACTTCGTGCTCGCGCTCTTTGCCCTGCTCGGCATCTTCGTGATGGCCTCGGCGTCCAGTCTGCTCACCATGTACCTGGGAATCGAGATCCTGGCGCTGTCGCTTTACGCGATGGTGGCTTTCGATCGCGACTCCCCGGTCGCCGCGGAATCCGCCATCAAGTATTTCGTACTAGGCGCGATCGCCTCCGGGTCCATTCTGTACGGCATCTCGATGGTGTACGGCGTGCAGGGCACGTTTTCTCTGACCGATCTGGCCGGTGGCCTGTATCCCGACGTGGCCCGCAACGTGGGACTCCTGTTTGGGCTTGCCTTTCTCATGGCGGGCATCGCGTTCAAGTTCGGCGCCGTGCCTTTCCACATGTGGGTGCCGGACGTCTACCAGGGCGCACCCACGTCAGTGACCCTGTTCCTGACGGCTGCGCCGACACTGGCCTACTTCGCGCTGGCGTTTCGGGTACTCGCCGAGGGCCTCGGTGCCACGGTCGAAGCCTGGCGCGACATGATGATCATTCTGGCCGTGCTGTCGCTCGGTGTCGGCAGCGTGGTAGGGGTCGTGCAGACCAATCTCAAACGCCTGCTCGCGTATTCGACCATCGCCAACATCGGATTCATCCTGCTGGGCCTGCTCACAGGTACCGCCGCCGGATACCGGGCGGCCATGTTCTACGCGATCATCTACGTGATCATGGCGATGGGGTCATTCGCGATGATCGTGCTGCTGTCGCGGCGGGGCTTCGAGAGCGAGCGCATCGATGACTTCAAGGGCCTGGCGACCAAGAGCCCCTGGTTCGCGTGGATGATGCTGTTCCTGATGGTGAGCACTGCCGGTGTGCCGCCGTTTGTCGGATTCTTCGGAAAGCTGTATGTGCTTCAGGCGCTGATCGACGCCGGCCTGACCTGGCTCGCGGTGGTCGCGCTCACGTTCTCTGTGATCTCGGCCTACTACTACCTGAAGGTGGTCAAGGTCATGTTCTTCGACGAGCCCCTGGACCGGACCGCGCTCGAGGCGGGACCGGCGATCAGGTTGCTCGTGAGCGTCAACGCACTTGGTGTGCTGGCGCTCGGCCTTGCCAACACCTGGGTACTCGACGCGGTGACTCGCGCGCTGCCGTAAATCGCCGGTCAGCGCCGGCGGGTGCCGGCGTCCTGGGATCGGCTGCGATCCAGTTCGACGTTCAGGCTGTGCCGGCGGTGCAGGGGGTCGGTGGGCGGCTTCTGCGGGCGACCCTGGATCACCGCCCAGAGCCCCATGAATAGCACCCACACGATGAGGCCGAACAGAACGGCAAACGTCGCACTTTCGCCGGTAATGGGAAACGACGGCAGGAACGCGTCCCACGTCTGGGCGATCGTCTGTCGGTCGTAGTGCATGGCGAGATAGGCCGCCTGGTGGAAAAGATCGGTGTTGAGCGCGCGCAGCGCATCCTTGAGATAGGCGACCGCATCGATCATGGCCTGGATCGCGCGGCCCTCGTCATGGAACGTGCGATCGGTGCTCTGCAGGTGGTACTGGACCAGCGCCTGGAGGCTGCCGCCATGCGAGCGGTTGGCGATTTCCTGAAACGGCGCGAGATCGCGCTCGACCTGTTCCAGCCGCCCGCCCAGGCGCTGCTGGTACTGGGCGATGAAGCTGGGCACGCAACCGCCCGCGATGATCGCGAGCACCAGGACGATCCGATCGAGCAGACCGCGCACGAAAATCAAACGAGCACCTCCCGGCGGGCGGTCCGACCATAGCAGCGCGCAGCCGCGCTGAATAGATCAGGGGCAGTCGGATATAGCCCGGCAGCCTGTCCCGGGTGGTCAGGTCTTGAGAGTGCGCTCCGCGAGCGCGGTCGGCCGGGATGTCAGTGGCGCGCGGTGTCCTGCGCGGCGAACTGAGCCTCGACCGCGGACTCTGCAGCCAGCCAATCCGCGAGTTCGCCACCCGGCGCAAAGCCGCGGCGTTCCGCCAGATAGTAGGCAGCGGTCGCGATCATCTCGTAGCGCGTGGCCTGCGGCACGATCACCCTCTCAGGCACGGCCGGCTTGGCGTCTGGGGTTGGTTTGGCTCGACGCACGCTCAGGGTGCGTCTCGCTTTCTGCGCCGATGCCCCTGGATCGGTCGGCTTCGCCATGGTGTTGCCCTCCGTTGGCTCGATGCGTGTGCCATTTTATGCGTCGTGCGGGCCGCGTGCGCCCCTATTTTCGGGTGTGGGAACAAGCCGCAACTGGGTCGCCTCGCCCGCGTACGACTACCTATTGATGCGCGACAGGCGAAGTCGTTCCATGAGGGCGAGGGCGGAACACCGCAGCAGCGCCCGGAGGAGGAGGGTATGCGTGAACAACTGAACGCGGCGCAGGTCGCCGAATTTCGAGCGGCACTGCGTGCCCGATGGGACGCGCTGTACGGTGTCATACACGCTCACGTGCTCAAGACGGACGAAGACCGCGCGCGGCTGCTCGCGGACCGCGTGCGGGATCAGGAGGACGAGTCGCTGGCGGATCTGATCGTGGATCTCGATCTGGCGGAGATCGATCGCGACATCGAGGAGCTGCGCGAGGTGGAAGCGGCGCTTGAGCGTACACGCGACGGCCGCTATGGCCGCTGCGCCAATTGCGGCGGATCGATTCCACTCAATCGGCTCGCCGCGACGCCGACCGCGACGCGCTGCCACCACTGCCAGGAGGTACACGAGAAGACCTACGCGAGGCCGGCGACACCATCGCTGTGACAGTCGGGTTCCGTGTCCGCAGCCTGGTACTACCAGCAGCCGGGCGTCGCGGCATGATGTGTCCAGCCCACCGCTGGAGGCGGAATCCGTGACCGTCGTTGAGGTCCACGTCAATCGAGCCGCGGTACTGACCCTCTGGGCGAGCGTGGTTGCAGAGCGCCTCGGCTTCGAGCATGCCGAGGCGCTGACGTTGGGCCGGGCGGTCGCAGGCCTCAATGCCTATGCCAAAGGCCGCGCGCTTGGATTGTTTAAGCCGACAGCGCCACAACCGAAGGCGGAGCGGAAAAAGGCTGCGCGTGAGCGAGGCGTCCACGTAGTGGAACTCCTGCATCGTGCCGTGCCGGTCGTGCAGACCGAAACGGGCTTGCGAGCCGTGAGCAAGGGCAAACCGATCGATTCCAGCAGCGTCGAGCGGTACCTCAAAAGCAAGTTCGGCGACGCGCTCGGCGAAACGGTGGAAGCGCTCCAGAAGCTGGCGCGCTCCCGCTCGCCGGAGGCGTTAGCGACCGATGGCTACGCGCTTTACGAGCAGTTTCGGCCGGAGGTACCCGCAGGCGAATCGGGGTGGGGTGCGCAAGGCGCGCTCAACCTGAAGAAGATTCGCTCTCTTGCCTAGAAACGCATGCGGCGCGGTACCGGATTGAGCCTCGCTTGCGCATCGAGAACGACGCAAATAGAATGCGCAGCTCACCTGGTGCGGGGTGGAGCAGTCTGGCAGCTCGTCGGGCTCATAACCCGAAGGTCGTAGGTTCAAATCCTACCCCCGCTACCACTTTGTCCCTGCACGCCTCCAAACGTCCCGGTCGCCTCCAAGAGCGCCAAGCGCTGCCGGTCGTATTCCGCCCATAGCTGGTTGCCCGGCGCCGGGCGCATCTGGATCTTGCCGCCCACGAGCTGATAGGTGCTTACATTCTGTGGCAGGTTGGCAAGAAGTGGCAGTACGCGCCTCAAGAAGCGGGGCCAATCGCAAGCGCTTTAGGAAAACGATGAGGGCTGAAAATACTGCAATCAAACGACCCGGTTGGGTCTGGGTCATCTCAATCTGGTACGTCGTATCGACGGTTTTGTCGCTCGCCACCAGTACACTTCTTCGCACAGGAGCCATTCCGCTGGCTCCGGTGCAACGCGCCTACCTTGAGAGCCTGTCCGCTGTTGATTGGGCGTTTAGTATCGCAATCGCGCTCGTTTACCTTATCGGGGCCGTAGCAATTTTCCTGCTACGAAGAGCCGCTTTCTATCTGTTCACGTTCGCGTTAATAGCCACTATCCTTCAGACGCTGTGGCACGTTGCTACTAAAAGCTATGTCGCTGCGATGGGTGGTGCCGGGGTGGTCGGCATCGGCATGGTTACTGGCCTTGGTTTGGTATTCGCAGTCTGCTTGTACTGCCGCCGACTTATTCGGC
>Ga0187780_10000942_pt1 | contig 21675 bp, 14 predicted proteins | sample 1015_Q2_SP10_20__FD_132429 | JGI IMG/M metagenome (GOLD analysis project Ga0187780, IMG submission 132429) | Tropical peat soil microbial communities from peatlands in Department of Meta, Colombia - 1015_Q2_SP10_20_MG | ecosystem: Environmental > Terrestrial > Soil > Wetlands > Peat | place... | reverse complement strand
CGTTCACTGATGCAGCCCCGTAATACACAAAAGCTGACGGAGCAGTTGTAGTTTGCGGCAGCGGCTTAACTCGCTTCAATTGAGATTGCTCCAAACCACCAGAAAGGGCCTTTTCTGTTTCTTATTTGAAGAAATAACGTCAATCTCGCAACATCTATTGCATCTATGGAACACATCCGACTCGAATGCAGTCGCATTCACTTGCTTAAGAGTGGGACTTACTTTCCAAATTATCCTTGACACCAAATCGCAACAGAATGTTGCTAATTCAGAACGATCTTACGCAATCCTTGCGCGGCGGAATCGTGGCAAATCTCTTGCGTGGACTCGCACTCGTTGGTATGTTCGGTGAGAGGAGTTCAAAGGAGTCGCGCCATGACAGCATCGTTACGCGCACGTGGCAGCAGCGACGGCCAAGGGTATGTCGTCAGAGGGTTCAACGTCAGCGCGTTCTTCGAAGTTGTCGCCGAAGTAGTCGCTGCGCGAAATACAAACTGGAAGCTGCTCGCGAAGGAAATCGGGGTCAGTCCGTCGACGCTCAGTCGTCGAGGCCGCGGAAGGTGCCCGGACGCTGCCACGTTGGCTGCGCTGTCGGCGTGGGCCGGCTTGAACCCCGCGGACTTCGTGGTCGCGTCGAAGAGGCGCACCGCGACGAATCCGCTGGCCGCGATTTCAGGGGTGCTGAGGTCCGATCCCGATCTGGCGCCGAATGCGGTGCAGGCGCTCGAGACGATAATCCGCGCGGCCTACGCGAGCCTGGAGCGAAACAGACGGACCAATGGCCCTGCGGAGAGGGCGGAGCCGCTCGCGGAGCTTGAGAGAGGCTAGGCCGGGGTTCGCTTCAACTCGCCGTACGCGACGTGGATGATGTCCTCCAGGGCGCGCACGGCTTCGGGCGGGAGATTCGGGTCGCTGCGGAGAACACCCGAGATCGCGTGCAGCGAGTCCCGGCCCGAATCGTTCTTCGCCGACTGCGCAGGGTGGCGCGTGTTTCCGACAAAGTCGGCGGGATTAAGCCCTGCCCAAGCGGACAGCACGGCCAAGCTCGCAGCGTCCGGCCGCCGGCCTTGTGCCATTCGCGTGAGCGTCGATGGCGTGATCCCGGTTTCTCTTGCAAGCTGCCTCCACGAGATCCTCTGCGCGCGTACGATTTGCGCCAAGGCGTTGTAGTACGCTTCGGCGTCGAAGCCTCTCGGTTTCTCGCCGTTGTCGCCGTTCGAACGGTTAAGTCTCTGCCTCGCCATAATAATCGCTCACTCTTCGCCGACTCGGCCTTAGGCTAACGTAGCGAGCTTTCGCTGGCCTGACGATTGGCGTGTTTGCAACAGGGCGATACATTCTTGGGGACGGCGCGACGCCAACACGATCAATCGACTGGCGCGCGTTCGAGGGCGCGCGCGAGCGCTTCCGCCAACCGGCGAAAGTCCAATGGTTTGGTCAAAATCTGACTGATGCCGGCCAGTGATGCTTCATGCGCGAGCATCGTGCCGGTGTAGCCGCTCACCAGGACGACGGGAATGTCGCTGCGCAGTTGGCGTAGGTGTGCGGCGAGCTCGGTGCCTGTCATCCCCGGCATCAGGTGATCGAGCACGACCACATCGAAGTGCGCCGGGTCGGCACGGAACTCGGCGAGCGCTTCGGCTGCGCTAGTGAATCCTGCTGGTTCGTAGTTCAACGCTGCGAGCATCTCCTCGGTAAGCAGCATCAGCGGCTCCTCGTCCTCCACGAGCAGGACGCATTGCCCACGCCCTCTCGCCAAAGGTGCCTTCTCTTCTTCCTTCTCCATGGCGGCGGCTGCCGAACGAGGAAGGTAGAGCTGGAACGTGCTGCCCGCCCCAGGCTCACTCGATACGTCTATGGCCCCGCCCAGGTCAGTGACGATGCCGTGCACCAGCGCGAGACCGAGACCCGTCCCCATACCCGCCTGCTTGGTGGTGAAGAAAGGCTCGAAGACGCGCTCCAGCACCGCGGGAGTCATTCCGGACCCGGTGTCTGCCACGCAGAGCCGCACGTAGGCGCCGGCAGGCAGCAGACCGTGTGAGAGCTGTCTGTCTGCCGGCGTATCCAGGACGTCGAGCGTCACCCCGAGCGTTCCCCCCGTCGGCATCGCATCGATCGCGTTCCTGCACAGGTTCATCACGAGCTGGTGCACTTGAGTCGGGTCCGCAATCACGGTGGCCTTACCCACCTCGAGGTGAGGGCGAAGCTCGATGCTCGGGGGGAGCGAAGCTCGCACGAGATCCAACGCCTCGCCGACCATTGCGGACGCGTTTACCGCCGCGGATCGCCCTCTGGCGCTGCGGCTGTACGCCAGAATCTGATCCACGAGCGCCTTCGCCCGATGGGCAGCCGTCATCACGTGTCCCACGTGTCGGCTCAGCGCACCGCCCTCCGCGGCAGTGCTCAGGGCCATGTCTCCGTAGCCGAGTATCGCTGCGAGGATGTTGTTGAAGTCGTGCGCAATGCCGCCGGCCATGGTCCCGATGGCTTCGAGCTTTTCTGCCTGCCGCAGGCGTGAGGCAAGCTTCTCGCGCTCGGCCTCCGCCAACGCGCGCTCGCTGATGTCACGAAAGATGGCGTAGCTCGCGATCTGCCCGGTCGCAGTGACGATGGGCGCACCGAGCAGCGATACGCGCAGCCGTGTGCCGGCCTTGTCTACGCGCTCAGTCTCCTTGCCGACGTGCCGCCCCTGTCCCAGCGATAAGCCGATGCGCCGCGATTCCTGTTTCAAGTCGTCCGGCACGATCAAGTCGCTCAGCAAGCGCCCGCGGGCTTCGTCGGCGGTGTACCCGAACAGACGGGTGAACTCGCGGTTCACGCGCATCACGCTCTCGCCCAGGTCGACCATGACGATGGCCTCGGGCGCGCTCTCGAACAGCTCGTCGAGCAGCGCCCTTTGCACGCCCAGCTGCTCCTCCGCCCGCTCGCGCCGGCGTAGCTGCCGTACCACCAGGCCGATCAGCAGCAACACCGCCAGGCACAGGAGCCCGGTCCGCACGACGCTGTGCAGCGCTTGCGTCCTCCATGCGTCGAGCGCCACCGACTCCTCCACACCAACGCCAACCGACATCGGAAAACCTGGCACTGGCTCCGCCGCGTAGATCTCGCGACGAGCATCGACCAAGTCCATGACGATCGGGGGAACCGCTTGCTTTCCCGGCGGCTGCGGGCGCAGCGAGGATGAATTGGGGAAGATTCGACCAACGGGGGCGCCGGCGTCGGGATAATGGACCAGCAGCTGCCCGTCGCGGCCGAACAAATTGACTGCGCGGCCCGGGCCCAGGGCGACTGCCTCGTAGAATCGATGAAAGTAGCCGAGATCGAGCTCGGCGGCCGCGACCCCCAGGAATTCGCCCTTGGACCCGCGAACGGCGCGGCTCAGCACGATGCTCCACCCGCTGCTGTCTGCGCGACGGAAGGCTCCGGAAATGTACAGACCGGACGCCGCCTCTTCGCGATGAGCCGCCACATAAGGCTCGCCCACGAGCGAGGCCGGCTGCACCGGGAAGCGGGTGGCGTTAGCGGTCAACTGGCCGTCGGCTCCGACCAAGAAAACGTCACGGGCGTACGGAATTGCTTGCGCGCGGTCGCGCAAGCGCTCGTGCAGCAGCCAGCGCAGATCCCGCAGGGAGGCTACCAGCGAGTCGGTGGCCGCGTCGCGGACGATCACGTCGGCCGTTTGCAGCGATCGGGCCATCTGCTGAGCAAGCGAGCGCGCCAGGCCGGCGACCTCTTGCTGCGTCGCCTGGATTGCAAGTTCCCGCCTGTGCGCGGCATCGTACGCAGCAAACACCACCATCGCGCTGATCAACACGGCACCGCCCAGCCACAGCCCTCGCCGGATGCCTACGGTTGGAGAACGAGGCTCGGCCCAGCGCTCACTGTCGTGCACGCGGGGGACTGGCGCGGTGTCGACAAGCCGGTTCATCGAGAGGCATCGCCCTAGGTGCTCTGCAATACCTCCCGGACCGCCGTCAACAGTTCCTGGCATGCAAAGGGTTTGGCGAGCACTCGGCACGCACCCAGCGCCAGTGCTGTTCTGATCGAGGGCGTTTGCCTGGAGCCAAAGGCGGCTGACATGGCGATCACTGGCAGCGCGGGCAATTCGCGCCGTACGGCTACCAGGGTTTCTGCACCGCTGAGGCGCGGCATCTGCATATCGGTGATGAGTAGACGAACGGAGTGGGCGCGAAGCACGGCCAGCGCCGCCTCGCCATCTTCGACCTGGCGTACTCGGTACCCAGCCTCCACCAGCCAATCGCTGACAAGACCACGCGTCAACACGTCGTCGTCGGCCACCAGGATGTCGCTCACGGAATCACCTCACATTTGCCGTAACCGGGCCGGCTAACACAGGCCGCACAAAACGTACAGCTTCCGTCGCGCGGATTACGTGAGAATGTCTGGGCAACCCCGCTGCACTACAGGCTGAAACCGAGCTACAGGAGATCTAAAGGACCTCACACGCGACATCCGGTCAGGGAAGCGAGTCGACTTTGGCGGCAAGATAGTATCCGGCGCCGCGCTGAGTTCTGATGAGCTGCGGGTGTCTCGGGTCGGATTCGATCTTTCTGCGCAAACGCAGAACCTGCACGTCGACGCTGCGATCGAACACATCGTCGTCGACAACGCCGTGACTCATTTCCAGGAGTTGATCTCGACTGAGGACGCGCTCTGGAGCGCCCAGCAGAGCGGTAAGCAGCCCGAATTCGGCGTGGGTCAAGTCAACCCGCTCTCCTCCGGGCGACGTGAGGCGACGCGTGCGCAGATCCAGTTCCCAGCCGGCAAAACGGCGCGCGCGGGGAGCGTTGCCAGGCTCAGGCACCGCATGAACCTGGGCACGCCGCAGGATGGTGCGAATGCGGGCGAGCAGCTCACGTGGGTTGAACGGCTTGGTCAGGTAATCGTCAGCACCCAGCTCGAGGCCCATGATACGGTCCACATCGTCGCCATGGCCGGTCAAGATGATGATCGGGATGCCCGACTGTGCGCGCAGCCTGCGCGCAATGCTCATTCCGTCCTCCGTTGGGAGTTTGAGGTCGAGGACGATGAGATCCACGACGCTCTCGCTGAGCGCCTTGTGCATCGCGACGCCATCGGCAACCCCCGTGACCCGTATCTCGCGCTGGCTGAGGTAATCGGCCAGCAGCTCTCGAATCGTGGGGTCGTCATCGACCACGAGGATATGGGGTGTAGCGCTCATCCGATGTTTCGCACGGAACAGATGGATGGTGCGAATCCGATCGATGCGGCGCAGTTTCCGTGCCCACCACCATCGCGCGTGAGCGCCGTACAGGTGACGCGCGAACCGGGTAATGGAATCAAAATGATGCTAGCCAACTCGCGAGCGCACTCGGACCATCGCCGAAGATCTGCGTGAAGACTGTTGGTTCATATGCACAACGATTGCCACCGAATGGTTCAATTGCACCATCACTTCAGCGGGTCTTCCGGGGCCAGCACTCGACGGAAGGCGGCCACGACGGCGGGTTGCGGCTGACGGATCGGCGGAATGGATTGATATTCCTCCCAGCCTCCGCCAAGCCCCTTGTAGACCGCGACGAATTGCTCGGCGGCGCTCATCTGAGCGGAAGCGTATTGAGCGGCGAGATCGTACTCCTGCCGCTGGGCATCGACGACGTTGAGATAGTCGGTCAAGCCCCGATCATAGCGCTGCGTTGCGAGGCTGACGGCGCGCTGACTGGCCGACAGTGCATCGCCCAGATTGCGCAAGCGATCCTGCTGTGCGGCGTAGCCGTTGATCGCGTTGTCGACCTCCTGCACTGCATTCAGGACGGTTCGCTTGTAGTTGACCAGGATTTCATGCGACCGAAGATCAGCCACGTCCACCAGCGCATCCAGCGTGCCGAAGTCCAGCAGAGGCCAAGTTGCCAGCAATCCAGCCGACCAGATGTCCTTGGTCTTTACTGGAGTCACTCCGAGCCCTTGCCCTTGAACTCCTGCACCCGCCGTAATGGCAACGCGCGGGAAGAGGTCGGCGGTAGCGACGCCGATGCGGGCCGTGGCGCCTGCGAGTTGGCGCTCGGCCTCTCGAATGTCCGGCCGGCGGCGAATCACGTCGAGGGGCAAGCCCGCGTCCACCCTTTCCGGCACCTGTGGGACCGCGCCGGGCTTCTCGAGCTCCTTGGCTATGTCCTCGGGAAACTGACCCAGCAATACCGCAATGGCGTACTGCGCTGCATTGATCTGCGCCTCGAGCGGGACAACCTGAGACTGGAAGGTCGAGAGTTGGCGTCGCGCCAGAGTCACGTCCAGCTCGTTGATGATGCCGCGGTCGAAGCGAGCCTGTTCCAGATCGAGCGATGTCTGCGCGCTCTTGATGTTTTGCCGCAGCACTGCAAGCTGCATCTGAAGACCGCGCAGATCGACGTAAGCGCGCACCACGTCGGCAACCACCGTGATCAGCACCGCATTGCGCGCGGCGGCCGCGGCCTGCGTGTCGTAGTGGACCGCCTCGATCGCGCGGCGGTACTTGCCGAACAGGTCAAGCTCCCAGGCTGCGTCGAACCCGGCGATGTAGTTGATCTGCTGCAAACCTGCGGTGTTGGACGCAGCGTTCAGCGGAGGCGAGATGCGCCCGCGCGCGAGATTGCTGCCGGTGCCTCGAGCGCCGCCCGCGCTCGCCTCCAGGTTGGGAAGAGCGATCCCGGTGATCGCGACCTCGAACGTTCTCGCCTCCTGCAATCGGGTAAGGGCGATCTCGAGGCTGGGATTCGCTTTGATTGCACGCTCGATCAGCGAGTTCAGCTCAGGGTCGTTCAACGCGCTCCACCACCTGGCGATATCGATGGCTGAGCTGGCCGGACTGGCTTTGCCTTGCGCCGCGGTGAACGCCTCAGGCACCTTCATCTTCGGTTCGTGATAATTGGGTCCGACCGCGCAGCCGCAGACGCACACAACGACCGCGATGCCGGACGCGCGAAGGAGATGCACCTCGAACCTCTTAACGGCCTTGCGCCGCGCTGTTGGGTGCACCGCTCGCGGACTCGTTGACGGACACCTTGTCTCCCTCGCTGATCTGGCTGCTGATGTTGAGGGCGACCCGCTCGCCGGAAGAAACCCCGGATCCGAGCTGGACCACATTGCCGTCGTCCCGGGCGATGGTGACCTGGCGGAAGCTCACGCGACCGCTGTTATCGACCACCGCGACCTGAGGCCCGCTCGCACGAAACATGAGTGCCGCCGCGGGGACCTGCACCAGATCGTCGGTTTGAAGCTCGAACGCCACGTCAACGTACATTCCAGGAACCAGCGCCTGGTCTGGATTGGGGAGATCGATCTCCACACGTAGCGTGCGAGCTTGCGGGTTGATCGCCTGCGCCGTTCGGGTGATCTTGCCGTTGAACACCCGGTTCGGCAGATTGGCGGCGCGGACCTGCACCGGCACGCCGACTTTCATCAGCTCGCCGGCGGCGCTCTGCGGCACGTCGACGAACACGCGCATGGGATCGTCCTGGCTCATCCGGTACAGAGGCGAGTTGCCGGTCGTGCTGCCTGCGGTGACGAGATTGCCGATGTCGATCCGGCGCTCCGTGATCTTGCCGTCGTAAGGCGCCGTCACCTGCTTGAATTGCGTCATGGCCACGAAGTGATCCACCTTCGCCTGGTCGAGCGCGACTTCCGCGCGCGCAGCGTTGAGCTTTGCCACCGCGCCGTCATAGTCCGCTTTCTTCGCTTCACGCTCCTGCTCGGAAACCACGCCTTTGGGCGAGTCGCGCCAGCGCTCATAGGTCGTTCTGGTGAACTCCGCCTCCGATTCCCTCACCTTCACCTGTGCTTGGGCGGCCGTGAGCTCGGCCCGGGCGGCGGTGAGCTCGGCGTCCAATTCGGGCGTGTCGATCGCTACTAGAGTTTGGCCCCGGTGGACGTGGTCGCCGATATCGACGTACCACTTCGCGACGTAGCCGCTCACGCGCGCGTAGATGGTGCTCTCGTACCACGCGGCGGTCTGGCCGGGCAGCGTGAGCGGGCGCGTGCCTCCCGCTGTGCCGGCGAGGATCACGTTGACGGGCGGCGGGCGGGAAGCCGCTTCCCGCGTGGCGCTGGCGAGCTCGCTGCGGGCTGACGCCTTGATGAAATGCACAACCAGGAAACCGATCAGCAGCGCAATCGCGACCGCCGCCGCAGAGATCTTGACCCTGCGGTCGGTGCCGGGGGCAACCTTGGTCGAGACGCCCTGCTCCTGCAGCAGGTCGGCCTCGTATCCCTCGTCGGAGCCAAAGCCCGGGGCCTCGGCCGCGCCGCTGTGCTGCGGCGAGCGATCAGCTGGCCGCATGCCAAGTCCTCGTTGTTGAAGACCCGGATGGCACCGAGGTCTGGCGACGCAGCAGCCGGTACATCGTCGGAACGAAGACCAGCGTCGCGAACGTGGCGAACAACAGCCCGCCGATGACAGCACGCGCCAGCGGTGCGTTCTGCTCCCCGCCCTCGCCCACGCCCAGTGCCATCGGAACCATGCCCAGGATCATCGCGCCTGCGGTCATCAGGACCGGGCGCAGCCGCGTATATCCGGCCGTGACCGCCGCCACCATTGGATCATCCCCGGCCTGCATGCGCTGATTGGCGAAGGTCACGACCAGGATGCTATTCGCGGTGGTGAGGCCCACGCACATCAGCGTTCCCATCAACGCTGGAACGCTCAGGTGAGTTTGCGTCAGGAACAGCATCCACATGACTCCACCCAGCGCAAAGGGCACGGCCATCAGCACGATCAACGGGTCGAGCCAGCTCTGGAAATTGATGACCAGAAACAGGTAGACCAGCACGACAGCCAGAGCAATTCCCGAAAACAGCCCGGCGTAGCTCTCCCGCATCGTCTCGACCTGGCCGCTCAGCTTGACGGTGATCGCGCGCGACGCCTCGGGCCGGTCCGCCTCGATGACCTTGTCGATGTCGGCCGCAGCCGAAGCGAGATCACGACCCTGAACATCCGCGTGCACGTCGAACACCGGCCGGATGTTGAGCTGAGAGGTCACCATCGGCACCGTCGCGCGACCGAACTTGGACATGTTCATCAACAGCTGCGCCTGCTCCCCCCCGCCGCCCGCGGTCACCGGCATGGTCCACAGATCGTGTGTCGAGTCGATGCGGTAGGTCGGGAGCTGAACCACCAACGGATAGCTGACTCCGTTGCGCGGGTCGACCCAGAAGTTGGGCGCGGTCTGCGCGCTGGAATTGGTCGCCACCAGCACGTTGTTCGCTGTGACCTGCTGCGATGTGCCGAGCTCGGTTGCCAGTGCGCGGTCGACGTCGACCGTCAACGCCGGTGCGTCGGGCACCTGGAAAACGTGCGAGTCCACAACGCCCGAAACCTTCTGAAGATCACGCGCGAGCTTGGCGGCAAGCAGATACGCCTCGTCGTTGCGCGGGCCGGAAACCCGGATGTCGATTGGAGCGGGCTGGCCGAAGTTGAGCACCTGGTCGACGATGTCAGCGGGCTGAAAGAAAAACTGCAGGTCCGCGAAGCGCGCGGGCAGCTGGCGGCGCAGTGCGGCGACCAGCTCGGCGGTCGGTGTGTGCTTCTCCTTGAGCGAGATGAGGATCTCGCCGTCCATCGGTCCCACGGTGGCGGAATCGCTTAGAGCGATGTTGATCCCGCTATAGGGTAGTCCGATGTTGTCCAGGACGACTTCGATCTGGTCGTTACCGACGATGCGTCGGATGGCCGCCTCCACATCGGCGAAATATTCCTGCGTCCGCTCGAGCCTGGTGCCGGGTGGAGCGCGCACGTGAAGCCGCATCTGACCCGCATCGACCTCCGGGAAGAAGTCACGGCCGAGCGCGGGAAACAGGAGTAACGAAGCAAGCATCAGGAACAAGAAGAAAGCGACGGTCGGCAGCGGCCGTGATAGCGCCCAGGCGACAGCGTTGCGGTAGCTCTCACGGAAGGCATGAAAGCCGCGCTCGAAGCTGTGGTGGATAGCGCTGAACGGCGTTTTCCAGCTTCGGGCTCCGGAGCGACGCGTGTAGCTTGGCGCATGGTGCGCGGTCGATGTGCGCATCAGGTACTTGAACAGCACCGGCACGAGCGTAAAGGACAGGGCCAGGCTCGCAACCAGCGAGACGCACACCGAGACGGACAACGGCGAGAACAGGTATTTGGCCGTTCCCTGGAGCAGGAACACGGGCACGAACACGATGCAGATGCACAAAGTCGACAGGAAGGTCGGGACGCCGACCTCGCCGGCCCCGTGAACGATAGCGGTCTCCAGAGGCTGTTTAAGGCCCAGGTGGCGCTCGATGTTCTCGATGACCACCGTGCCGTTGTCAACGAGAATTCCGACAGCCAGGGCGAAGCCGCCCAGCGTCATCGTGTTGAGCGTTTGGCCACCGACGTACATCGCCAGGACGGCCGTGATGATTGACAGCGGGATGGACGCCATCGTGATCAAGGTGAGACGCCAGTTGCCCAGAAACAGCAGGATCATCAGGGCGGTCAGACCGGCGGCCATCATCCCGCCCATCAACACGCTGTTGAGAGCGGCTTTGACGAAGACGGACTGATCGAAGATCGTCTTGACCGAGACTCCGTGGGGTATCACACGCTCGATATCCGGCAGCGCCCGTCTGACGCCGTCGATCACCGCGAGCGTCGACACCCCGCCGGTCTTGCGGATCGACATGAGCGCACCGGGTGTCCCATCGACGGCGACCGAGTTTGTCTGGACCTGAAACCCGTCGTGCACGGATGCCACATCGCGCATGAAGACGGTCTTGCCATCCACCTCCTTGATCGGAAAAGCGTTGATGGTTTCGATGACGTCCGGGCTGTTGTTCATCGACAGGGTGTAGTCCTTGGCTCCGATCTTCACGTCTCCGGCAGGCAGGATGACATTCTGGCGCTCCAAGGCCTGGCTCACGTCCGAGGGCGACAAACCGCGCGACTGAAGTGCGCGCTGGTCGAGATCCGCCATGATCACGCGCGGCTTGCCGCCGTAGGGATAAGGAACTTCGGCGCCGTGCACAACGGCGAGACTCGGTCGGATGATGTTCTGGCCCAGGTCGTTGAGCTTGGTGTCCGGCAGAGTGCCGCTTGACAAACTGAGCTGGATGATGGGAACGTCGGTCGCGCTGTAGCGCAGCACCAGCGGCGGCGTGATGTTGCGCGGCATGTACTTGAGCACCACCAATGCGCTGCTCGCCAGTTGCGACACGGCGCGCGTCACGTCGGCGCCCTCGTGCAGGTAGACCTTCTCGACACCCACTCCCACGTAGCTCGTGGCTTCGATTCGAGAAATATCGTCGACCAGCGACGCGAGCTGCCGCTCGTGCAGGGTCAGGATGCGGTTCTGCATGTCCTGCGCGCTCATCCCGTTGTAGGTCCATACGACGCTCACCACCGGAATGTCGATCTCCGGGAAGATGTCGACGGGCATGCGCAGCGCAGCACCTGCACCCAGCAGACAGATCAGGATCAGGACGGCCGCGATGGTGTACGGCCGTTTGAGCACGAATTGGACGAACTGCATTGACCCCTCTACCCGTCAACGGGCGGCTCGTCCTGTTGGCAGCATCCATTCGACAATGAATGCCGCGGGCAGGACTGCATGTGCATAGCATGCGCCGTGCCTCGATGAATAGTACATTGAAATTCAGGCGGAAATAGACGCGGCGTGAGCCTGAGCCCGCGCCGGGTTGGTTGATTCAAACCAGCCAACCGAGTCGCCCGGTGGATTTAAACCGGGCGGGTGCTAGCGACTTGTACGTCTAGGTGGCGCGGCGTTGCGGCGTTGCGTCGGTGCGCAGGCGAGAGCGCTCCGAGCAAGCCGAGCCCGACTGCGAGAGCAGCTAACCGCCTGGCTTCAGATAAGCCGCCGGCGCCGGCTGCCACGGATAGTAGCGGAAGCTCAGCATGACGATGTTGTTATTGGTGCTAGGAGCGCCGCCAGTTCCGGAGAAGGTGTTCCGCGAAAGATAGGAGTAAGACGCGCCCAGCTCCATCATGCCCGCCTTGCCCTGATAGAACTTCCACCAGCTGCCGAGCTGGACCTGCCAGACGTTGGACGTATCCGCTTTGCAGCTGGTCCACACCGCGGTTGGCGTCGCAAAGCAGTCTTTGGTGTCAACATGCGGATTCCCGTATCCAAAGTTTCCTCCGTAAGGGGCTGCGTTGAGGATTCGCTCCTGGCCGCCATACAAGTACAGATCCCATTTCTCGTCCGGATGCGCCACCAATCCGAGAAGCCAATCCACCCCCGGGAGTGGCTGCAACTGACCGTTCTGCTTGAGCGTCGCATCAGGCAGCTGCGCCGAACCGTAGCGCCCGATCCCCGTGCCCCAAAGAAAGCTCGCCTGAAAATCAACCTTCTTGGCAAGCACCGGAAGGATCATGGCACCACCGACTCCGCCACCCCAATTGGTCGCATTTCCACCGTTGATGTTGGAGGTGAATGCGCGCCCGACCCCATAAAGCTCGTAATGGCCAAACCCAGGATCCAGTGCCCCTTTGAGGATCATGTCCGGTACATAGCCCGTCGTATACGTGGCCAGCGGGCTTGTCGACGGGAAGGCGGCACCGTTGTTGAGCAAACCTCCCGAGCCGCCGGGGTTGGCGTAACAGACGGAGGTTTGACAGGTCGGGATCGTGGCTGTGCCCAGCGGTTGTGCATCGGCGGCGACGATTGCCTGTTCACTTTCGACCGAGAACCCCAACGAGAACTTGTCGCTCCACTCCTTCACTACTCTCACTTGCGCATTGCGTGACCAGTTGAAACCCACCGTGTACTGTGCATCGATGGTGTACGGGATGTTCTCTTGCCTGGGCGTCATGTCCGCCTTGTTCATCGTCAGCAAGCTCCACGCCTGGCCAGCGAGGATATACGTTCCCCAGTCGCTGCGCGCATAGGTGAGGTAGGCCTGGCGCAGACGCGGAACGTAGCTGTTGCTCTCGTTCGAGTTCGAGGTCACACCGACGCCTAAGAAGTCGGCTTCGAAGTAGCCTGCCACCGTTGTGTCTTGGTCCGCGTCGCCGGTTGCCAGCAAACTCAGACGGCTCTGCCGAGCTGATCCACGTGTCTCGGGTATGTTGTAGTTAGGATTGCTCGGCAGCGGAACGCCCCCGTTGTAGCTGGAATTCACGTCGGCGATCTCGTTCCGCATTCGAAAGATGCCAGCGGCTTCTATGAAGCCCCCCACCTTCAACTTGACGCCGCTCTCCTCCGCCTTGGGCGCCTCCTTCGGCGCCTCGGCAGGCTGTGCCGGTTGACCCGCCTTCTTTTTTAGCGCGTCATATTGTTCCTGAGTTATGGTCCCGTTCTGGAGTAGCGTGTCCAGAAGATCATCATTGGCGTTCTGCTGGGCTAACAGCGCACGACTGGACACGGCAATGAACGCGGAGACGAGCATAATCAGCATGGCGCGATACAGCTTGCGGGCCTGGCGACGAGGTAAATTGGCCGCGGGCGTGAGCGACAACATATAGTTCTCCCGGATAGCGGAGGCTGTTCGCTGTCGCATTCACTGTAAATCTCACCGTGTGCTGCACTTGCGTGAGATTGTCGCCCCGACAGCTTCGGCGTCGGAGATCGATTGTGCGGATGCGGAATGACAATTCGAACAAGAGTAAGGCACCGATTGTCGTTTTTTCCAAGGAACGAATATGACATTTGCGATATTCACTTCACACGCAAGTTCATGCTCCGGGACGGGAGCGACAGGCGGACCAATGGGGTTGCGTCCCTTCTAGACCGAAGGGATGGACTCGCGGGTGGCAGGCGCCCCAACGTCATAAGGCGCAACCGCCGACAGATCACGACGCTATGCTGGAGAGCAGTTGCGGGGGGTGCCGGGTAGGACTATGGGGCTATCAGTAGTAGCGCCATCCCGGACCGCGCCCCTGCTGCAAGTTCAGCGTCATGCCCTTTGCTACCGCCTCAGCGCGAGTGCTGACGCCGAGCTTGCGGAACATTCGCTCGAGGTGGGTGGCGATGGTCGGCTCGCCGATGCCGAGCAAGCGCGCGATCTGACCATTCGTCTTGCCTTTGCCGACCCAATTCAGGATTTCGACTTCGCGCGGCGTCAGCACACCGTGAATCCGGTCCGCTCGACTATATACCGGATCGGGCTCTCCGCACGCTGCGTGCAACCAGGCTGCATATAGATGCGGCAGCCACATTCTGAGGACATGACGCGTGTGCGGACCGTCGAGCGCGGACAGCTTGAAGAAAGCAAAGAAGCACCACGGCTTGCCATCCAGCCCCGCAAACCCGTCGGCCGCGACATTGCGCAGGCCAAACCGCTCGATTTCTCCGAGCATCCACTCAGCCTCCGGCGGCGCACCCGGCTCGGCGGGCCCGCCTAACAGGATGGGTTCATGCCCACCTTGTTCCCAGGTTTTCACCAGGCTGCGAAGCAGTCCTTCATCAGGGCGAGAAAGCTCTCTGAATCGGTCTTCAGCGATCGGATAGCTGGCGATCCAATCGAACTTCAACGCGCCGGCAGGAGGGCACGCGAGCGCGCAAATGAGCACTTCGTGAGGGAGGAACCCCTGGAACGTACCCTGCACCCACGAGAAGAACTGCGGGCGCGTCTTGATTGCAATTGCCGTTCTTACGTTGAAGAGCAGACGCTCGACGTGGACCGGATCAATCGACAGCGCTTCGCTTTCCATCCCGGCATCTGCCCTGCTGTTTGCGGCAGCTCCTTGGTCCACCCGTAACGATTGCATGCGATGCTAGTTCGCCTGCCTGAATCCGACTTTCGACAAATCTTCTCGAACGACGCTCGCGTTCACCGAAGCAACAGGCAACAATGTCGAGCATCCGCATAGCACGAGGCGGGCCACCCGTTCGCTCACTGCGTGCGACTGGAGTACGTCGAAGGTCCACTGGTTGATTCAAACCGGTTCCGGCCAAAGTGGCGGTGGATTTCAACCGTCGATCGCGAGTGGCGATTGGTTGCAGGGCGCACGCATCGCGCACCCGATAGAGCGCAAAGCCTGGCTGCGGTTCGAGCTGCATCATCAGATGGTGGCGTTGGCACAGACTCTGCCTGGAAAGGTACTCACTTCCCACGCCCGCTGAAGGCCGCTGGCAGCTCTCTAACACGCCGCGCGGACCACGGCATCAACTCCCCGCGGCCCTTCGAAGCCTGACGGAGAAACTTGGCCTAAAATGTTACGAGACGCAGACATACGCGCGATCTCGATGAAGTCCTTGCTGCTGCGGCCAACTCGCTTGGTGGCGTTCGTGCTGGTGCTCGTGCTGACACTGGCGCTGGGCGCGCTGTCTCTATTCACTTGGCTCGACTTCAAGCGCATCGAGTCGATCCGTTCACACGAGAATCGCACCTTCTTGCTCGAAGAAAGCCGGAGAATCCTGGAGGAAGTTCAACTACGCGTCGTCATGGGCGCGTCTTCTCCGGACCGCATCCAGCTGGAGGCCGTGCGCTCGCACCTGGCGCAGATCCCGATAAAGGGTGGCCCGGTAGGCACGTACATGCGAGAGCACCTCGAGCGGCTCGATCAGCTTCTCACTCAGGCCGAGACGCAGCCCGGAAACGCCGTGCGGCCCGCTGTCGCGGTCCTGGGCGAGATGCTGGAAAGAGAGAACCGAATCCAGTTCGACCTCCTGGACACGGTCTACGCCGACATCCGCCTGGAGTTGCGTCTAGCTATGGCCGCGCTGGTGGGCTTCCCCGCCATGGTATTGCTGACGCTGTGGGCGCTGCGTCAGCATGTGTTCCGCCCCATAGCGGATCTCAAGGAGTTTCTCGCACGCCTTGCCAACGGGGACTTCAGGGCTGTCTCCGTCACGCATATCGATCCGCTGCTGGTTCCGCTGTTCCAGAACTACAACCAGATGGTCAACCGCCTCCAGCAGCTGGAGCAGGCGAATCGCCAGCGCACCATGTCGCTCGAGCAGGAAGTGCGCGCGGCGACGCAGGCTCTGCTGCAGCAGCAGCAGAGCTTGTCCCGCGCAGAGCGCCTCGCTGCGGCGGGCGAGGTGTCTGCCACTCTCGCGCATGAGCTTCGCAACCCGATCGCTGGCATTCAGCTCAGTCTCGAAAATCTGCGGCGCGACGTTCCGGATGCGGCGCTGGGCGAACGCCTGGACATGGCGGTCGTGGAGCTGCGCCGGCTTACGCGACTGTTGAATGGATTACTGCAGCAGTCCAGTCACGTCCCCGAGCCGCCTCGGATGGTGAGCGTGCATCGCCTCGTGCAGGAGCTCGCCACGCTGATCCGCTACCAGTTACCGCCCAACGTTCGGCTCGTCACGCATGCCCCTCAGGAGTTGAGTTGCCGAATCCCCGAGGACGGGATCAGGCAAGCAGTGCTCAACCTGGTACTCAACGCGGTCGCAGTGCTGGGCGACAGTCCCGGCACGGTGACGATCGATGTCGACTATCGTGACGGAGCCCTGTGCGTCCAAGTGCTGGATGATGGCCCTGGGTTCCCACGGGAGATGCTGGCAGGAGGTATCCGGCCTTTTGTCACCTCCCGCGAAGCCGGGACCGGGCTGGGGCTCGCCATCGTGAGGCGCTTCGCGCGGGACCTCGGCGGTGAGCTGAGCATCGCCAACCGGCCGCCACGGGGAGCCTGCGTGACGCTCACTCTGCCTTGTGCCCGAGAGGATGCCCGACACGCTCTTGCTGATTGAAGATGAGCCGTTGCTGAGCGGCGAGCTCACGCGGCACTTCCGGCGCGAGGGCTTCGAAGTCCTTACCGCCGGCACCCTGTCCGAAGCCAAACGGCTGATCGTGCAGGACGAGGTGCAGCCGCTGGTGGTGATCTCCGACATGAGCCTCCCGGACGGTAACGCGCTCGATCTGCTCGAAGCCATCCGCTCCGAGGCGAAGGGTGGGGAGTGGCTGTTTCTGACCGGCTATGGTGGCGTGGCGGACTCGGTGCGCGCGCTGCGGCTCGGCGCCTACGATTTCCTCGAGAAACCGTGCGAGCTGGACCGGCTCGACCTGGTCGTGGCGGGCGCACTGCGCAGCGCACGCGCCCAGCGCCAGCTGCGCGAGCAGGCGGCAGCGGAGAACCGCCGCTACAGCCCAGCCGCTTTCGTCGGTCGCAGCGAAGCCGCGCGCTCGGTGCGCGAGCTCCTCGCGAAACTGACGCCCGCACCCATCAGCTCGCTGCTCTTGACCGGAGAGACCGGGACAGGCAAGGGCCTCGCGGCGAGGATCCTGCACTACAACGGCACCCGGCGCGAAGGCCCTCTGGTCGAAGTCAACTGCGCGGCACTACCGCACGATCTGCTCGAATCGGAGCTCTTCGGGCACGAGCCGGGCGCGTTCACCGGAGCCAAGGGACGGCGGCGGGGGCTGATGGAGCAAGCGCACGGCGGCACCATCTTTCTCGACGAGATCGGAGAGCTGAGCGCAGACCTGCAAGCGAAGCTGCTCACGGTGATCGAAGACCGCCGCCTGCGCCGCCTGGGCGGCACGGGCCAGGTCGAGATCGACGTCCAGGTGGTGGCGGCGAGCAACCGTGAGCTGTCCGAGCGGGTCCGCGCCGGGGCTTTTCGCGGGGACCTGTTCCACCGCATCACGGTGTTCACGCTCCATCTGCCGACCTTGCGCGAACGCAAGGAAGATCTCGATGATCTCGTCCCGATGTTCATCGCGGAATACAACGCAAAAGCAGGCAAATCGGTGCGCGTCATTCGCGACCGGGCCTGGGCGGCCCTGCGCGCCCACGATTGGCCCGGCAACGTCCGCGAGCTGCGCAACGTAGTGGAGCGCTGCGTGCTGCTCGCCGACGCGCAGACCTTTGCCGACGAATGGCTGCAGCTGCGGCCCTCTTCCGACGCCACGCTGCCCGAAGCTTCGGCCGTCACCGACGGACTTCAGATTCGCCTGCCCCTGGACGGGAGCCTGAGCCTGGAAGAGATGGAGCGCAGGATCGTGAGCGAAGCGCTGGAGCGCGCAGACCACAACGTCACCGCTGCTGCCCGGCTGCTGGGCACGTCACGAGAGACGCTACGCTATCGCGTGAATAAATACGGGCTGAAGTCCTCGGACTGAACTGGGTGGCGTCGGCCTCTTCGAATCAGGGGCGTTGGTTCAAATCACCCAATCCTTTGGCCGGTGTTGGTCTAAACGAACCGGTGGTTCTGGGTTTCCTACTCAAGCGGCATATCTCGTAGGGCAACAGAATCCACGCAAACACAGCGGAATGGCCTGCGTGCAGAGGCCTCGGGCACGCTTATCGCCTTGTGACAGGCGTTCGAACACCGCGCGCTTCACGTGGATCTGACTCACACCTCGCGTCGACCCACGCGAAGACGTAAGCGGAAGAACGTGAACCAACGCTTCGCATCCTATTTTGGGGGGGACCTCTCAATGATTTCGCAGATCCGCACGGCGCTGGGTATCGACGCACTGAGACTTCACAGCAGGTCGAAATGGATACGCCTAGGCATAGCGTTGCTCGTGTCTCAGGCAGTGATCTTGCCGGCGCGGGCGGCAGACATCATGGTGGCCGCCGCCTCGAGCCTGGCCGACGCATTCACCGAAATTGGCGCGGCGTACGAAAAAACGACGCCGAATACGCATGTTTTGTTCAACTTCGCTCCGTCCGGCGAGCTGTTGAAGCAGCTCTTGGATGGCGCGGCCGAAGATGTCTTCGCCGCCACCGGCCCGGCAACAATGGATCGGGCCGAGAAGGAGAAATTGATCCTGCGCTCCTCCCGCGCCAACTTCGCCGCGAACAAGCTGCTGCTGATCACGCCAATCGATTCGAAGCTAGAGGTGAGCGAGCTTAGAGACTTGACCAGTCCCCAGGTGCACACGATCTCCCTGGGGACACCCGAAACGGTTCCCGCAGGCCGCCATGCGAAGGCAACCCTCGAAAGGACGGGCTTGTGGCGCGAGGTGTCTCCGAAGCTCGTGTTCACTCAGACGGCAAGGCAAAGTCTGTATCAGGTGGCCCGTGGCGAGGTCGATGCGGGTCTCGTCTACGCCACCGAGGTGGCAAATTCCCGCGTCAAGGTGAGAACGGTGATAGAGGTCCCGCTCGACAATCCCATTGTCTACTCCATCGGCGCACTCTCGGGGACGGGCAACGAGCACCGGGCGCTCGGATTCATCGCGTTCGTCCAGTCGGAAGCTGGTCAGGCAATCCTGGCGAAGCACGGTTTCCTGAAGCTCTGAGAAGAAAAATCCCGCGCACCGTTTCCAGTGCGCGGGATTTTCGTCTCTGGTCTCGCGTCTGTCAGGCGCTCGTCAATGCGTCCTGTTGCGCCTGGCCGAGCGTCCGGTCAAGACTCGGTGTCGAGGAAGCTGCGTAGGCGCTCCGACCGCGACGGGTGGCGCAACTTGCGCAGGGCTTTCGCCTCGATCTGGCGGATGCGCTCGCGCGTGACGTCGAACTGCTTCCCGCCCTCTTCCAGCGTGTGGTCGGTTTTCATCTCGATGCCGAAGCGCATGCGCAGGACCTTAGCCTCGCGCGGAGTGAGCGTGTCCAGAACCTCCTTGGTGGCGTCGCGCAGGCTCGTGTACACCGCAGCCTCGACCGGCGCCATGGTGCCCTGATCCTCGATGAAATCGCCCAGATGCGAGTCGTCGTCGTCGCCGATCGGCGTTTCCATCGAGATCGGCTCCTTGGAGATCTTGAGGATCTTGCGGATCTTTTCTTCCGGCATCTCCATCTTGGTCGCGAGCAGCGCGGGATCGGGCTCCTGCCCGGTCTCCTGCAGGATCTGGCGCGAGATGCGGTTCATCTTGTTGATGGTTTCGATCATGTGCACCGGGATGCGGATAGTGCGCGCCTGGTCTGCGATCGATCGCGTGATCGCCTGCCGGATCCACCACGTAGCATAAGTCGAGAATTTGTACCCTCGGCGATACTCGAACTTGTCCACCGCTTTCATCAACCCGATGTTGCCTTCCTGGATCAGATCCAGGAACTGCAAGCCGCGGTTGGTGTACTTCTTCGCGATCGAGATCACCAGGCGCAGGTTCGCTTCGGTCATCTCGCGCTTGGCGCGCCGCGCCTTGGCCTCTCCGGTCGACATCTGGCGATTGATCTCTTTCAGATCGCGCACCGGGATGCCGACGCGCTTCTGCAGGTCGATCAAGCGCTGCTGATGCTCCAGGATGGCCGGGGCGAAGCGAGCGAGCGCCTCGCTGTACGGCTTGCGGGAAGCCACCTCTCGGCGGACCCACTCAAGATCCTCCTCATTGCCGGGGAAGAACTTGATGAAATGGGCGCGCGGCATGATGGCTTTATCCACGCACAGCTCCATGATGGCCCGCTCGTAGGAGCGCACCTCTTCTACCATCTTGCGCACGCTGTCGCACAGCGCTTCGATCTGCTTCGCGGCGAAGCGGATCATCATCAGCTCGCGCGAAATCTCCTCCTGCGCTTTGACGTACGGCTTGCCGCGCGGCCCGTGCTTGGTCAACGCCTTCATCATCTTGGTGTACAGCGCACGGATGGTGGCGAAGCGTTCCAGCGCAGCCGCCTTGAGCTGGAGCAGGCTGGCGCTCTGTGCCCCCGCACCGTCCTCGTCCTCACCCTCCTCGGCATCGAGCTCTTCCTCGATCACCTCGTCCGCGATCTCGTCGCCGATGATCTCCTCGGCATTGGGGTCGAGCAGCCCATCGACCACCTCGTCGGCGCGCAGTTCGTCGCGCTCCACCTTCTCCCCAAGCTGCAGGATCTCGCCGATGGTGGTCGGGCAGGCGGAGATGGCCTGGATCATGTGGCGCAGGCCGTCCTCGATACGCTTGGCGATCTCGATCTCGCCCTCGCGCGTCAGCAGCTCGACCGAGCCCATCTCGCGCATGTACATGCGCACCGGATCGGTAGTGCGGCCGAACTCGGAATCCAGCGTAGAGACCGCGGCCTCGGCTTCCTCAACTGCGTCCTCGTCCGGGGCCGTGGGTGTCGAATCCGACATCAGCAGCGACTCGGTGTCCGGCGCCTCGTCGTACACCTGGATGCCCATGTCGTTGATCATGCTGATGATGTTCTCGATCTGCTCGGCATCCAGCATGTCGTCGGGAAGGTGGTCGTTGATCTCGGCGTAGGTGAGAAAACCACGTTCCTTGCCCAGGACGATCAGATTCTTGAGGCGCGTGCGGCGCGCCTCCGCATCATTGGGCAGAGCCTCGAGCTTCTCCCGCTCGATTTCCTTGACCTTTGGTTCCTTTGCCATGGCCACCCTTATCGACGAAATGGGCGAAAAACTGCGTAGTTTACTAAAAACACGCTCTATCAGTGTGATTTGACCGTACTGCTGGCTGCCGGTGCCCGCGTCAGCAGGGCGCGCGCCTCCTCGCTCAGCTCCGCCGGGGAGGAAACGCCCTCCATGAGCTGTACCCGCCGCGCTTCGTCGGCCTCGCTCACGAGGGCCCGAACCGACCCCCGGACCTCGACCAGCAGCTCTTCCGCGCTGAACCGCTGCAGCTCGTGAACCACAGGCATGAGGCTCTGCACAGTGACCCCATGTCCGCGGCCACGCAGCAGCTCGATTGCGCCTGCGACCGTCAACTCGCCGTCCAGCGTGCGGTATTCCTCGATCAGATCGAACAAGGCACTGGCCTCTGCGCTCCGGGCCGGCGGAGACGGCAGGGTCAGCGGCAGGAGCTCCAAGATCAATTTGGGCTCTGCGAGAATCCGCTCGAGGAGTCTGGCGTACGCATCCGGTGCACGCCGCGGCGCGCGCTGAGATGCTGCGACCGGCGGGCTGGTTGGCCGCCAGT
>Ga0187780_10000941_pt1 | contig 21677 bp, 21 predicted proteins | sample 1015_Q2_SP10_20__FD_132429 | JGI IMG/M metagenome (GOLD analysis project Ga0187780, IMG submission 132429) | Tropical peat soil microbial communities from peatlands in Department of Meta, Colombia - 1015_Q2_SP10_20_MG | ecosystem: Environmental > Terrestrial > Soil > Wetlands > Peat | place... | reverse complement strand
GGATACGACGGGTCGTCGGCCAGCGTGAACGGCGGGTACCGGTCGGTGCCGAACGCGCCGATCGCGTAGTACTGCACCCGCCAGGTCCACCGCAGCACGCCCACGTTGAACTCGAAGATTGCCCGCGGGTAGCGGCCGGTGACCACGATCGCCACCATCGCCACCGCGCTGAGCACGACGAAGGCCAGCCAGAGGAAGGCCAGCACGATGTAGTGCGGGATCACCAGGATCCATTTGACCAGCCACAGCCAGCGTGACAGCGGCGCATCCAGCGACGCGTCCACCCGCACCGGGTACGCCTGCGCAGCAGCCATCGTGACCACCTCCTGCTGCCCGACGATGCCTGCAGGTTGATCCTGCGCGGGTGCCATCCGGCCGCGGAAGAGCCAGATGTCCTGTCCGCAGCGGCTAAAGTCCTGGCTACCGGACCAGGAACCGGTGCGCCTCGTCGTCGTAAGGCCTGACCTCCTCCTCCCGTCAAGATGGCGATGATGACGGCGACGATCACGGCAATGGCGAGGATCTGGCCGAGATGCAGACCCTTGCCCTCGCGTTTCGGCGCGTGCTGTCGCGGCCGCGCCGGTAGCGGAGCCGCTCATGCTGCGTCAGGCGGAGGCTGGCCGCCGCTGACCAGCGCGGCGGTGCCGGTGACGTTGCCGTCGCGGGTCATGGTTTCCAGCGCGTCAGCCTGGCCGAGCACGTACCGGTCGAAGAAGGCCAGCGTCACGCGGGCCGTAAGGCGCTCCACCGGATTCGTTCCCTCGTACGGGATCAGGTGGCTTGCGCCGAACAGGTCCAGGTAGTACCTGGCGCCTGCGCCGTCGGCGCGGTAGAGCTGCAGGCTCATCCACGGCGGGTTGATCGTATCGGCGCTGCCCTGAGTGAACAGCATCGGCGGTACCCCGGCGGGGAAGTACCGCCCCGGCATCGGCGGCCACTCCGCCCCGGACAGCACGGCCACGGCCCTGAGCCGGCGATCGGTACAGCAGGTGTTGGCCGCAAGGGCGGCGACCGTGTCGCCGCCATCGGACTGGCCGGCCGCGCCGACTTCGTGGGGGTCCAGCAGGCCCGAGAACGGGTCACCGGGCCGCGCGCTCAGCGCCATCAGCCTGGTCAGTACGTACGACACGTCCCCCGGCTGGTTCACCAGGTCCGCCTCATACGCCTCGGTGCCGAGGTGGCAGTTGGTGCGCGGGAAGTTCACGGCAGCGACCACGTATCCGGCGCTGGCCCAGGCCTGCAGAAGGTCTGAGTACGTGTCAGGGCACTGCAGGAACCCCGGAGCGAACAACAGCAGCGGGAACGGCCCGGCGGGCCCGCGGGCCCGGGGGTACCAGATCTGGGTGACCAGTGTGCGCTCGCCGAGATACTGGTCTGCCGGGCCAGTGTGGGCGGGCTCGGTAAACGTCACCTGCCGCTCACCTGTCCGGTAGCTGCCGTCGCCGCCAACGGCGGCAGCTGTGGCCGGCGCCGGGGCGGGTGTCCGCGTCACAGGTCTGGCCGAGGCCACGGACCTGGATGGCCTGGCCGCCTGCCGCTCCGGCTGGCCCGCACAGCCCGATACCAATGCGAGCACGACGAGAACAGCGGCGACGATCAGCCTGGTGTCCCTGACGGCCGAAGTCACGACTGGACGCTTGCCTCCTGCACCTGTCTGGTCCAAGCAAAGTTACCGGAACCGGCCCGAACCCGGGGCTGTTGCCCAGCCCGCTGGGTACTTGCGTGCCGCGGCCCCAGGCCGGGAAGCCGGCCAGCCCGCATAGCGCACTAACCCGGTCACCGGGTGCGTCGGCGTGGAGCCGTCCGGCAGCAGCAGGTCGAAGCCGTCCGGGGTGTTGAGTTCCCCCGGCGCGGTGCCCGGCTTGCCGGTGATGCCGTACTGCCACACCAGCGCGCCGGTGGCCGGGTCGATCGCGACCATGCGGTCGTTGTAGTCATCGTTCGCCATGAACACGCCGCTCGGCAGCAGTTCTGCCAGCGAGGGGTGGTTGAGCGTCCCCGGTCCCGACGCAGCCCGGTAGCGGTACTGGATCGTGCCCTCGCGATTGAACTCGAGGATCTGCCCCGGCGAGGCGTAGTCGGCGATCAGATACCTGTCCGGGCCAAGCTGCTGCGGATCGGACGGGTAGCTGATCGGAAGCCGGACCGTCCACACCAGCTTTCCCGCCGGGGTGTACTCGCTGACCCACGACCCGTTGATCTCCGACACCAGCAGGTTGCCGTCGGCTAGTGGCGTGTCCCCGTTCGGCGAGCCCATCGAGGTCGGCGGATGATGCACGCAGACGCCGTCGGTGCCGATCTGGTGCACGAGCGTCCGGTTCGCGCCGATGACCAGGACCCGGCAGTTCTGGGCGTCGGCCACCGTGACCTGCCCGTCCTTCAGCAGGTAGGCATCGTCGGGCTCGTTCAGGTACCCCGGTGCCGTCCCTGGATGCCCCGGGTGGCCGAACGACCAGATGATCCTCCCCGACGGATACGCGAGCTCGATGATGGTCTCGTTCTGCTCCTGGTTGGAGATGATCGCCGTCCCGTGGTCGATGAAGAACGCGTCATCGGGGAAGTAGAAGCGCAGCGGATCCCGCGGCAGGCCCGGCGACGGGTACCGCCACACCATGCGCATCGCGGCGTCCATCATCAGCAGCCTGTTGTTGCCGCGGTCGGCGATGAGCAGCTTGGCCCCGAAGTACGGCGAGCCCGCCCCCGGCGCGCCCGCGGTCCCGAAGGCGCGGTCAGGGCGCAGCATCTGAACCGCCGAGACCACCGCGCTGCCGGATTCGCCCCCCACGATCCAGGCGGTGGACCCGGTCACCGCGACCGCGGCATGCGACACCGGCACCTGGAGCCGACCGGCCGGCAGCAGCCGCCTGGCGGCGGGGTTGAAGGCCCAGATCGCCGACACGGCGGAACCGCCCGCCCCGGGGTGGCCGGACAGCTGGGTCGTGCCGAGGCCCGGGGCAGGCCGCCGCGCCGCGGGGCTGTCACCGCCGGCCACGAACACCTCGCCGTCCACCGTGACCGCGGCAGCGCCCGCAAGCGGCTCGGGAAGGCGGCCGATGACGGCCGCCGTGTGCCGGGCCGGGTCCACCGCCTGGATCACGTTCACGGCCGTCCCGGCATCCGGGCCCATGATGGCCTGGCCGCCGAACGCGTAGATCATGCCGTCCAGGGCGGCGACAGCCGGATAGCGCACCGGAACCGGCAGTGCTGCCACCGCGGTGAAGGTCCTGCCGTCCGTGGTGGCCAGCACCGAGGCGTCGGGCTTGCTCCCGTCGTAGCCGCCCACGACATAGGCGGTACCGCCGATGGTGACCGCCGCGGAGTCGGAGCGCGGCGCGGGCAGCGATCCCGTCACACGGGCGGTGCCAGCGCCGGAGAACGCCTGGACCGTGCCCACGGTGAGGGGCGATCCGCCCCCGAAGACCAGCGCCCGCCCGCGGGAGGTCGCCCCGGCGGCGTCGTGCAGCGGGGCGCTGAGCGCGCCGATCTGCCGGGCCGCCCCCGTGGCCGTGCGCAGCGCGTACACGCCGCTGGCCGACGTGCCGGCCGGCGTGAGCCCGCCGAGCACGATGAGCTGGCCCGGCGATCCCGGCACCACCACCTCGCGGCTGAGCGGTGCCGCCAGGTGCCACGGCAGCAAGCCGGACTCGGCGGCGTCCAGGACGGGCGGCGCGGCCGCAGCCCGGACCGGCGGCAGCGCGGCCCCGTGCGTGCTGGTGCCGCCGCGCGGGAGGATCGCGAGCCACGCGACAACGGCGACGACGACCACGGCCAGCGTCGCCACCACGGTACGCCTGCGGCGCACCCGCGCCGGCGCCCGGCGCCGCCCGGCGCCCGCCTCCGGCCGTCTCCTTTGGCCCGGGAATGCTGGCACCGACTCATCATGCCGTAACACAGATGACGGCACCGTGAAGAAAACCTGGCAGTCGCAGTTTCTGACCGGCTGCGGTGTCATGAGCGGCGACGCGCCGGGTCTGTTACCAGTACTCAGGCATCTGGGGCAGCGGCTGGCCGCAGCGGCAGAGATGATGTTCAGGTCATGGAGGTCGGTGCGCAGCCCTCCCGGCCCGACTTCAGCCTGCGGGACTTACTGGTGCCTGCGGGGTGACGAAAGACCCTGCCGCCGCGGATCGGGCGCGGGCAGCCTGACGAATATGAAGCAGACATCTGAGTCAGATTCCGATGCGAGGGCAGCGCTTGAGGCAGTGCGCCGGCTCGAGGCGCGGGTGGATGCGCTCATCGATGCGGTCGAGGTTCTCGCGCGCGGGCTTGAGGGCAGCCCGATGGCTGAGCCGGGAGAGGCAAAGCCCGAGGAAGCGGCCAGGCGGGCCCATGAGCTGCTGCTCCTCGCGAAGCCAGGGCGACCCGGCGGGTAGGCAGGCAACTTCTGCAGGTCGGCCGCAACGGGGTCAGAGGGAGGCTGCGATGGTCAGTTACGCGGACGTGGAGAAGCTGCGGAGCACGCGCGCGCCTGGGCCGGCCGTGCTGTCCCTGTACCTGCCGGTTCCGCTGGACCCAGCCGGGGTGCGGGGCCTGGCCGCCAAGGCCGGTGACCTGATGGCCGACGCCAGCCGCGCAGGCCCGGGTGACGGGAGAGGCGCCCGGGTCAGTCATGCCGACCGCGAGGCGGTGCTCGGCGCGCTGGCCGCGCACGGACGGGACTGGCTCGGTCACACGGTCGCGTTCTTTGCCTGCGGGGAGCTTGGCCTGTTCGAGGTGCTGCCGTTGCCCTGCCTTCTCCCAGAGCGTGCGGTCCTGGCGACCCGGCCGCATATCCGGCCGCTGCTCGCGGCCCTGCAGCGCTGCCCGGACTACCGGGTCGCGATCGCCGACCGCGAGCACGCCTGGGTGCTGTCGGTGCGCGGCAACCAGGTGGAGACCGTCGCCAGGCAAGTTGACCAGGGCCCGCGGAGTCCTGGCTTCGGCGGCTGGTACGGCCTGGAAACGTACCGGGTCCAGCAGCGCATCATCCAGCTCGGCCGGCATCACTACCGGGACACCGCCTCGATCCTGGCCCGGGCAGCCGAATCTGGTGGCCGGGTGCCGCTGGTGATCGGGGGCCATCACGACAGCATCGCCGGCCTGCTGCAGGCGCTGCCGACCGCGGTGCGCGAGGCGTTCGCCGGGAGCTTCCTCGCCGACCCGCATACCCTGACGCCCGCCAAGATCCGGGAGCTGGCCGCCCCGGTCATCGACGGCTGGGTGAGGCGCCGCGAGCGGGAACTGGCCGGGGAGATCCTCGGCCAGACGCCGGAGCGGCTGGCCGCGGTCGGCCTGTTCGCATCTTCGGCCGCTGTCAACGAGGGCGCGGTGGCCCACTTGCTGGTGACCGACGAGGGCACGATCCCCGGATTCGTGTGCGGCCGCTGCGGCGCGCTGAGCGCCGGCAGCGACCAGTGCCCGGACTGGGGCATAGCCGCGCGGGCCGTGCCGGACCTGCTGGAGGAGATGGTGCAGCGGACCCTGGACGACGACGGGCAGGTGACCGTGATCCGCGACGCCTCGTTCAGCGTCGCCGCGAAGCTGCGCTTCCCGGTCACCAGAGAAGGCACCTGACGATGAACCGGCGCCAGCGCGGTGCTCCCGATGCAGGCGCTGGTGCTGTCTTCGGGATAACGGCCATTCCCGTGACCACCATCCGGTGATCACTCCGCCGGCGCCCCCGCCGGGCATCGGCGGGCATCAGCGGCGCCAGCTGCTGCCAGTCCTCACCACTGAGATCGTGCCGATCCAGGCGATCATTCACCCGCCTTGATCTACACGAACCACGATCCAAGATCTACGGGACACCAGCCCTAGGCCGCCGCGGCGTGCTCGCGCAGGTCGGGCCCGGACTCGCCGGCGCCGCCTGCCACCAGCGCGCCGGTGTCGTCGTACACCGCAGCGCCCGCGGCTTTCAGCGCGGCCCGGCTGACCTGGAAGTGGTGGCCGCACAGCAGCAGGTCCACCGGGTGCGGCCGGCCGGGCGCAGGCGGCATGATCACGGTGACGACCGGCCGGGCCGGGCAGCAGCAGGCCCGGTCCGCCCTGATGTGCGGCAAGCTCGGCAGCAGGTCATCGAGCGTGCCCGCTTCCGCGGCATCGCGGTGCGCAAACCGGCCCTTCATGCCCTCAGGGTCCGGCCGCGGCGACGCCGGCAGTAGGGCCGCTGGTCCTGGAGCCGACGGCGAAAGGCCCCCGGACTGGCCTGGGATGCCGGGCGACCGGACTGCCGCCCAGAAGGTGCCATTGGCGGTGCGGGCCGGGTATTTGGTCCCTACCGGAACCGCTCGCGGTGGCCGAGGCTGCTGGTATGAGGTGTTGGCACCCCAGGAGCTGATGATCAGGCCTGGTGAGGGCAAGGGAGTCGGCTATGAAGGCGCAGGTCGGCGATGAGCTGGTGGTGAAGGGGCTTCACGTCGGTGACCAGGATCGCAAGGGAGTGATCGTCGAGGTCCGCGGTGAAGGCGGCGGCCCGCCGTACGTGGTGCGGTGGAGCGACGGTCACGAGAGCTCGTTCTACCCGTCGGCCGGCACGGTGACGGAGCATATTCTGCTGCCCGCCAGCGGGCCACCGCGGGCACCGTAGCGGGGCTCACGGCGGGATCTGGCGCGCGGAACCTTCGGACCACAAAGTGCCTGGCGGAGCCTATCGAGGAACCTCGACTCGCCGCCGGGATCCGGGTCGGCCCGCGCAGCCCCGCTGCAGGGCTCCCGCGGGCCAGGCAGCGGTCTAGTCGTGGTGGAGGGAGCGATGGTCATCATGGCAGATACGCGGATACTGCACGTGCAGACCGAGACGCGGGGCGCGGTACCCGAAGGTGCGGTCGACCTGGCCGTGCACCGGGTCAGATCGCTGTTGCGGGCGGCTTCCGAGCCGGTGCTGTTCGCCCGGGTCAAGCTGGCCATGAACGCCGATCCGGCGGTCGAGCGCCCGGCGATCGCCCAGGTGAGCGTCGACTTGAACGGGCAGCTGATCCGCGCCCGGGCAGCAGGCAGCACCATGCGCGAGGCGGTGGGGCACGCCTGTGACCGGCTGCGGATCCGCCTCGATCGCGCGGCGCGGGCTCGCCGTCGTGGTCAGCGCCGAGACTCTCTTCACGCTCACTGACCTGCGGGCCGGCACCCGAGGCGGCCATCGCCAGCGCGGGCGCAAGCGCCAGCGGCCAGGCGCTGACGGACCAGGGCCTGATCGCGATGCAGGCCGGCTGGATGGAGCCAGCGTGCGGGGCCCTGCCGGTCACCCGCCGGCCAGCAGGGCAGCGATGCGCTCGGCAGCCCGGCGCTCGCCACCCCGGGGCACCCGGCGGTAGCCCGGGCCTGTGCCGTTCTGCGCCAAGGCCGTTCGCATCGCGGCGGCAAGGTCGTCCGCCGTGGTTGTCGCGTAGTCCATCCGGAGGCCCGCCCGGTAGCGGCTGAGCCGGTGGGTGACGAAGTGCTGCTGCTCCCAGTGGCGGCGCAGCGGGAAGTAGACGAAGGGCCGCCCGGTGGCGACTAGTTCCATGGTGGTGGACAGCCCGCCTTGCACGACGGCCGCGTCAGCGCACGCCAGGTGCTCGAACAGGTCCGGGAAATAGCCCCGCTTGTCCACGCCCTCCAGGTCCGGTAGCAGGCGAGGATCGATCCGCGGGCCGGTGACCAGCATCATCCGCGCATCCGGCATTTCCTTGCGCAGCCGGCCGAACGCGTCACAGGTCAGCTCCAGCAGGCTGACGCCGACCGCCGTGCCCCCCACCGCCGCTACGAGCAGCGGGTGATCCTGGGCCTGGCCGAGCCGGCGGCGCAAGCCGGCGCGGTCACGGTAGGCAGCCGGATTGAACGGGATCACGTAAGGAACCGAGCAGAACCACCGGCGCGACCACGGCCGGATCCCGGGCAGGCCGGGCCCGAACGGGACATCGGGCAGCTCATCCCAGGATCCGATGAACATGGACACGTCGCGCAGCCTGGGAAAACGCTCGCGCTTCTCGATCGAATCGGCGTTGTAGTCGGTGCACAGCTCGGCTTCCCGCGGGTCGGCGCGGGGGTCGGTCGGCAGGAAGCCGGCGAGCACGTCGCCCCCGGTCCTCGCGCAGACGCGTTCCGCGTCAGCCAGCGTCCAGCTGCCCACGAAGACCGAAAGGCCGCGGAACAGCGCTCGCTCATCGGCGTGGAGCAGGTCGTAGCTCCAGGCGATCGCGTTGCGCAGCGCGCGCTGCCGGGCCGGCACATCCCGCGTGCTGCCCGCCAGCACGTCCATCCTGCTGCCAAGCCGGAACACCAGCTCGCCAGGGGTCAGGACCTTCAGCCGGGCCGCGGCCAGCTCGATCGCGAGCGGCAGGCCCTCCAGCCGGACGCACGCGCTGGCCAGCAACGGGGCATTCGCCGCGGTGAGGGTGAAACGCGGTTCGATGCGACGCGCCCGGCGCCAGGTCGAGGAACGCGGCGGCGCACCCGCGGCGGCGAGACCGCCTGGCCCGCACCCGCGGCGGCAAGACCGCCCGGCCGTGTCAGTCCCGACGCTGGTGATCCACGGCGACGACGACCGCATCAGCCCGCTGACCCGGGCGCAGTCCCTGGCCCGGCCATGGCCGGCGACCTCGTGGTCCTCGAGGGGGTGCAGGGCCACTACCAGTGGTCAGCGGCCGGCCCACCGGGGCGGGCGGCGCTCGGCGAAGGCGCGGACGCCCTCGCGGGCATCGTCGGAGTCCAGCACCCGCCGGTAGGCGGGCAGGCCGCCGCGCATGATCCGATAGCCCTCCGCGACGTCGGTGCCCTCGGTTTCGCGCATGATCTCCAGCGCGGCCGCCACCGACAGCGGGGCGGCCGCGCAGATCGCGTGCGCCAGCTCCAGCGCCGCCTCCATCAGGCGGCCGGCCGGGACGACCCGGTTCACCAGGCCCCAGCGGGCGGCTTCGGCCGCGCCGATGCGCCGGCCGGTGAGCAGGCATTCCGCGGCGATCGGGCGCGGCAGCCGGGCCGGCAGCCGGAGCAGGCCGCCGGCGTCGGGGACGAGGCCGAGGGTCACCTCGGTGAGCGCGAACTCCGCGTGCTCGGCGGCCACCACCAGGTCGGCGGCCAGGACCAGCTCGAAGCCCCCGCCGAGCGCGAGGCCGTTGACCGCGGCGATGACCGGCTTGCCGATGTCGAAGAACTCGGTGAGGCCGGCGAATCCGCCCGGGCCGTGGTCCGCGTCGGCTCCCTCCCCCGCGGCGGCCGCCTTGAGGTCCCAGCCGGCGCTGAAGAACCGCTCGCCGGCCGCGGTGAGGATCGCGACGCGGAGCCCGGGTTCGGTGCGCAGGCGGTCGAAGGCGGCGTACAGCGCCCGGCTGGTCCGGACGTCGATCGCGTTGGCCTTGGGCCGGTCCAGGGTGACGACCAGGACCGGGCCGTCTGCCGTGGCCTGAACCTCCATGGGCGTCACCCTCCGTAAGGACGCAGCAGGGACCGGGCGATGATGTGCCGCTGGATCTCGCTGGTGCCGTCCCAGATCCGCTCGACCCGGGCGTCGCGCCACCAGCGCTCGGCCGGGAACCGCGACATCAGGCCCATGCCGCCGAAGATCTGCACCGCCGCGTCCGCCATCCGGCCCAGCATCTCCGACGCGTACAGCTTGGCCATCGCGGCGTCGGCGTCGGTCATCGTGCCGCTCTCGCACTTCGCGGCCGCCTTCAAGGTGAGCAGCTCGGCCGCCTCCAGCTGCGTCGCGCAGTCGGCCAGCTGGAAACCGACGCCCTGGAAGCGGCCCACCGGCTGGCCGAACTGCCGGCGGGTAGCGGCCCACTGCGTGACCGCGTCCAGCACCCGCCGGGCGCGGCCGACGCTGGTCGCGGCGACCGTCAGCCTGGTGGCGCCCAGCCACCGGCCCATCAGGTCGAAGCCGCGTCCCTCCTCGCCCAGCAGGTTGGCGGCCGGGACGCGGCAATCGGCGAAAGACAGCTCGCACTGGTGGTAGCCGCGGTTCGAGACGCACTCCGAGCCGCGGGTGACGGTGAGGCCGGAGGAGTCCTTGTCGACCAGGAACGCGGTGATCTTCTTCTTCGGGCCGCTCTTGGTGACCTCGGTCCCGGTGGCGGCGAACAAGATGATGAAGTCGGCCACGTCGGCGTGGCTGATGAAGTGCTTGGTGCCGTTGACGACGTAGTTGTCTCCGTCCCGGCGCGCTGTCGTGGACATGGAGCGGATGTCGGAGCCGGAGCCCGGTTCGGTCATCGCGACGCAGTCGTGCCGCTCGCCGCGGATGGCCGGGATCAGGTACCGGTCGCGCTGGTCGGAGTTGCAGCCCAGCAGGATGTTGCTCGGCCGCTCGACCAGCATCTGCAGGGCGTAGCTGGCCCGGCCCAGCTCGCGCTCGGCCAGCACCAGGCACACCGCGTCGAGCCCGCCGCCGCCCAGCTCGGCGGGCATGTTGGCGGCGTACAGCCCGGCGGCGATCGCCTTCTCGCGAATCTGCCCGGCCAGCTCCGCCGGGACCTCGTCCAGGCGCTCCACCTCCTCCTCGTGGGGGTAGAGCTCCTTTTCCACGAAGGCGCGGACGGTGTCCACGACGAGGCGCTGGGTTTCGGTGAGCGTGAAGTCCACTATGCCTCCGGGGGGTCGGCGGTGCCTGGGGGAGGTCCAGCCGGGATACGGATGGAGCGCCCGACGTAGTCGGGGACCGGCAGCGCGGCGGCGTGCGCCGCGGTTATCTCGCGGAGCCTGCGGGCGATGTGCTCCGGGAAGGGGGCGGCCTGGCCCGCCCGCGTGTCCACGTGCAGCAGCAACTGCTCGGCGGTGGCGACGAGACCGCCCGTCGCGCTGCGCATCTCGTGCAGGATGTGCAGCCGCTTGGCGTCGGTGCCCAGCACCTGGACGGTGAGGCCGAGCTGCTCGCCCTCGTGCGCCTCGCGCAGGTTGCGCAGGTGGGTTTCCACCGTGTAGAGCGAGTGGCCTGCGCGGCGGTAGGCGTCGTCGACGCCGAAGAAACGGAAGAAGGCGTCGGAGCTCTCGCCCATGATCAGCAGGTACGCGGATTCGGTGAGGTGGTGATTGTAGTCGGTCCACTCGGGCGGGACCGTCACCTCGTGCAGCCGGAACGGGGCCGGGATGTGCATCAGGGGCTCTCCAGCCCGCCTTCCCCGCCCTCCATCGCCTGGCTCGCGAGCACCGCGGCGTGACCCGGAATCAGCCGGGCCAGCCGCGTGTACCGGCCCGAGTGGCACCACCACCCGGCGAACGCCGTCGAGTACGGATTGATCATGTTCCGCACCCGCCTCTCGATCCGGTTCATTCGGGGCCTCCAGGCTCGGGACAGGCAGCGAGCGTGCCGATACCTGGAGGCTACGTCAGGGCGAGCGCGGACGGCAGGCGGGATAGCCGGGCCGGACCGCGGCCCAGGCTGGCTAGCAGCTCTTCTTCGGTTTCTGGCCGGGACCGGTGGCCTTGGAGGCGCCGGTGGGGAGAAGACTCGGCCGGACCGAGGGGGTGGGCAGGGCGGTGGGGCTAGGCAGCGGGAGAACCGGGAACCTCAGCCCGGGCAGCGCCGGGTACTGCCACGTGCGGGCGGTGGGGCAGCCATCGACGGCGGTTCCCCGGCCGGGCGGCGTGTAGGCCGGCTTCGCGACGCCGACCCGGCCGGCCGCCTTGGTGGCGCCCGCCGCACCGGCCGGCTGGGGGGCGGGATGGCTGGCCGGAGGGCGCTGGCCCCTCGTGTCCTGCAGCGACCCCGCGGCGCCGGACACTTCCCGGTGATGATGCGGAGCCGGCGCGCCGACCGCCTCGTGCGCGATCAGCTGGATGGGGCCGGGCAGCAAGCCGACGTACGCCGCGGCGCCGGCCAGCGCGGCCGCCGTCACCGTCAGCGCCGCGGCCAGCCCGACGCGGGTACGGGCTGGCCGCCGCGATCCGTGCCGACCGGGCCGCCGGAATCCCTGCCGGGCCGGCCGTGGCGCACGGGGCGAGATGCGGGCCGGGGAGACGAGGTGGGAGAACGCAGCTCGGGCTGCCGCCTCCCCGGCCAGCTCACCAGGTTCGGCCGGGCCGGCTAGGGCGGCGAGCAGCCGCGCCAGGTCATGTACCTCCTGGGGCGCGTCGGGGGGGACGGCACGCCCGCTGAAGATCATGTCCAGCAGCGGCTCGCCGTGCTCGCCGCCGGGCCGGCCGGGGAAGGGGAACCCAGGCATCTCACTAGGCAAAGCGTCCCGGCCGCTCAATGTGTTACACCCGCCCGTTCGACCAGGTCGGCGAGCCGGCGCAGGCCCCGATGCGCGGCCACCCGCACCGCGCCGGGAGACTTGCCGACGATCCGGGCCACGTCGGTCGCGTCCAGGCCCGCCACCACCCGCAGCATGATGATCTCGGCCTGATCGCGGGGCAGCGTGGCGATCAGCGCCACGGCCGCCCGCGCGGAGATCGCCTCGAGCGCCAGGTCGGCGGCGTCCGGGGCCACCGGCTGGTCCGGCGTCTCGGCCAGGGCGAGCGGTGCGGTGGGGCGGCGGGCCCGTGACCGGCCGGCGTCAGCCGCCCGGTGCCGGGCGATGGTGAACAGCCACGCCCGGAACGCCTCCTCCTCGCCGCGGAAGGCGGTCAGGCCGGCCGCCACCTGAAGCCACGTCTCGCCCGCCACGTCCTCGGCATCGGGGGTGATCACGCGCAGGTACCTCAGCAGGGCCGGCTGCACGTCGCGGAAGATGCCGGCGAAGGCCGCCTCATCGCCGGCCTGGGCTCTGGCCAGCACCCCCCCGAACGCCTCACCGATCACCGATCAAGTATCGGCCTGCCCGCCCCGCGCCGCAGCATAACCGGCCACCTTCGGGCGCGTGTCCCGATCGCGGCCCGCGGCGGCGTCCCCGCCTGTCGCCGCCGCGGGCCGCAGCCAGCGATCCTGGAAACGTGACACCACTGCCCGTTCCGGAAAATCTCTTTTATCCGAACGGACCGTGGTGGCACGGTCCGGGCCGGCGCTCGGCGACCGGAGGCGCGGGACAGGCCAGCGGGTAGTCCGGCACGGTAGTATCGCTGACCATGCCAGGCCGCACCGTCAGGCTCACCGGCTGGGGCCGGGTATCGCCCTCGGCGGCCGAGCTGGCCCAGCCGGCCACCGTCGCGCGCGCCGCCGAGCTGCTGGGGAACGCGGCCGCGGCCCGCGGCGTGATTCCCCGAGGCCTGGGCCGCAGCTACAACAACGCCGCGCAGTGCGCCGGCGGGGTGGTGATCTCGACCGCCAGGCTGAACCGGATCACCGAACTGGACCCGGTGACCGGCCTGGCGACCTGCGAGGCCGGCGTCAGCCTGGAACAGCTCATGGTCGCCGGGCTGCCCGCCGGGTGGTTCGTGCCGGTGTCCCCCGGCACCAGGCAGGTGACCGTCGGCGGCGCGATCGCCGCCGACGTGCACGGCAAGAATCACCACGTAGCAGGCAGCTTCGCCCGGCACGTCCGGTCGTTCGAGATCCTGCTGCCGGGCGGCGAGCCGCGCACGGTGACCGAGCAGTCCGATCCCGCGCTGTTCTGGGCCACCGCGGGCGGCATGGGCCTGACCGGGCTCATCGTGCGGGCCACGGTGCAGCTGAAGCGGGTGCCCACCGCCCGGGTCCGGGTGGACACCGTGCGCACCGCCGGCATCGACGAGACGATGGCCGTCCTGGCCGAGCACGACCGCAGCTACGGGTACACGGTGGCCTGGTCGGACAGCCTGGCCCGCGGGGCCGGGCTGGGCCGCTCGGTGATCACCAGCGGCGACTTCGCCGAGCCCGCCGACCTGCCGCCGGCCGAATCGGCAGACCCGTTCGCGTTCCGGCCCGGCGCCCGCGTGGGCGTCCCCGCCGGGTTCCCGCCCGGGCTGATCAACCGGTACACGGTGGCCCTGGCCAACCAGGCGTGGTACCGCAAGGCCCCGCGCTCGCGCCGCGGCGAGCTGCAGACGATCGGCACGTTCTTCCATCCGCTGGACGGGATCAGGAACTGGAACCGGGTGTACGGCCCGGGCGGTTTCCGGCAGTACCAGTACGTCGTGCCGTTCGGGCAGGAGGACGCGGTGCGCCGGTCGTTCGAGCTCGTCAGCCGGGAGCGGGCGCCGTCCTTCGTGACCGTGCTCAAGCGGTTCGGGCCGGCCGACCCGGGGCTGCTCTCGTTCCCGCTGGCGGGCTGGACGCTCGCGCTCGACTTCCCGGCGCGCACGCCCGGCCTGGCCCGGCTGCTCGGCCGGCTCGACCGGCTCGTCGTCGAGGCCGGCGGCCGGGTCTACCTGGCCAAGGATTCGCGCGTGCCGGCCGGCGTGCTGGCCGAGATGTACCCGCGGCTGGCGGAGTTCAGGAAGCTGCGCGCCGAGTTCGACCCGGCCGGGATCCTGGCCTCCGACCTGTCCCGGCGCCTTGGCCTCTGACCGCGCCCGCGACCTGACCGCGAGCGAGCGCGAGTGGCTTGCGGTGCGGTCCTACCTCGCCGGGCATCGCCACGACCTGACGGTGGACGCGGCCCGCGGCTACCCGCCCCAGGCCACGATCGCCGGCACCCCGCTGCTGGCCGCCCCGGGCTGGCGGCCAGCCGCCCCGGTCCCGCTGCGGGACCTCGCTCTGGAACTGACCGCCGCGGCGGCCAGCCCGCCCGCCCCCGGCGCAGAGCTCACCGCGCCGCTGCTGCCGGCGCGGGCGGACGGCACGCGCTACCGTCGCTATTCCGACGCGATGCGGGAACTGGACGCCCCCCTGGTGTTCGAGAACCGGGTCACCTACCGGCTCACCGGCGCGGACCTGACCGCCAAGGCGCCGCGGCTGGGGTTCGCCGGCGGCCGGTACTTCGACGGCATCGACCTCGGCGAGGCGGCCGCGCACCAGTACGCCGCCGGGCGCCTGGACCGCCGGCCGCCTGGCCTCCCTGACCTTCCCGGCCCCTCTGGTCCTTTTGGCTCCTCTGAACCTTCTGGTCCCGCTGGTCCCGCTGGTTCCGCTGGTCCCGCTGGGCCAGTTGGCCCCTCTGGACCCCATGGCCTGCGCGGCTACGTCGGCGATCCGTGCGACCTGCGCCGCCGCCGTGCGAACCTGGCCGTCAGCACGCTGACCCTCCGGCTCGACCGGGCGGCGGGCCGGGCGTCATTCCTGCTGCACTGGCGGGACCCGGCCAGGGTCGGCCACGCGGGCGGCCTCTACCAGGTCGTCCCGGTGGGCGTGTTCCAGCCTTCGGGCGAAGCGGCCTGGAACTGGCGGCCCGACTTCTCGCTGTGGCGGTGCATGATCCGCGAGTTCGCCGAAGAGCTGTGCGGGCGCTCGGAGGAGTACGCCAACCAGGACGGCCCCGTCGACTACGATTCCTGGCCGTTCGCCCGGCAGCTGACCGACGCGCTCGACCGCGGCGAGATCCGCGTCTGGTGCCTGGGGCTTGGCGTCGACCCGCTGACCTACGCCACCGACCTGCTCACGGTGGCGGTGGTCGACAGCGCCGTGTTCGACGCCTGGTTCAGCGGAAGCGCGCGGCGCAACGCCGAAGGCCGCGTTCTCGCCGCGCGCGAGTTCGCGGCCCCCGTCATCGACCGCAGCCTCACCCGCGAGCCCGTCCAGGCGGCCGGCGCCGCGGTCCTGCGGCTCGCCTGGCGGCACCGTGACACGCTGGTCGGCTGACCGGGGCGGCGGTGGCCCGGCCCCGGTTCGGACCAGGCGCCATCGTGGCGCATGATGTATGGAGCGGCGATCGACGGGCAGATATGTCGGGGCAAGCTCGAACGCCGTGGCGCACCAGCGGGAGACATGGTGGTAGCTGAGACTGAACACCTGAACGTCGGGCACGTCGTTCAGTTCTACGGTCGCGAGGAGGAACTTGTCGACCGGGTGGCCGACTACCTGCGGGGAGCACTGGACGGCGGCGGCGTGGCGATCGTCATCGCCACCGCGGCTCACCGGCGCGCGTTCGAGGCGCGGCTGACGGCGGCCGGCGTCGGGGTGGCCGCGGCCATCCTGAACGGCACCTACCTGGCCCTGGACGCGAGCGAGACGATGGGCGCGTTCATGACCGGCGCGCGGGTTGACGCCGACGGCTTCGAGCGGGTGATCGGCGGGCTGATCGCTCACGCGGGCGCGGCCGGCCGCCCGGTCCGCGCCTATGGCGAGATGGTCGCCCTGCTCTGGGACGCCGGGTTCGTCGATGCCGCGGTCCAGATCGAGCAGATGTGGGACTCGCTCGGCCGTCGCCGCCCGTTCTCGCTGTTCTGCGGTTACCCGGTCGGCTCGGTGACCCGTGACGGCCAGCTGGACGCCTTCGCCGAGGTGTGCCGCCTGCACCATGAGGTGATCGGCGCCTCGCAGGCCGCCGTCGCCGCGGCCAGCGTGCCCGGTGCCATGCGGGCCTTCGCCTTCTCGCCCGACGCGCCCGCGGCGGCCCGTCATTTCTCGGTCGACGCGCTGCGCCGCCTGGGCGCCGGCGATCTCTCCGACGCCGCCGCGCTGGTCGTGACCGAGCTGGCGGCCAATGCCGTCCTTCACGCTCATTCCGGCTTCACCGTGGACCTGTCGCTGCACCGGGACGTGCTGCGGATCTCCGTGCGCGACGCCAGCCCGCTGCCGGCCGGCGGCGCCGGCGCGGCGCTGCCGGCCACGCCGCTGCACGGCCTCGGCGTCGTGCACGCGCTCGCGAGCCGGTGGGGGGTCCGGCCGCTCGGTCATGCGGGCAAGTCCGTGTGGGTAGATCTGCGCCGGTAACCATCGTTGCCAGGGAGGCCAGTCGTGCAGCCAGGTATCCGGATCCACCGTATCGACGATGCGGCCCGGCCGGCCGCGGGCGCCGAGCCTGACGAGGACGCCGAAGGCGGGGACCCGGTCTGCTGGGCTCACCTCGTCTGCCCGGAGTGCGGGGCCATCACCACCGAAGGGCACCGCGAGGGCTGCGGCTCGGGGCCTGCGGGCTGACCCCTGTACTCCACGACCTCGATGGCCCGAGCGCTCACCCGAACCTGTCCCGGCCGGCGCCCGGTACGGCTGCTCGGCCAGGGCTGGTCATGCATGCCGAGTCCTGCCCTGGTCACGGGGCGGCGAGGAAGGCGTCGATCACCGGCGCCAGCTCCGCCGCCTCGGTGAGCAGGCCGAGATGGCCTCCGCGGTAGACGTGCAGCCGGGAACGCGGGATGAGCAGGTTCATCAGCCTGGCGTTAGCCAGCGGGATGATCGGGTCATCGTCCCCGGACATGATGAGCGTGGGCTGGCGAAGCAAGGGCAGGAACGGCAGGCTGGTCCAGCCCGCGGCGGCCATGAGCTGGTACAGGTACCCGCGCGGTGATCCGACCCGGTTGCCGTCGTTCATCGCCGCCGCGATCCGTCCCGGATCGGCCCGCGCCGACCCGCCGTACAGATCGCCGGCGGCGTGGTGCAGGTATGCGCGGTCGAGGTAGCGCCGGGGCGTCACCATGTGCACCAGCGCCGACGGCTTGCCCGGCACCATCAGCGCGCCGGTCGCCGTCGATACCAGCACCAGGCGTCGGCAGCGGGACCGCTGGAAGGCGGCGAAGTGCTGCGCCACGCCACCGCCCCAGGAGATGCCGAGCACGTCCACGCGGTCGTAGCCGAGCTCGGTCAGCAGCTGGGCGATCAGCCGGCAGAGCCCGGTGAGGCGGTAGGGTGTCGGCGGTTCCGCCGAGCCGCCGACACCGGGCGGGTCGAACCTGATCACCTCGGTGGCCGGGTCGAGTTCCCGCACGAGCGGCTCGAACAGCTCCAGGCTGGCGCCGATGCCGTTGATCAGCAACAGCGGCACGCGGGGCGGCCCGCTGGCGCGGGTCAGGCCGGGCCGGACCGCGACCCGCAGCCGCCGGCCGGCGACCGCGACGCTACGTACTTCAGCGGTCGTGAACATAAGTCCCGGGCGCGGCGCACTGCACCGGGTAGGTAGCGCGGCCGAGCGTCCGCGGGCGCCTCTTGCGCCCGCCGCCTCGCTCGGCCAGCCAGGACGAGTAATCCGGCCACCAGCTGCCCGCCACCGTCCGGGCCGAGGCCAGGAACCCGGTTGGGTCAGCAGGGTTTGATGAGGCCGTCTGGAAGGCAGCCTTCGAGTGGGCCGGAGGGTTGACCATACAAGCTATGTGCCCGCTGGTGGACAGCACGAACTTGACCGGACCGCCGAGCAGCTGCGTCGTCCGGTAGCACGACTGCCACGGGCACAGGTGGTCGGCGGCGCCGGCCACGACGTAGGCGTCCACGTCGACCTTGGCCAGGTCCACCGGCGAGCCGAGCATGGTCGCCGTGTCCGGCACCGTCAGCGCGTTGGCCAGGGCCAGCTGGATGAAGTCACGGTGCAGCGCGGCGGGCAGCCGGGTGATGTCGGCGTTCCAGTACAGGATGTCGAAGACCGGCGGCGTGCGCCCCTGCAGGTAATTGTTGACCCAGTAGTTCCAGACCAGGTCGTCCGGCCGCAGCCAGGCGAACACCTCGGCGAGAGTCCGCCCGTCCAGGTAGCCGCGGGCGCCGGATACCGCGATCGCCGCGGCGGCCGTCTTCTCGTCGATCATCGCGCCGGCGGTGCCCGCCTGTTCCTGATCGAGGACGGTCACCCCGAGGCACAGGCTGGCCAGCTCGTCCAGATGGCCGGTCCGGCCGAGGTGCGCGGCCACCATGGTGGTCACGATGCCGCCCGAGCACAGCGCGCAGACGCTCGCCTTGGTCACGCCGCCGATCGTCCGCACCGCGTCCAGCGCGGACACCACGGCGCCGCCGTAGGTGTCCAGGCCCCAGTCACGGTGCCGGGCATCGGGGTTGCGCCAGGACATCACGAACACCTGATGACCTTGCCTGATGAGGTACTCGGCCATGCTGCGCTCGGGGGCCAGGTCGGTGATGTAGAACTTGTTGATCATCGGCGGCACGATCAGCAGCGGGTAACGGAAGACGGTCTCCGTCACGGGCTGGTACTGGATGAGCTCGAATTGATCGCATGCGTACACCACGCCGCCCGGCGTGGCGGCCAGGTCCTTGCCCACCTCGAAGGCGCCGGCCGGGACCATCGAGGGCACTCGCGGCGGGCTGGCCAGGTCCGAGGCGAGGGCCCGCAGGCCGCGGACGACATTCTCGCCGCCGGTATCGATGAGGGCCTTCCAGCCGACCGGGCTCAGCAGCGGATTGTTGCTCGGCGCGGCCGCGGCGATGAGGTTGGTGAGCAGGAACCTCATCCGGGTGGCGTCGCGCCAGTCGAGGTCGGCGGCCGCCAGCAGCGCCTCGGCGGACTGGGCGGCCGCCAGGTAGGCCTGGAGGCTGCGCCGCAGCAGGGGATTGTCTTTCCAGGCCGGATCGGCGAAGCGGCGGTCGCGCGGGTCGGCCGCGATGGTGGACTGGCCAGCCGCGATCCGGCCGAGCTCGGCGCCCAGCAGCCCCGCCTGGCGGCCGACGTACCGCGGGTGCTGGGCCAGCCCGGCCACCAGCCGGATCAGCGAGCTGTCCGGCCTGAACCGGTGCACGACGCCGAGCGCCGCGTCGGTCAGCAGCAGGTCGAGCCCGCCGGCGGACTCCGCCGCCTCCCGGGCCCACGCCTGGTCGGCCGGCTCTTCCCGCGGCCGTCGGGCCCGGGTGTCCCCCGCGGCACCCCCGGAACCCGCGGCACACGCGAGACCCTGGGAACTCGCGGGACCCTGGGAACCTGGGGGACCCTGGGAACCTGGGGGACCCTGGGAACCCGGAGGATCCTGGGAACCCGGAGGATCCTGGGAACCCGGAGGACCCTGGGAACCCGGAGGACCCTGGGAACCCGGGGGATCTTGGGCGCTGGGGGACTGTCCGGCCGTCACCCGTTATCCTCGGGCGGCTGCACCTCGCGGCGCATGATCTTCCCGGTCGGGCCCTTGGGCAGGGAATCCACCAGCCAGACGTACCGCGGATACTTGTACGCCGCCACCCTGTCCCTGGCGAAGGAGCGCAGTTCCTCCGGCGTCGCGCTCGCGCCGGGCTTCAGCGCCACGGCGGCCCCGACTTCCTCGCCCAGGTCCGGATGCGAGATCCCGATCACGGCCACCTCGGCGACCGCCGGATGCTCATGCAGGACTTCCTCGATCTCCCGCGGGTACACGTTGTACCCACCCCGGATGATCAGGTCTTTCTTGCGGTCGACGATGTAGTAGTACCCGTCTTCGTCGACCCTGGCCATGTCGCCGGTGCGGAACCAGCCGTCCCTCATCGCCTCCGCGGTGGCCTCGGGCTTGTCCCAGTAGCCCCTCATCACGTTGTGGCCGCTGATGGCGATCTCGCCGATCTCCCCGGCGGGGACGGTGCTCCATTCGTCGTCGATGAGCCGCATCTCGACGCCCTCGATCGGGGTGCCGATCGAGCCCGGCTTGCGGACCTTGTCTGGGTGGTTGAACGACGCCACCGGGGAGGTCTCCGACAGCCCGTAGCCCTCCAGGATGATGCAGCCGAACCTCTGCTCGAAGCCGCGCAGGATCTCCACCGGCAACGAGGCGCCGCCCGAGACGCACACGCGCAGCGTCGCGGTCTTCGCCGGGTCGGCGTCCGGGAGGTGCAGCATGGCCGCGTACATGGTCGGCACGCCCTCGAAAATCGTGACCCCGTCGCGCTGGATGATGTCCAGCGCCCTGGCCGGGTCGAACCGGGGCAGCAGCGTCAGCGTGCCCGCGACCGCGACCGTGGCGTTCAGCCCGCAGGTCAGGCCGAACACGTGGAACAACGGCAGGCAGCCCATGATCACGTCGGCCGGGGTGCCGCTGATCAGGTTCCGCGCGGTGACCGTGGCGTTCGTGGTCAGCCCCGCGTGGGTGAGCTCGGCGCCCTTGGGCCTGCCCGTGGTGCCCGAGGTGTACAGGATGACCGCGTCGTCGTCGCCGTGCCGGCCGGCCCCGGGCGCGGTGCCCTGCGGCGCGCTGACCCCCTCGAGCAGGTCGGCGGCGGCCGGCGTTTCCACGGCCAGCATCTGGGCCCCCGCGTCGGCGGCGCCCTTGGCGGCCTCCCCGGCGAAGTCATGCCAGGCCAGCAGCACCTTCGCCCCGGAGTCGCCCAGGTAGTAGCTGACCTCGCGCTCCTTGAGCAGCGGGTTCATCGGCACCACGATGGCGCCGGCGGCCTGCGCGCCGTAGAAGGCGACCGGGAACGCGGGCACGTTCGGCAGCATGAGCCCGACCCGGTCACCAGGCTCGACGCCGAGCGAGGCGAGCAGCGCGCCCATCCGCCCGGCGGCGTCGCGCAGCTGGGCGTAGGTCAGTACGAGCTGGTCCATCCGGATCGCCGGGTGGTCCGCGTGGCTGGCCGCCGCCTCCTCGAGCAGGGAACTGAGATTCGTCGTCATGGCACCCTCCGGTCGGCCTAGTTGGCGCCGCGGCGTGAAGTCCCATACCGTGACGGCCTCACCCGCAAGCATGCCCCCGTCCGCGGGCAGATGCCAAGATCGGCGCTGCGGTAAATCTGGCGTTTCTGCACGGCGACGGGTTGACCCCGGGCGTGACCTGCCGCATCCGGCGGTGCGCCACGGGTCAGGGGAGCACCGCGCGGCGCGCCCGCGCGGCTGCCCCGGCACGCGCAGCCCCCGGCGCGGACCGAAGCCAGCTAGCCCCGGCCGACGAAGGGCATCGTGGTCGCGGTGATGGTGAGGAACAGGACGTTGGCGTCCAGCGGCAGGGAGGCCATGTACAGCACCGCGTCGGCCACGTGCCGGGCATCGAAGGTGGGCTCGGCGGCCAGCGAGCCGTCGGCTTGGGGCACGCCCCGGCTGAAGCGCCGCGTCATCTCGGTGGCCGCGTTGCCGATGTCGATCTGCCCGCAGGCGATG
>Ga0187780_10000940_pt1 | contig 21697 bp, 18 predicted proteins | sample 1015_Q2_SP10_20__FD_132429 | JGI IMG/M metagenome (GOLD analysis project Ga0187780, IMG submission 132429) | Tropical peat soil microbial communities from peatlands in Department of Meta, Colombia - 1015_Q2_SP10_20_MG | ecosystem: Environmental > Terrestrial > Soil > Wetlands > Peat | place... | reverse complement strand
GGTTGGTTTGGACTGAGTTCGTTCTGGCGAGTGCGAAAAAAGCATTGAAGACCCCAGTGCTCCTCTCTGCCCTCAGTGGTTGAGAATTTTGTTATGGCGGACAAGACCAAAACCGTCGCACCAGCTTCTGACCCGCAGACTTCTTCTCACATCCCTGTCCGCCCGCTCTACACTCCCGCCGATATCGAGGGCTGGGACTATGATCGCGAAGTCGGCTATCCCGGCCAATATCCCTTCACTCGCGGCGTCCAAACCACGATGTACAGGGGCAAGCTGTGGACGATGCGGCAGTACGCGGGCATGGGGGATGCTGAGGAATCCAACAAGCGCTACAAGTATCTACTCGCCAATGGCACGACCGGACTTTCGGTTGCCTTTGACCTGCCGACGCAGATCGGTCTCGACTCCGACAATGTTTTGGCGGAAGGCGAGGTCGGCAAGGTCGGGGTCGCGATTGATTCGATCGAGGACATGCAGCGGCTCTTCGATGGTATCGACCTGACCAAAATCTCCACCTCGATGACCATCAACGCGACCGCTTCGATCCTGCTGGCGCTATATGTTGCAGTGGCGCGCCGCCAAGGGGCTGACATTCGCCATCTCTCCGGCACTGTGCAGAACGACGTTCTCAAAGAGTACGTGGCGAGGGGAACGTACATTTATCCAATTCAGCCGGCCATGCGCATCATCACCGACATGTTCGCCTGGACTAATGAGAACGTTCCCGAGTGGAACACGATTTCGATTTCCGGCTACCACATGCGCGAAGCCGGGTCGACTGCGGTGCAGGAAGTGGCCTTCACGCTGGCCAATGGCATCGCCTACGTGCAGGCTGCACTTAACGCCGGGCTCGACGTGGATAAGTTCGCGCCACGGCTATCGTTTTTTTTCAACGCCCACAACAATTTTCTGGAGGAGGTTGCCAAGTTCCGCGCGGCGCGCCGTATGTGGACGAAGATCATGCGCGAGAAGTTCAAGGCGAAAAATCCCCGCTCCTGGATGCTGCGTTTTCACACCCAAACGGCCGGTTCCACGCTCACTGCGCAGCAACCGGAGAACAACATTGTTCGGACCGCAATTCAGGCCATGTCTGCGGTTCTGGGCGGAACGCAGTCGCTGCACACAAACTCTTACGATGAAGCACTGGCGCTGCCCGCCGAGCAGGCCGCCCGCATCGCGCTGCGCACGCAGCAGATCATCGCGTACGAGTCGGGCGCGCCGCAAACCATCGATCCACTGGCCGGCTCGTATTACATCGAGTCGCTAACCAACGAAATTGAAAAGCACGCGACCGGATATCTTGAGAGAATCGACGCGCTCGGCGGAATGCTGAAGGCCATCGAGCGCGGCTTCGTGCAGCAGGAGATCCAGAACGCGGCTTACGAATACCAGCAGCAGGTGGATCGCGGGGAAGCGACCGTGGTGGGAGTGAACCGGTTCACCGTCGACGAAGAGAAGCCGATTCCCATCCTGCACATTGACGAATCGCTGGAACGCAAGCAGGTGGAGCGCGTGCGTGCCTTGCGTGCTCGCCGCGATTCTCGGCATTGGCAGGATTCGTTAAAGAAGATCGAAGACTCCGCCCGCTCCGGCGCCAATCTCATGCCGCACATCGTTGCCGCCGTCGAAGCCAATGCCACCGTCGGCGAAATCTCCGACACCATGCGCCGAGTGTTCGGGGAGTACAAAGAGGCGGTGGTGATTTAGGGCGTGTGGCGCCTGTGCCCTCGCCCTTTCGTGGAAGGGCACGGCTTCAGCCGTGCCGAGAAGCAGCCAACCTTCTCAAACGCGCCGATGAGGCGCAGCTACCATCGATGGGGTGGCCCCCGGGTTTCGCGTCCTTGCGCCAAGATCTGCGGCCGATTCGCCCTCTTTGCGAATGCGGGAGCGGCTGATGTCGCGCCGCATTGGCGCCTGGGTCGAAATGGGCCCTTTATTGGCCCGGCTAAAGCCGTGCCCCTCCCACAAACGTGGAGCCGTGGTGATCCGCGCTAGATCCCTCGCTCCGCCTGAGGAACGGCTGCGCTCGGGATGACGGCTTTGGGTGTTGGGATGGATATCCGCGGAAGCATACGTCTTTTGTGACGTACGTCGATTTCATCGTAGGCCGGCATCACAGCAGATTTTTCGTCGCGATGCTCCTCGGAACGACAAACCTCAAAACGGGGCAGAAATCTCCTCATCGGCGCGTGTGTCGAGGATTGCGCCTTTTCGGCACGGCTGAAGCCGTGCCCTTCCCGATGTTCCGCCGAGCTGGGCTCGGCCCGACAGCCGAGGGCGGCTGTCCCTACGGCAAGCAAAGCAGGCTCCCGGAGTGGTAATGCAGAGATCCTTCGTCGGGATCACAAGCCGAAGGGGAATGGAAGTGCACTGCAGCTTACTTGGCGAATTCGCTGCGATGGCGGCTGTAGAAGTAGTAGATCAGCAGGCCTAAAACGAGCCAGACCACAAACCGAAGCCAGGTGATGACGGTCAGGCCGGTCATGAGGCCTCCGCAGAGAATGATAGAGATCAATGGGAACCACGGCACAAACGGTACTCTGAAGACGCGCGGGCGCTCGGGCTGGGTACGGCGAAGGATGATTACACCGAGCGAGACCAACACGAAGGCGAAGAGCGTACCGATATTGGAGAGATCGACGGCGTCACTGACGGCGAAAATCCCGGCGGGAATGCCGACGGCGAATCCGGCGATCCAGGTGGCGCAGTGCGGAGTTTTGAAGCGTGGATGGACGGCGGAGAAAAATTTAGGGAAAAGGCCGTCGCGCGACATGGCGTACCAGATGCGGGCTTGTCCGTACTGAAAGACGAGAAGCGAGGAAATCATTCCCGTCAGGGCGCCAACGACAATTACCCACTGAGCGAAGCGGCTGGCGCCAAGCATCTTGAGGGCGTAGGCGACGGGGGCCTGGGCGGCGTCACCCGAAACAAACGTGGAGTACTTCATCATTCCCAGCAGGACGATCGAAACTCCGACGTAGAGCAGCGTGCAGACAATCAGCGAGCCGATGATGCCGATCGGCAGATCGCGCTGCGGATTCTTGGCCTCCTCGGCGGCGGTTGAAACGGAGTCGAAGCCGATGTAGGTGAAGAAAACGATGGCACCGCCGGTGACAATGCCGGCGAAGCCTGAGGGGGCAAAGGGCTTCCAGTTGCTGGGAGTGACGAGCATGCCGCCGATCACCAGAAAAACGAGGATGGCGCCAATTTTGATGGCGACCATGACATTGTTGGCTTCGGCAGATTCTCGAACGCCGCGCACCAGAAGCAGCGTCAGAATGAAGACAATAAGGAAGCCGGGAATGTTGAAATATGATCCGGTCCAATGGCCAGACTCCCACACGGGCGTAGACCATTTGTCAGGGAGATTGAGGCCGAAAAGAGATGCGAGTAAAGATTTGGTGTAGGCGCTGAAGCCGATGGCGACGACCACGTTGCTGACGACGTATTCCAGAATCAGGTCCCAGCCGATGATCCAGGCGAAAATTTCGCCGAGCGTTGCGTAAGAGTAGGTGTAAGCGCTGCCGGCGATGGGAATCATGGAGGCGAGTTCTGCATAGCACAATCCGGCAAAGCTGCAGGCGACGGCGACCAGGAAGAAAGAAATCGCGATCGAGGGACCGGCGGGAGGACGGCCGTGCATGAGAACGCCCGCGGTACCGCCTCCGCGCAGAAAGTTGACGAGCAGGTCGAGGACCTGGGCGTGCAAGATCGACGGGGCCTGGAAGAATTCGCCGGCCGCGGCGGTGCCGGTGAGAACGAAGATGCCGGAACCGATGATGGCACCGATGCCGAGTGCGGTGAGCGACCAGGGCCCCAGTGTCTTTTTCAGGCGTCGCGTAGGGTCTTCGGCTTCCGCAATCAGCTTGTCGATGGATTTACAGCAAAAAAGCTGATTGTCGGAAGTTCGGACGGGTTCGGTGGTGACCGGAGATTGTGGCATAGCTGTCGGCAATTAGCACTTAGCATTTGGTCACAAGGTTTCGCGAGGACACCGAGTGCCAAATGCCAAGTGTGATGTAGCTTAGCGCTTCGCCTGGCCGCGCGCCATCTTCTTGACTTTCCGTTTCTGCGAGCCGCGCGCGTACTCTCGCGGTTTCAGCGGCTTCTCCGCTTTACGCTTCTTGCGCGACGCGCGTTTGGCTTTCTTGCGTTCTTCTTTGCTCAGAGACGTCGTATTTGCCATGAATGCTTCCTGAATTTGTAATTTGGTAATTGTGTAATTTGAAGATCCCAAGTGCAGCGATCACAAAATTACCCGGTTACAAAATTACCAAATCGGTTCTAAGCCTTCTCCAGCTGGGCGTATTTCTCCACCAGTTTCTTCAACCCGAACCTGGGGAATTGTACCGTAAGCTTGGCCTCGTCGCCTTCTCCTTCTCGCTGATAGACCGTTCCCTCACCATATTTTGGGTGTTTGACTTTTTGGCCGGGCCGGAAGCCCTTCTTGCCCTTTGGCTCGCCGACCGGCAATTTGGGAAGGTTGAACTTCTTGCCTCGCGAGGCAAAAAACTCGGCAATGTTGTCGATGGAATTGTAGGTGCGTACGGGGGACCGCTGCATGCGCTCCTGCCTTTGCGCGGTCCAGCTTGCACTCTGGTCCTCGTCTTCGTAGGCATAGTGAGACCGGGGGCTCTGCCCCGCTGGACCCCTCGACTGCGCTCGGGGCAGGCTTGCTCGGGCGTCCGAGCTCACACGACTCCTGCGGGAGACGCCTAACTCCTCGACCAACTCTGCCGGGACTTCTTCGAGGAACCGCGATGGCACGCTGGCCTCAGGCAGGTCGGTGCCATAGCGACGACGGTAAACCGCCCGGGTCAAAATCAGGGTGTCCATGGCGCGAGTCATGCCGACGTAACAAAGACGGCGTTCTTCTTCGATATCGTCGGGCTGGAGAAACGTGCGGGAATGCGGGAAAAGTCCTTCTTCCATGCCGCACAAGAAGACCAGCGGAAACTCGAGGCCTTTGGCGGAATGCAAGGTCATCAGGGTTACCTGGGCGCGCTCGTCGTAAGCATCGGTGTCACTGACCAGAGCCGCGTGATCGAGAAATTGATCAAGCGTTTCACCCCGGTCCCGGGAGTCCATGGCAGCATTGACGAGTTCGCGCAGGTTTTCGATTCGCGAATAGGCTTCAGGTGTGTCTTCCTCCTCGAGTTGTTTGATATATCCCGTACGGTCGATGAGAAACTTGAGGACTTCGGCAGTACTGGCAGGATCGCCGGGAGAGCGAAAAGGCTCGGTAGCGCCGGCATCATGCCGGCTCGATTTCTCAGACTGCTCATTTGCCGGCGGGACGGGGGCGCTACTTTCACCATCCGTTCCAAAGTCAAATCCAGTGGGGTCAAATTCGATCTGATCGTCGGATTCATCGGAGATCTGCGGAGCCTCACTCCGCCGGACAGCCGAGGGCGGCTGTCCCCACGTGGGCTGATCAGGTCCAGATGTGTCTTCTAATCGTTCCACATAGGTTCCGGCCAACATGGCGCGGGCATCTTCGACAATTTCGCGAAAACTCTTCAGGGCTGCCAGCGCCCGCGGAGGCAAAAGCTGGCGCTCAATGGCTTCGCCGATCGCTCCCCACAGCGACAGGCCGGTTTCAAGCGCGATTCGCTCGAGAGTTTCAGTGGTGGTTTTGCCGATGCCGCGCACGGGAGTGTTGATGACGCGCAGAAGTGCAATTGAGTCGTCGACGTTATGGATGACTTTGAGATACGAGATCAAGTCCTTGATCTCGGCCCGCTCGTAAAACGAAAATCCGCCGACTACGTTGTACTTGAGCTGGTATCGGCGCATGGCCTCTTCGAAAAGGCGGGATTGAGAATTGATGCGGTAAAGCACGGCCGCATGCGGATTCTCCCCGCGCTCGACAGCCTCTCGGATATAGCGCGCAATGTGATCGGCGATGAACAAGGCTTCGTTTTCGCCGTCCGGCGCCTCGTAGTAGCCAATTCGCGTACCACCCTGGCGCGACGTCCAAAGGTTTTTGCCTTTCCGCCGTATATTGTTCGAGACCACAGCCGATGCCGCCTGTAGAATGTTCTGGGTTGAACGGTAATTCTGTTCCAGGCGAATAATCTTGGCTTCAGGGAAGTCGTTCTCGAACTCCAGAATGTTGCGAATATCGGCGCCGCGCCAGGAATAAATCGACTGGTCCTCATCCCCTACGGCACAGACGTTGTGGCGAGTCCCGGCGAGCAACCGCATCAGTTCATATTGCGGCCGATTGGTGTCCTGATATTCGTCGACGAGGATGTACTGAAAGCGGCGGTTGTAGTACTCGCGAACGCTGGGCACGACTTTCAGCAAGCGCACGGCTTCGAGCAGCAGATCATCGAAGTCCATGGCGTTAGCTTTAGCGAGTTCCTTCTTATATTCCGCGTAAATTTGGGCAACACGCTCAGTCTTGGGGTCGCCCGATTGCAGATAGACCTCCTGCGGATCAAGCATGTGATTCTTCGCCCACGAAATGTGCGCCAGAACCGAGCGGGGTGTGACTTGCTTGTCGTCAATGCCGAGCCGCCGCATGACCGATTTCACCAGTTGCTGCTGATCGGCTTCGTCGTAGATCACAAATTGGCGGGTGAGGCCGATTGGCTTCCCGGTTGTCGATGGAATCCGCAGAGCTTCGATATCTCGCCGCAAAACTCGTACGCAGAACGAATGGAAAGTTGAAATGAGGGGCTTGGCGACTGAGAGGCCGCCGACCAGCTTGTCAACGCGCTCTCCCATTTCAGCCGCCGCCTTGTTCGTGAAAGTCATTGCCAAGATGGATTCGGGCATTACGCCGAGGCTCTCGATAAGGTGCGCGATGCGGTAGGTAATCACACGTGTCTTGCCGCTGCCTGCTCCGGCCAGAATGAGCAGAGGCCCTTCGGTGCTTTCGACGGCTTCGTGCTGCTGCGGATTAAGTTGAGCGAGAAAAGACAAAGATGGAAATGACTCCGGCTCATTCGATTTTACAGGGAATTGAGCATCTCGGGCCTTGCGCAGGGTCACGAATGGACAACCTTCAGCGCGTTCCGGGCAATGCTGACCTCGATCGGCGTTTGGCAGACGTATTCGCCGTCGGCGTAGACATCGAGCGGCTTGCTGGTTTCTATCCTCAGACGAGTGGTTTGCAGGTATTCCACCCGGTCGAGAGCTAGGTGCCGCCCGAAATACACCGTCGGGAACAGCAAGAACAACTTGAACCGACTGATGTCATGAATGATGCAAACGTCGAGCTTGCCGTCGTCGAGCTGCGCGCGAGGGGCAATCTTCATTCCATCGCCGTACGCAGGGGCGTTGGCAAAGGCGGCCAAGACAATAGGGCTTTCTTCGTGGTTCGTCATTCTGTCGCCGTCTCCCGCATCCGCTAAGCTGAGCCGCATGGGAAGAGAAGCGAACCGGAATAAAACTGGCGGCAGGCTGAGAACGTAGCCGCCGTGGCCGCGCAGCCAGCGGGGAAGTTGATTGGCGCGGCGGGCGACCTCGGTGTCGAGGCCAACCCCACCGACACAGCAGAAGTAGTGCGAAGTCGACGTGGAGAGCGCAGTGATAATTCCCAAGTCGATGCTGCGGACGTTGCATCCGCCAGACCCGAACTTCTTCCATGCTGAAAGCGATTCTCTCTTTTTTGGGAGGCGCAGGGCATGGGCGAAGTCGTTTCCGCTGCCACAGGGCACGACTAGTACCGGAAGTTGTAATTCGGCCAAGCGCGCGAGGTGACGATGGATGGTTCCGTCGCCGCCGAATATCAGGATGACGTCTGCTTCGCAAGAGCGCCCGGGAAGGCCGATCAACCACTCCGCACTCGAATTCCCGCGAAACGGCTTCAGGTCTTTCTCGGATGAATCGAGTCCGAAGATAACAGCGGCGCGCATGTGCGGCTAAAGAGTAGCAAATTCATGCTAAAATGGGCCGCTCTCGTGAGGTTGAGCTTCCTCCGTAAGGCGCAACAACCCCCGCAATCCCGACGGAACTACCTGTGGAACAAAGCCCCGCTGACGGCGCGACTATAACTTATGCGGATGCCGGTGTGGATATCGACCGCGCCAATCGCACGAAAAAGCGCATAAAGTACCTCGCGCAAAAAACCTTCAACAAAGGCGTTCTGAGCGAAATCGGCGGCTTCGGGGGGCTCTTTGCGATCGACAAGCAAAAGTACCTGGATCCGGTGCTGGTGTCGAGCGTGGATGGGGTGGGGACAAAGTTGAAGATTGCCTTCGAAATGAACACCCACCACACAGTGGGCGCGGACCTGGTCAACCATTGCGTCAATGACATCGCGGTGCAGGGCGCGACTCCGCTGTTTTTTATGGATTATCTGGCAACGGGAAAGATCATTCCCGAAGTGGTGGAGAAGGTGATCGAGGGTCTGGCCGAGGCGTGCAAACACAACGGATGTGCCCTGATTGGTGGTGAGACGGCGGAGATGCCGGGGTTTTACGGCGACGGAGAATACGACCTCGCCGGATTCATCGTCGGAGTGGTTGAGCGCGAGCGGGTTATAAACGGCAAGAGCGTTCAAGTTGGTGATGTGATTATCGGGCTGCCGTCGACTGGTCTGCACACCAACGGCTATTCATTGGCGCGCAAGTTGTTTTTTGAGGTTGCCCGATACACTCCTGAGACTTACGTCAACGAGCTCAAGGGCAAGGTCGGAAACGAGTTGATGCAGACGCACAAGAGCTACTGGCCGGTGATCAAGAAATTGGTTAGCGGTGATTGCGTATCGGCCATGGCGCACATCACTGGCGGCGGAATCACCGAAAATCTGCCGCGAGTGCTGCCACGGGGAACGGCCGCGATTATTGAAGTTGGGACCTGGCCAGCTCTGCCAATTTTCGAACACCTGCAAAAGCTGGGCAACGTGCCTCCATCTGAGATGTTGCGCACTTTCAACATGGGGTTAGGCATGCTGCTGGTGGTTCCGGCAGCCAAATTCAAAAAAGCGCAGAGCATTTTAGACAAGGTCGGAGAAAAAGCCTACACGGTCGGAAGAATCGTGAAGGGCGACCGGAAGGTGATGTACACCTAGGTTCAGCTACCGCTTCAGAAGATCCACTGGCTCGTGCACATCGATAACGCGGAAGTACTTCTCCAGCGCCGGATACCTTCTCGCAACAGCCTCATACATGCCATATGCGGCGTTCCGATACGATTGGTGACCGGCGGGGGTGGTTCTTAACTCCGAGATGTACACCACCTCGGCAAAATCCATCTTGAAAAGTGTGCGTTTGCGGAAGGCCAGCGGAATGGCGTATTGCGAACTTTCCTCCGCCTCCGGGCAACGTGCCTGAGCCAGGCGCGCGACCGCATCCGCGGTGCGCTGCATGATTGTCCGATACTTGTCCGAGAGGCCTGCCGCCTTCACTTCTTCGGGGATGTCGTAACCTTGCATTGTGGTAAAGCCTTGCCCGATCTGGATGCAGCGGCGGTGACGGTGCATGTCGCGAAAACCACCGATATCCATCAAAATGTCGAAACGGAACTGCTGCCCGGCACAGAATGGACGCAGCATCTCGTCGTGCTTGCCGCGATGGCGTAAGCCGACATCGATGATTTCCCGGCGCGTATCTTCCCCTGCGTCAGAAACTACCTGGCGAATCTGGCGGTAGGAGTAGTGCGAGCGCTCGTACAAGAGCGTGGTGGCCAGTTCCACTTCCAGGTTTTCCTCTTCAAGCAAGTCGACCAGCGGCGCCGGATCGACGCGTTGGCCCTTCATGAGTTGCTTCGCGGCATCCTGCAATTCGCGGCGGGTTTCAATTTCGTACGGGTTGGGATCGGCGTATTTGACCAGGGTTGGAGCAACTCGCACGTCGCGCAGCAACTCGCGTTCTACATCTGCGCCGAGTTCCGGCGAGAATGCGCGGATCTGGTTGACTATCTTTCTTAGAGCAGGTTCGCTGGCGTTGTAAGCAGGAGATGTTGCGGCTCGTTTCAGCAAATCCCCCAGATGCCGGACTTCTTTGTGTGTGTGTGAGAGCAGATGGGAAACCTGGCCCTCGAGTGTTCTGGCGTTGACGATCTCACCCAAAGATGTGTTGGTCGCCAACGGCAGCAGGTAGCGGGAGATATCAAACGCGCGGGCCCGCAGCGTTCGTTCGTACGCTTCCTGCTTCATATCCGCAGGCTTGGCCACGACGCTTGCCAGATAAAGCGTCATCTTCTCGGAAAGCGATTCATACTCGGCGAACAAAGCAGCTACGGTTTTCTCATACAACGCGGCAGCATCGCGATCTTCGCCAAAATCCGGCGTGAAGTGGCCGCTCTTTTTGAAATCCTGGTATCTGGTGGAGCGCTCCTGCCCGTCCCAGCGCTGCTCGTCGGCGACCGCGATGGCGGCAAGAATAGAAAGCTTTTCGATGGCGAGCGCAATATGGGCCAAATCCGCAATCGAGCGGTGGCCGTACTGAAAGTAGAAGGTATTAAGAAACTTTTCGGCCTTCTGCTGACTGATTTCTTTCAGCGACTCCTTCATGGACAGAGCGGAGCGCGAATATTTCGCCATGGCGTAGGCCTGGATTTCGGGCTCTGCGCCATAAACGGCATAAACCTCGACTGCCGTCTCGGAGCTATAGTTTCCGTTCGTTGGTTGAGTGGAGTTGTCAGATTCAGACATTGCCGACCTCAGGTTTTAGCTGGAATTGAGATCTTACTGCAACCGTTCCGCGGGCAAACACTTTTTAGTAACTTCCCAGCGACTGGCGGAATCTTATATAAGGTTAATAGATCATTGATCATGCATCGGTTTTCCGTCTCCTTAGTCATTCCAGTTGTGTGGTTTTCCACATTGGCAGCTGCCCAAGGCAGGGGGCCGGACGTGTCCCGTCCCGAGGGCAGCGAACATCCAACCGGGGTCCTACTCTCCTGCAAGTTCGACTGCTCGACCACCGGGGTATCTGATTCTGTACCGCTGGTCTCGAAGCCAACGCTTCCACGCATGGGCCCGGAACTGGCGCTACAGGTTTATCGCAACCGGACCAGCGCGCAAATGGAGCAGCTATCTTCTTACTCTGTAGATTCATTGATTCGAGCCGAACTGCCCGACACGAAACAATATGGAGAGTACGAACTGGAGCGCCATTATGCTGCCCCGCGTTCGCTGGCCTTCAAGGCCGTGCGTTTTACCGGCGACAACTTCGTCAAGAGCAACGTGATCTTGCGCCTGCTGCAGTCGGAAGCCAGCCATGTAGAAAAGGACGACCCGTCGTTGAATGCGCTGAGCCCCGCAAATTACAAGTTTTCTTACAAAGGAACGACCCAGTTGGAAGGACGCGTGTTGCACGTTTATCACGTGAAACCCCGGCACAAGCGTGCCGGCTTATTCAAGGGACGGATCTACCTGGATGCATTCACCGGCAGCATGGTGCGGGCGGAAGGCAGGTTGGTAAAGTCCCCATCGATTTTTCTCAAGCAAGTCGAGTTCTCTCAGGACTACGCCGATGTCGACTCGTTCACCTTGCCCATCCATCTGCATTCCGACGCCAGAGCGCGCATTGTGGGCCGGATCGTAGTGGACGTTTTCAATTCCGATTACCACGTGTCGCCTGAGCCGAATGAGGCTCAAACCTCGTCCAGCCTCTAATCCATAAACACCCCGGCACGAAATCACTTTACTCACACCCTGATCGATAGCGATGACGGACCGCTCCCGAATTTTGCTGCGTGCAGTTTGGGGTTCACATATGCTTGGGTCGATAGCAATGACCCAAGGTTCCGAGCAGCTCCCTCTGGAGCTTTTCACGGTATTCGTCTCCGCAAAAGTGGTGGGCGAGATCTTCGAGCGCCTAGGTCTGCCTTCGGTCCTGGGAGAAATTCTTGCCGGCATTCTGCTTGGTCCGTATGCGCTAAAGCTGATTGAGCCAAGCAACATTATTTTTTCGATTGCCGAGATTGGAGCGATTTTCGTTTTATTTAGGGCGGGCCTCGAAATCAGCCCGCGTGATCTGATTGATGTTGGCGGTAAAGCCGTGCAAGTCGCGGTTGCAGGCGTGCTTGTGCCATTTGTGCTGGGTTTCGGGTACATGAAGCTTCGCGGCGACGCCTCGAGCGAAGCTGTGTTTGCCGGGGCTGCCATGGTCGCGACCAGCGTAGGGATCACGGCACGCGTACTCGCCGATCTGCATGTGCTCTCAACCCGCACCGCAAAAATCATCCTGGGAGCTGCGGTTTTCGACGACATCCTCGGGATGGTGCTGTTGGCGGTCGTGGGCGGCTTCGCCCATGGGGGCGCGCCCAAGTGGACCCATTTGACGGTACTGGCGGCGGAAGCCGGCGGGTTTGCTTTATTCATGATCTTCATCGCCCCGAGAATCGTCCGCCGAATTGAACCTGGCGTTGAGCAGCTTTCCATGCAGAACGCCTCTCTTGTGGTTGCGCTTGGTATCTGCCTTCTGCTGTCCTGGCTGGCAGCAAAGATCGGGATGACAGCCATCATCGGCGCATTCTTTGCGGGCCTTGTGTTTTCTGATTACGCACCACACTGGAATCTGGTGCCCCGCGTCGGTGGAATCACGGAATTTCTCTCGCCTTTTTTCTTCTTTACCATAGGATCGCGCCTCGACCTGCGGCTCTTTACGGGAAAGGTTTTACTGGCGGCCGGCGTGATCTCGTTGCTGGCAATCGTTTCCAAAATAATCGGCTGCGGGCTGCCGCTATTGAGCGAAGGCTGGCAAGCGGCCTTTCGGGTTGGGGTTGGCATGCTGCCGCGTGGCGAAGTGGCTCTGATTGTCGCCTTGGTGGGATTGCAATCGGGCATTGTGCTGCAAGCCACCTACGCCATCGTGGTGTTCATGACGGCAGTGACCACGTTGATTGCGCCGCCATGGTTACGCTACCTGTTTCGCGGTGAAATCGCCGAACAAACTGAAAAAGGCACCGGCGTGCACGTGCAGCTATAATTTCCGTTTTTCAGATTGAGGAGCTAGTCATGCGTTTATCGGGCCGAATTGCGCTGGTTACCGGCGCATCCCAGGGCATTGGTCGGGCCTGCGCTCTGAAGTTGGCGGAAAATGGGGCAGCCGTCGTGCTGGCTGCCCGGAGCCAGGAAAAACTGAATGAAGTTGCGGAGCAGATTACCAAACAGGGCGGCAAGGCCCATATATTTGCTGTTGACGTCGGCGAGGAAGAGCAAATCAAGTCGACATTTAAAGCCGCACTGGCGGAGTTAGGAAAGATCGACATTCTGGTCAACAACGCCGGCATCACTCGTGATCAGCTTGTCATGCGAATGAAGCGTTCCGATTGGGATGCGGTGCTGAACACCGATCTGACCTCAGCTTATCTCTGTATTCAGCAAGTGATCGGCTTGATGCTGAAGCAGCGCTGGGGACGGATCATTAACATCACTTCGATCTTCGGTCAGACGGGTCAGGCAGGGCAGGCAAATTACGCTTCTGCGAAGGCGGGCTTGATCGGATTGACGATGGCGATTGCAAGAGAGGTAGGCTCGCGCAACATAACTTGTAACGCCGTCGCGCCGGGGTTCATCGAAACTGCCATGACGGCCAAGCTGCCGGATCAGTTGCGACAGGAAGCCTTGAAAAACATTCCGCTGGGACGACTCGGCACGCCCGAGGACGTTGCCAATGCGGTGGCGTTCCTTGCGTCGGAAGAGGCCGGGTATATTACCGGCCACGTGCTGAGCGTGAACGGCGGGATGCTGATGGGTTAGGGCAATCAATGCAGGGACAACGCGAAATGACAGAGGCTTCGAGTTTGTCCGCGACTCCGGACTTTTCCATCGCTCAGGCGCAGTCCCAGAAAGATGTCGCGCAAGCGCGCGAGCTCTTTCTTGAATACGCAAAGTCCCTCGGCTTCAGCCTATGCTTCCAGAACTTTGATCAGGAACTGGCAAATTTGCCGGGGGACTATTCTCCGCCCGACGGCCGACTCCTGCTCGCGAGGCTTGGGGACGAAATCGCGGGTTGTGTAGCGATGCACAAACTCGAGGATGACATCTGCGAGATGAAACGGCTTTATGTTCGGCCACGATTTCGCGGTAAAGGCCTGGGCCGCGTCCTGGCGAACGCAGTGATTGCGGAAGCGCGCAAGATCGGCTACAAGTTTATGCGGCTCGACACGGTGGAACCCGTAATGAAGGATGCTGTCGTGTTATACCGGCGCTTGGGCTTCTACGAGATTGCGCCTTATCGTGTGAATCCCATGCCGGGCACGTTGTACATGGAAGTGAAACTGTAAGCTAGTTCACCGGAGCGCTGAGGAGTATCTAATGAAAACGGTCTTTCTAATCGCCACGCTTCTTCTGACCAGTTGTGCGTTTGCTGCCAGTTCGCAAAACGTTTCCTATAAGAGTGGAGACGAGACGGTCCAGGGAATTCTCTACAGGCCGGACGGCAAAGGGCCATTCCCTGGAATTCTGGTGATCCACGAATGGTGGGGCCTCAACGATTGGGTTAAAGAGCAGGCCGCGAAGCTTTCCGATCAGGGATATGTGACGCTTGCGCTCGATCTTTACCGGGGTAAGGTTGCAACCACACCGGAAGAGGCGCATGAAATAATGCGCGGAGTACCGGAGGACCGGGCGAAGCGAGATTTGCATGCTGCGTTCGAGTTTCTGAAGTCACAGTCAAACGTGAAGAGAGATCGGCTCGGAGCGATTGGCTGGTGCATGGGCGGAGGTTATTCGCTCGATGTGGCGCTCCAGGAGCCGGCCTTGAAAGCAGATGTAATTAATTACGGCCATCTCGCCACCGATCCGAGCGCGGTCGACAAAATTCAAGCGTCTATCTTCGGTATCTTCGGTGCGCAGGATCGTGGCATTCCGGTGGAAGACGTAAAGAAGTTTGAATCGCTGCTAAAAGAAAAGGGCAAGAGAGTAGAAGTCGTCATCTATCCGGATGCCGGTCACGCTTTCGAAAATCCTAACAATAAAACTGGTTATCGTCCGGAAGATGCAGCTGATGCGTGGAAACGCACGGTCGACTTTTTAGCCAACACTCTGAAGATGTAAGGCGAGCGCGGATCTGTGAAAGCAACATCCCCCGTTCGTGCTAGCACACTGACACTGTAGTTCTTATCGATGGCACGAATTTCCACTTGCCAGACCGTACTACTCTGGTTACTATTCAGCATTCCCAGAGGCCAGTTGGGCGCTTCCAGATGAACATCGGCGAGACCATTAGAAATTACCGCCTGCAAAAGGGGATGTCGCAGGGCGACATCGAAAAGCGTACCGGTTTACTGCGCTGCTATCTTTCACGAGTGGAGAACGGACATACGATTCCATCGCTCGATACGCTCTCGAAGATTGCGGGCGCTATGGAACTTCCGTTGTCCCAGTTCTTCGCAGAGTCCGGTCACAGCAACGGCGCCAAGGGATTACCGCAACTCTCCGATGACGAAGTACGGTTCCTGAGCCAGATTCGCCGCTACGCCGTTAGTCTCAACGACAGCGATCGCAAACTGGTCCTCGCCATGGTCAAGAAAATGGCGGCGAATTCCGCAAGATAGCACTCAGCATTCAGACCGCTGTGACCTTCGTTGCAGCATCCCTGGGCGCGATTTTTGGCGCATTTCTCACGCGTACAGGCAGACGAGGTTCCCACAGTGTTATTCAGCTGAGATGCCGCCATCCTTCGAGGTACCTGATTGCGGACTGCTGATTGCTGGGTGCTTACTGCCAGTGACTTTGGTTCCATCCCCATGGTGACCGATGGAAACCTCGCCACCTTGACTTATGCCCCGTAGACTTTCATCGGGAGAACTCGGGTGACAGTTGATGAGGAACTGAATCTGCTTGAGTCGCAACTGCGCCGGCTCAAGATCGAGTACGAAGTCTACTTCAGCAACCCCACAAAGAAGCCACCGACCGACATTGAATGGAAAGTGCTTTCCCTGCTCAGAAAGTTCAGCGACGGCGGCCGTATGAACTTCTCCCAACGATTCCGGTACAACGAAATAGCCCAGCGGTATGCGATTTACTCCGACTTGTGGCGCAAGAAGGGCCGGATCCGCGAAGAGGGTTATCGGCGTCCGCAAGACGCTCTGCTTTCGGTGCAAGGGGTGCGACCGGAGGAACATGCGCCGCAGCACCATCCGGCGTATGGGCTGTCGCACGGAACAGCAGCAGCGGCGGCGGCAGCCAATGCTGGAGCCGGGCCACTCACCGTGCAATGCTCGAATCCTGGTGCGGAGAGCGATAAGGTGCAGGAGCTCTATCGCGCTCTGGCGAGTGCCAAATCGAAGACGGGAGAGGCGCAATCGGGAAACTTCGAGAGCTTCCAGGCGTTCGTACAAAAGAAGACAGATCAAATCCGCAAGCAATACGGTTGCGGTGCAGTGGAATATAGCGTCGACACCCAGGATGGCCAGGTCCGGTTGAAAGTCAAACCAAAAGTCTAGTCGTGATCGCCCCTCGGGCTCTTCTACTTAAGCCATAACCTCGGCTGAGTGATCGTTCGCAATCAGGGCTGTTAGAATTTCCCGTTGTGTCAAGCGCAAATTCTACCGCGGAGCCCGGAATGTCGAACATCCAGCGAGCTATTCTCAGCGTCACTGATAAGACTGGCCTGGTGGAGTTTGCGGGAAGGCTGGCCGCGCTGGGTATCGAACTTGTCTCAACTGGCGGAACCGCCAAACTCCTGCGGGACTCGGGCATTCGCGTGAAAGATATCTCAGAATTGACCGGCTTCCCGGAGATGCTCGACGGGCGCGTGAAAACCCTGCATCCGAAAGTGCATGGAGGGATCCTGCATCGGCGCGAAAATGCTGCGCATCGTGCCGCAGTGGCCGAACACGGAATCGAGCCCATTGACATGGTTGTTGTCAATCTGTACGCGTTTGAAAAGACAGCGGCGAAGCCGGGGGTCCAACTTGACGAGTTGATCGAGAACATCGACATCGGCGGACCGTCGATGATCCGATCCGCTGCTAAGAACTTTCACGATGTCGCGGTGGTGACCTCACCTGCCGATTACGACGGCATCGCAACCGAACTCGAGAGTTGCGGCGGCGAATTGTCCAGCAAGACCAGATGGCAACTGGCGCAAAAGGCGTTTGCGACCACGGCGGCGTACGATTCCGCGATTGCTTCCACCCTGGAGCAAATTTCCGCTGATGGGCTAAAACAGGCTGCCACATGCGGCTTTCCTCAAGTGCTGCGCCTGATGTTCAATAAGGTGACGGACCTGCGCTATGGTGAAAATCCTCACCAAAAGGCTGCCATGTACTCCGATGGGTCAGGCAAAGGAGTAGCGAATGGAAAACAGATTCAGGGCAAGGAGCTCTCTTACAACAATATCGTCGACTTGCAGGCAGGCTGGGACCTGGCCCAGGAATTCGATGAACCCTTCTGCGGGATTATCAAGCATACGAACCCGTGTGGAGCGGCAACGGGTAAGACTTTGGCAGATGCCTACAAAAGAGCCTTGGAATGCGATCCCGTATCAGCTTTCGGCGGAGTGATCGGAGTGAATCGCAGCATCGATCAGGACACGGCAGAGGAAATGGCAAAACTCTTTCTTGAGGTGATTGCTGCGCCGGGGTTTGACGACGCGGCGAAGACCAAGTTTGCGAGCAAAAAAAATCTACGCCTGGTTGAAATTCAGAAGGCCCCACAAGAATGGGTGCTGAAAAACATTTCGGGGGGAATGCTGGTACAGGACGTTGATGCCCGTCCTCTCAGCGAAGCTGACTTGAAGGTCGTGAGTAAGCGCCAACCCAGTCCGGCAGAGAGGAACGCTCTGCTGTTCGCGTGGAAGGTTTGTAAGCACGTCAAGTCGAACGCCATCGTATATGCCCGCGACGGGCAAACTGTGGGTGTGGGAGCGGGCCAAATGAGCCGTGTAGATTCGTGCAAGATTGGCGCAATGAAAGCCGTGCTGCCTCTGAAGGGCACCGTTGCCGCATCCGATGCTTTTTTCCCGTTTCCTGATGGCGTGGAAGAAATCGCGAAGGTAGGAGCCACGGCGATCATTCAGCCCGGCGGGTCGGTACGCGATCAGGAAGTGATTGCGGCGGCTGACCGGTTAGGATTGGCTATGATCTTCACCGGAATACGGCATTTCCGGCACTGAAGGAACGACCACGAGCACCTACTGTAAAAACTGCAACGGCTAACAGTCGCTGTACTTATGGTCATTTTTCTGTTGCGAAAGAAGACCCGCTTTTCGCCAATCCTGGATGACGAAGGTTTACAATAGCTGGAGCACCCGCCCGCGGCGGTTCAGCATCCAATCGCCTATGGCTTTGGGATTCCGAAGGGTCTTGATGACAAGCAGACATTTTCCTCTTTTTGTCTTTGCGCTCCTTTGTGGGGTAAGCGCGAGCGCACAGCAGTCGCCGGCATCGGCGGCTTCCCAATCGAGTGGCGAATCGGTCAAAAAAATCGAAGCTACGACTCCCGCCCGCAAAGTGGATCGCGCATCCGCTTACTACCACTACGCGCTGGCTCACATGTATGAGGAGCAAGTCGCAATGTACGGTCGGAGCGACCTGGCCAGCAAAGCTATCGACGAGTATCGGCTCGCCATCGAAGCCGACCCAACCTCGGAGTATCTGACCGGCGGGTTAGCGGAACTCTACGCCAAGACTGGACGGATTCGCGATGCGGTTCTGGAGGCCCAGGAGATCCTTAAGCGGGATCCAAACAACCTTGAGGCCCACAAGCTCCTTGGGAGGATCTATTTGCGTTCCCTGGGCGATACACCCGGGACGAGCGGATCGGACAGTGTGCTTAAGCTGGCGATCGAGCAGTATGAAGAAATCATCAAGCTCGAGCCCGATAGTGTCGACGATTACATCCTGTTGGGACGTCTTTACGGCCGCAATAACGACTTGCAGAAAGCGGAGAGTGAATTCAAAACCGCGCTGAAGTTGGAGCCCGAGTCGGAGGAAGCGGTTACGGCGTTGGCGTTTCTGTATACGTCGGAGGGAGACTCGGCGCGGGCTGCGGAAGTCCTGAGCAAGGTTCCTGATTCCTCGCGCTCTGCCAAGCTTTACTCCGTGCTCGGTTACACCTATGAGCAGCAGAAGGACTACAAGAAGGCAATCGATGCGTATCGCAAAGCGATTGCGCTGGATCGCGACAATCTTGACGCCATTCGGGGCCTGGCGCAGAACCTGATGAACGACGGGCAAACGGATGCGGCCCTTGAGCAGTACAAGATCATTGCCGATGCCAATCCGGAAGACCCGCAAACTCATTTGCGGATGGCGGAAATTTATCGCAAGCAGGGGAAATTCGACCTCGCCCTCGATAATCTAAAAGCAGCGCAGGCGGTAGTTCCCGACTCGATGGAAGTACCCTACAACATGGCTGTCATCTATCAGGCCCAGGGACGGTATGACGATGCGGCGCAGACCCTGCAGGAGCTGCTCAAGAAGACTGAAAAGCCTGACGGAAAATACACAAAGGACGAAACCAACAATCGCGCGCTGTTTCTTGAGCGGTTGGGAACGATCTATCGCGAAAACAATAACAGCCAGCTCGCAATAGAAACCTTCCGCAAGATGTTGAGCCTCGGGGATGACAACGCCGAACGCGGATACCAGCAGATCATTGATACAAACCGCGAAAACAAAGACTGGCAGGCAGCCACCGATGTTGCCAAGGAAGCGGTGCAAAAGTTGCCCAACGACCGCGATCTGAAGATGGTCTATGCTTCGCAGCTTGCGGACATGGGCAAGCCCGATGAAGGCATACAGCAAGTCAAGTCGCTGCTCGCAGGGAAGCCCGAGGACCGCGAGGTCTACATCACGTTGGCGCAGATGTACAGCCGCCTCAAGCGCTGGCCGGAATCTGAGGAGGCTCTCGATAAGGCCAGCCAGCTTTCGGTCAAGGACGAAGATAAGGAGTACGTAGAATTTCTGCGTGGCTCAACCTACGAACGCCAGAAAAAGTACGATCAGGCTGAGCAAGTTTTCCGCAAGATCCTGGCGAATGATCCAGACAACGCCGCCGTGCTCAACTATCTTGGCTATATGCTCGCCGACCGCGGCCAAAAGCTCGATGAAGCGCTGATCATGATCAAGAAGGCGGTAGACCTCGAGCCGGCCAACGGCGCATATCTGGATTCATTAGGATGGGCATATTTCAAGCTCGGCAAATATGACCAGGCCGAAGACAATCTCACCAAGGCTTCCCAGCACATGGGAGCTGATCCTACTGTGCAGGAGCATCTGGGCGATCTGTACCAGAAAACCGGCAGGCTGAAATTAGCGGCAGCCCATTGGGAACTTGCGATTGAGCAGTGGAACAAGACGGTTGCTCCGGAAGTCGACAACGAAGCGCTGGCCAAAGTTCAGAAACAGCTCGAATCTGCCAAGGTCAAGCTGGCAAAGGGCGAATCGGATAACAAGTAGCGAGTAGCCAGGAGCGGGTGCCAGGCGCGAGCATTCAGGCTACCGATTGATACTCTGACTCCGTATGATCGCCATTGCCAGAGCCGCTCAGCAAGTCCTGACGCAGACGCTCCATCTGCAGGGATGCTTCCTTGATCTGCTCGGCGTATGCGTGCCCTTGTCGCGGCAGAAATCCGCCATAGTTCTGCAGCAGGAGGCGAGCATTGTTCTCGATGGCCGATGCTTTAAACCGGTCCTGGTTCGACAACGCAGAAGTCAATTTTTGAAGCTGTGAATCACGCTGCGCCAGCTCTTCTCTACTTCGCGCAGTTTCCTTCTCGAGAATCCTTCCGTGATAGCGTGCGAGCAAGAGTAGCAATCCGGTGAAGGCGAGAAGAGATAAATTTACGACCAGAGTTTGCTTCAAAGCTGCTTTCAGCGCCGCATCCCGCTCTCCATAAAATTTCAGAAAATAATTGCTCTCGGCCGCAGACAAGGAGGCCAGAAGCTGGCGGGCCTGGTCCATGTACTGCTCGCCTTCATTCGAGGCGACAAGTTTGAAGGCACGGTGGCGATAACCCTTCTGCCGCAAATCAATGGTGTGCTCCATCTCGGCCTGTTTGGAGTTAGCTAGAGACTCGAGCTGCGACTCCAGAGATCGTTGGTTCTCGCTGCGGCTCGCTAATGTCGCACGCAACGTCGCAAAATCCGCGGCAATCCTGTCTTTCGCAGCGGTGAAGGGCTGCAGGTAAGAAGAATCTTCGGTAAGCAGGTAGCCGCGTTGACCGGTTTCCATGTCGCTGAGGTCGGCCAGAACATGCGAGATATCGGCCTGGAACATCGAGCTTTGCAACGTCAGGGCCGCGATCGTGTGAACCTGCCTTAAATGTTTGACCGCGAGATAAGCATTCACGGTGATGAAAGCGAGTAACACGGGGGCCAATATTTGCAGCGCAAGTTTTCGAATCATGCTAGTTTTCCCGTCCTGCGAGTGAAGTCCAGAAGGTCTTCAGCCAGAATGCGATCAGTTTTGTGAGTGGTTCACAAATTTGCGGAGTCGCTACCATGGCTGTTCCGTTCCTGACTCTTTGCTGTTTAGGAATAATAGGCCTCTTATTGCACCGGAGCGGTTTATCTTTATGGTGCCCACCGATCTGTTCCGCTATTGAAGCGCACTCCGCGATCACCGTGAGCTGATTGAGGCATCGACTATAATGAATGTGTTGGCAGCTGGACCGGACGGCCGCCCCGCCGATTCGGCAGGCCCTGATTGAGGCTTTTGAGGACTTGCGGAATCGGCGGGGAGGAAAGTCCGAACTCCATAGAGCAGTGTGCCGGATAACGTCCGGGAGGATGGGTTCAAGCCCATTCGACGGAAAGTGCCACAGAAAACATACCGCTCCGCCGT
>Ga0187780_10000939_pt1 | contig 21707 bp, 16 predicted proteins | sample 1015_Q2_SP10_20__FD_132429 | JGI IMG/M metagenome (GOLD analysis project Ga0187780, IMG submission 132429) | Tropical peat soil microbial communities from peatlands in Department of Meta, Colombia - 1015_Q2_SP10_20_MG | ecosystem: Environmental > Terrestrial > Soil > Wetlands > Peat | place... | reverse complement strand
GGTCCGAATCGATTGCACAAAACCTCTGCGATTTTGCCGCCTATTCCAGCCCCAAGCGCCGCCGCCAAGGGCGGCGCACTTGCCAGCCAGCCGCTTTCAAGCACCGTAAAGTGCCGCTCTTGCACGAGATAGAGAAAACTCCAGACCGACAGCAAGTAGAAGACGTAGTTCATCGACAGATATGACCCGGTGATTAACAGTATGTCCCGATTAACTACTAGGCGTCGCACCCGAGGCCAGTCAATCGAGGCATCGACCGTCGGTGCGACGGGACCTAATTCCGCCAACTCTTGGCGCGAGACATGCGGATGTTCAGCTGGTGTGTTTCGCCCGTACCAAGCCCAGAGGCCGATCACCGGAATTGCCGCAAGCCCGGCCGCCGTGATTGCTGGCCGCCACCCAAATATATGCATAATCGTCGCAACTAAAGGTGGAGCGAGCGCCGCACCAAAATTCTGGCCAACCGATTCCAGTCCCTGCACTAGTGGCCAGCGCTGCGGGGGAAACCAAGTTTCGAAAACGCCAGAAGCAACTGGGTACACTGGTGCCTGGGCGGCTCCCAGTACTAATTGGGCGGCGAGTAAAGCTATGAACAGCGACATTCCCGAGAGCATCGATGGAGCAATTGGTGTCAGGACGACGGCAACCGTGGCTATAGACATTGCCCAAAGGTACGTTCGTCGCGCCCCGAACCGTTGACCATAAACGCCGCTTCCGAGCTGCAGCAGCGTGTACGAGAGCATAAAGGCCCAGAAGAGAAATCCGATCTGCAATTGACTGAACCCGAGCTCCGGCATCATGCGCTCAGCGGCGATAGTGCCCGATTGACGTTGCAGGTATGCCAGCAACGAGAACGCAAACATAAAACTGAAGATCCACCACCGGACTCGCACGCGAGATCGCCAGCTGTTTCGCGTGTCGCGTTCGCCGGCCGCTTTCATGCCCGCGCTGCCAATCGGCGACTCACGACGCCACAGATGTTGAGGTTCTTTGTTTTGCGTCCACGCGAGCTGTCGTAACCGACTCCCGGGACGACGGTCGACATCTCGCCGATGCGCTCCTCCAGATCACTCACCTGGAGTTGTGGGCCTTTGCCCTCACATGAGTGATGACTCGAGCGGAAAATGGCTCATGACGTCGTGGCCAGTCTCCGTAATCAATACTTGTTCTTCCAGCTTGACGCCCTCCCCGCCGCCGAACTCCCCGATATAGCTTTCTACGCATACGGTCATACCAGGCATGAGCACGCCGTCCTGGGCGTACGGCTCATTGCGGTCCCAATCTATGCCCGGCCACTCGTCGACCATTCCTACGCCATGCAGAATGCTGCCGTAGCATTGCCTGCGGAACCGGTCAGGAATCTGCCACGCTTTGTCACGGTACTCTCGAAATGTGCAACCCGGACGCAGAAGCTCGCAGTTATGAGCGATCTGCTCTACGGCAAACCGATAGAGCTCGCGCTGATACGATGTCGGCTTCTGGGGTCCACAATGAAACGTGCGGCTAATATCCGCGCAGTAGCCGTGCGGCCCGACGAGGTCAGTGTCAAAGCAAACGAGTTCTCCCGACTGAATGCGTCTGTCCGAAGACTCTTGGAACCACGGATTCGTGCGCGGCCCGGCACTGAGCAGCCTCGTTTCGATCCACTCGCCGCCGAGAGCGATGTTGACATAGTGCAGTTCCGCCCAGAGTTGGTTTTCCGTTATGCCGGGCCTAAGGGCATCGTGCATGCGTTGCATCCCTAGTTCGGTGACATCAATAGCATTTCGCATGCAAGCGATCTCTTCGGCGCTCTTAATCGACCGCGCGATCTCCATGATCGGCTGCCCTTCGACGGCGACGAGTCCCGCGCGCTGTAACGCTTCGTATCCAAGCAAGTCTCCGCCGTCGACCGCAACGCGGTGCTCACCACGGCCCATGAGCGCGCCCACGACTTCGGCGATTTCGGCGGCCCAGAGCTGACTCAGTACTTTGCCGTGTTCTGCGGCGTACTGATATTCATAACACCGCGCTAGGCGCCTTTCGCCAACGGCCAGAAGTTGAGGCTGTGCGATTAGACAGTTCTCGTTGGGGTATTCGAACAAGACAGCTTGTCCTTCCGCGGGCACCACACAGTACCGCCCTTGGTTGTGCAGCAGCCAGACCGTCATGTTCCGTGAGTCAGTCGCGTAGCGAATATTGACAGGGTCACTCAGCAACGCCGCCGCACAGGCGTTTGCGCGAAGCTCTCGCTGCACGCGGTCATAGCGATACGAACGTAGCGCGTCTAGGTCAATCGCCCGGAGTTCGGGACTTTGCTCCGAATCAAGCATGATCGCCTCCAAACAGCCTGCGGCTCCCACGACCGCCATTTGCACCCAAATCCGCACTCACGCAACGTGCGCGATATCTCTTGTCGCGTGTTTACATCAGGGGCGAACCATTTCGCCCCGAATCCAGTCATGCAGGCGCTTCAGTTCATACTCCTCCGGAAGAAGCACGCCGCTCGTGTGACGCATGCTATGCATGCCACGCTGTGCCAGTTCGCATACGGCACCGTCCTCGGCAATGACGCCCCAAGAGAAGTCGATGCTGTTGCTCAGGTCAGCATTGGGGTCAGACAACGCCTCGCGTGGGTACAACCATTGCGCCTGCAGTTCCGTCAGCTCCGGCCCTAGCGGCCGCAGGCGGACCGCCCGAACGTAGTCCACGTGACCAACCACGAACATTGAAGGAAGCACGGTCACAAACTGATAGCCTACGCGTCGTTGCGCATCTGATAGCTCCGGAAACGTATGGCCGGTCGTCTGTCCGTTAGTCGACCAAGTCGCGGCGCCAGGGCGCACGCCACGTCTGTATTGCGGCTCATCTTTGTCTGCGTGCTCTCGCCAACGCGGATCGTCACGCGGATCCATTATTGCGCGTCCGTAAATCGGGACCAACTTGCTTAATGCTGGATGGATATTCGGGCAGTGAAGGCACTCGTTATAGTTCTCCCAGAACACCTTCCAATTGCAGTGAATCGTGGCGCTCCGCGTGTGCCCCACCAAAAGATCGGCCAACGGCCAATGCTGAAGGCGATCGATGCTCGGATCGAATGCCGCCCTGAAGTCAGTGGGTTCCTGGGCGCTTAGATTGGCGAACACGAATCCGTTCCACTCTTGCAGTGCAACCTGATACAGGGGGAAGTCTTGCAGCCGCAATAGAGCGCCACGTTCGTGCGTCGGAATTCGCTTCAGATCGCCGCGAAGATCGTACGTCCAGCTGTGATATGGGCAGGTGATCGACTTGGCGCGCAGCTTGCCTTCCGCGCCCTGACACAGAAGCGACCCGCGATGGCGGCATGTATTGAGGAACGCCCGCAGCGTTCCTGACTCGTCTCGCAGCACTACAATCGGTTGGCTCCCGATCTCGAACGTTCGGTAGGCCAACGGTTCCGCGATTGCGTCGGAACGACAAAGATAAATCCACTGCCGATAGAAGATCTTCTGGAGCTCTAGCTCGTAATGCGCGGGGTCGAAATACGCGGTGCTGGGAAGCGTTCGTTCGATTTGGCGCAGACCGTTCCACTCCTCCTCGCTTTGCGGCCCGCCCGCGGCATGCCTCATGTTGCTCTCCGGCGAGTTATATCGCTGCGACAATGGCCTGAACTACAACATTGTAGACCGGCGGGTACTTGCCATCGGCCCCGGGCTGGGTATGCGGTCCCCGCTACCTCACGCATCGCCCGCGCGAGAGCCGGGGCGCCGAAACGCGGTTGAATAAAATGGCCACGGGGACGTACAGACGCGGCGCATTGGCATAGCAGCACCATTCGGGCGAAGCGTATTGAACTAAATTGCGCTTACCCGCTGGCGGTCGAGGTACGGAGTGGCCGCCGTTGTCGTCGCTAGGACCCCACAAACGGTTTCACACTACGGCGTGGCGCGATGGATCAGGCATAGGCTGCACGCGAAGCGCTCAAGCGGAGTCCCGATGCATATTCACCTGGAGTCATGCCTAGCAATCGTTTGAAGAAACGGGTCAGATGACTCTGATCCGAGAATCCGGCTGCCAAGGCAGCCTCTGAAATGTCTGCGCCGGCGGCCATCATCTGTTTGGCACGCTCGACTCGAATCTGTCGGAGGTAGGCATGAGGCGGCATGCCAACGATACGGTGGAATGTTCGCAGTAGATGGAAAGGGCTTAGACCACACAATGCGCTCAGTTCCTGCAGCGTAACGTTGCCGGCGAAGTTGTCGTTAAGATACTCACGCGTAATGCGAATAGCATCGGGCTCGAGACCGACCCTGCGCTGTTCGACGCTCATGTAGCCATGTCGCAGAATCAGCCCGCCCAATGTATTGAGGACCAAGGACTGGCGTTCGAGCGAGGAGCTTGCGTTGTCCATTAGGGTCTGCAGAGAAGCCAATGCCCCTGCTAATGCGGGATCTGTCACAACGGTCACCTGGAATTGAGGTGCCGACTGCGGTGAATCGAATAGACAGGCCGTTACAGCATCCATGGCGCCGGAGGTCGCATACACCATCCTGTAACTCCAAAAGCCTGCTGGCCCCGGTCCACCTTTGTGGACTTCGAACGGATTCACGATCGCGATATCGCCGGCCGATGCGGCATGCTCCGCATTCCGACACCAGAATCGTTCGGCACCCTCCGTCGTGATGCCTATGGTGAAGTACTCGTGCATGTGGGCATCGAATTTATCCCTCGAGCGCGATTTGCTCAGAAATTCAATGCCTTCCACATCGGGATAGGTCGCGTAAACAGCGCGATCAGCGATATCGGGTGCGTTCATCGTCGGTCAGATCACGTCGATGGCTGACGGGTGCTGCGCCGATGAAAATACTGCGCGCATCGGTCGGCGCTAGCAACCGAACATCTCGGTGCTTCACCTTCGAGCTGGCCGGTTCGCTTCCGGCTCATCGGGTCGGCAGTTGCCGAAGAAGCCGCAGCGCAGCAAGCCGATAAAATCACATTTGCAACAGCTGAATATGCGCCAACAGGCCTGAATTGCTAGGCCACCCCAGCGGAAAACAGTCGGTTTGGAGAGCCTCGGTCGATACTTGTGCTTCGTTCAATACTGCAGTCGCCACGACCAATTGACTGGCCGACCCCCTTGGACCTAGCGCGTGGTCCTGGCTCGAGCAGACGGGCGTCGAGATGAATCACCTGACGTAATTCGTCTTAGCCGGTGAAATGCCTGCGGTCGACGCGGACTTCCGTAGCCGTCGAATTGGGCCTACGGCCCCCAATCCGCGCGCAGCTGCCTACAACGCAGCGCTTCACCATTCCGCATAATCTCTTATCTGTTTTCGTTGAATCCATACGAGAAGCGGAGGCCCAGCGTTCGCGGACGGATGATCGTGTCTGCCTTAACCCACTCCGCATAGAACGATCCGACGATGCCGTGCGTATTGGTCAAATTTTCACCGTAGAGTTGAGCAGTCCACGCACCCTTAACGACACCCGCTGCAGCGTTCAGTGTCGTATACGCGGGGTCGTAAAACTGAATCGATTGTCCTTGCAGCGTATTCGTAGTTTTCTGGGTCGTAGAGTAGGAACCGCCCGTGTGTTGAACGCCAAGCTGCCAAAACGGCCGATATTCCTCCACGGCAAACTCGTAACGAGCCCGAATGTTGCCTTGGAATGGCGGGCAGTTGGCAAGGGGTGATCCCAACACCCCGAACGGATTTACGATCTGGATTGGCTGACCGGTGGCTGGATTGACAAGATTCGTCGTTTTCACAACCTCGCTGCTGTTCCATGCGCCGGAGGCAGTGATCGTGAGGCCTTCCGTTATTCTGGCAATGAACGACGTCTCGACGCCACGCACCCGATAGTTGGGACCGTTCATTATGAAGCTCTGATTCCCCGTCACTCCGGGGTCGAAGACCGAAATCTGAACTTCCTTCCAGTCTTCCTGATACACAGCGCCGTTCCATAACAGGCGATGGGCCAGCCACTCCGTCTTCCAACCGAGCTCATTATTCACGAGTACATCGGGCCCGTACTGCAGGGGCGGCGTGAATATTCCATACAGCGGCGACGACTGGCCCAGGTGGGCCTGTGACCGATTGAACCCACCCGGTCGAAATCCCTCCGACCAGGTGTAGTACAGCAATGCATCTCGGGTCACGTGCCATGTGAGGCTCGCGCGACTCCTAAAGCCGGTATAGATCTGGTCTTCATGCTCCGCGTCCAAATTGACGCCATTCGACTGGGGGATTCCACATGGGTACGTTGGCACAACCCCGCTATACGGACCATAGATCTCGCAGCCGAAGCTCCCGACGTTCGCGCCTTTCTCAAAATTCTCAATATCGTAATAGCGCGTGCCAATGGTCGCTATTAGCGTTTTCGGCACCAGTTCGTAGTCCACAGACGCGAACGCGGCTTTCTGCTTATAACCGCGAGTGATGTCGGTTATAAATTCATCACCGCGCGGTCGCACATTTGGATTGTTTACGCTCGCGCCTGCAGGCGGGGCAATCTGGACGAAGTTCGGGCTTGTTCCGCCGTAGTAGTCCGTTTCATCGTGAATCGTGAAGTTTTCCCAGAACAATCCGACAATCCCGCGAAGTCGCCAATCGTCCGGAGTGCTCAGTCGCATCTCGTGGTTCTGATGAGTGCTTCGCTCTTGATCCGTCCAGTATTCATTTGGCGACCAGCAGTATCCCGGCGTAGGCTGGCCGTTAGGCATCAGCGTGGGTTTACCGTTCACAAACGGGTACCCGGGGTAATTGCACTGGTAGTAGCCCGCGTAAACGCCTCGTGAATAGTTTGTGTAGTCCTGTACCTGATCGCTTGATCTGTCCAGATATCCGCCCGTGTAAACGAACTGCAGCTGGCCGAGTCGGCCGTTAATCGTCAGCTGCGTGTCCTCGAATTTGTCATTGTTGTGGTTAGCGTTATAAAGCTGAACGTCGTAGTTCGGCAGCGGTTTGCCGAGGCCGTCGTAAGCTTCCTCCCAGAATACGCCGTCAGAGTCTACGCTTTGGTACGCCTGCAGAATCCGCGCGTTCCAGTCGTCATTAATCTGCCATAGCAGCGATGCGCGCAGCCCCTTGTAGACGACGGGATTGATCGCATTACCGACCACGGCATTGTTGGTAATCGGACCGCTGTTCGGCGGCACCACACCACCGAAGTAATTGATCGAGACTTTGTCCTCAGGTGATCGACTGAACGTGCCTGGAATGTTGTTGATGTAGCCTCCACGCGAATCGTTGTAGACGACCAGACGAAGCGCGAGTCGGTCCCGCACCAGCGGCACATTCAACGTCGCATCGACGTTGGCACTTGGGTCGCCACCAGACGTGATCGCGTAGCCAGCGTTTACGGTGCCTTCCGTTACGTTCAGCTTCGGCTTGTTCGTGATATAGCGCACCACTCCGGCTTGCGCGCCGGCGCCGAACAGCGTCCCCTGTGGTCCTTCCAGAACCTCGATGCGCTCCAAATCGGCCGCGTAGATGTCCAGATTCCGATACGGCAGCTGCGCGGGCTGGTCATCGAGATAGACTGCAACGTTGGGAAAGCTGTAGAGAGCGCCAGCGCCCTGCTGGCCAGCGAATCCGATTGCGAGACCGCGCATGTAGATTTCGCCTTGGGATGGGCCACTTCCGGCGGTGCTCACGTTCGGGAGATATTTCACGTAGTCTTCGAGAGTCGCTACGTTCAAGTGTGCGATGGTTTCACCGCTCAGAACCTGCACGGTAATCGGCACGTCCTGCGCGCTCTCGGTCCGGCGCTGTGCTGTGACGATGACCTCTTCGATTCCGCCCGCAGCGGCGGTTGGCTGTTCGGCTTGAGCTCCGGCAAACGTTAGTGAAATGGCATTCGCACTGAGAATCGTTTTAATTGTGAAAGACAGACGCTGACTTTCTTTCACAAAGCCCTCCCCCTGACGTTGAGAACCCGAGCGCGGCCGCACACCAGACGGCGCGTTTGGTCCGTTATCGATCAAGCCCCCCGAGCGTTCCAGAACGTATGCAGTTGCAGATGGAGCTGTCTTGAACCAGATTGCTTCGCTCTCGTACCGTCGGCAGACAGCGGTGGTCGGTGTAGGTCTTTGCGAGCTTTATGCCGTCGGTGGCGCATCGATAACGAGCGGCCGCGTAGGCATGAGAACGGCGGTTGGGGGCAGTTCGGGTTGCGACTGTACGAGCGATTTGTGTGGCCGCTGATTCAGTTATCCGAGCATTCGTATAGCCGTGCTGCGTTGCAACACGGCTGAATCGTCCCACACGAGGCATCGCTTGCGCGCCGTGGCCCCTGAACAAAATTCTACGGTAATCATATGCAGCAGTCCGTTACGGCGCACTCGCTTTGCAATGCAGTGGACCAACCGCTGCGACGCGCCGCGGTGTGTTGGCCGACACCTCACATAGCATTCCCCTTCGCAAACGAGCTTTAGCAATCCGATGCAAGACGGACGCCTCGGGGCCGTCTCCCAATACCGGCGTCGGCGAAACGCCCAGCAACCTCGACCCGTCGCGGGTGAAAACAGGCCCTCGTCAAGGGCGGCACAGACATCGATTCGGATCGCCGGAGACGCGGCGATTGAGGTAACACCAATGGCGACGAGCGAGAGCGGTTTGCAGGCGCGTTACGATGTTCTGATTGTCGGTGGTGGCTTTGCGGGGTTAACGGCAGCGCGCGAACTGCGACACAAAGGCAAGACCGTATTGCTAGTGGAAGCACGCGAAAGACTGGGCGGCCGCACCTGGTTCAAAACTAGCGCGTTCTCAAATGTCGCGATTGAAATGGGGGGCACCTGGATAGACCCTCGCGAACGCTTCGCGTGGTCAGAAGCTCAACGCTACGGGTTGGCGCTCGCCAAGCCCGCGCCTGGTTCCTGGCCCTCCACATGGCTGGTTCAAGGAAAACTCCACCACGGTTCACTACCTTTGCCAACGGACGAACTGCCGGATCTCGAACGGCTGGTCGTCGCACTCAACCAGGCCGCTCGACGAGTGACCCTGGACCGGCCATTGTCGAATCAGGGCCTCGATGACCTTGATACCTCGCTTAGCGCCTTCGTCGATCAACTGCATATGTCGGTCGCGACGAGGGACATCGCAGAACTCAAGCTTCGCACGTATGGTTCCGCCTTCGAGAAGGACATTTCCGCGTTGCACTTGATTCGACGCATAGCAGCCGCGGGAAGCGTGTCGGAGTTCATAATGTCCGCTTCAGGTTATCGATTAACAGCGGGTACTAGCGCCCTGGTCAAGGCCTTCGCAGATGACGCCAGCGCTGATGTCCGTCTCTCAACGCCTGTGCGCTCAATAAGCCAGAACGACCACGGCGTAACCGTTGCGACCCCATCGGGTACTTATTTGGCTCAAATCGCCATAGTGACCGTCCCGGTGGCCGTCCTTAAGAGTATCGATTTTCAGCCCCCGTTGAGCGCCGAAAAGCGCCGTCTGTCTGAGGAAGGACTAGCCTGTACGGGCATCAAGGTGTGGGCGCTGGTTAAAGGGGCTGGTCCCGATTTCTTTGCTGTTGGCCGCGGCGCAGGGCTCGACTGGCTCGAAAGCGAAGGCACTTTGATCGACAACTGTGCGCTGATGGCTGGTTACGGTAGCGACGCGAATGCGTTCGACATCAATGACCGCGGCGCCGTTCAGACCGCAATTCGGTCGTTTCTGCCAAATGCCGAGGTGCTTGCAACGAGCGGTCACAACTGGAGAAATGATCCTTGGTCGCTGGAAACGTGGGCGGTATTTCGGCCTGGGCAAATCAGTCGTTACGAGAATCATATTCGCGCATCCGAGGGACGAATCATTTTTGCCGGCGCGCACACTGCACTGCGGTGGACGGGCTTCATCGATGGCGCTATTGAGAGCGGCATGCGGGCTGCACACGAAGCGAGCACGCTCCTGATGCGAGCGTAGGCGCTAACTCGTGACAAGCGCTTGCCCTAAGCTAACCGCCTCTAATGTCCTTGCCTGCCGCTGCGAATGGCGCCGGCGCTAACGCGCGTCAATTCACGTAGCTGCGACGTGAAGTCTTTCACCTTCCCGCAGCATATTCGAGTCCGTTGGCGAGTCTTCGGTATTCTTTTTGCCTTCGCCCTCATCGCATACGTACAGCAGAAGAGCATAACAATAGCGGCGGCCCGGATGATGCCGGAGCTTGGCCTGAGTCAGTTGCAGATTGGTTGGCTCGAGCAAGCTTTCATTCTCGGCTACACGATTTTCCAACTTCCGTCGGGCTTAATCGGACAGCGACTTGGCGCCCGCGTCGCTTACACGCTGTCTGGGCTCACAGCGTTCGTGGCTGCTATTGCCACCCCGCTCCTGCCGATGTTCGTCGCAGGCGCACATGTCTTTCTGGCTTTGGCGGTCGCGCAGTTCGTTCTTGGAATTGGCCAAGGAGGGCGCTTTCCCGTCGCCTCCGGCGTCTACGCCACGTGGTTCCCGTTTCGGCAGTGGTCCTTGGTGCAGGGCCTTGCAACTGTGGCCATTAGCCTTGGCGCCGCCCTTACACCGCCGTTGATCGCTACTCTTACCATCGAAGTGGGATGGCAGCGCGCCGTGGCGTGGGCGAGCTGTCCTGCGTTGCTGATTCTGGGCGTATGGTTCTGGTACGCCAGAAATACCCCGCAGGAGCATTGGGCAGTCTCGAGTGCAGAGTTAGCAGAGCTGAATGACGGCCGCCATGTGCCGGTCGACTCAGCCATTGGCGGTCGGCGTTTGCTTCGCATCCTAGCGAGTCGCAATACGATACTTCTGACCGGCTCGTACATTATTATGAATTATTGCTTCTATCTGCTATCGAACTGGTGTTTCTTGTACCTGATACAGGAGCGACATCTTTCGATAGCCGAAAGCGGGTGGCTCGCAACCGGACCGCCACTGGCAGCCGCTCTGGGCGCGGCGATAGGCGGTGCGCTCGCCGGAAAGCTGTGCGCGCGCTTCGGGGTCGCGTGGGGTTTCAGAATAGTGCCATTGGTGGCACTACCCATTGCCGCGGCGCTGCTGGTCGTAGCAATGCAGGCAGAAGGGCCGTACGCGGCCGTCGCGGCTCTAACAATGTGCTTTGGATGCTTGGAGCTCACGGAGGGTTCGTTCTGGGGCGCCAGCATGGCTGTCGGTCAGGGAGACACGATGGCGATAAGCGGTATCGTGAACACAGGCGGTTGCCTCGGCGGGATTATTGGCATTCCGATCATTGCCTATCTATCAGGTCATCACTCCTGGAAAGCCGCATTTGTGATCGGCAGCCTGACCGCCGTCGTCAGCGCGCTGCTCTGGTTGGGTATCAACGCCAGTCAGGCGGCGAACAACGATACGATAGCCGCCTCTTAAAAACATGCTTGCGATGCCAATGGGCAGATCGTTAGCGGCATTTGCATTGCCGGCTGCTGCGCATATTCGGGTCGCGGCCGGTCGCGTCGACTCATTAACCACACACATGAGCTGATGCTCCTGCCCCCACACCACCCTCGGCAGTCGATCTGGCGTGTTTTCGCTACAATGAGATTTAAATCGGCACGCCTTGCCGTTGACGCACATGACTGTCAGTACGACGGCCGCTATTCAACCGAAACCAACCGTAGCTCGGGTCGAGGCCGAGGTGCGCCGTCTTCAGGGTCTAGTAAGACAAGGGCAGCATGCGCTTGCGCTCGCTGGCGCCGAAAGCTTGCTGACGGCGGTACCCGAGAACCGCGACGTCCTATACCTGATCGCAGTGTCACAGCGCTACCTCGGGCGGGTGACCGATGCCCTGCGGACCCTAGAGCGCTTTGAGACGCTCCATACTGACTTTGGCCGACTCTATCAGGAGCGCGGCCACTGCTATCGGGCTGTCGGTGAAACCGCCGCTGCGATCACCGCTTACGCGCGGGCGGTCGAGCTCAATCACGCGCTACTCGCGAGCTGGCAAGCGCTCGTTGAACTTTACGGCATGGCCGGACAGTTGGACGCTTCGGCGGCCGCCGGCACCCAAGCGCAAGCACTGGCGAAGCTGCCGCCCGCGGTCTTGAACGCCGCGGGTATGTTCGAGGAAGGTGACATCCTGGGCGCCGAGGCCCTAGTCCGCAGCTTCCTCCAGTCGCACGGCGATCACATCGAAGGCATGCGGCTGCTGGCCAAGATTGGGATGAAGCTCGATGTGCTGGACGACGCGGAGTTCCTGCTTGAGAGCGTGCTGGTATTCGCGCCCGACTATCACGCCGCCCGGTATGACTACTCGATCGTCTTGGGCCAGCGTCACAAGCATGCGCGCGCGCTCGAGGAGGCCGACAAGCTCGTCCGCGTCGATTCCAAGAACCGCGCCTTCAGAATTGCCCGGGCCAACGCGCTCGTGGGCCTCGGCGATCACAAGGAGGCGGTTAAAGAGTTCCGCGCTCTCGCCCAAGCGACGCCCGAGGCGGCCGACCTGCATCTCTCAATTGCGCACGCCTTGAAAACCATGGGCCGCCAGAGCGAGGCTATCGAGGCCTACCGCCGGTCCGCGTCAGTCAGGCCGTCATTCGGCGACGCTTACTGGAGCCTCGCGAACCTCAAGACGTATCGCTTCACCGATCAGGAACTCACGGCCATGCGCGAGCAGCTGTCCGGCGATGTGCGCCTGGTTGACCGCTACCACCTTTGCTTCGCTTTAGGCAAAGCCCTTGAGGACCGAGGCGAATTTGCGGAATCGTTCCGTTACTACGAACAGGGCAACGCGCTCAAGCGGACCGAGTGCCGCTATGACGCCGCGCAGGTCGAGCGGATCGCCCGCTCGCAGGTCGCGCTCTGTACCCAAGAGTTCTTCGGGGCGCGCCGTGGCCAAGGCTGTGACCGGCCCGACGCAATCTTCATCGTCGGGCTGCCCAGGGCCGGATCTACGCTCATCGAGCAGATCCTGGCCTCGCACTCGAAAGTCGAAGGGACTAGCGAGCTCGCCGACATTCCTCGGCTCGTACAGCGCCTCAACGGTCGCGATCCCAGGAATCCCACTTGCCGGTATCCTGCGGTACTCGCCGACCTAACCCCGGAGCAGCTCAAGCGGTTCGGCGATAACTACCTGCGAGATACGGAGGTATACCGTACGGGCAAGCCGTTTTTCATTGACAAGATGCCGAACAACTTTCGCCACATCGGACTCCTGCAACTCATCCTGCCGAACGCCAAGATCATCGATGCGCGGCGCGAGCCGATGGCATGCTGCTTCAGCAACTTCAAGCAGCTCTTTGCCTCAGGTCAGGAGTTCACGTACAACTTTGAGGACATCGCCCGCTACTACCGCACGTACGTGGACCTAACGGCTCACTGGGATGCCGTGCTGCCCGGCAAGGTTCTGCGTGTCCAGTACGAGGACCTCGTAGTGGATCTGGAGAGCAATGTCCGCCGGATCCTCGATTTTCTCGGCCTGGAGTTCGAAGCCGCGTGCGTGGAATTCCACAAGACAGCGCGCAGCGTCCGCACCGCGAGCTCGGAACAAGTCCGCCAGCCACTATATAAAGAGTCGTTAGATCAGTGGCGCAACTTCGAGCCGTTTCTCCAGCCGCTGCGTCAGGCGCTCAATACGCGGGCACAGACAGATGGCTTAGAGCAGCAGCCAGAGCGCGAGCGCTAGTGTCCAGTCGGGAGCAACCTCCGCGGACTCGTTATGTGCTGCGACGTTCAGCTGCTGTATTAAAAGTTCGCACTCGGTCGAATATCCGAATATCGTCGGGGCCGTCTCGCTCTCGATCGCTTGCGTTTTTTGACTGACTCTCCATTCTACAAAGCGTTTTCTTTACATAATCCGTGCCGCCCCACTGCTAACAAATGCGGTCCTGTTCCGCCACTCCCGCGAGCCCGCCACCTGCAGGCCTAGGTCGGTCGTTGCGATAACCGGCGATGAGACCCTTATGCACGGCTACGTAGCCCGGTGCAGCGATCGCTATACGTGGTCGAACAAGCGCATTGACGTTCGCTAGAGCGTGAAACGGCACGGACGGAAACGCGTGATGTTCGACGTGATAAGACATCTGCCAGACGAGTAGTCGCACCGCGCGGTTCGTATATGTCGTCCGCGTATTCTCGAACATCTCGTCGCTCAGCGGGCATCCCGTGTGCTCGGCCATCAGAAACAGGCGGAGAAATGGCTGCCCGATCACAAGCGGGACGATCCAGAATAGAAGTCCAGCGCTACTCCGCCACATGAGCGAAACCACGAACACCGAGAGGTACACGGTCCACAAAATACGCGCCTCGCGCACAATGCCTGGTCGCCGCTCCGCAGTGATAAACGGTTCCGGGACTCGACCTGTCAGCGCGTGCCTTAGCGTGATTGTGAGACGTTTCCGCCAATTGGGTATGCCTGTCGCCCGCCAGAGATAGATGCCGAGCCTATCGGGGCTCGGCTGGGCAAGTTCCGGATCGCGTCTGGGATCTTGGGTATACCGGTGATGTGCATAGTGAAACTGCCGGAAGTACTCGGGCGGCAAGAGCAGTAACGCCCCACACAGCCACGCCACTGCGTCGTTGAGCCAACGCGTCGCGAACGGCGTGCGGTGAATGCTTTCATGCAACGCGCAGAACAGAACATTCAGGACGACGCCGTAGAGCGGGATCGCCACTAGAAGCCACACGCTGCCACGCGCGAGCCAGACCAGCCAACCGGCTGCTGCAAGCAACGCCAGGTGAGCCGCCAGCTGAGCCAGGCCGCGGCTATCCGACCGTTGGGACAAACTTCGAACGGTCTCACGATCGAGTCCGCGAATCTCCGTGTCGGAAATGTCCACAATGTCTCCCGCAGCAGCCGTCGCGCGTGCGGCCAATGCTGACTCGTCAGGACTCATAAATGCTATCGGACGTTTCGGCTGCGGAGTTACCGCAAACGGTTATGAGCCAATAACCCCACGATAGATTTCTTCTGTGGTGTCGAATGCCGCTTTCGGGTCACTATGTGTCGCACTGACAACCGTTGAGCGACAGGTCTAGTACGGCTTGCTGTAGTAGCTGGGACCCCGGTGGTTTTGATCATTCAGCATGGCCAAGCATGTAGGGAATGAAATGGAAATCGTTCAGACATCGACGACTGCCCAATCGGAAGTCACGCTCCCGAACGAGCTCGCAAACGCGCTCGCGGATTATCGGACCGCCTTCGGGCACATAGTTCCCGCGGATATCGTGCATCGGTATGCGCGATCGGGGGCGCTTCTCGCCGAGATTCGCCGAGCGATCCGATCGAATACGCCCGTGCGAGGATGGTATGCAGCCGCGTGTCGCCAGCAAGAGTCGAGTCGATCCAAGCGCGAGAGATACAGCGCTACGGGCTGACTCTACTTGGCGCGGCACGCTTCTTGTGGCAGTCGCATCCGACGCCGGTGCGGCCGCCCTGGAGAGCACCGCGACCGACGTTACACACCTGTTGGCACGGCACGCCGTCGTCCGGTTGATCGAATGGCGAGTAGAAGCGGAAATGATCGCGATGGCACAGGGAGACGCCACCGGTTCTGGCTGATACCGCTCTGCGTCCTGTTCCTCGCCATTACGGTCATTGGCGTTTGGTGGCGGGACGGCCGGCTCGCCCGGCAGCTAGTGACGAGTGAGCCCGTCGGAATATTCAGCAGCCCTCAGCTGCTAGCAGAGTCCATCCGCCTCGCCCGGCCGCCATACGAGGCTCACTGCGCTGGCTGCCATGGACGATCGCTGCAAGGCGATTCGTCGCGCGGCGTACCGAACCTGGCGAGAAATGCATGGGTGCGTGGAAATGACCTTGTGGATGTCGAGCGGGAGATCCTCTATGGCGTCCGCTCTGGCCATCCGAAGACTCGCAATATGATTGATATGCCTGCACTTGTACGAACCGGCCAGATCAGCGAGCAGGATGCGCGCGATGTCGTCGAATATTTGCAGCTGATCGGCCATCGACCCTATGCCGTCGCCGCATCGGCGCGTGGCCGCGTAATCTATTTTGGAAAAGGCAACTGCTTCGATTGCCATGGCGGGGACGCGCGCGGTGTACCTGACTACGGCGCGCCGGGCTTAACCGGCCCGACATGGCTCTACGGCGGCGACCGACAGACGCTTCTGCGGTCGATTACCAATGGACGCCATGGATTGTGTCCAGCATCGGTCGATGCCCTGAGTGCCGTCCAGATCCGAGCGCTGGCGGTTTACATGATTCTCTGGTCACAGCAGCTGGCCCAGAGTACCGCGGAGGAGCTGCGTGCCGCGCGATAACCCACTCGATATCCGAGAACCGTCCGTCGCCCGCTCGATGACGTTGCTGGCAGTGGGTGCGACGGTCGGCCTCGCCTTGGCCGGATACAGCTTGTTTACTGCCAAAGGAACACGCACGCGGAACGTACCACCGGAGGCCGTCGCCATGGTCAACCAGCGGCCAATCCTGCGCAATGATTTCATGACGCAGACGCAGACGCAGTTCGGCTCCGCGTTTTCGACGACAACCGGCGAGCAGCGGCGGCAGGTGCTGAATGACATGATTAATGAGGAACTCGCCGTGCAGCGTGGCCTGGAAATCGATCTCCCCAGTTATGACCCCGATGTGCGCAATGCGCTGGTGGCAGGAGTCGAACTCGAGGTCGGCGCCGACGCTCTCGCGCAGCAACCAAGTACCCAAGAAATGCGCGATTACTACGAGGCCCACAAGGATAGGTACTCCTCGCCGGGGGTGATGCGCTTGCGCGACCTCGTAGTTCCGGTCGACGCAACGCACTCGCTCAGCGCGGCTCGTAGCGTTGCAACCGCGGCGATCCTCGCGCTGCGAACGGGTCGTTCCGTGGACGAGGTCGTCGCAACGCTGTCCATCGCCGACTCAGGCCGATTTATGCACGCCGGAAATGTGGACACAGGCGACATCTTCCAGTTTGCCGTGCGTGCCAAAGTCGATGACCAGCTGTATCGGGCGATCATCGGACTTAAAGAGGGCGACGTATCGGAACCCGTCGTCGAGCCCGACGGCGTGCACGTCGTCGCGATGATCATGCACCGGTTCCCGGTACCAAGGGCGTATGAGGACGTGAGCAATCAGGTCTGGAGCGACCTGCGAAAGGATGCGCGCGAGAAAGTGCTCGCGTCCAATCTCGCCTACCTGCGCAGTCGCGCAGATATTGCCGTGGCGCCAGCATCGACGCGATGAGGCGTTGTGGTCAGATCGCTCTAATAGCGTACTGGCTGATTGCCGTCGCAGGACCCGTCTTTGCTCACACGAAGAGTACCAGTTATTCCAACTGGCAGATCAGCGGTAACGTCGTTTACCTCTCCTTCACGATTCCCATCGCCGAGTCAGCGCGGCTGCGGGATTCCGACGCGCCGCAACCGACCGACGAGCGCCTTGAGACTTACCTTGCCCAGCATCTCGGCGTGGATGCCGGCGGCAGATCTTGCGCGTTGAGCTCTCCGGCCAAGCCGACCAAGGCCACGGCCCAGTTTCGCAGATATGAACTGCAGTTTCGTTGCGACTCCGCCGACGACATTGCTTTGCACTCGTCAGCGTTCGTGGATCTCGTGCCTTCCCATGTCTCGCTGGCGCAGATCCAGGCGGGCAACGGCCGCTCGGTCCAGCAGCTATTCACCAAGGACAACCAGGTCGTCAAGGTAACTGGAAGCGAGTCCGCGCTCCGGGGCGCCGGATTCCTCCAATACGTGCTGATGGGAATTGCCCACATATTCACAGGTGTGGATCACATAGCGTTTCTGATCGGCCTGGTTCTGATTTCCCGGAGCCTTCGCGATCTGGTTTACGTCGTGACAGGCTTTACGGTCGGTCACAGCACCACCCTTGCCCTCGCGGTTACCGGCATTATTCGGCCCCACGCCGAATTCATCGACGCACTGGTCGCTTTGACCATAGCGATGATCGGCGCAGAAAACATCGCGGTGGCCAGCCGCCGGCCGATTACCGTCGCGGTGGCATTGGGCGGCGCATTGCTTTTCGCCTTTCTAGCGAGCTCTCTGCATTTTGGGATCCTGCCACCGCTGCTGCTACTCGGCGCAACGCTCTTTGCGAGTAACTATCTCGTACTGGCGGGCTACTTAAGCAATGCAGCGCGCCTTCGGATCGTCGTGACAATCGTATTCGGGCTCATTCACGGGTTTGGATTTGCCGCCGACCTCCTTGAGCTTCACCTTCCGCCGGACAGGCTGCTAAGTATTCTTTTCGGGTTTAACGTCGGAGTGGAGACTGGGCAGTTGGCGATAGTAATGCTTGCGCTTGCGCTTGTCGTACTCTTGGGTCGCGCCAAGCTAGCGCTGCCGCGTCCGATCGTCGTCGACGTGTGCTCCGCGGCCCTTGTTGGACTGGGAACGTTTTGGTTCGTAACCCGCACCTATGCGTGATTCCACAGCCGGCCCGCCGCCGCTACCTCATGTTGTCGTAAAACCAACCCACCGGCCGAGAAACGCTACGCTGACCCATAGCGTGAGCGACAGCGCTCCGCAGGCTCTAGCGGCTAGCGGCGGGACACCAGAATCCCAGCGCTCAACATGCTTGAAAGGTCCAAGATGAAACACCGCCATGTTCAGTGCGGCGAGACCCATGCAGGCAAATTTCAATTGGAACTGCAGATTATCGGCATAAATGTGAGCCTTGGACAAGAACATGAGCGTGCCGAATACGGCTGCCGCGAACCACGCCGCCCAAGTCCACGGCAGGACTTCCTCGAGAAGTCGCGATGCCGAGACCTTGCGGGAACCCAAGCCCAGCAGACGCAGGTCGGCCATCGCGACCGACCCGAGCACCAGCGTCAGTGCCATCACATGCAGGGTCTCAACGATGGGAAAGAGCCATTCGGTGCCTGGAATCTCGCCGCGCATCGCGGCTGAGACTCGCCAGGTTTCGATACTGGTAAGAAGTGCGCCTAGGCTCACGAGTACGCGGACCACGTGTATCCGATGAATCGGCCGCAGGCAATGATTGCCAACCAGAGCAAGGTCGACACGACCGCAAACACCTTGGGGTAATAACGCCGAGCACTCGGCCGATCCCAGTCCTCCGCCCGCCGACGTACCGCTCTCGCGAACCCGACCGTCATCACCAGAACGACAACGATCATCGCCATTTTGGCCCAAAAGGCTGGAGTGCCGAACTGCCGTGCCGGCTCGGTAATGGTCTGCACGAGTCCTGTTACAGCCAGAACCGCAAGTCCACGCCACATCCACGGTATCAGCGCGATGACGAGCTCCGAAGTGCTACGCCCCCGGCGCCAAACGCCCAATAGCCGCAGATTAATCATGCATACGGACGTAAAAACTATGGCGATAGCGAAAATATGAATTGATTGCGAGGTCGGCACGACCCAGGGAGTGTCCTGCAGGATCTTGCTGACGGGCGTCTGAGCCAACCACTGGGAAATCGGCCGGAGCATGGCGACCTTATGGGCGATCGTGTGGCAGTCGTGTCATTGGCCCGACAGCACACGTCGGCCGTCGAGTGATTGTCCCTCACGAGAGTAGATTCAGGTCGGGAACGACCATTCCAGTTTGTAATGTGCTCATGTTCGAACGTTACGGGCGGACAGACGACAAGTCGGTACACTTCAATCGACATCAGGATCGGGCGCGTCAATGTGATAAGGACAAGAGCGTCTCTGGGGCGCACGTTCATAGGCGTGCTTCTTGCCGTTATGTTTTTTAATGTGTCTGGCGCTCGTGCCCAACAGGCGTCGACCGCGTCGCCGGCCCAAGCGGACTATGACCACCGGAATTTCGACGGCGTCTGGCGGCTGGCACAGGGCGGGAAGTTCGGTCCGGTGGAAGAGAGGAACGGGGTTAAGTACGTCGTCTATCCGTTCACACCAAAGTACCAAGCTATTTACGACCAGCGCCTGGCGGACGCCGCGGCTGGGAATCCCTATCAATCCGCGGGTATTACCTGCCTACCCTCCGGCGCAATCCGCCTCTTGACCGGAGGGGGGCCTCCACTTGAGATTTTTCACACTTCGTCGAAGGTCGTGATTTATAAGCAGAACGGTGGCTGGTCGCGGATCTACCTCAACCGAGGCCACCTGCCCGCCGATGAGCTCTATCCGATGTTCTACGGCGATTCTGTCGGACACTGGGAGGGCAATACGCTCGTTGTCGACACCATCAGCCTGGGCGGTGCTGACAACATCGATGGCACTGCTCCACACAGCGCAGCGGCACACCTGGTGCAACGCATCAGCCGCCCGTCGTTCGACACTCTGCAGGTCGAGGCTATCCTTGATGACTCGAACGCTCTCCTGCATCAGGTGACAGCGACGGCGATACTGAAGCCGCTGCGAGATGAGGATTTTGCGGAAGAGTTCTGTACAAACGAGCGCAATATCCGCGGACCCGACGGCAAGCAGACAGTGAAGCCCCGATGATGGCTCCGTGTCACGGACCGCAAATTGGGTCTGAGCACCAGAACGGATTCCCGTCCTCGTAGAAGTCGGCGAGATCGTTATTGCTGCGGCTATAGCAGGCAGTGCTACGGCTTGTTCAACGGAGCCGGAATCGAGAACCGAGCATGGAATCGCTCGAAACGCCAGACGACACGGATCCGCGGGCTAGCTCGGCTCCGGCCTCGCGCGTGGAACACAGCGGATCGGGCAAAGGGAGATTACGTCGATGACGACTGTCCTGGTCCGATCCTTATCGCGCGTCGACGTCGTGGCAATAGTGGGGGTCGGGCTCACGCTGTGGATGGCCGCGCCCGCCTCCGCGCATCATTCATTTGCCATGTTCGACCAGAACAAATCTCTCGTACTCGAGGGTACAGTGGTCGAGTTCCAGTGGACCAACCCGCATTCGTGGCTGCAGATTAAGGTGCCGAACGGCAAAGGAGGCACGGACGAGTGGAGCGTTGAGCTCACTTCCGTCTCCGGCTTACATCAAGCCGGCTGGAAGCCCAAGACGCTCGGGCCGGGAGACAAGGTCACCGTCACTGTCCATCCGCTACGCGATGGCAGCAAAGGTGCCAGCTTGGTGAGCATCGTCCTGCCGAATGGCCAGGTGCTGGGCAGTGGCCAGGCTCCGCAGAACTAGCTAAAACAACTGACGGAAGTGACGAGCCTGGATGTCCGGTGCCTTAAGCGGCGCAGAGCCCGCTATGTAGGCCCGGGCTCGCCCTCGCCCAGCCCCGAACCGCATCGCGGCCGTGAGCACGTCAGCTTAAGCAGTGTCCTCCAATCTCGCTCTCGAGAAGCGCGGCGAGCCCGTGTAATGTCGATGCTTGTGGTGCGCGCTGCCGCGCCGCTCGTCAAGTTCGTCATTCGTTGAGTCATCAAAATGTCGAACTGCGCGCGACGCCGGATCGCAATCATCGGTGCCGGCTTCTCGGGCACGGCCACCGCGATTCAGCTCATGCGGCAGGCGGCGGACCAAACGCTCGACGTCCTGTTGATAGAGCGTGGGCCCACGTTCGGTCGAGGCTTGGCCTATGCGGAGAATAGCTTTCCCTACATTCTGAACGTCCCGGCGTCGCGCATGTCTGCTTTCAGCCAGCACCCCGACGACTTCCTGATGTTCGCCCAGCGCAAGAATCCACGAATCGCCGGAGAGGATTTTCTCCCGCGCAGTCTTTATGGGGACTATCTCAACGATCATCTCGAGACGGCCGTCGCGGCGAGTGACGGTGCGCGAGGCTCCGCGCTTCTCCGCGCCGGAGGTCCGCGTCTAGAGAAGATGCGAGGAGAGGCAATCGATATCCAGGAACAGTCTGCCCCAGCAGGGCCGACCGTAATTCTGGCCGACGGCAGGCGCATATTGTGCGAACGGGTCGTACTCGCATCGGGACTCCAGCCTCCTCGCATCCCGGACTCG